>Ga0209382_10000318_pt1 | contig 77846 bp, 71 predicted proteins | sample SoiMetdeltSBSDD5_FD_187599 | JGI IMG/M metagenome (GOLD analysis project Ga0209382, IMG submission 187599) | Bulk soil microbial communities from a Populus tree surrounding site in Tennessee, USA - Soil MetaG P. deltoides SBSDD5 (SPAdes) (version 2) | ecosystem: Environmental > Terrestrial >... | reverse complement strand
CTCGGTTTTCTGGGGGACGTTGGCATACACGTTGATTGGAGGGACGTTCGGCGGAACGGTGCTCACGCTCATGTTCTTGCCAGCCTTGTACGCCATCTGGTTCAAGATTCCGCCGGCGGCACAGGGTTCGCAAGTTGCTCCCTCGCACCTCGGCCTCGCGGCGACTCCAGGAGCTTGATGTGAAGACCGCTACGATCACCCTGATTGCAGTGGCGTGCCTCGTTGCGCCGGTGCTCATCTCTTATGTGGTCGAAGCGCTCCGCCGCCGACCGACAGCTCCCTCCCGCGCGCCGTGGGGCGCTGACGTCTCCATCAGCTACGCGAACATCGGTGGCGTACGGGTGAGGTACCTGAAAACGGGCCGCGGTCCGAACCTCGTGCTGCTCCACACGCTGCGCACGCAGCTCGATATCTTCCAGAAGATCATTCCCAAGCTGGCAGAGCAATTCACTGTCTATGCCTGCGACTATCCGGGTCACGGCTGGTCCGATATCCCGCATGCCAAATACGTACCGGAGGATTTCTATCAATGGACCGAGGCATTCCTGGAGACGGTCGATATCGATAAGGCATGCGTAGTCGGCCTCTCGATCGGTGGCACGATCGCACTCGTTCTCGCCGCGCGCCAGAATCCGCGGATCACACGCGTGATTGCGATCAACCCGTATGACTATCCGCCGGCTGGTGGCATTCGCAGCAGCTCACTGATCGCGCGGCTGATTATAGGACCCGCTGGAGTACCGATCCTGGGCGCAACCCTGATGCGGCTGCGGAACCGGTTCGTGTCCGACGCGATCATGAGCGGCGGGGTCGCATCCGCTGACGCGTTGTCGCCGGAGCTTAGAGCGGAGCTCTACGAAGTGGGCGAGCGCCGTGGCCACTACCAAGCATTTCTGAATCTCCTCGCTCACGAGCAGCGATGGTCCGAAGCGCGGAAGAGTTACCCGCAAATCAGAGTTCCGACGCTCCTCATATATGGCGAGCAGGACTGGGCGCCGGTCGCGGAGCGGGAGCGAACCGGCGGGCTGATGCCCGATGCCGTGGTGAAGACCGTCGCAGAGGGCAGCCATTTCCTCTCACTGGATTGCCCCGCAGAGCTGACCGACCTCATCGTTCGATTCGCGGCACACATGCCGGTCCCAAGCGGCGCGCGACTGTGAGTGCAAACTCGACGGAGCTAGGAATGCGCACAACACAAATTGCTATGAGCAGCCCTCGACGAAATGGCAGCAAATCCAGACTCTTTGCATCGAGCGCGCGCACTCGTCGGTAGTGCCGGTCGCTGCAGCCATCGACTACACTGACGGGGCTGTCAACATTAACAAGAATGCCCGGACGCCGGCGTCGTTCTAGCCTGCGAAGCAATTCGAATATGGAGCGAATCAGGACGCGAGCCTCTACCAGAGAAGCAGCGTGCACACGTTCCAGATCATCTCCGTACCGATCGGCAAGCCGGCCACACGTGGGCGCGATCGTCGTATGTGTGCTGCCGTACCGAAGTTGGGGGAGGCCGATGCGACAATCACAATTAACCGAGGGGAATTTATGAAAATCAATCGTCAGATTGCACTGTGCGCGGCGTTCGTTGGCCTAGCGGCTACAAGCCTGGCGGCGCTTGCCGATGATCATGCATACACCGAAGGATCTGTTGTCAATGTAGCCGCGATTCGCACTGAGTATGGAAAGTTCGATGACTACATGAAGTATCTCGACACCACGTGGAAGGCCGAGCAGGAAGCAGCGAAGAAGGCCGGAGATATCATCAGTTACAGCGTGATCACGGTAGAGCCACGCGGCGAGAACGATGCGGACATCTATCTGGTGATCAACTATAAGAACTGGGCGGCTTTGGACAACGCGACAGCCAAGAGCGATGCGATAGCAAAACAGGTCCAAGGAAGTTTGGCAGCGTCAAACCAGAGTGCGGTGGACCGTGGCAAGATCCGACGAGTTCTGGGTTCGTGGACCGGCCAGGAACTTGACCTGAAGTAGAACGCGACTCGGGAAGCACAAGGCAGCCAGCAGGACCAGCCGCGCAAAGGTTCTTACTCCTGGAGATCTCCGGCTGCTGATAGCCGGGGGCTGCTGGCGCTGTTTTCGTCCGGTTTTCGTACGACGGCCGGTTGAAGATGGCGCTCCCACGGGAGATTTCGAGCTCCGTTCAATCCGAGCTCCGTTCAATCCTTGAGAGAACAGGCGCGGGGCAATCGTGCTGCACACGATGTTGGGCCACTTGCCAAACATCACGCACGATGGATTCACCACCAAAGTTCAGCGGGATCGGCACAGCTGCAGACCGCGGTGCTGCCCAACTGCGGCTATCGAATCGTGCGCGAAGAGCGGCGCCTGAGCGCGCCACTTGGTCCGTTGCCGTGTCAACGAGGCCTTCCAGTCTGCGCTCTCGACCATTTGTCGAATAGTCTTGCAAAACAAGTCAGGCGGGTATTAGATCCCTGCGCGCCGGATCGTGCTAGCGGCGCTTCCTCTGCGAATCACCTGTCGCCGTAGAGGCTCGCAAGCAACGAGCAGGCATTCGGCAACGCCCCCCTTTGACCCTCAAGGGATCGAAGGGACCTGTTAAGGGAGTCAGGACAATGAAAACGCTCGGGGGATTTCATGTTGGCTTGGTGGGATTGGTTGGTCTGGTGGGTTTGGCACTGAGCGTTTTCAGCAGCCACGCGCGCGCGGCGACGTCCTGTAATACAGGACCTGCGCCTGCTGCGCCGCTTTCAGGCACCGTCGTCGGCGGTGTGGTTGTCAACGGCGGCGATTTTTGCGTCATTGACGGAGCGAACGTATCGGGCGGCGTGCGGGTCAATGAGGGTGGAATACTGATTGTGTGCGCCTCCACGATCAACGGCGGGCTCATCGCGAACGGAGCAGCGGAGCTCCTCTTCGGCGCCGAAGAAATCGAGTGTGGGGGTGACTTCATCAACGGGGGAGTCCACATAAACAATACCGGTCCCGGTGTTTTTACGCCCGCGCCCTCCATTGCGCTCGAAAACAGTCGCATCAGCGGCAGCGTGCATCTCAGCGGCAATAGCGGCGTGATTGCTGTCGCGTCCAACACGATCGCCGGGGGGCTGTTTTGCAGCAACAACCTGTTCGATCTGGTGGACGAGGGGTCGCCGAGCATAATCACCGGCACAGTACGTTGTAACTTCACTGACTAGTCCAGCGAAGGTTCGCGCCGCTGCCACGGTAGCTGGTTTGGCCAATGCGTATCGGCGTCCCGACCAGAGCGGTTGCGGTCGCCGAGCTTTCCGGGCGGGGGAGAAGTCATGACGCTCAGATCAGGTCGGCAGAATGTCGCTCACCTGCTTATCGCCGTTGCTTGTGTTGCATCGTTGATGGCAGCGCCCATGGCGGGGGCGGAACAGGACCTCGATCGGCAGGTGCTAGCCGCGCTGCGCAGCGCGGGATTCACCGGTACGATCCAATCTCAGTTCTTGGAGCGGCTCGGGCGACCGCTTGACCCGCAACTTGCCGATCTCGGCAGGCTCCTTTGGTTCGACAACTTGGGCGGCCTTCACGATGACAATACTTGCGGTGGGTGTCACTCGCCGAGCCGGGCATTCGGCGACACGCAATCGATGGCAATCGGTATCCAGAACAACAATGTTGTCGGGCCCCATCGCACGGGACCCCGCAATCAGCGTCGCACGCCATTCGCGTCGAACACGCCCTTCTATCCCAACATGATGTGGAACGGTCGCTTCGCCGCGACCTCCGGCAACCCGTTCGATAACTCGCTCGGATTTCAATTTCCGCTTCCCGAGGGAACAACGCGCTTCCCGCCAAACGACCCGATCGTGACGCACCTATCGATCGCGCAAGCGCACATACCGCCGACCGAACTGGTCGAGGTCTCGGGATTTACGTGTACGGCCGGAACACTCGGCCCTGCATTCGATCAGTTCGACGACGGCAAGGGCGCGTGTCTGCCTCCGGCCGACGCAACCGGAACGCGCAATGACCCAATCCGCGCGGTTGTGTTGCAACGGCTCAACGGAACTGCGGCATACCGGCAGTTCTTCGGTTCGCTCTTTCCGTCAGTTGCCGCGGGCGGCCCAATCGACGTCTCCATGTTTGCCCGCGCCATCGCGGAGTTCGAATTCACGCTCATCTTCGCCGACGCACCGGTCGATCGATTTGCACGCGGCGATCAGCGTGCGATGAACGAACAGCAGAAGCGTGGGGCGCTCATTTTCTTCGGCAAGGGCAGGTGCAGTCAGTGCCATTCCGTCGACGGCGACTCGAATGAGATGTTCAGCGACTTCAGGATGCACGTGATCGGCGTGCCACAGATCGCGCCTGAATTCGGCCTCGGCACGGGCAACGTGGTGTTCGATGGACCGGGTCAGGACGAGGATTTTGGCTTGGAGCAGACCACCGGAAAAGTGGACGATCGCTATAAGTTTCGCAGCTCGCCGCTGCGCAACGCCGCGCTGCAGCCGGCGTTCTTCCATAACGGCGCGATGACGCGCATCGAGGATGCGATCTACCATCATTTAGATGTGTTCGCTTCCGCGCGCAACTACGATCCGAAAAAGGCGGGCGTGGACAAGGATCTTCGGTATCGACTAGGGCCGATCGAACCGGTGCTGGCCCGCCTCGACCCGCTGCTTCAGACGCCAATCCCTCTTACCGGAGGAGAATTTCACGCGCTCGTCGGGTTCGTCCGCGATGCGCTTCTGGACGAGCGCGCAAAAAAGCGGAACCTCTGTCCTTTGATCCCCGACCGCGTACCCAGCGGCTATCCGACCATGATCTTCGAGGAGTGCCACTAGCGACATGCCGTGCCGGCTCGGGTCATCAAGCGCTCGATGTGCTCGCCAACATCATCCAGCTTGCCGCGTTTGTCGCTGAAGTGATGATACAGGCCCAGCTCACGACAGCCTCGGCGAAGTGTCTGCTGCGATACAGGAGCCGCTGTCGGTCATGACCGCGCGTACGATGACCCCAGCCCCGCGTAGTAAGCGATCGCCGCGCGCAGCGAAGCCACGGCATTGAGCCCTCTTCATCAGGCAGGAGGGTCGGCGGTTTCGCATCCGACAGTGATGGCGTGGCGCCATGAAGGGCGACCTAGACTCTTCATTTGCCACAGAGTCCTGTTCTTCCTGCGAGCGCTGCGAGCTATTGTTGATGTCCGCTTCTTTAGTCGGGCGTCCTAGTCAACGGTAGAGCTCCGTATCCAGGCCGGATTGATCGGTAACAGCAGTGCGTGGGTCACGCTTCTTTACGCAGTCGACCCGAAGTGCGCTGCACGCATTGGTCGGACGGACCGGAGAGCCTCGCTTTTTGGGCGCTCAAGGCGCAGCAGACATTGGCAGCCCGCTGGTGCTTACCGCATGGTTCGCCGTGCACGGCCTGGCGACACTCTGGATTGACGGCGCGTTGCCGAAGAAGAGGCTGAATCCCGAGCGTCTGGCGCTGATAGTTAAACGTTACTCAGCAGCATGTTCGCCGCACTCGCTCGCAAGCAGCCGTCGGCATCGCGCTTGAGCCGGCGCCCCGCTCGCCCCGCGAAAGTCGTTCGTGGGTACTGCCGGAAGTGTCATTGCAGCTCGAAGCGTACCTTTTGGTACCGTCTCACGGTACGCCGCGCTGCTCGATCTTGTGACCCGTGGCGCTGCAGCTCCGCGACGGCGTCTGAGGGAATGCCGGCTCGAGCTTCACCAGCCTTCGGTCGCGGCGAGTGGCTCTGTGTGAGCAGCGAAGTCGTCGACAAGCGATGCGCTTCGTCGACGCGCCCTGTACCCGGCCAAACATTTGCTCGCCGTCTCGCGGGGATCGTTGCCATCTGGCCTCTACAGGGCAGGCTGTGAAAAGCTACAGATGTGCCGGCTTTTGACACAGTTGCAGATGGAAAACCCCCTGGCATCCGCAGAAATTCCGCAGAAACTCCCAGCATGAAGGACACCGAAAAAGCAGGCACTTCACGCGCCGATCAGCAATTGCCTTCGATCGCCGCGTCAGTGTCGCGCCGATGATGGACTGGAGCGACGATCGCGATTCGCGCTGACACGTCAACAACTTACGTTTCTCCGAAAGAGCATGTAGCAGTTTTGTCGCAGCTAAAAGCGTGCACGTGGCACGAGTGCTCTTGGCGCTTGAGGTTCATCGCGCGATGCGCGCAAGTACTCGCGGTAGCACTGGCAGAGCGCCAGCGTAGATTGCAGCTCGGAATTTTTTCGCTTTGCTGAGATGTCGCTCGATTCGTCAGAGTAGGTGCGACAGCGCGCGACACGCTGCAACAGCCTGTGACACGTCCGAGCCCGCGTCGGGCTAACCGAGCCGAATCGTGTTGCACGTTGGTGTGGCAGCCTCGCGAGCGCAACCACGCGCGACGATCGACGGCCGCTCTGATCCTTCAGAACCGCTCACCTGCCGTCGGCCTCACGTTTCTCCCCGCTGAATCTGTCGACCGCCCTCCGTGGATCAGTACCCCAGAAGGCGCTGTGAGGGCGCCATTGCGCCGGGATCGCCGCACGGAACGACGCCGGCTAAGCGCCGGAAGTGATTCCGTTTACTTCTTGCGGCGTGACCTCGGCGCAGTCCGCGAGGCAATTCGGATTTCGCCGCGCTCAAAAGTGGTCGCCTAAGATCGGTGGCGCTCCGCACGTGAAACACACATCGTTCAGACGCGCGCCGCCCGCGTGGCATCGATGACGTCCTGCCCGTTTCCGATCACGACATCGATACCAAGACGGCGAACTGAGCAGATCTGAAAACAATCGCGCGATTAGCGCGAATAGCAAGGCAAAACGATCAGACCAGCCGACAAATACATCTTTGCGCCGAAGGCCGCACGTGCTCGATATGTGGCGCATACTCCGCAGCCTCAGCCGCACACGAGTTGAGTTGGCCGGTGAATTCTAGCTGGCTACATGTCGAGGTTAATTTTATGGATCAGTCAAAAGGCACTCCTAATATGGAAGCCGCCCGCAACAATCCTACGGGACCCGCAAGGAACATCGTCGACACGGCGATCGCCGCGGGCAACTTTTCTACCTTCGCTGCCGCCATCAAGGCAGCGGGTTTGACCGAAGCGTTGGCCGCAAAGGGCCCGTTCACGGTGTTTGCGCCGACCGATGAAGCGTTCAAGCAACTTCCGGCTGGCGCGTACGATGAGCTGCTCAAGGACACCGGGAAGCTCAAGGCAATCCTGAACTATCACGTCATGCCGGGCCAGGTAATGGCCAAGAATCTGAAGGCGGGCGAACTCATGACCCAGCAGGGCACCACGCTGACGTCGACGCCATCCTCGTCAACGAACGTGGGCGTCAACGCAGCCCGCATCGTGAAAGCGGATCTGGTCGCGTCGAACGGAGTCATCCACGCCATAGATGCGGTGATATTGCCGAAGAATTGGCAATTGACGGCAGCCGCTGCTTGAGATCGGCTCTCGATGCACTATCGTGCAACTGGAAGGCCCCGCTCGCGGGGCCTTTTTATTTTTACCGCCACGATGGCTGGTTTGCCCGACGATCGCGGCTACAAGAGATGGGAGTCCCATGGCTCTTTCTGCTGGCGTGCGTATTACGTGGAGCAGCGCACGCGGAAACGCCTGGTGAACCATGATTCTCATCGAATCGAAGTACTTCGCTTCGGGCTGATTGGCACGCAAATTTCGCATCGGCGATGTCAGCCGACGCTCCGAGCAACCCTTCGATCAGCGATGGGCGTGCCGTCTTCCTGCGCACCGGCCCTCAGGGCACATACATAGGTGTGTGAACTTCCGCGCATGGGATTCTCTGGACATGTTGTGGACACTCCGCGTGCAATAGCCTGCATGCTAATGCGACGGAACTCGACATCCGAGCAGCCTTCGGCACGAGTTCGACCGAAAGGACTGTCGCAGAGAGGTCGTGCGACTGTCGCATCAGGCCCAAGCAAGGCTTTTCTTGTCACGAACAGTCGCAGCAAGTCACGCCTCGTTGCGCGACTGCGTGACTGCGCGGATTGCGTCACCGTTTAGGCCAGCGTGAGCTCGCGGGTTCCGTTCCTTAGTAATCAGGGGGTCGTGGGTTCGAGCCCCTTAGCCGAATTCGAACCGAACCGCTGCGCCGAATGCCTCTGCCGGCATTTCAGTTCGCCCATCTGCGACCCGCAATTGTGCAGCGTCGGTTGGCGGAACCAAGTGCGCCGCGCATTCACAATTCACGGCTGGCCAATCGCCGTGGGGCATCAGCAGTTGATCTCGTGTGACAATTCACAGCATTAACGCAGAAATGCCCTGAAATTTTACTTCCGGAATGCGAGTGAACACTTTGAATGTAACAGAAAAGTCAGCGTGGCCCCCATGACGGACTGGAGCGACCGAGCGAGTAACGGTCGGAGGGTCAAGCAGTTACAGAACCCGAAAAGTGCTTGTCCCCATTCTGTCTCCACGCCTCACAATATGTCGAAGCAGCTGTAGATCGCCGTCCGCCGGTATCACGCGTGGAAACTTGTTCTGGTCTTCATCCTCGAGAGTGCCGGCTCACACGATCGAGGGGAGGGAATTTCTCGCTTGCCTGCATGTCGCTGGATTTGGGGTGACGTAGGTGCGACAGAGCGCGACACCTGCGACCGTTTGAACCAGCACGCTTGCAGCTGGGCTCGCTGTGCCCACTTGTTTCGTAATCAGGGGGCGTGGGCTCGAGTCCCCTCAGCCGGCACCAGCGTCCAAGCACGGACCGGCCAAGAGGTAGCGTGACCCGTGTCGAGCGCGACGTCGTGCCGCGCCGGCGAGAACAAAGCGACGGATCAATGACGACGGTGGCGGATCACGGTGAGCCAGCCGCCCAGCAACAACGACATCCCGCCCAGCAAGCCGAACAGCGGCAGGAAGCTGGCGGTCTCCGGCAATGCTGCCAATTGCTGCTGCGGTTCTTCGAGCGGTATGAACACATACCGCTCCTGCGGATCGGCGGGCGCTAGCGCCATCTCCGGCGCGCGCACTTTGACATACGCGGTGATTTCCTGATTCGCGGCGAGGTCTTGCACGCGCGCCGGTTTCCCATCTACCAGCACTTTCAGATCGGGCCGGGGCCTGATCGACAGCCGCTTTGAATAGCTGCCATCCGGCTCCTTGACGCGGACCTGGACTCTTCCGCTTGGATCGACGCGATCGAGTCGCGCCGTGACGACGGCATAATCTTCGCCGTTCTTCGAGATGATGTCCGAGCACGCCTTGGCTATGTTCGGAAACCTGGCGAGCACGTCAGGATCGTATTGCGCGGTCTGGCACGTCACGGCTTGCGCCTGGCTGACCGCGATTGCACCAATCGTGCACATCACGCTAATTGCAGATGCACGCAGAAATCTGTTCATGATCGTACTCCTGCCGATGGGCCCCGCGGTGCGCGGCGGCGCCTCGACAGGGTTCCGCATCCGCGGTCGTCTTTGTATCTGTACGAGAGGCAAGCGTTCCGTCCCGCTGTGTCGTGTGTCGAGTCTGAGGTGTTGCCGCGCAATCGCGCGGTCAACTATCCGGGCCGTCAGAGCGGCTTGTACTTGAACTTTTGTCCGGCGATGGAGGCTTCGTACATCAAGCCGCCTTTCGCGACGGTGAACACGGCCATGCCTTTGTGAAACTCTCCGACTGTCGCGGCGTCCTGCTTGCCGCCGCTGGCGCCCGCGCTGGTACCGCCCGTTCCGGCGCTCGCGCCCGCCGCGGCCGTGATCGCCACGGCCTGCACGCTCGCGCCAAACTCGAAGTTGCCGGACGTGAACTCTTCCAGCGCGCGCTGGTCCTCGAAGAAGATGATCTGGCTGAACGCCTGGCCGCCCGCCTGCAAGCCGACGCTGAGCTGGTTCATGGTCGTATCGCCGATATGCTTGCCCTTGGCATAGACGCGTCCGCTGCCGTGCGCGGCCCCCACGCCCAGCCCGCCCTTGCCGATAGTCGGAAACACGGCGTAGCCATAGCTTTTCGCGAAGAAAGTGCCGCTTTGTCCCGCTTTCTTGAAGATCCCTATAGTGTCGTCGTACTCGTCGGCGCGCGCCGTCAGTGCAGTCAGCAGCGCGAATACGGCGAGCAGCGTCGATGCGCAGATGGCAGCTTTCATAGAGGATCCTCGTCTGGCGAACGCTAGGGCGCAAGGTTCCGCGCAAAGTGCACGGCTGGCAATCAGGAGTCGGGGCGGAAGCGGACGCCGAGCGTCCCTCGTGCACCTAGCCCCTATGCAATGCGGGCGCGGCAAATGCTAGGTTGCTCAAGCAACAGTTGCGGTCTGCGTCATTCGCGGCGATGTGCCCTCTCAAGTCCTGCCTGAACGCTCTGGTCGCAGCAGGCTGCGTGGCGTCGGCTGCGGCGCAGCCCGCCGAGCCGCAGCCGGCGACGCCGCTCGAGATCGAGGCGATGCTGCAGGATCGCTCACTCGGGAAAGTGGCCTGGAGGCGCGACTTGTCCGAAATGCGTCAACGGCGACTCATTCGCGTGCTGGTACCCAACAACCGGACCTTCTTCTTCTACGACGGACTGCAGCCGCGCGGCCTCGCCTACGAGTTCATGACCGAGTTCGTCGACAAGCTCAATGCTGGCAAGTCGACCAATGGCCGGCTCTACCTGATGTTTCTGCCCTCGGCGCGGGACCGCTTCATCCCGGATATCGTGAATGGCTATGGCGACGTCGCAATTGCCTGGCTCACCGTCACTGCGTCGCGCGAGAAGGCAGTCGACTTCATCTCCTACGATCTCAGCATGAACGAGATCGTCGTGACGAGAGCGAATGCGCCCGCATTGGGCTCGGTGGAAGCCCTGGCTGGCCGCAAGGTCTTCGTCCGGCGCTCGAGCAGCTACTACGAGAGTCTCACGACGCTCAATACCCGGCTGCAGGCGGCAGGCAAGCCGCCGGTGCAGATCAAGCTGGCCGATGAGCAACTCGAGGACGAGGACATCGCGCATGCCGGCGTCGTGCCGATCACCGTGGTCGATGCGTACATCGCGAAGCTCTGGGCGCCGGTGCTGCCGAACATCCGTGCGCATGACGATCTCATCGTGCGCAAGGATGCCCACATGGGCCCCATCGTGCGCAAGGACGGCGCTGAGCTCGAGAAGGCGCTCGCTGCGTTCATGAAGACGCACGGACCCGGAACGACGTTCGGCAACGTCGTCATCCAGCGCTACGCACGCGACAACCGTTGGGTGCGCAACCCCGGCACGACCGAGGATCTGCGCGGCTTCAGGCAAGCGCTGCCGTCCTTCCGGAAATATGTGAAGCAGTACGAATTCGACTACCTGCTGATCGCGGCGCAGGCCTACCAGGAATCGCGGATCAATCAGAAGCTCAAGAGTCCTGCCGGCGCGGTTGGCGTCATGCAGATCAAACCCACTACGGCAGCGAATCCGAACGTGCGCATTGCGAACGTCGATGCAATGGACTCCAGCATCCATGCAGGCGTGAAGTATCTGCGGTTCGTGTCCGACCGCTACTTCGGCGACGCGAAGTTCGACGAGCTGAATCGGCACGTCTTCGCGTTCGCCGCTTACAACGCCGGGCCGGCTCGCATCCAGGATCTGCGCACGGTTGCGGCCAAAGAGGGGCGCGACCCGAACGAATGGTTCAACAACGTCGAGATCGTCGCAGGCCGGAAGATCGGCCGCGAAACCGTCGACTATGTGCGCAACATTCTCAAGTACTGGGTGGCGTATCACCTCGCGCTGGACCCGGACGAGGGTGTGCAACGACCTGCGGCGTGAGTGCGTGAGCAAGTCGCGTACGTGCTGTGTATCGACGCTCCTGTTCGCGGTTTCGGCGTGCTTGACGCTCGCTGCGTGCGTGGCACCACTCGTCCCATATTCGACGGACACCCCACCGCTGGTACTGGCGCCGGCTGCTCAAGCCGGCGTCATAGATGAGCGCGCCCGTTTCCGCGAAATCTACTGTGCCGTCCTCGAAGCGCGACGAGGATTGCCCGACTATCGGCGCTGCGAGGAAGCCTTGACGCGAGTCGGAGAAGAGCCGGCCGGGACCGGACAACCGGTCGACCTGGGGCCCTCGCGCCGGCGTCTCATTGCAGCAGTCGTGCTGGGTCTCGGATTCGATTGCATCGAGGAGTGGCTGGAACCGATGGGAAGCGTCGCAGAGCATCTGCGCCGCTATGGCTACGACCAGGTGCTGCTAAGGGTCGACGCTCTGTCCAGCACGGCGAACAACGCGCGACAGATCCGCGATGCCCTGCTCGCAATGCCGGTTGAGTCAGGTCCAGCCCGCCTGGTGTTGATCGGCTATTCGAAAGGAGCGCCCGACATTCTCGATGCGCTCGTCACGTATCCGGAGATCCGTAATCGCGTCGCTGCCGTGGTCAGCGCGGCAGGCGCGGTCGGCGGCTCGCCGCTCGCCAACGACGCGGAGGAATATCACGCAGAGATGCTGCGCCAGTTCCCCGGCGCAATCTGCAAGCCCGGCGACGGCACTGCGGTCGCGAGTCTGCGGCCGGCCGCACGCAGAGCCTGGCTCGCCGTGAATCCCCTGCCGACGGACGTGCGTTACTACTCTCTGGCCACGTTCCCGCAGCCGGAACGCATCTCAGCGGTGTTGAAATCGAGCTATCGCAAGCTTGCCCGCGTTGACACACGCAATGATGGCCAGCTGATCTTCTACGACCAGGTCATCCCCGGGAGCCGCCTGCTGGCGTACGTCAACGCCGATCATTGGGCGCTCGCTGTGCCAATCGCGCGCTCCCATGCGACGATCGGCGCCGTATTCGTCACGCAGAATGCTTACCCGCGCGAAGCGTTGATGGAGGCGCTACTGCGATTCATATCGGAAGACCTCTCGAACGACGACGGGAAGCGTTGATGGCGCTCAGACTGTTAGGGGTTGCCTTGGGGTTCGCATGCGCTACCGCTCCGGCATTCGCATGGGTCTATCCCGAGCACCGTGACATCGCCGTGCTCGGTATCGAAAGCCTCGACGTGCAACGCAAAGCGATATTCGAGCAGCTCTGGGCCGAGGCGCGCAGCGGTTACGAGAAACGCTTGTGCAAGCAAGGCGCCGACACTGCGCAAAGCGTGATGCCCGAGTGCATCGATTGGGCCGCAATGTCCGCAATTGCCGGCGACCATTCGTGCTCGAGCGCGCAGTTGCTCGACACCGTCAGCACCTCGGAATGGATCCTGAGAGTTGCCGAAGTCGCGGCACAGCTCAAAGTCGATCTGACGCGGATCTCGAAGACTTCGCCCGCCGCATCCCAGCAGGAAGGCCGGAGCCTGATCGGTGACCTGCGGCGGCAGATGGAGAGCGAAGCAATCAGGGCCGATCGCATCAACGTGCTGCGCATTGCAGACATCCGTTTGCAGCGCGCCGACCCGGAATATGCGACACGGGCAGGATCCAACAATGCCCACTTCCTGCTGGCCCGCCCCAGAGTGGAGTTCACGGCAGCGGAATACGTGGAGACGACGCTCACAGTCGGGTCCGAGATCAATGCCGTGGGCGTGTGGGGGCGGTTTCACTTGAGCGCTCTGCAGAAGGCAACGAGGCTTGCGCGAGAGAGCCTGTCTCCTGAACAGCGCGCCGCGCTCGCGCGCGCTGTGCTTGCGGATGAAGCGTTCGCGCTGCATTTCCTGGAAGACGTCTTTGCCGCGGGACACGTGGCCGGAACCTGGGGCGACGTGTCGCAACGCAAAGGCACTCACGACTACTACAACGAGAGCGGTCTGGAAGTACGGACGTGGCAGGCAGGCGCGAATACGGCCGTGTTGATGGGCGATGCGCACATGCGTCCCGAGGATGCGCAGCGGGCTGCCGAGGCAGTGCGTCTGAGTCTCGAGCAGGTGCTGGACACGGCGGCCGGTCGTCCGCGAGCGACCAATCTTCCATACACGCCAGCGGCTCCTGGCATCCCCGAAGCGTTCGACGTTTGCAGCAACGACAGGCTTGGGCCCTGGTCGCAAGGCCGAGAGCCAACACTCGAGGCGGTGGAGTTGGGCGTGGAAGTCCTGCTGCTGACTCCAGTGCCGAGTCTGGGTGAAGGACTCGGCGCCATGCCGCGCTTCCGCTCGGAGCTCGGTCCCTTCATCGGCGTCGCCGGCTCGCTCGACGTGCGCTCTGTGGACGGTGGCTTCACCGACCTGGCCAGTGGCAACGGCTTCGTGGGTGGAGCGGACCTGTCGCTGCGACTCGGGTATGGACTCGATGGAGTGATCGACGAAGGGGGAGATGGGCTCGTCTATTTTTCGGTGGGCTACAGGGGCGACACACCCTCCAGCAACAAGTACACCGAAGCCGCCCCCGCGCAACAAGGCGGCAGCCTGACTGCTGCGATTCCAGCACGCACGGGCCTGACGGCCCGAATACGCATGCCGTTCTATCTGATACCCGGCGACCTGCTGCTCCTGTCGCCGCTGTACCTCGCATCGCCCACGACCTATCAGGGCATGGCGGTCACTGCGGTCAATGGCGGACTGATTCCCTGGGAGCTCGGCTGGGCCACTCGCTTTGGCCGATTTCAGTTCGTGCTGGGGCGCGAGGTCGGGGTGACCTTCCACGGGCTCGGCACCGAGGACGAAACGCTGCTGGCGCCGGGCGTTCCGCCGGGTTCGGGCCCGAGGGTGATCGAGTTCGAGTCGACGTATCTCGAATTTCCGATCCTCGAGTGCCGTCCGTATCGGTCATTCGACACGACGCAGAGCTCTGCGTTGATCCTGCAACTGTTCGGCGGCGTGGACATCCCCAACGGGGGGAGTGTGGTCTATCCGCCCGGCGCACCGCGCGCGGAGCTGGATCGCGTGTACTCGATCGGAGTGCGACTCACTTTCGACTGGCGACGTTACTTCTGAGTCTGCCAGCTCGCAGGCCCGTAGCGTTTCCATGTAGCCGACCGTCCCGTCGGCACGCCTTCTTGGTAGGATTGTCGCCATTGCCGTTCCGTGAGTTGCTACCTGAGGTTCTTGTAGCAGCCGCAAGTCAAAAACGCCCCGGAATTCGCAGAAATCCCGCAAGAACGCACAGCATGGAAAACCCTCTAAAAATAGGCGTTTCGAGCGAGAAAGCAGCCGTTTCGCTGGATAGGCGAGTCTCAGTCGCCCCCATGATGGACTGGACCGACTGAGCGAGAAGTGCAAGCGAGGTCAATTAGTTACCCAACCCGGAAATCGCTTGTCCCCATTCTGTCTCCACGCTTCACAATATTTCGACGCAGCGGGTAAGCATCACGCACAGGACCCGCGCTGCGGTCGCGTACTTCAATTGGGACCGCGAGGACAGCCGAACAGCCGACGTCAGTGGAGAGCAAAGCTCGCTAGCCGACTGATTTGATCATGAAAGTAAATCCAAGCTGATCCACGTTGCCATTTTCAGTCGGTACGAGCCACCACTGCATAGCTGCATTTTCGAACTGAATGAGAAAGACGTCCGTTCCATTAGGGGCGACATGCTCGAACGAAATGGACTGCACCTTGCCGAGATCGCGGATCATCTTCGTGAATTCCGCTTGCCGCGTCCGTGTGATCCGGGCAAGTTGAGCGCTCAGTCGGTCCTAATCCACCGCAGCCGCGCGGCAACTCGGAGAGTGCAGACGAGACTGTCTCCAAGTACCGCAGTGTGCAGGAACCATCGGTGCCGGTGCACTGAGGGAATGTAGGCAGCAGGTCGCTAGCAGATAACAGTGCGGATCTCGTCCGCCCTGTTGTTCCGCGACTCAATGGGCATATGTGCAGAGCTTGAATGAAGATCACTCAGAGATATGCAGTTGCGCTGACGTTGCTCGTGCTCGTCGGTTGCGAGAATGAGGCGGCTCGGCGTCAACCGATTCCGGTCGTTTTGGCTGACAAAGGTGAACGGGTCACGCTGCACATCCCTCGCGGGTACATTGAAGAGCCAAAAAAGCCCGAAGGTGTTCTGCCCAACGTGATCCTCAGAATTGCGGCGCAGGACTTTTCGGCAGCGGCAGCGATCGCGCCTGAGTCCGAAGTTCGTGTGTTGATCGAACCCACTGCGAGCGCAGTCGATGCAGCACACAAGCTTCATGCGGCGGCCTTGCTAAGGCACAAGTCCTCTGAAGAAGCTCTCGCGAAGTCGGCTGAATTATCGAAGCCGGGCTTGATTGCGTACTCCTACCCGAACGGCAGCGAGGACTCGAAGGCGTACTACCTCACGTCGAAGAGCGGCGATGTCTTCGTCGAGTGCCGCAGGTCCGTCTGCATGGCATTCAAGACGTGGAAGAAACGAGTGCATTTGCGCTTCGACTACCAACCCGTGCAGACACCAGACGTCGAGCAGGTAGATGCAGCGGTCGACCGCATGCTGCAGACTTTCGCGATTCTGTGAGAGAACCGCGATGATCAAGAGCGCAGCGCGAATCGTCCGCCAAAGCAGTGCATGAGCGTCTGCCTCTACGATCGGATCCTCGCTGGAGGATAGGATCGAGAGGAGTGGCAATCCGATCGCTCGCTTCCCTCCGGCCACTTATTGTTGTGACGGCCTGTACGGCACTTCTCCCTTGCTCCGCATCTCCTCGAGCAGTGCTCGCTGGGCGGCGGCATGTGCCCGAGCTTCCGTGGCAATCGCCTGGAATCGCGGATCGGGGCGCATCGCATCCCACAGCGGATCGCGCTCGATCGTGTACCACCAGTCTGTGCGTTCGCCCGATCGAAGCGCCTCGGCAAGTTCCGCCACTGCGGCATCGCGGTTTCCTTGCAGCGCGAGCATGTCTGCACGCAGACGCCGCAGCGGCCACCACACCATAGAGTCCCGCGTCGGGTCGCGCTTGCGATTCACCCAGGCGAGCGCCTCGTCGAGCACTTTCTCGGACTCGGCGCGCTGACCGTTTGCCCGCAACAGATGAGCGAACGGAACCGCGACAAAGATGTTCATCAGGTTCAGCTCGTAGGGCGCCGCGACACCAAGGCCGCCGCTTTCAATGAAGCGAATTGCACGAGGGAAGTCGCCCGTTTTCAGCGCCAGGTCGCGCACGGCTTCCGCAGCGAGCCAGTCGTTGTAGGCGCTGCGTAAACGCTCCGGAACGTCGTACACAGCTTCACCGGCGGCGCGCCAATCGTCGAGGTAGAGGAACACCTGAAAGGGCGCAAGGCCCGCAGCGTCGGACCCGGCGATCACATCGCGCGCCGCGGCCAGATCACCGAGCTCGATATACCTGCTGTATGCGCTCTGTCGCTGTCGCGACCACTGATTCGCGGGGTCGGCCGCAATGGCGCGCTCGGCGAGCATCACCCCTTCGGCAAATTTGCCCTGAAACGAGCGCATCAGCGAGAGTTGCTTCAGCACCAAAGAGAACTGCGGATCGATCTTCAGTGCTGCGAGCAGCATCTGTTCCGCTTCTGCTGGTGTAGCCGCGAGATTTGACCTGATGTAGTAGGCGCGCACCGAGAGCGGGTCGATGAGCAGCGCACGGTCGAGCATGGCTCGACCCTCGTCGACGCGACCGTCGCGGCCGGTCAAGAACTCACCAAACCTCGTGAGGCCGGGACCATTGCTGGGATCGAGCTCCAGTCCCTTGCGGAAATCGGCCTCAGCCTGCTCTTCCTGGGTGTCCACCCAAGACGCGCGCACCAGGTATGCCTCACCGAGAGAAGGGTCGAGCGCGAGCGCTTTGTCGATCAAGGCGGCGGCTTTCTCGGCGAGCGGCCCCTCGTTCATCCTGCTGATGTCGCCATCGCCCCTGCGCCAAGCCGCCGAAACCTGTGCGTCCGCGAGTCCGACATAGGCCGCCGCAAAGTTCGGATCGAGTGCAATAGCGCGCTCGAACTGCTCGATCGCGCCTTCGAATCCGTCCACCGTGTACTTCGCGAGCAGGACGCGGCCCTGCAGATAGGCGAGATATGCGTTGAGGTTCGCGCTGCGCGCACCCGGCTTTTCGGCTGCCGTGTCCGACAGGCTCGCCTCGAGCGCCGCCGCCACCTTCTCCGCGATCTCGTCCTGGATGCTGAAGACATCGGCAAGCGCGCGGTCGAAATGCAGCGCCTGCAGCTGTGCCCCGGACTGCGCATCGATGAGGCGCGCCGTCACGCGCAGCTTCTCGCCTTCGCGCTGCACGCTGCCCTCGACGAGGTAGCGAGCGTTCAGCACTTTGCCAGTCTCGCGAGCGTCCACACTCCCCTCAGCCGCCTTGAACGATGAGGCGCGGGCGATCACGACGAGTTCGCTCACGCTCGCAAGACGATTGAGCACCATCTCGGCCATGCCGAGTGCAAGGTATTTGTTTGCCGGATCGGACGAGAGATTCTCGAACGGCAACACGGCCACGGTGCGCGGCGGCAGGCCGACGACGCTGACTGAGTCAGTCTTTGGCGCCGCGGGTGGTGGGCGCAGAGCGAAGACGGCGTACGTCGCAATCCCCATCAAGGCCAGCGCTGCAACGACGCCCAAGATGACTCTCGTGCGAGCGCGCGCACGAGGCTGCGAAGTCATCTCGACCTCGAGGGGTCGCAGCGGCGGCGATTCGGTCGAGCTCTGCGCGGGGCCTGGCTGCGGCGGTGTGTATGACGAGTTCTCCGCGATCGACCGCACCTCTGGAATGAGACGATATCCACGTCCGCGCAGCCCGGCGATATACCGCGGCGCGCGCGGATCATCGCCGAGCGCATCGCGCAGCAGTTTCACGCGTTGACTGACGGTCTCGGGGTTGACGACGAGACCCGACCACACCTGCGCCATCAGATCATCGTTCGAAACGACGGCTGGCGCGGCTCGGATCAACACGAGCAACAGATCGAAAGAAAGCTTGGGGAGAGCAATCTCGGCGGCGGCACGCGTGACGCGCTGGCGCGCAACGTCGATCACGAGGTCGGATAGTTCATAGACCCCCAACTCCCGTGTTGCGCTGCGCCGGACATTCGATGTCATGACGCGGGGAAGCATACCTTGCCGCCGGATGACTGAGCCCCAGTTTGATCTGGTTGAGCCCCGGGAGCGTCGCGGCGTGTCCCTCTGCGTTTTGCGCTGGCGATTCACAGAACAGATCGCGCTGCCCGGGCACAGCGTCGGCGCGGGCATCGTCTATTCGCCCGCGTGGGCGCCAGGTCTGTCTGTCAGCGTTTCACCTTGCTGGTCAGCTCTATTTCGACGGTCCTGCCGCGCTCTCTGCCGCGCTGGCGTGCGTGGGGCCACGTTGACTGGAGTCGCGGCGCGTGGGCGCGAGTTACGCCGCTCAGTACGTCGGCGGCTTCAGCAAACAAGTAAATCGACTTCCCGGAATTGGGCATTGTCTTCGATCCCTACATGAGGAAGGTGGAGTCGGCAGTGTTCCACGATATCGAAGCCGGCTACGAATTCGGCGTAGGGCTTTCGCTGCGCGCGGCGATCACCGACGTCGCCGACGAGGATCCGCCATTTGTCGAGAACGAATCGAACGCCAACACCGACGCAACCGCATACCCGCTGCTGGGGCGCACCTACTTCGTCGAGCTGCGCTATGCATTTCGGTAGCTCGCTGGGCGGCTGCCGTCACGAAGCGCGATTGAGACTTGAACCGCGAGAGTTTCCGCTCAATCGCTTACCTGAATAACTGCGCCGACGGGCACAACAGCCGCAACACAGCATTGGGTTCGCGCTTCGCCCCATCGTTTTGGGCAGCAGCAGCATTCCTTCGCGAAATCTTGGGCTGACCTTGGGCCAGCCTTCATGCACGGCGGGCCGCCTCTCTGCACGCTCATCCCACCGCCGCAACGCATCTGCGCAACTGGCGAAAGCTGAAACCCCATTTCGGACGAGCGAGGAGACGGTCATGAGCACCAGATTCCGCAGCGTATTAACACTGGTCGTGGCGACGCTAATAGTTGGAACATCCACGGCATGGGCGGGGCCGCTCGCTAAGGGCACAAACACCCACGTCGTTGACGACGGGACCGTGAGTTGGACGCTGCCCGCCGGTCAATGCCCTGCCGCTCCGGGTGGACTGACCGGCAGCGGCGAGCGGCACCGGGTCACCATTACGAAAGTCAATGCCGACGGGAGCACCACGATCATCATCAACGATGTGGTCAGGGGCACCGCTTGGGACGCAACGGGCACCTACAAATTTGTCTATGAGAACCACAGCATCGATCAGGTACCTGCCGGCGGAGGCGTCCACCAAATCAGCATGGAGGATAACTTTATCCTCAACGGCAATGGCAGCGTTGGCCATTTGGCGGTGGGCTTCAATTGGGCTTGGACGTACGCGGATCCCAATGGCCCGGTTGATGTCCTTCCGCTGGCAAACCTCGTGGAGCGGAACACCCGGGGTGAACCATTGCTCTGCGATCCCCTCTAGAGTGTAGGGACTAGAGTCTAGAGACACGCCGATCTGCCTGCCAGGCGACCGTTGCGAGAGCGATCGTTGTGAGAGCGATCCATCGCAGTCGTCTGGCAGGTTCGAAGAGTCGCTTCGCTTAATGAAGAGCACTAGCAAACCCATGCATGTGACGTGCGAACGCATGCGCGTGATGGGCGGCGTTGAAAATTCGCTAAGCGCCTGGTTCCAGGTACGCAGGACGCAGGGCTCTTCGTTCATGTCCATGTCGACGTCGGCGATCTCATTCGAGGCGTTCGACGTTGCGCGTTCGTGCGCCCGCTTACGCGGAGTCGTTGCGCCGCAGACTGTTTCGCTGAGCGGACCGGATTCATAGCGTACCGCGCAATGGCGCCCCGATGCGGGCCGCGCCAGAATCCGCGCGACTCCGGAACGCCAGTCGATTTCCGTGAGGTGCGTTCATGCAAGGCTCGACGGAACTGATGCCAGTTCCCGATCTTGTCGTGCGTCTGCGGATCCCGCCGAGGCTGGGTGCCGATGTCATCATCGTCGGAGCGGGGCCTGCAGGCACGGCGGCCGCCGTGCATCTGATTCGCGCGGGCTGGCGCGTGCTGCTTGTCGATCGCCATGCCTTTTCCCGTGACAAAGTCTGCGGCGACTTCGTCGGGCCGGTTGCACTGGTCGAGCTGCGGCGATTGGGACTCAACGATCGTCCCGACTATCGCTCGAGTCATTGCATCTGGAGCGCTGCGCTGCATGTGGACGGCAGGGAGTTCATCGCGCGGCCACTTCCGGCGCATGAGGGCCTGCCGAGCTATGGTCGATGCATTCCGCGCCTGATGCTCGACGATTGGCGCATGGATGCCGCGCGGCAGGCAGGGGCAGCCATTCTCGAAAACGTCACGGCGATCAGCTACGAAGCAGGCCACGACAGTGCGAGCGTGCAGGTGAAATCGAAGGACGAGAATCGGACGCTGCGGGCGCGACTCGTCATCGGCGCCGACGGCAGCAGCTCTACGATCTCGCGCCAGCTTTGCGGTGGCCCTCTACCCGACGGCTCGCGCATCATTGCGGCTCGGGCGTACTACGAAGACTACGAAGGGCCAGCCGACCGCGCCGATCTGTACTTCGCCGGCGAGAGCTTTCCCGGGTATTACCGGCTCTTCCCACGAGTGAGCCTAGTCGCGGTGAATTCGTCTGTCGCAGAACGTCGCAGACGGTGGCGCAATGTCGCAATGTCTAGCGGCAGCGCAAGGATCGGCGACTTAAGTTTGCGAGCCCTCTGAATGAGTTGCCGCTTGCAGCGGCGCCTTGGAAGAGTCAGGTAAGCAGGCGTCAGCATCCGATATATATATGTGTAGCTCTCACCTGGAGCTGGTATCGCTGGCAGCCAACAAATCCCGCAGAATTCACACAAATGTCTTAGTGGTTGTCGGGATGATAGCTATAGATATGAATGGCTTAGATCGAAGAGTTAGCGTGGCCCCCATGATGGATTACACGGACAAAGGCGGATCCGCTGACGAGTCAACGGCTTAGGTTCGTCGTGAAAGGCGTGTACCAGTTTTGTCACAGCTGGAAGGCGTCTGCCGCCGGCTCGGTGAGCTACAGAAGTCGATCTGAACTACGGCTGTGGACAAACTAGACCGACGCTTTCATTCGGTTGCCTGCCGTTGGCTCGTGTCTATCGTTCCTGTGATGAAGCAACAGCGTGCAACGCTGAGCGAAGAGCTGCGACAGCAATCGGTAGCGCTTGCGTCTAATGCCTTTCGAAATTCTGGGGCGCTCGACGGCTTTGCGGATATTGCGGGATCGAGCGATTGAGTGACTCCCAGGAGAGCTGTGATCGATCCAGATCTCCTTCGTCAGGGCGAAGTCGTTTAGGCGATCGAGGGATGGGGTTTTCACGTCGGATCGGAACTACTGCAAGGTTTCACTCACATCGCACGAGTGGGACGCGGACATCACCCGTTCACATCTCTCGTGTCGCTGCATTCGCTGCGACTGCATCGAGGCGACCGCAATGACGCGCCTGTCAGTTTGCTTTGATCTTGCTTTGGTCGGTGATAGCAGCGGCGTCTCCGTGCAGGCCGGAGTCCCCAGCCGGGGAACATGAGACCCTACCTCAGCGGTTGTGGTACTTGTGCGGGCCGCTGAGAGCCGTCTTGGCAGCGCCATCGGAACTGGCTGCGCCCGCGCATCGCGATTGCCAAAGCGAACAGGAGGTAAAGATGATCGTTACTTCGAAAGAATCCGAGCCGAACGTCGAGCTCGTTTTGAACGCGATCGAAACTGTATTCAACCGGCACAATGTCGGTGCGGTGGACGAGTTCTTCTCTGAGAGTTTCGTTCAACATAGCCCTTATGTACCTGCAGGAGGGAAGCAGGAACTGGCGCAGTGGTGGCAGCGCACCGTCCAAGCCATACCTGATATCTACGGCGCAGTAGAGCACGTCGTCGCGACTCGCGACTGTGTCGCTGCCTTCCGAACGCTGAAGGGCACTGTCAAGAGGGACATGCCTGAGCTGGGCATCAAGGCAGATGGACAACAGCTCGAATTCCGCGTCGTGCATCTGTTTCAGGTGAGTGACGGAAAGATAGTCGCACACTGGGAGACCATGGATACTGGGCCTGCAACCAGACTCGCGATGAAATCGGCATAAGTGTCAAGGGGCCGGGACCTGGTCTCGAGCGTTTCGTCTGGGACCTCGTCAATCGAGTGGTGGCGCCGACTTCAGCCATTCACAAGGTGCACACCTAGCGGCCATGTCGGCGCTTACCGAGTGGCAGAGGTATGGGTGCAATTCCAACCCGATCCGATCGCTGACGCTGTTGAGCGGGGCTTTCGACCTGTGCCCGTTGCCCCTGCTGGACGCCGCGTCGATCGAGCTACCACCCGTGCTCATCGCTGTCGGCGAGGCCGAGACCGCCGAGTTCAAGCAGCAGTCGCGCGCTTTCGCAGAAGCAATCTCGAGGAAGGCGCAATCGTCGAGTCGTATGAGATTCCGGGCCGGAACCATTTCGGTCTGCTGTTCGATCTGGCCGATGATCCACACGATTCGGCGCGCTGACGCTGCGCCACTTCAGCGGTGAGCAGCCTACCTGAGCGGTACTTCAGCAGCTGCCAGTGCTGCCGCGCGCAGGCCATCCCGCAGCGCCTTGAACGCGGCGCTCCTGACGGACGCTGGCCGGCCTGCGCACAGGCCGCCATCAACTATGAGATCGTGACCATTCACGAACCGTGCATCGTCCGAGGCCAGGAACACCGCGGCATTGGCAATGTCCTCGACTCGGGCCATGCCAGGCATCGGCTGGATCGATGGCAGAAGCTCACAGAACGCCGCTTCGACGCGAGCTGCAAGCACTTCGTCGTCCTCGATCGATTCGCCAGCAAGCGGCGCAAAAATGTTCGTGAGCGTGGGCCCGGGCGATATCGAGTTGACCCGCACGCCGCTCTCGCCGAGCTCAATCGCAGCACAGCGAGTGAAATGGACCAGGGCTGCCTTGGCCACCTCATAGCCGAAGGCATTGAATCCTACACGATGAGCGCTGACGCTCGACATGTTGATGAAGCTTCCGCTCCGGCGTTTCACCATGGAAGGTGCTGCATATTTCATCATGAGGAAGGCCGCACGCACGTGAAGCGCGAAGTCATGGTCCAGATGCGCTGCGACGGTATTCACTATGTCTGCGGTACGCGAGCCCGTTCCGGCGCAGCTCACGACACAGTCGATGCGATCGAAGCGATCGAGCGTCCGCTCGATCAACGCTCTGATGTCCCCTTCCTGGGTTACATCCGTTTGGATGAAGACAGCGTCTAGACCCAGCTCGGCCTTCAGTGAGGAATCGTCGCGCACATGCGCGACCTATTCCGCTGGTGCCGCCGGTAATCACAGCAATTCTGTTGTCGAGCTTGCCCATCGACGCCGTCTCCTGCGCAGTACCGCAGCTCAAAGACGCGCAGTGTAGTCATGCTCCAGAGCTCGGTCGATTACGCTGGAGGTAATTGTCGTGCGCAACGTGACCGACAAGAGAGTGCATCTAAGTCAGGCGCCTATCCAGGACGAGTCAGGCACGATCGTCGGGATTCGTTCGTTCCTATTACAGCCGCGCCAGCACGATCAGCTACCTTCCGCTTCGCCACGGAAAAGCTCCGGCCCAACTTTCGCCCTGTTCGACCGCGATGCCGCTTCCGTAAAGCGCTACGTAGCGGTTCTCGGGTTCCCCGGGTAGCTCGGAGTCACCGCGAGTAGCACGCTAGTTATGGTCTTGTTACAGGTCGGGAGAGGCGAATGGCGACTGCAAGTGATCGCTACGGGCGATGGTCGATCATCATTCACTGGGTCACGCTGGCGATGCTCATTGCCGTATATGCCTGTATAGAGTTGCGCGAATTGTATCCGCGGGGCAGTGGCATCCGCGAAGGGCTCAAGACTTGGCACTATATGTTGGGTCTGAGTGTGTTCTTCCTGGTGTGGGTGAGGATCACGGCGCGTTTGATCGGCAAGACCCCGCCGATCATCCCCACAGCACCAAAATGGCAGCTCATGATTGCAAACACAGTCGAACTTGCCCTCTATGCGCTCATGATCGCATTGCCGTTGCTTGGCTGGGTCATGTTGAGTGCGGAAGGGAAGCCGATTCCATTTTTCAGCCTTCAATTGCCAGCGCTGGTTGGAGCGAATGTGGCTCTCGCTGAGCAAACCAAGGAAGTTCACGAGACGCTGGCGACGATCGGGTACTTCGTTATTGGACTGCACGCGATCGCTGCGCTCTTTCATCATTACGTGCGGCGAGATAACACGCTGCGGCGAATGACGTTCTCGCGCTAGTGCTCGAGATGAGTGGACATGTCGTTTCCCGGCGATATCGCCGAATTCCGGATTGACCTATGTGCAACGCGCGCGCGACAGGACATCACGCCGATATCCGCGAGCTGGCGCGCCAGACCCACATCGGCTACGAATCCCGGTGTGTGAACGCCGATCAGAACACCCGCCAGCAGATAGCCCATCAGCGGCGGAACTCTGATCCTTGCCCCCAGGAAGCCGAATACCAGCGCGAGCACGAATGCAGCGGCGATGGTCGCGATCAGGGGCGTGGCCTGCGGCATGTACCGTCAATCCTATTCCGTCTGCATGGATGCTCAGGCCAGGACATGCCCCTGGCAGATTCGACGCAAGTACCGCGGGAACTCCAGCGTGAGGCGAGATTGCAGCCTTTGAGCGCGCGATTCGTACCTCGCGGTCGTCGGCAGCGGAATGCGCCGTCGGAACGCGAACAACAATAGATTGTCATCCGCGGCTACCGGCACGAGCAGCGTGCTGCCAAATGCTGCGCGAACTTGCTTCATGTGCAGAGGAAAGCGACTCGTCGCGCCTGCGAAATTCATCACCAGTACGCCCTGTTGAGACAGGCGGTGGGCCGCGTGCGCATAGAAATCGGAGCTGGCCAGGGTCGGAGCAACTCCGATGGGGTCGAACGCATCCACCAGCAGCACGTCGACAGGATCCGACCGCTGCGAGATGTAGTACGCGGCATCGTCGTGAACGATTCGGAACCGCTCATCGTCGCAGGGAATGTGGAACTCATCGCGCAGCGCGATCACTCGCGCATCGATCTCCACAACCGTGATCTGGGCCTGGCGCAGCTTCCGGTAGCAGAACTTCGCCAATGAGCCGCCGCCGAGGCCCATCATCAGGATGCGCTTCGGATTGGGATTGAACAGCAGAAACGCCATCATTTTTCGCGTGTACGCCGTGACCAGTGCATCCGGATCGTCGAGTCTCATGACGCTTTGCACGCTGCTCTGGCTGAAGTAAAGGCAACGCTCCGACGGAGTCTCCAGGATGTAGGGTTGCTCCAACGTGCCTTCCAGCAGGCGTTGTGAGGCTTCCTCGGTACTCAAGCCATCAGGCGGCGAAGGCAGCCGCACCGTGCCTGGATTGAAGAACCATGGGCTCGCGAATTGCAGGAACGAAAGGCCTTTCTTATCCATATGCGCGGCGGAAGGGAATTGCTAAAACGAAGGTCGCGAGCGCAACTGAAATGCGTCGAGGCGGCTGATCAGATCGTCCAGAGATATGGGCAGAGCGACACAGGCATCGCCACCGCGCCGATAAACGACATCGCAGGCGTCAGCAGCGTCGTCGGGTGCAGCAACAATCATCCACGACCGTGGTGCCTTTCGGCGCAGCGTTTCGAGCGCGGCCAAGCAGTCCTCGTCCGCGAGATCCGCCACTACGACCAACGCAAAGAAGAACGATTCTCGCAGTGCCTGCAGTGCTGCGGGCGCATCTCCCTCGATGCGGATATTGAAGCCTGCCGCTTCCAGGCCGGAAGCCAGCTTGAGCGCGTTCGCCCGGTTCGGTTCCAGGAGGAGCGCTGGGAACGGGGCGGTGATCTTGTGCTGCATCGATGTGTGCGTGCAACGAGCTCAAGACGACCCGGGCTGCGTCGAGCCAGCAGGCGTAGCCTTGGAAATGGCCGTCAGAATGCCAGTGAGAATTTGTCGGGGGCTTGGCGGACAACCAGGTACCGCCACATCGACAGGTATGACGTTCGATACTCGACCACGGCTTGCGTAACTCTCACCGAAGATTCCGCCGGTGCAGCCACAGTCGCCAATCGCGACGACGAGTTTCGGGTCCGGCGTCGCGTCATAGGTTCGTCGCAGCGCGACTTCCATATTCCTGGAAACAGGCCCTGTGACCAGCAACAAGTCCGCGTGCCGGGGACTGGCGACGAACCGAATACCGAGACCCTCGAGGTTGTAGAGCGGATTGCCGAGTGCATGCATCTCCAGCTCGCAGCCGTTGCAGGAACCCGCATCGATGGCACGAATGCACAATGCGCGACCCAGCACTTCCAAGATTCGCGCCTGCAATGCTTCGGCGACGCGCAGACCTTCGTCTGCCGATGGCGGTGGTTCGGTCGCGATTCCCGCGCGGTGAATCTGACGTAACGTCTTCCACATGGCTTATAGATCGTGACCGCTGTAGGAGAGATTGAAAGACTTATTGATGAGCGGAAAGTCCGGCACGATGTTGTCGATGATCGCGTGCTCGAGCACCGGCCAGTTCTGCCATGACGGGTCGTGCGGGTGACAGCGCAGGATCTTCCCGTCGGCGCCGGCTTCCAGCGACACAAGAACCGGTCCGCGCCATCCTTCGATGAGGCCGATGCCCCAGGACCCTTCGCCCGCAATCGATACGGGTCGCCGATGGCCACCGTCGGGGAGACGCTGCACGATCTGTCCCACGAGACGGATCGATTCCGCGACTTCGTCGAATCGCACGGCGACGCGTGCTGCGACGTCTCCTTCGGTCCGCACGACTTTTGCCGGCGCCAGCTCGCCGTAAGGATCGCACGGTGTGTCAGCGCGCAGATCAAACGCCTGGCCACTCGCGCGCCCGGCCAAACCTATCAGGCCGAGCTTGGCGGCCAGAGCGGGCGTGACAGTACCTGCGCCGTTGAACCGATCGCGCATGCCTGCATGCTCGTCATAGATCGCCCGCAGTGTTTCAACCTCTGCAGCGATCGACTGCACGCACGTGGTCAACTCCGCAGCGTGCGTGGAGGAAAGATCCGCGCGCGTGCCGCCGGGCACGACGAAGTCCATGAGGTAGCGCTGCGCCAGCGCGTGTTCGGTCGCGCGCAGCAACTGTTCCTTGAGCCGGGAGAACTGGGCAAGTCCGACGGCAAAGCCCGCATCGTTGCCCAGCGCACCCAGATCGCCGAGGTGATTGGCAATCCGCTCCAGCTCCAGCGCCAGCGCGCGCAGCCATAGTGCACGTGGCGGCACTCGCGCCGCGCTCATACCTTCGAGCGCCTGACAATAGGCCCAAGAGTAGGCGACTGCCGAATCGCCCGAGACCCGCGCCGCCAAGCGGTGCCCTTCGAGCAAGGATAGCTCGGAGAACCGCCGCTCGATGCCCTTGTGCACGTAACCGAGGCGCTGTTCCAGCCTGAGCACCTTCTCGCCCACGATGGAGAAGCGAAAGTGGCCCGGCTCGATGATGCCCGCGTGGACCGGACCCACCGGGATCTCGTGCACACCTTCGCCTTGGACCGGCACGAAAGGGTAGTCGTCGATGGCAGGCGGGGAGGTCTGATCGGGCGGTGACGCGTCGTCTAGCGGGTGAAAGCTGGCGGGCCACGCCGCATGGCGTAGCCAGGGCCGCCGATCCGCATCGGTGCTGTGCAATCCCGAGAGATCTGCAACGGCGCGCTGCATGCGCCGCGCGCTTGGAAACGATTGTTCGATCCCGGGATAGTGCGATTCTGCTCCAACCGAGCGCAGAGTCAGCACGAGCGCGCCGCTATCGGCAGCGAACGCGGCGTGCACCAGGTTCTCGCCATCCCGGTTGCGGCTGGCCCAGAGCGAGATCAATCGCCCGCCGCCCGCCGCAATATTTTCAGTCGCCTGATTCCACTGTTCGCGCGTGACGAGCAGATTCCAGACATTCGGCGCACCTGCTATCGGCGCAGCACCTTGCGGATCGGAAGGTCGGATGGCTTGATCGAACCAGTCGTGCATGAGGTCTCACTGCCCTGCGATCAACCGCGCTGCTGCGCGATACCAGTCGGCGAGATACGGTGGGATGAAAATGCCCAGCATCAGCACCAGCGCGAGGTGCGTGAAAACCGGCAGCAGTGCAGGCGGATGCGGCAGCCGTTTCGCATTGGTCTCTCCGAACACCATCGGCTGGACGCGACTGAAGATGGCGGCGAAGGCAACGCCGAGCGCCAGCAGCAGAATCGGCGTCGCCCACGGTTGCTGCTGCATCGCTGTCGTGAGAATCAGGAACTCGCTGGCGAACACGCCGAACGGCGGCATGCCGAGGATCGCCAGCGAACCCATCATCAAGCCCCAGCCGATCGTCGGGCTCAGTGTGATCAGGCCGCGAATGTCGTCCATCAGTTGCGAGCCCGCCTTCTGCGCGGCATGCCCGACGGCGAAGAAGATCGCCGATTTGGTCAGGGAGTGCACCGTCATGTGCAGCAGGGCGGCGAAGTTCGCCACCGGTCCGCCCATACCGAACGCGAACGTGATGATGCCCATGTGCTCGATGGACGAATAGGCGAACAAGCGCTTGATGTCGCGCTGGCGCCAGAGGAAGAACGCCGCGAGCACGACGGACAGCAGACCGAAACCCATCAACATGCGTCCCGGCAGACTCGATTGCAGTGAGCCTTCGACCAGCACCTTGCAGCGCACGACGGCATACATGGCGACGTTGAGCAGCAGTCCCGACAATACCGCCGAGATCGGCGTCGGACCTTCGGCGTGCGCATCGGGCAACCAGTTGTGCAGGGGCGCGAGTCCCACCTTCGTTCCGTACCCGACCAGCAGAAACACGAACGCGAGGCCGAGCACCGCGGGCTCGAGTTGTGCCTTGACGACGTTGAGATGCGTCCACAGCAAGGCGCCGACCCCTTCCGCACCGAGAACCTTTTCTGCCGCGAAGTACAACAGGATCGTGCCAAACAACGCCTGCGCGATACCGACGCCGCAGAGAATGAAGTACTTCCAACCCGCCTCCAGACTGGCGGGCGTCCGATACAGGGTCACCAGCAAGACGGTCGACAGGGTCGCGGCTTCCATCGCCACCCACACCAGTCCCAGGTTGTTGGTCGTCAGTGCGACCAGCATCGTGGTCATGAAGAGCTGGTACATGCTGTGGTAGAGGCGAAGCTGCGTCGAGGTGACGCGGCCATGCTCAGCCTCGATGCGCATGTAAGGTCGCGAGAACAGCGCGGTGGTCAGGCCGACGAAGGCGGTGAGCGTCACAAGAAAAACATTGAACGCATCGATGAAGAACTGTTCCTGCATCACCAGCAGATTCCCGTCCGTGATGACGCGGGAAGTGAGCAGACACGCGGCCAGAAACGTCAGCGCCGAAAAGGCGACGTTGAGTCCGGGTGCCCAGCGCTTGGCGCCGAGCAGCCCGAGCAGCAGCGCACCCAGGAGCGGGGTGCCGAGCAGCACGGCGAATGTGAGCAGGCTCGGCACCTACTGGTCCTCCTTGAGGGATTCCAGGTGCTGCAGATCGAGACTGTCGAACTGCTCGCGGATCTGGAAGAAGAACACGCCGAGTACCAGCATGGCCACCAGCACATCCAGCGCAACGCCGAACTCGACGATCATCGGCATACCGTAGGTCGCGCTCATCGCGCCGAAGAACAGACCGTTCTCCATGGACAGGAACCCGACGACCTGAGACATCGCCTTGCGGCGCGTGATCATCGTCATGAACGCGATCAGAACGACGGCCACGGCGATGCCGATCGCATTGCGCGTCGCCGTGCTGGCGAGCGCCGATATGGGCTGCGCGAGCCCGAACGAGAACACGACCACCAGCACGCCGATCAGCATCGTGCCTGTGATGTTGATCAACGGTTCGGTATCCCAGTACACGCCGAGCTTTCGTATCAACCTGTGCAGGAGCCACGGCAGGAAGATGACCTTCAGCGTCAGCGTCAGCGCGGCGGAGAGATACAGGTGATTGGCACCGGTGCGCCATGCCAGCAGGAGTGTCGCGCCGCACAGCAGCGCGCCCTGTACTGCCAGGAGATTCACCAACGTGACGACGCGGCGCTGGGCAAGCATGGCGAAGGAGAGCAGGAGCAGCAACGCGGCCAGGGTGTTGAGCATCTGCAGATCGAACGATAGTGCCTCCACCCTCATGCTCCCAGTAGCAGCCGCACGAGCAGTCCAAGTACTGCGAACAGGAACGCAGCGGCGAGAAACTCCGGCGCACGAAACACGCGTAGTTTGGCCGACACCGTTTCGATCAGTGCGATGCCGACGCCGGCGAGCACGAGTTTTGCCGCCAGCAGCAGCAAGGAAACCGTCAGAGCGAACGGTACCTGGCTGGTGGCCAGCCCCCACGGGATGAACAGCGCAAAGCCGATACAGACATAGTTGAAGAGTTTGAGTGCCGCGGCCCATTCCATCAGCGCCAGATGACGCGCAGAGTACTCGAGCAGCATGGCCTCGTGAATCATCGTCAGTTCGAGATGCGTCGCCGGGTTGTCGATCGGGATGCGTGCGTTCTCGGCCAGCAGCACCATCGTGAACGCCACGGCGGTAAAGGCGAGGCTCGGATACAGCGCCAGCGATTGCGTGGCCAGGAGCTCGGAAATCGCCGGCAGCGCGGTGGTCGCGCTGATCAGGGAGGCCACGAAGATGACCATTAGAAGTGCCGGTTCGGCGAGGAAGCCGATCATCATTTCGCGCCGTGCGCCCAGCGTGCCGAAGGCAGTGCCGACGTCCATCGCGGCGAGCGATACGAACACTCGCGCGGTTGCAAACAAGCCGACGAGTGCGATGGCGTCCGCGGCCTTGGTGAATGGCAGGCGCGTGGCGATCGAAGGAATGATCGCGGCGGCTGTCACCATCGTGCCGAAGACGACATACGGTGCAAGGCGAAACAGGCGGGAGGCGTTCGCTGCAATCACTGCGTCCTTGTAGAAGAGCTTACGAATGCCGCGATAGGGTTGGATGAGCGGCGGCGCAGACTTGTTTTGCAGCCAAGCTCGGCACTGATTGACCCAGCCGAGAAACAGCGGCGCGGCCAACAGGGCAGCCAGGATCCCGAGAATCTGTGCAACCCAGTCGAAGGGGCTCATAGCATCAGCGCCAGGAGCGTCACGAGCGTGACGAAGCTGTAGAGCAGGTAGGTTGCGATCCGCCCTTGCTGCAGCCAAGCCACCGCATTCGCGACACGGCGAACGAGCGCGCCGATCGGCAGGTACAGGCCCCGCCAGATGCGATCGCCGATGACGACCCGGTAACGTGGCGTCGTATCGAACGGGCTCGGCAATTCGCGCAGCATCGCGAAGAACGGATTGAACAGATGACGAATCGGCTGTCCGAATCCTTCCGCCGTATCCTGCATGCGACTATTCAGTCGTCCGAACCCGCAATCCCACGGCGCGCCTTGGCGCACGCGCTGATGATAGAAGAACCGCACGGCCGCGATCGTCAGCAGCACCACGGCCAGTATCACCGCAAGGAATGCCAGCGGGGCGTAGGACGTCTGCTTCTGCGCGAGCGGCACGAGCAGCCACCAGGATCGGTCGTCGAGTGTGAGCCCGCTGAATCCCAGCGGCTGTATCACACGACTCAGCACTGGAATGATCTGCGTCGGCAACAGCCCGAGCAATACGCAGCCGAGCGCCAGCCAGGCAAGACCGATTCGCTCGACGACGCCCGCGTCATGAGCTGTACGCAGCGCCGTCTCCCGAGGCTGGCCGAGAAAGATCACGCCGAAGAACTTGACCATCACGTAGCCGGCGAGCGCCGCGGCGAGTACGAGCAGCGCTGCACCCAGCGGTAGCAGCATGTTGACGAAGGCTCGCGGCACTTCGTTGGCGAACAGGAACGATTGCAGGAGCAGCCACTCCGAGACGAACCCGTTGAGCGGCGGCAAGCCGGCGATGGCCAACGCCCCGACCAGTGTCAGCCATGCAACCCACGGCATGCGGTGGATCAACCCGCCGAGGCGTCCGAGGTTGCGTTCGCCGGTGGCGTGCAACACTGCCCCTGTGCCAAGAAACAGCAGGCTCTTCATGAACGCGTGATTGAGCGCATGGTAGAGCACGGCGATCAGCGCGAGAGATGCTGCAGTGCGCATGTCTACACCGGCGAACACGATCGCAAGCCCCACTCCGGAGAAGATGATGCCGATGTTCTCGATCGACGAGTACGCGAGCAGCCGCTTCATGTCGGTCTGTGCGGCGGCGAAGATCACGCCATACAGCGCAGTGAACAGACCGAGCGCGAGCGGAATTAATCCCCACCACCAGGCCGGCTCGCCGAGCAGATTGAACGTGACGCGCAGCAGGCCATACAAAGCCGTCTTGAGCATCACGCCGCTCATCAAAGCAGAGACCGGGGAGGGCGCCGCCGGATGCGCTTCGGGCAGCCACACGTGCATGGGCACCAGGCCTGCCTTCGCACCGAAGCCGAAGAGCGCGAGCAGGAAAGCGACCGCAGCCCAGGCCGGTTCGAGGTGCGCGGCGCGCATGGCATCGAAAGTGAATCGCCAGCTGCCGCCTTGCATGACGCCGAAGCTCAACAGAATGGCGATCGCGCCGACGTGTGCGATGAGCAGATAGAGAAAGCCAGCGCTGCGAATGTCCGGGATGCGGTGCTGAGTCGTGACCAGGAAATACGATGACAGTGCCATCGTTTCCCACGCCAGCATGAATCCGTAGGCATCGTCCGCCAGCAGCACGAAGCCCATGCTGGCGAGGAACAGGTGATATTGCAGGCACATCAAGCCGGGCGGCGTGCCTTCACCGCGACGGAAGTAGCCGGCAGCGAAGATCGAAATGCCGGTTGCGGCGGCGCCAAGCAGAAAGAGGAACGCGGCCGACAGGCCGTCGAGACGCAGATGAACCGGTAGATCCGGCAGGCCGATCGGCAGCACCACGTGCTCGGCAGGTGCGGCAAGACCCGTCATCGCCACGTACGCGAGCGCAGCACCGCACACAGCGCCCAGCGGAAACAGCGTTCGGCCCACGAACGAGACGCTCGCAGGTCGAACCAAACCTGCAAGCCCGATGATGCCCCAGGCCGTCAACAGCAACACACACAGCGTCAAGGGCGAGCTCAGCGCCTGCGTCACGGAGCACCGAGTGTTGTCGGTAGGTATCGGCTCACGACTCGCATGGTCCGGTCGATTGCGGTGATGTGCATTTTATTATAATGTCACGCACATCTAATTGTCACTTCATGAGACTGCGTTGGCCATCGAAGATCGCACCGCCCGATTGACGATCCTGATCGATCCGCGGAAGAAGGAGTTGTTCGAGCGGCTGTGCGCTGAGGAGGACGCGACCCCCTCGCAGGTCGTGCGGCGCTTGATTCGCCGCTACATCGAGGAGCGGACTGGGCAGCCTTGGGCGCCCTCCGAAGAGAAAAACCCTGCCGTCCGCCGCCGCAGCGCCGGTCGATGAACGAGCGCTTGCGCCGGTGCCGGAGTTCGCGGCATGACTGAATTCACTGCTGCCACGATTGGCGCGCCGGCGGCGCTGCGTCACGAGCGCCTGAAGCAGTGGGTGGCCGAAATCGCGACACTGACTCAGCCCGATCGAATTCACTGGGCGGACGGCACGCAGCAGGAATACGACCGCCTGTGCGCCGCGATGGTCGACAGCGGCATGCTGGTGAAGCTCAATCCGCGCAAGCGCAGGAACTCCTACCTCGCTTGCTCGGATCCATCCGATGTCGCGCGAGTCGAGGATCGTACTTTCATTTGCTCGGCGAGTAAGGACGACGCTGGCCCGACGAACAATTGGGAAGATCCCGCCGTCATGCGGCGGACGTTGCACGGTCTGTTCAGCGGCTGCATGCGTGGACGCACCATGTATGTGATTCCCTTCTCCATGGGTCCACTCGGCAGTCCGATTGCACATATCGGCGTCGAAGTCACCGACAGTCCTTACGTGACGATCAACATGCGCACTATGACGCGCATGGGTACGGACGTTCTGCGCGTACTCGGGGATGACGGTGAGTTCGTGCCGTGCGTTCACTCGGTCGGCGCGCCGCTTGCGCCCGGCGAGAAAGACGCGCGCTGGCCGTGCAATCGCACGACGAAGTACATCGTTCACTATCCAGAGACGCGCGAGATCTGGTCTTACGGCTCCGGCTACGGCGGCAACGCGCTGCTTGGCAAGAAATGCTTTTCCCTGCGCATCGCCTCGAACATGGCGCGTGAGGAAGGCTGGCTGGCCGAGCACATGCTGATTCTCGGCGTCGAGAATCCGCAGGGCGAGAAGGCCTATGTCGCGGCCGCCTTTCCGTCGGCCTGCGGCAAGACCAATTTCGCCATGCTGATTCCGCCGCGCTCGTTCGACGGCTGGAAGATCTCCACGGTCGGCGATGACATCGCCTGGATCAAGCCGGGCAAAGATGGCCGGCTGTACGCCATCAATCCGGAAGCCGGCTTCTTCGGGGTTGCGCCGGGAACCTCGGAGCAAACCAATCCGAATGCGATGGCGACCTTGAGAGAGAACGTCATCTTCACCAACGTCGCGTTGACCGACGATGGCGATGTCTGGTGGGAAGGTATGTCGTCCGAGCCGCCGGCGCATCTCATCGACTGGACGGGCCAGGATTGGACGCCGGAAATCGGCCGCAGCACCGGGCGCAAGGCTGCGCATCCGAATGCCCGCTTCACGGCGCCCGCCAGCCAATGCCCTTCTATTGATCCGAACTGGGAAGATCCGCAGGGCGTACCCATCTCTGCATTCATTTTCGGCGGACGACGCGCGACGACCGTGCCACTCGTCTATGAGGCGTTCAACTGGAATTTCGGCGTCTACCTCGCGGCCACGCTCGGCTCTGAAACCACGGCGGCTGCCGTCGGTCAGCAGGGCATCGTGCGACGTGACCCGTTCGCAATGCTGCCGTTCTGCGGCTACCACATGGGCGACTACTTCGATCACTGGTTGCAGATGGGGGCGCTCGTGCCAGACAAGCCGCGCATCTACTGCGTGAACTGGTTCAGAAGGAACGAGCAAGGCGCATTCATGTGGCCCGGGTTCGGCGAGAACATGCGGGTGCTCAAGTGGATCGTCGAGCGCACGCAGGGACGCGCGGGTGCGATCGAGAGCGCGCTGGGGTGGATGCCGGGATTCGCTGACCTCGATTGGACGGACAGCGAGATGAGGCGCGCCGATTTTGAGTCGCTGATGCAGATTGAAGCGCAAGCATGGAGCAGCGAGCTGCTCCAGCAGGGAGAATGGTTCGAGAAGTTGGGCAATCGTTTGCCGGTGCAGTTATCACTGAAGCGTGAATTGCTGGGGATGCGATTGGCACGCGGTGCAGCGGCGCACTGAAGCGGCGCAGTCGATTCGCCAGTTCAGTCCATCGAGGCCTCTCATGTTTCGCTCGGCCAGATCGCGTTCTAATCGTTACGTGGAGTCGCCCACGCTGCTGCCGCCGAACCTCAGTGAGGTCGGCCATCAGTCTTTCGCAGTTAGCGAGCGCGAGTCCCTGGCGTATTTGCTGTGCGAACCCACTTGGCCACGCGACACGCTGAATATCTATGCGCTCGAAGGGTATCTGACAGCACTGCTTGTCTGGCCGGTAGCATTGCAGCCAGGGGCATGGTTGCCGCCGATCTGGAATGAGGGGACATGGAGGGTTCGGCCACCGATCGACACCGCGCAGCGCTATGGAGAGTTCTTGGAACTCACCGTGGGGTTCCTGCGCACGATTGATCGGGGTCTGCTGCAATCCCCTCCGGTGTTCGAGCCGTGTCTGCGATGGAAGCTCGGTGATGAAGCGATGGACATGAAGACACGCGCTGAACACTGGGTGCAGGGCTTTGGCCGGGGTCTCAGGCAAGGCGTCGACGCGCGAGTTGCTCCTGCGCAGGGCGTACGCGAAGCCGTCCATCACATTGCGGAATTTGCTGCGGGTCAGCCGCGCTCCTCGAAGAGCGGGATGCAGCATGCGCAGATCGTCTTGACGGGAGCGGTCTTGGCGCTCGCAAGCACGCGTATCTCACGAGGCCCATTGGGCGCCCTGCCGAAACCTGCCGTGATGGCAAAGCCGAAGCCGACTGATCCTCAGGCTCCGCAGCACAGCGCAGGCCCGTTCAACGCGGGCTCACACTGATGGAGCCCGCTTGAGGTTTCGTATGTTGCCCACCGACAAAGTCCTGGTGACGATCGGCACGCCGTGCTCGATGTCCGCAGTCGGCAGCACGGAGACGTTTCTTGCCCGTGTGACAGAATCGTCCGAGTTCATTGGATTTGCTGCTTTCGATGCGGGACTGATCGAATTCACGGACGAGCGGAAATCCGCCGGTCTGCAGATGAGGTGGCTGGCCGGCGAACGCGCCGGCAAAGCGGCTACGCTGACCGAGATTGAAGCAACCGTGGGCGCACAGCTGAGAGCGAAGCTGGGCATACGATCTATTCGCGATCACGTCCCCGCGGCGACCGAACTCGTGACGGATATTGCGGCGCCCTTGCCTCACGATCTGGAGGAGGGTGGCCTTCGAGGATTGGCGGGTCTGACCTTTCGTGATGTCCGCGACTCGGCGTTCGACGTAGACATCGCGTCCTTCGAGCGCGAGCGGCGAGTACGGCTTGATCCCGGGCGAGGGCTCGATGACGGACTGCTGCGCGTACAGGGGAACGATCTCCACCAGGCCGCCGACAGTGATGACGAGCGCGATCAAGGCGCCCATCAGTCCGACTTTCTTCTCTACGATTTCGTGACTCATGCGGGCACCATCACCGCCACTTCGGCTGGCTTGGATTCGCGCACTGTGCGCATAACGTTGTAGGCCATGATCAACGTACCGGTGAGGAACATGAGTCCGCCGAGCAGACGGACCGCGTAGTACGGATACGTCGCCTTGAGCGATTCGACGAAGGTGTAAGTCAGCGTGCCGTCGGCATTCAACGCCCGCCACATCAGGACGGCGCGAGCAGGATCAGGGAGAACACCATGCCGAGCGACTGCGCCCAGTCCGGGAGCGAGGTGTAGTGCAGGTGATGCGGGCCCGGCCACATACATATATAGAGATGAGGGCCCAGAAGTGGACGATGGACAGACGATAGGAGTAGTAGATGGCCTTACCGATGCCTAGAACGCTGGCCCGAGTTGTCGCACCTATGAGCACAAATGCCATGAACACAGGACTACTTGGATTCGTCTTGAGCGTGGCCTTGATTACGACCACTTCGGTTGCCAGCGCGGCTGCCGAACGGGTGGACCAGTTGACCTTGGATGCACTCGACCTCGACGCCAATGCACCACGCGGTGCGGCGCTCTATAGCAAAGAGTGCGCGGCTTGTCATGGGCGTGAGGCGCAGGGCGCGTCGCAGCACGATATTCCGGCACTCGCCTCACAGCGCCGCGCGTATATCATTAGGCAGCTCGCCGCGTTCAGCGAGCACGATCGTATCGCGACGCAGATGCACAAGGTGGTTTCTCGCGAGGCGCTGAGTGAGCCGCAGTCCTGGGCTGATCTGGCGCTGTACCTCACCAATTTGCCGCCACCGAAGGGCGCGCAGACCGGCGATGGAAAATACTTGTCTCTCGGCGAGGCGAGTTACGAGCAATTCTGCCGCCGTTGCCATGACAAAGATGCACGTGGAGATGACGACGGGTTCGTGCCCTCGCTGCGCAATCAGCATTATCGATATCTGGTGAAGGAAATGCGCAGCCTCGCTGCAGGCCATCGGTTCACAGTGGACGACGACCTGGCGCGATTCCTGAGGAGCCTGAAAGCAGACGAGATGCAGGGGCTCGCGGACTACTTGTCGCGCATGCAAGGTCCGGTTATCGACCGCGCGCCTGAAGAATGACGGCCGGTCTACGACAGGGATTGCCTCAGAGCGCCCTCAGAGATGCTGCCAGCCGCTCGTCGGCCTTGCCGAGCACGCTGCTCTGCGCCGCAATTTCGCCTTGCGGGGTGAGCAGTGAAGTCACGCTGGCATGGTTGTAGCTGCCATCCGAGAGGCGGCGGTACTGAATATTGAGCACCGCGGCGATCTTGCGCACGGTGGCTTCGTCCGTATGAACGAGAGTCCAGCGCGACACATCGATGTGACGCGTGGTCGCGAGCGCGCTCAGACTCTCGGTCGTGTCGCGCTCCGGGTCGATGGAGATCAGCATCACCCGGACACTGGCGCGCTCGGCTGAAGTCAGCGAGCGCTCGAACGAGCGCAGCGTGTCGATGAGCAGGGGGCAAGCTAGCGGGCAGCTGCCATAGAACATCGTGACGAGCACTGGATGCCCGCGATGCATATCGAGGCTGCGCGCTGCTCCGGACTGATCAATCAGTTTCGCGTTCAGATTGTAGATCGATTGCGGAGGATAGGCGACGTCCGCGTTCGCCAGCGACGCTACCGTCAGCAGCATCGCCAAAAGGAATACTCTCACGGCTTGACCTCCGTAGCGCAGCGAAAGCCCATCGTTGCGCTGGCGTAGCGCGCCTGCATGCTCGACAGCATCGCGATGCGCATCAGCGTTGCGTAGTTTTCCTTCTGTTCCATCGTGAGCGCGCCTGGACCGCAGAAACGCAGCGAATCCGGATCGCTCTGCTCGCGGTTGTCACCTGAAACGAGCATCGAACTCAGGTCGTAGACCCACTCCCAAACGACGCCGTGCAGGTCCTGAATGCCGTAGTAGTTCGCGGGCGTGCTGCCGACGTTCGGCAATGCGCCCCGGGCGGAGCGCGAGTACCAGTCCAGGATCTGTCGCTGCCAGTCTGCGTCCGATCTTGCATCGGCGCGCGTTCCGCTCGCGACGGCTGCGTATTCCCACTCATACCAAGTGGGTAGGCGGGCGCCGCGCGCTTCGCAGTAGGCGCTTGCCGCGAACCAGCTGACGCGCACGACCGGTTGCCGTCCGATCGCGGCACCAGGCTCCGTCGCAGAGCTCCAGTGCGTGAGATAGTCCTTCTCTGCGAAGAGCGACGCCACGCGATCACGACGCCACTCGGGGTGCTTACCCACGAATCGAGCGAAGTCTGCATTGGTCACCGGCGTGCGATCGAGACGGTAGCTGGACACGGTGACCTTCTTCACACCCGGTGCCGGAGGCAGGACCGACTCGAACGAGCCGCTGGGAACCGTTGGCATCGCCGCCGCCGCGGCATCCTTGCCTGGCGCCGCGTACACCGGCTCACCGGTGCACAGCGCGGAGAGAAGCAACGCTGACAACAAGGTATGACGCATGGCTCGTTCCCGATCGGCTCAGTGCGCCGCGCCTTCCGGGCGCTTCGTCGTGGCGCGGACATCCTTGACCTGGGTCGTCGAAATCGCCGGGCCGCTGTTGCCCCACGAGTTGAGTACGTAGGTGAGGATATTGGCGATCTCGTCGTCGTTGAGCTGGCTCATTGGCGGCATTACCGAGTCGTACTGATGACCGTTGACGGTCACTGGGCCGGTCAATCCGTTCATCACGATCCCGACGGCGCGCGCCGGATTGCTAGTGAGGAAATCTGACTTCGCGAGCGGCGGGAACACACCGGGGAGGCCCTGGCCGGTGTCCTGATGGCAAGCGGAGCATGTGCCCTTAAAGAGCACGCTGCCGGCCTCAACCTGCTGCGCCTTGGTGAGCGTGCCTTGCGCGCTGGCTTTGACCGCCGTAGAGACCGGAGCCAGGCTCGTAAGCCTGTCGCTGAGATACACCTCGTCCTCCTGCTTGCCGGAGTAGATTTCCTTCCGCGGCTCGCCGGTCACTTCCAGGATGGCGAGCGCGCCCTTGTTGAAGGCCCGGAAGATCGCATGATCGACCAGAACGTAGTTGCCCGGGACCTCAGTGTGGAACTCGACGGTCGCAGCGCCGCCGGCGGGAATCAGCGTGGTCTGTACGTTCTCCTGGAAGCGCGTGCCGCCTTCGTACTGCACCTTGTCGAAAATCTCGCCGATCAGGTGGAAGCTCGAGATGAGGTTCGGACCGCCATTGCCGACGAACATGCGGATGCGCTGGCCGGTTTGCGCCTTGAGCGCACGCGGCCCAGTGAGCGCGGACTCTGCACCGTTGAACAGCACGTAAGTCGCGTTCTCGTCGATCGCCTTCTGCATGTCGAAGGCCTGATGACCCTTCTCGCGATATTTGCCGACGGTGTAGAAGTCGCCCTGCATCACGTAGAACTCATGATCGACCGGGGTCAACCCTTCCGGCGGCTCGACCAGGATCAGACCGTACATGCCGTTCGCGACGTGCATGCCGACCGGCGCGGTCGCGCAGTGATACACGTAGACGCCCTGGTTTAACGCTTTGAACGTGAACTGCGTCTGATGGCCGGGCGCGGTGAAGCTGGACGCCGCACCGCCGCCGGGGCCGGTGACGCCGTGCAGATCGATGTTGTGCGGCATTTTGCTCGAGGGATGATTCTTCAGATGGAACTCGACCGTGTCGCCCTGGCGCACGCGAATGAAGCTGCCGGGCACGGTGCCGCCGAACGTCCAGAACGTGTAGGTCACGCCCTCGGCGATCTCCTTGTCGACCTCGGTCACTTCCAGATCGACGATCACTTTCGCCGGATACTTGCGGTTGACGGGCGGCGGAACGTGCGGAGGACTGGTGAGCACTGCGTGAATGGGCTCGCCCTGCGGGGCTCCGAAGTCACCTTTGAGGGAGCCCCCGGTATCGTCTGCAGCTGCAACAGCGATCGGGGCCGCGGCTTCACGCGTGCACCCGCTGATTGCCAGCGCAGCCGCGCATGCGAGGAGAATTATTCGTTGTTTGATCACGTTCGAACGTCCTGACGTGTGTGGGTGCGCCGGCACTTTGCCGCAGGTCGGGTGCGAGTGCTTTACGAGGATCCACCGTACGATGCCGTGGCAACCGCAGTGACAGCTGCGGCCTAAGGCGCACCCTGATCAGCGCATGAGCAGCGCGATGACGCCGAGCGGATGATGCGCTCGGGCGATGCTGACGATGAAGAGATAGACGAGCAGGGCCGCGATCCAGCACCAGGTCCGCACGGCTCGTGTGCGGCCGCGCTTGAGGGCAAAGCTGCCGAGCACGACATAACAGATCAGCAGCAACACCTTGGCGGTCAGCCACCCGTGCACGAATGGATACTGATGCAGGACCGTAGCCAGCATGAGCGCCGCGGTCAGTAGCACCGTGTCGATCGAATAGCTCAGATAGCGCAACGGAGCCGCCATCGCCCACGCAGCGCCGAACTGCACTGCTGTGCCGCGCAGCAGGAAGAGCAGGCCGCTCGCCATGACTGCTGCAATGTGCACCGCCTTGATCTGCGGATAGAACTCGAGCATCGGTCTAGCCAGGTTGTCCGTCGGCCCGCGCGGAGAGGTAGATTCTGCCCGAGCGGAGGACCCATGGCAGGAAGGCCAGGATCCATCCGGTTCCCGCGAGCGCGTGCCACGCGAGCGAATCGGGCAGCAGTTCGGCGAGCACGCGCATCACGGCGACGCCCTGGACGATGACGAACGCGAAGCCCGCGGTCGTACCGAGGACCAGGGGCCGACCGGAGTGGCCCTGAGTTACGCGAGTGACCATCGCGACCAGCAAGCTGCCGAAGAAACCGATAAACAGCGCATGCGCCGGCGCGCGGCCGAGGATGAACGCGCCCGTCGTCAGATACCACACGCTTTGAGTTGAATAGAGAGCGAAAGCGATCGGCAGCCACGCAAAGCCGATGAATAGAACGCGCAAGAGCGCCGGCATCCGCGAAGCGCGCGGCCACCACAACCAAAGCAACCACGACGTAAGGATCGTGATCGCGAGATCGGGTAACCACAGCCATGCGTAACCGTGGCGCAGCTCGAGCCACGCATGCACCAGCCACAGCGGCCAGAGCGCTCCGAGCACCCACAACGGGCGCGGCGCTTGATATCCACGCAAGGCGGCTCCGGCGAAGAACGGGATCATGCGGTGGCACACCGTGAAGTAGATGGGCAGCAGCATCGCGATACTGCCGATCTTGATCGAGGCAAATAGTAACCGTGCATCGGAACGATGCAGGAACAGGACATACAGCAGAAGCCCGAGCAACCCGAAGCCCAAGGCGAACGCACAGCTGACTGCATGCCACGTTCGTCCCTTGTCCAGATGCACCATGCGCACCAGGAACGTCGTGCCAACGGCCCACGAAGTCGCTGTGAATAGCGCGCCGAGCTTGAGCAACAGCAGGCCAGCGAACAATCCAGCCAGCGAGCAGACCTGGCCCGCGAGCAAGCCGACGCCGACGGGTACGTAGTGTGCGCGGGTCAATGCAGGCAGGCTCATCCACCGCGGGAACACGGTCAGCAGAAAGCCGAAGATGAAAGCCGGCAGCACTTGATACTGCATGATCATCGCGTGCAGCCAGCCGGCCGGAACGGCCGGCTGGGGCATGCCGATGATGTGCCAGCGTGCGTCAATCAACCAAAGTGCCCACCACGTCATCGCCAGCAGCACGTTGCTCGCGCCCGCGAAGAACATCAGGCGATGCGGTGCCGCGGCGAGCATGCGCACACCCGTTTCTGACAGCGAAGCTGGCGTTACCGGTGTCGACATGTGCAACTCCGTTACAGATCGACCGGCTGAGTGGCGCCGTGCACAGTGGCAGACGCCCGCTTCGGAGCGATCCACAGGCGGAGCACGAACCACGCCAGGGCCAATGCTCCGATGCTGAAGATCGTGTCGCCAGGCACGCGCATCCACACCAGCAGCTGGATGATCGGCTTCTGCATGAGCTCAGCCGAGCGCGCATACCAGTAGCCGTGGTCGATCGCCGCCGTGAGCTGGATCAGGCCGATCGGCAACAGCGTGAACACGGCCATGCATGCGAGTCCGACATTGCAGGCCCAGAACGTCGTCTTGAGCAGACGCTCGTTCCAGACGATGTTCGGCCGCAACCCGCGCAGGCAGAAGAGCATCAGCCCGATCCCGAGAAAGCCGTACACGCCGAACAGTGCCGTGTGACCGTGGAGCGGGGTGAGGTTGAGGCCCTGCATGTAATACAGCGGCAGCGGCGGATTGATCAGGAAGCCGAACAGTCCGGCGCCGACCAGATTCCAGAACGCCACTGCTGTGAAGAACATGATCGGCCAGCGATAACGTTGCATCCACGGCGTGGCGCTGCCCAGCTTGAAGGTGTGATACGCCTCGAAGCCGATGAAGGCGAGCGGCACTACTTCCAGTGCCGAGAAGCTGGCGCCGAGCGCGATCACTGCGGTTGGCGTGCCGGTGAAGTACAGGTGGTGCAACGTTCCGAGCACGCCGCCCGACAGGAAGACGATCGTCGCGAACAGCACGGCAGCGGTCGCCGTGCTCGAGCGCAGCAGGCCGAGGCGCGTGAAGAGGAACGCGATCACTGCGGTCGCAAAGACCTCGAAGAAGCCCTCGACCCACAGGTGCACGACCCACCAGCGCCAGTACTCGACCATCGACAGGTGAGTGTGCTCGCCCCACATCAATCCGGCGCCGTAGAACAGCCCGATGCAGATCGTGGAGAGGAACAGCAGCACGATGATCGACTTCGACTCGCCGCCTTTGCGGATGGCGGGCCACAGTGCGCGACCGACCAGCGTCAGCCACAGACCGAGACCGACGAACAGGAAGATCTGCCAGAACCGACCGAGGTCGACATACTCCCAGCCCTGGTGGCCGAACCAGAAGTTCTTGTCCAAGCCCAGCTTCTGCATGACGGCGAGCCACTGGCCGGTGAAGGCGCCGACCACGATGATGAGCAGGCACGTGAACAGGAAGTTGACACCGAGTCGCTGGAACCTCGGCTCATGGCCGGAGATGGCCGGACCGATATAAAGACCCATTCCAAGCCATGCCGTCGCAATCCACAGCACTGCGAGTTGCGTGTGCCAGGTCCGACTCAGCGAGTAGGGCAGGATATTGGAGAGCGCGAAACCGTAGGCTTCCTGACCTTCGACCTGATAGTGCGCCGTGACCGCTCCGAGCAGGATCTGGGTCAGGAACAACGCGATCACCAGCCAGAAGTACTTGGCCGTCGCACGCATCGATGGCGTCACGCGAATCATTGCGAGCGGGTCGCTGGCAGGTAGCGCCGGCGGCGCCTCATCGCGCTGTCTTGCATGATGCCAGCCGAGCAGTGCGATGCCTGCGATCAAGAATAAAACGCTGAACACCGTCCACAGCAGCAGATGCGACGGCGGCGTGTTGCCGACAAGCGGATCGTGCGGCCAATTGTTCGTGTAACTGATGTGCTTGCCCGGGCGATTTGTTACGGCTGACCACGACGACCACCAGATGAACGCCGTCAGCGCCGTGCGCTTGTCGGGGTCTAGCACCGTGCCTTCTTTCATCGCATACGCCTTGCGTAGCGCGTGCAGGTTAGGATCGTTGCCGAATAGAGAGGTGTAGTGCTGCTGGACCGTTGCGATGGCAGCGGCCCGATCGCGCGACACGATGATGTTGCCGGTGCGCTCATCGAAAATGTTTGCACGCAGCCGTGGCTGCAGCTGCGTCGCCAGCGAGGCTTGCTGCTCTTCGCCGAGACCACTGTATGGCACTGCGTTGCTACGTAGCGATTCGATGTCGAGCCACGCCGTCGCTTCGCGATGCAACCAATCGGCGGTCCAGTCCGGTGCGACGTAGCTGCCGTGTCCCCAGATCGAGCCGAGCTGCTGTCCGCCGATCGACTGCCAGACCTGCCGGCCCTTCTCGATATCTGCGCGGGTCAGAATCGTCTCGCCATCCTGCGTCACGACGGCGGTTGGGATGGGCGGCATCACGCGATGGATCTCTCCGCCGACCCACAACAAGACCGAGAACGAGACTGCGAGCAGAAGGGCCAAGCCTATCCACAATTTTCGATTTGTGTTCATTCGTCGTTTCCTACAGGGAACTAAAATCTGTCAGATGACGCGTGAGAACTGCGGGCGGGTTGCCGGCAGCGGTGCAGCTTCGAGGTAGCTGTCAAAACACATAGCGATCACGCGCATCAGCAAGCGCCCGCGTGCGGTCGCGGCGATCGATTGCCCAGTGACCGTGACTAGTCCATCGGCTTCCAGTGGTTGCAGCCGCGTGAGCGCCTCCGCAAAGTACTCCGGGAAGTCCAGGGCGAAGCGTGCTTCGATCGCGGGAATATCGATCCGTCCCTGGCACATGAGCTGCTGAATGACCTCCGCGCGCACGACGTCATCGCAATCCAGCCGTCGTCCGCGCCAAACAGGCAGGCGCCCGCTGTCGATCGCGTGTTGCCAGCCAGGCAGATCGCGCGCGTTCTGAGTGAAGCTATCGCCGATGTGACTGATCGCGCTCATGCCGAAGCCGATGAGGTCGGTATCGGCGTGTGTGGTGTATCCCATGAAGTTCCGCTGCAGCGTGCCGAGCTTCTGTGCCCACGCGAGGTCGTCGTCGGGAAGCGCGAAGTGATCCATGCCGATGTAGCGATAGCCCGCGCCTGACAGCTTCTCTATTGCAAGCGCCAGCAGAGCCAACTTCGTTTCGCTATCCGGCAGATCGGCGTGTTCGATCTGACGCTGTGCCTTGAACATGCTTGGCAGATGCGCATAGCTGTAGACGGCCAGCCGATCCGGCCGAGCTGCTAGCACGGTGTCGAGAGTTCGTGTGAATCCGGCGATCGTCTGCTTCGGTAGCCCGTAGATCAGATCGACGTTTACGGAGCGGAAGCCTGCGTCGCGACAAGCGTCGATGACGCGCAGTGTCTCCTCGACGCTCTGAACGCGATTGACCGCGCGCTGGACTTCCGGATCGAAATCCTGGACGCCGAGGCTCGCGCGGTTGAAGCCGATGCGTGCGTAGTCGGCAATGTCCGCCGGCGCAACGTGGCGCGGATCGAGCTCGATGGAGAAGTCACGTTCTGCACTTGCATTCAGGAAGAAGTAGTTGCCCAGGGTGGCGAGCAGCTCGCTGATCTCTGCGGGCCGCATGAAGTTCGGAGTACCGCCGCCGAGGTGCACCTGCACGGCTTCGTGATCGCGATCGAACAAGTCTCCGAGCATCCTGATCTCGCGCCGCAAGCGCTCGAGGTATGGCCGCGCACGGGACCGGTCGCGAGTGATGATGCGATTACAGCCGCAGTAGAAGCACGGGCTGAAGCAGTAGGGAACGTGCACGTACAGCGACAGTCGCCGAGGAATCGGTGCAGCGTTGCAGCTCCCGATCTGTTCATGAAGCATCGTCTCCGTGAACTGCGGGGCGAAGTGCGGCGCTGTCGGATACGACGTGTAGCGCGGGCCTGGTCGGTCGTAGCGGCGCAGCGTTGCGGCGTCGAACTGAAGAGTGTCTCTCATTGCCTTGCTCGGTTAGGCGCACGCCTCGAAGCGTCCGGTGCCCTGCCCGCCGTGAGCGCAGCAGTCACCGTGCAGTTCGGAGATGCGGTTGAGCTGCGTCCTCGCTCTGGCATAGAGGTCGGATAGCGCACGGACTAGCGAGAGTTGCGCGTCGCTGCCTTCGGGGGTGCGAGCCGTGATCCGGATGCTCTCATCGAAGAGGCGAAGTCTCAGTTCGACACGCCAACTGCGGGCTTCGCCTTCGCCGTTAGGCCCTTCGACAGCGATGTCGCAGGAGTGGATCGAGTCGCAGTAGGTCCTGACGGCGCAGATTAGGCTGGAAACCTCGCGCTCGACGTACCAGTGACCGCCGACGTTTGTGAGAGTGAGGCATGAATGCATGAAGCGCTCCACTGATGACCTGCTTCGTTAGCGGCAGTCTGTGCGAGCGGATCAACTTCGGAGCATCCGGAATTCCGCGTGGATGATTTCGGGCAGGCCGCACTTTGCGATGTACAGCGCAATGCTCTAAGTGGGACTCCGTAGGGTCGCGCGGCTCAATCGGTCGTAGCGTTCGTTGCCATGAGGACCAGCACTCGATGGATACGAAGACTGTGCGTTGCTACCGCGGCCACGCTATGTGCGGCCGCCCGCGCAGAGGCGCCGCACGATGATTTCTTGGCGGACACAAAACCGATCCTGGATACACGATTGCGATTCGAGGACGTCGAGCAGGATGGCATGGCGCAGACAGCCGAGGCGATCACGTTGCGCGCCCGCCTCGGGTTCGAATCAGGGAAAGTCGCCGGCACAGCGCTGCTCGCGGAGGGCGAGTTCATCCGCCCGATCGGCGAGGACTACAACAGCACAATCAATGGCAACACTGCTTTCCCGGTGGTTGCGGACCCGCGCAGCTCCGAGCTGAACCGACTGCAGCTGACCAACACCAGCCTGCCGCTCACGACCGTGACTCTAGGCCGCCAGCGCATCGTGCTCGACGACCACCGCTTCGTCGGCAATGTCGGCTGGCGACAGAACGAGCAGACCTTCGATGCGATTCGAATCGTCAACAAGGGCGTTCAGCGCCTGACCCTGGACTTCACTTATCTCGATCAGGTCAATCGCGTCTTCGGGCGCGAATCGCCGCAGGGGCGCTATCACGGCGACAGCGTGCTCGCCAACGCCTCGTACGACGCGGCTGCCGGCAAGCTCACGGCGTTCGCATATCGCGTCGACATCGAGCCACTGGCCGGCGTCCCAAACGCAGTGCGCGACGCGTCTCAAACCCTTGGCATGCGTTTCGCGGGAGTGCGTCCTCTGGGCGAGACGAAGGTGTCCTACGTCGCGTCATATGCCAATCAGCGGGAGACTGCCCAGAATCCCTTGTCATTCGATCTCGACTACTACCTCGGCGAGGTCAACGCCGCGTACGGATCCTATTCCCTTGGTGCTGGTGTCGAGATTCTCGAGGGAAATGGTGCCAAGGGATTCACGACGCCGCTCGCGACCCTGCACAAGTTCCAGGGATGGGCGGACAAGTTTCTCGTCACGCCGGCCGACGGTATCGACGATCGCTACCTGACCGCAGGGTTCTCGCTCCAACGCTGGGCGGCGCTCGACGTGCTGTCCATCGTCGCCAGCTATCACCGCTACACCGCGGAGCGCGGCTCGCTGCGCTATGGATCGGAGGCGGATCTGCAAGCGCAGGCGAAATGGCGACGGGTAACGGGCACTCTCAAGTTAGCCGACTATCGGGCAGACAGGCTACTGACCGATACGACGAAGTGGTGGCTGCAACTCGAATACGTTTGGTAGGAGTGAACGATGCGTCGCGTATCCATCTTCCTTGCTGCTTGCTGCATGAGTTGGGTGAACCTGGCGTGGTCCGCGGACTATGCGGCCATGTCGGGCGAGGACTTGTACAAGCGGTTCTGCGCGTCCTGCCACGGCGTCGAAGGTCGCGGCGACGGTCCGGTAGCCGCGTCTTTGCGCGTCGAGGTGCCGGATCTGACGCGGACCGCAGGCCGCGCACACGGCGCAGATCCGCGCGATCGAGTCATTCGCGTCATCGATGGGCGGTACATCCTCGGGGCGCATGGCACGCGGATCATGCCTGTCTGGGGAGAGGATCTGGCGCGGCTCGAGATCGGCAATCCCGATGCGGAGCGTGTCTCGCAAACGATCATCGCGCGTCTCGCCGACTACGTCGGCAGCCTACAGCGGGCGCCATCAAAATGACCGATCTCGATCGGTGGATCACGCAGGTTCGCAGCCGCAGGGGTGGCATGCTCTGCATCCGGCCACTGCGTCCGGACGATCGCGAGCGCGAGATCGCGTTCCTCAACTCTCTTTCCGAGAGGTCGCGGTACTTCCGGCTGTTTACGCCGCTGAAGTTCCTGCCGCGGCATCTGATCGACCAGCTCATGGATATCGACTACCGGCAGCGGATGGCATTCGTGGCGACGACACTGCAGGACGGCGTCGAGCAGTTCGTCGGCGTTGCCCGCTACGGTGAGACGGACCAGCCGGGCACCGCTGAGCTCGGGGTCAGCGTCGCCGACACATGGCAGCGGTGTGGCGTCGCAAGCCTGCTGGTGCAGCAGCTCATTCGCTATGCGCGAGAGCACGACATTGGCCGCATGACCGGACTGGTGCTGCCCGACAATCTCCCCATGATTGCCCTGGCGAGACGGCTCGAATTCACCGTGCGCTACGTTCCGGGGCAGCACATGTTCCTGATGTCACGCGACCTTGGATCTCAGCAGACGTGCCAGGTTGCGCCCTCCCGGCCCTTGCAAAACTTCACTCCCGTCGAATCGTCGGGCTGATCTGGATCAAGAGCTCCTCGCAGGCCGCCTCACATACTTCACACGCAGCAATCACAGGAGCTGCACATGAACACTCAAGGACCGTGCCGCCGCGCACGGCAGCGATGGCAAGATGTGCTCGCCTTCGAGAAATGGTCCGACGTGCTCAACCAAGACGTGGAGCTGATGTAGTTGGCTCTTGTCGTAGCCATGCTCGATGCACGCGGCCGAGAACGCGCACGTGCTGCAGAAATGCAGCTCGTCGCCTTCGTCGGCAATTCCCCCCGCGACCCGCCGCTGCCTTCATGCTCCTGGATTGCGCCAGGGCAACATGCTGCGCAGGACACCGTTGCGATCGAAGAAGTGATGCTTCAGTGCTGCTGCGATGTGCAGTACCGCGAGCATCAGCAGGATGTTGAACAAGATCTCGTGAACTTCCTCGAGCTGCTCCTTGTCGAGCGTACCCAGCTGATCACCGATGCGCAGCTGCGGCAGATCGAACAGGCCGAAGTAACTCGACGATTGGCCGTCGACGGTCGCAAGCGCCCAGCCGCTCAGTGGAATGGCGAACAAGAGCACATAGAACGCGATGTGCGTAGCCCGTGCCGCAGCGATTTCGTAGCCTTTCATGGCTGTCGGCCTCTCAGGCGGCAACTCGAGCAGCCGCCAGCAGATCCGTACGACGGCAAGCGCGAGGAGTGTGATGCCCAACGATGTATGGAGGGCAGTGGCATCTGGCACTCCTGCCGTCGTTGCCTCGCGATCGTCGGCAGCCTCGGCGAGAAAGTACTGAGCGACGATGCCGGCGGCGATCAGCCAGTGAAGGGACGATGCGACGAAGCCATACCGCGAAGCTGTGTTACGCCACTGCATATGCTCACCCGATAAGCTTCTTGCGATCCAATCTTCGAGGTTCGTGCGAGCGCAGGCATGAGGGGTTCCCCGCGCACACCTTCGGCAACCCCGGCAGATGCGCGACTCGCTTGCGGCGTAGTGTTCCCGCGATGAAGCATCGGCATCATGCGTGCCCGCACGCCCACGAACGCGACCAGGCCGCGCAACCGCCCCGTACGGTCTACACCTGCCCTATGCATCCGCAGGTGCGACAAGTCGGGCCCGGGAACTGCCCGATCTGCGGCATGCTGCTTGAACCAGAGCTGCCCACCGAGCACGAAGACGACACTGACGTCCGCAGGGTGGGCAAGAAGTTCTGGATTGCGCTGGCACTCGCGTTGCCGGTGGTCGCGATTGCAATGCTCCCGCACGTGCTCGACCTGGAATTGACGCATGCAGTTGCCCGTCGCCTGCGCGGCGTGGAGTTGTTGTTCTCGGCGCCTGTAGTGCTCTGGTCTGCGCTGGACTACTACCGCCGCGGCTGGATAGGCATGATGAGCCGCTCTCCGAACATGTACACGCTGATTGGCTTGGGCGTAGTCGTCGCCTTTGCCTACAGCCTCGTGGCCACGGCCGCGCCGCAGCTATTCCCAATCGAGATGCGCGACCACCATGGCATGGTGGGCGTGTACTTCGAAGTCGCGAGCGCGATAGTCACTCTTGTTCTGCTGGGAGAGTGGCTGGAACTGCGCGCACGCGGGCGAACCAGCGCTGCCATTCGTCAGCTCCTGGCGCTCGCACCGAAGAACGCGCATCGTGTGCATGACGACGGAACGGAAGAAGATACGCCGCTTGGTCACGTGCACGTCGGCGATCGGTTGCGCGTGCGTCCGGGCGAGCAGCTTCCTGTGGACGGCCGCGTCATCGAAGGCCAATCGAGCGTCGATGAGTCGATGTTGAGCGGCGAGCCGATGCCAGTCGACAAGGGTCCGGGTGATCGCGTGGTCGGTGCGACGATCAATCAGACCGGGAGCCTGATCATTCTGGCTGAGCGTGTCGGTGCCGACAGCCTCTTGTCACAGATCGTCTCGCTGGTCACGCAGGCGCAGCGGTCGCGTGCGCCGCTGCAGCGTCTCGCTGACGAGGTCGCGAAGTGGTTCGTGCCTAGCGTCATTGCGCTGGCGGTGCTCACGTTCACCTTGTGGTGGCTGATCGGTCCGGAGCCGCGGCTGGCATATGCGACTGTCAATGCTGTTGCGGTCCTCATCATCGCCTGCCCCTGTGCGCTGGGTCTGGCAACGCCGATCTCGATCATGGTTGCAAGCGGTCGCGGCGCGCAGCTCGGCGTGCTGTTTCGGGATGCCCGGGCCATCGAGAATCTCGAGAAGGTCGATTCTCTGATACTCGACAAGACCGGAACTCTCACAGTAGGGAAGCCGGCCTACGATCGAACGATCGCGGTGACGGGCTTTACAGAAGCCGAGATTCTGGGTTGGGCAGCGGGACTCGATCGTGCGAGCGAGCATCCGATCGCACGTGCCGTGGTCGCCGGCGCCGATGCAAAGGGAGTGAGGGCCACCGCTGTGCTCGAGTTCGAGTCAGTCACTGGACAGGGTGTGCGCGGCAAGGCGGATAACCGTGCCCTGGCGCTCGGCAACGCTGAGTTGATGAAGGCGAGCGGCGTCAGGGTGGACACCTTGGGCGCTCAAGCGGACGACCTCCGCAATCAGGGTCGTACGGTCATCTTTCTCGCCGTCGATGGACGACTTGCAGGCGCGATTGCGGTTGGCGATCCCGTCAAGAAGACCACGCGTGCAGCGCTGGAGGCGCTCAAGGCGGACGGACTGCGTCTCGTGATGTTGACGGGGGACACTCGTGCGACTGCGCAAGCCGTTGCGGCAAATTTGCCGATCGACGAGGTGATCGCGGAAGTGCAGCCCAAGGACAAGGTAGACGTGGTCAGCCGTCTGCAGGAGCAAGGTAGGCGAGTCGCGATGGCTGGCGATGGCATCAACGACGCTCCAGCACTCGCGAAGGCGGACGTGGGCATTGCCATGGGCACGGGCACCGACATTGCCATGGAGAGCGCGCCTGTCACACTGGTCAAAGGCGACCTGCGCGGAATCGTTCGCGCTCGTCAACTGAGTCGCGCGACCGTCCGCAACATCCGTCAGAACCTGCTCTTCGCGTTCGGCTACAACGCGCTCGGTATTCCGATCGCCGCCGGCGTGCTGTATCCGTTCTTCGGCTGGCTGCTGAGCCCGTTGATCGCCGCGCTCGCCATGAGTCTTTCATCCGTATCTGTCATCGGTAACGCACTGCGCCTGCGGCGGCGAGCCTGAACGATGCTGTTCCGCCGGCGGTCGCCAATTCGATCGGACGCTCAAGTGCCGGGGGTTGCCGAGGACTATTGGGCGCGAGCGCCGGAGAGCCTGTTCGCACAGCTCGCGAGCACGCCGCAGGGATTGAGCTCGGCTGAGGCTGCCGAGCGCTTGCGAAAATTCGGGCCCAATCGCCTCATTGAAGAAGGGCGACTGTCCCGCATCGAAGTCCTGGTGCGTCAGCTGGCGAGCCCACTCCAACTGCTGCTGGTGTTCGCTGCGATCGTCGCAGCGGCAACAGGCGACGTGACGGATGCGGTCATCGTGCTCACGATCCTGGGCGCTAGCGCACTCATCGGATACCGGCGCGAATACAGCGCGCGGGCAGCGGCGGAAGCCCTGCGTGAGCGCATCAAAGCACGTACCACCGTGTTGCGCGACGGCGCGCCCGTAACGTTGCCGACCGAAGAGATTGTTCCCGGAGATGTCGTCCTCCTGTCTGCAGGCAGCCTCGTTCCGGCAGACTGCTTCGTGCTGGACGCGACCGATTGTTACTTGAGCGAAGCGGTGTTGACCGGAGAGAGCTTTCCCGTCGAGAAGGCGCCCGGCGTCCTGCCCGGCGACGTCTCCCTGCGGCAGCGGACCAACTGCGTGTACCTGGGGACCAACGTTCGCAGCGGGACACTGCGTTGTGTGGTGGTCAAGACCGGGGCGGCCACGATGTTCGGGGCGATCGCGCAGCGCTTGACCCTGAGTCCACCTGCCACCGAGTTCGATCGCGGGACGCGGAGCTTTGGTTACCTGCTGACGATCGCAATGCTCGTCATCGTGCTGGTGGTCTTCGCGGCGCACATGTTTGCCGGCCGGCCGGTGGTCGACACGCTGCTGTTCGCGGTGGCGCTGGCAGTAGGCCTGAGCCCGGAACTGCTCCCGGCGATTCTGAGTGTCAACCTGGCGCGCGGCGCGGAAATGCTGGCGCAGCAAGGCGTACTGGTCCGTCGTCTCAACGCTATCGAGAATCTCGGCAGCATCGACGTGCTGTGCACGGACAAGACGGGCACCCTCACCGAAGGAGTGGTCAGGCTCGATGGTGGATATGACCCATCCGGCATGCCATCGGCAGTGGTCGTGCAGCTCGGTGCGTTGAATGCGACATTCGAGACCGGGTTGGCCAGCCCGCTCGACGATGCAATCTTGGCCTCATGCAAGCCGGATGTCTCCACGGTGAGCAAGCTGGCGGAGATTCCCTTCGACTTTGTCCGCAAGCGCGTCAGCGTCGTGTTGGAGCGGGATAGCACCGTACAGCTCGTTGCCAAGGGCGCGTTCGCCAACGTGCTGGACGCATGCACGACCCTGATGGATGGGAGCGTCCTCGACGGGCCGGCGCGGCTCGCCCTGGAGGAGCACTACTCCAAATGGAGTGCGGCGGGAATACGCGTCCTCGCCGTTGCCGTCAGATCATTGCAGAAGAAGCAGAGCTATGGCCGGGCCGACGAAGCCGATTTGTGCTTCGCAGGTTTCCTGACTTTCCTCGATCGCCCCAAGGACGGGGTGTCGCGCGCCATTGTCGATCTTCGCGGGCTTGGCGTGTCGGTGAAGCTGATCACCGGCGACAGCAAGCTCGTTGCACAGCACGTCGCCGGTCTGGTCGGAATGAACCGTGAGCGGATCCTCACCGGGACGCAGCTGGATGAGTTGCACGACGAGGCGCTATGGCATGAAGCCGAGCGCACCGATCTGTTCGTGGAGGTCGATCCCAATCAGAAGGAGCGAATCATCCTGGCGCTCAAGAAAATGGGGCACGTCGTTGGATTTCTGGGCGACGGCGTCAATGACGCACCCGCCATGCATGCAGCCGACACGAGTCTCTCGGTCGAGCAGGCGGTTGACGTGGCGCGCGAGGCGGCAGATTTCGTGCTGCTGAAGCGAGACCTCGACGTGATACGGCGCGGCGTCGAGGAAGGTCGCCGAACATTCGCCAATACGATGAAGTATGTGCTCACGACCACGAGCGCCAACCTCGGCAACATGATCAGCATGGCGGCCGCGTCGCTCTTCCTGCCCTTCCTGCCGCTCACTGCAGGACAGATTTTGCTCAACAACTTTCTGTCGGACGTGCCGGCGCTCGGCATTGCTGACGATACCGTCGACGGGGAGCTGATCGAGCGGCCACGGCGCTGGGATACGCGGTTCATCGCCCGCTACATGGTCCAATTCGGCCTGTTGAGCTCCGTCTTCGATTTCCTGACCTTCGGTCTGCTGCTATGGGCTTTCCAGGCGAAGGCGGCTGAGTTTCAAACAGGCTGGTTCGTGGAGTCGCTTTTGACCGAGCTCGCGATAGCGCTGGTCGTTCGGACCCGGCGGCCGTTCTTCCGCAGTCGACCTGGGACAGTCCTGCTCGTTTCGACTTGCGCGCTGCTCGTGCTGACGCCGCTCATCCCCTATCTGCCGTTCGTGTCGGAGTTCGGCTTCGTGCCCTTGCCCTGGACACTCACGGTCACACTGCTCGGAATCACCGCGCTGTATGTCGCCGCGGCGGAGATAACCAAGCACTGGTTCTATCTGAGAATGGACCGGCGTGCGGCCGCATCGACTCTTTGGGCAGCAGCAGCGTGAAGCAGACGGAATAGAAGAACCCTGCAAACTTGCGCAAACACAGCGAGATATCGATGCAACTCTCATTCTTCGGCGCGACGCAGACGGTCACGGGCTCGCGATACTTGCTCACGTGCGACCGTGGCCGATTGCTGATCGATTGCGGGCTGTTTCAGGGCTACAAGCATCTGCGACTCAAGAACTGGGCGCGCCTGCCATTCGATCCCGCGACGCTCGATGCAGTGCTGCTGACGCATGCCCATCTGGACCACAGCGGCTATCTGCCTGTACTGGTGAAGCAAGGATTCAAGGGACCGATATACGCGACTCGCGCCACGATCGAGTTGTGCCGCATCCTGCTGCCGGACAGCGGCCACCTGCAGGAGGAGCAGGCGGAGTTTGCAAATCGACATCGCTTCTCGAAGCATTCCCCGGCATTGCCGCTCTACACGGAGCGGGACGCCCAGGAAGCCCTTAAGCGCTTCGAATCGATTGAGTATGGCGAGGAGATCGAGCCTGCGGCAGGCGTGCGCACGCAATACAGCCGGGCCGGCCATTTGCTTGGAGCCGCCAGTATTCGGATCCAGCACGCCGATTCGTCCGTGCTGTTTTCCGGAGATGTCGGGCGCCCCGCAGATCCGCTGATGCGTCCGCCGGATGCGCCAAAAGCCGCCGACTGCATCGTCATCGAGTCGACGTATGGCGACCGCAGGCATCCTGCACTCGATCCGCAGGTGGAAATGGGCGAAGTCATCCGTCGGACGTCCCAGCGTGGTGGGGTTGTCGTCATTCCAACGTTCGCAGTCGGCAGGGCTCAACTGCTGCTGCTGCTCATCGCACGCTTGAAGGCGGCCAACGCCATTCCAGATGTCGCGGTCTACCTGGACAGCCCGATGGCGATCGATGCGACCGAGCTGCTCGTGCAGCTTGCTGACGAGCATCGGCTGTCCGCTTCAGAGGTAGCTGCCGTCGGTCGTACAGCCCGACTCGTGAGAACAGCCGACGAGTCCAAGGCGCTGGACCGCATCCGCGAGCCTGCCATTATTCTCGCGGCGAGCGGCATGGCGACGGGAGGACGGGTCGTGCATCACCTGAAGGTCTTCGCAACCGACGCGCGCAACACCATTCTGTTTTCGGGTTTTCAAGCAGGCGGAACTCGCGGCGCGAGCCTGGTCGCAGGAGCCGGACAGGTCAGGATCCACGGCGAAAGCTTCAGCGTCCGCGCCGAGGTAGCGCAGCTGCAAGCTGCGTCTGCCCATGCCGATGCTGATGAGCTCATCGCGTGGCTGCGGCAGATGCCGAGTCCGCCGCATAAGGTCTACATCACACACGGTGAGCCAGTTGCTAGCGATGCCCTACGGCAGAGAGTTCAGGCGGAGCTTGGTTGGTCGGCCAGCGTTCCCGAGTATCGCGATGAAGTCGCTTGCTAGAAGTGCGTGATCGTTGCGGGGAACTCCCGGTTGGCGGCGGTCATCCGCACGCGCAGGATCTCGTAAAGCAGTCGAGGTCAGGCCATGCACAGAAGGGTACTCGTTCCCGTAGACGGCAGCGCGCCATCCAATCAGGCATTGCTCGAGGCAATCAAACTCGTAAAGGCCGCGTCCGGCAAGTTACGGCTAGTGCACGTCGTCGACGAGTTCGTCATGGGCGGCGTTGACAACCCGGGCTTCTACAATCCGGCGATGGTGGATGCGCTCCGCGCTGTTGGGCGCAAGACACTGCAGGACGCGGAGTCCTTCGTTCGCCAGTACGCTTTGGAGCCCAGCTCCGCTCTGCTCGAGACGTTCGGACATCGGGTTGCCGACTTGGTCGTCTCCGAGGCGCAGAGCTGGGGCGCAGATCTCATCGTCATGGGAACGCACGGGCGTCGCGGAGTTCGCCGCCTAGTTATGGGTAGTGATGCCGAGCTGGTCATGCGCGCCTCACCTGTTCCCGTTCTACTGGTGCGAGGACAACCGGAAGGCACCCGATTGGAGCGCCGGCTAGCAAGCTAGAACAACGAGCATTGGGCTATGCGGGTTCGTATCGCGTAGGCAGGCGTTCGCGAATGGCAGCGACCACGCGCTGGATCGCGTCCGATTCGCCGGTGTCCACCGTCACTACATCGGGCAGCTCCGCCGGCCCGAATGGCGTGATTTCGCGCAGCTGTGTATCGAGCACCGCGAGACTTGCGTCCGAGGGGTCACTGTGGCTCGCGGTTCGTTCCTCGATTCGTCGCGCGAGCGTAGTGCGATCAGCCTGGCAGGACAGGATCAAGCAATGAGCACCAAGGCGACTGGCAAGCCCACGAAATAGCGCCCGATCGGTTGCTTCCAGAAACGTTGCGTCGACCACGACATCGAAACCTGCGCACAGGCAGATTTCGGCGCAGTCCGCCATCCGACCGTAGGTTCGATGGCTGAAATGCGGCGAATAGATCCCTTCCCGCACGCGCGCTGCCGCCGGCTTGCCGGTCTCGATTCCGACCAGACGCTTACGCTCGAGATCTGATCGAATACGAATGGCTCCCAGTGCCGGGACCAGTTGCTGGCTGAGCCAGGACTTGCCCGAGCCCGATGCACCGTGCATCAGCATGAGCATCGGCTGGCGCGTAGTTGTCCAAGTCATGGCCGCACGGACGCGACGCTGCAGCCGCTGATGGAATTCAGCGGCCTGGGCCGGAAGCTGTTCCGCGGCAAGTGCATCGACCTTGGCGCGCACGAGAGCTCGATAGGCTGCATAGAACGGCAGCACGCCCAGGCCGTCGTAGTCTCCGGTTACCTCCAGGTAGCGGCTGAGCAAGGCGAACGCAAGATCGTTGCGCTCATGGCTGGCGAGGTCCATCACGAGGAAGGCGATATCGCTGATGACGTCGATCCAGCGCAGCTTGGGCTCGAACTCGATGCCGTCGAATGGCACCAGTTGCCCTTGCCACCGCACGATATTGGCCGCGTGCAGATCGCCGTGGCATTCGCGTACGAAGCCGCTGCGCTCGCGAGCCTCGAACGCGGACTCCAGCGCTTGTGCCGTGTCGTGAGTCCAGTCGATCAGGCGGTTCAGCGCGGAGGGATGCTCGCCGCTGCAGTGGGCGAGCAGCTGAGCCAGGTTGCCAAATACCGATTGATACATCAGCTCAGTTTTCGCAGGCACTTGCGCCGGCGATGCGAGGGCGGCGTTCAAATGAAAACGTGCCAGTGACTCGGCGAGGGCTTCGATCTGAGTGATCTCCACGTCCTCCGTCGCCAGCAGCGCAGGCAGCTCATCCGATGGAGAGAACTGATGCATACGCACGGCGTACTCGATCGCGGTGCCGTCGCCACCGATCTCGACGCGCCCGTTCTTCCGCGTGATTGCCACGACGTCCACGTACAGATCTGGCGCGAAGCGCCGGTTGAGGCGAAGTTCCTCTTCGCACAGATGCCGGCGGCGCTCCAGCGTCAGCGATTCGATGAAGTCGAACTTCACCGCCTTCTTGATTTTGTACGCGAACGGTCCGGTCAGGATGACCCAGGAGATGTGCGTTTCACGAAGCGTGATGTTGCTGACCGGATGCGAGAATGCCTCGGGCGCGAGCAGTTCACGAATTCGGAAAGCGCTCGCGGGCGTCGGAGTGTCTTCTGCCGGTTGCGGCATACCAATCCCTCGCCTGCATCTGCCGCGGGACAGCATGGAGCGGCTGCAGGTCCCCGCAACAACTATGAGATGAGCTTACGCGCTGCCGAGTGGGCAAGAACCAGCGGCTTCCCGAGAAGCGCTAAGCGGCGTTCCTGATGCGTCGCGTTGCAGCATGCGGCTAGGCTGCCTTCCGAAACAAAGGGAGTATCAGGCCCCGTGGCCTATGCGACTGCCTTACCATTGCCGAGCGCATGCTTGCTTGCCCTTGCTCTCGCAGGCTCCATGCACTCGGGCCAGACAGCTGCAGCGGAGTACACCGTGGACTCCGCGCACACAGTCGTGACGTTCGAGGTCCGGCGCTTCGGGTTCCTGAGTCAATCCGGTCGGTTCGAAGGTGTGACTGGCCGCGCAGTGGTGGACGACCGGTCGCAGGCGGCCGAGTTCTATTTTGTCATCGACGCCTCCTCTGTGCGCGCGAGCAATGGCGCGCTAACGCCGATCATGCGCGGCGAGGAGTTCTTCGACGTGGCGCGTTACCCGACGATCCTGTACAGCGGGCAGCAGGTGACATTCTCCAATGGCGAGTTAACACGCATCGACGGCAATCTGACCCTGCACGGTGTCACGGGACCGCTGACGCTGGTCGTGACGGGCTTCGACTGTGAAAGTCCTTCGTCACTCGTGGACATGCGTTGCGTCATCAGCGCGAGCGGCACTATCAGGCGCTCAAGATTCGACATGAACAATTTGAGCTTGCTCGTGGCAGATCGCGTCAAGCTCATGGTCCGAGCCGAGTTGATAGCAACCGGCGAACGTACGTCGGTCGACCTGGTGACTCCATAGCGAGGGCCCCGCGTCTTCCCGAGAAGCGCTAAGCGGCGTTCCTGATACAGATGCATCGCTGGACACGGCTACGCTGGTGCTTCGGAACAATCGGAGTACTTCATGCAGCCCTTACCTCATTCGTACTTGGTTGCTGCTGCAGGCAGCACGAGCGGCAATGTTTCGTTGACAGCGGCGGATGTTCCGCCACTGACGAGTGCCCCGCCGTCGCAATTCGGCGGGCCGGGCGGTCAATGGTCGCCGGAATCCCTGCTGTGCGCAGCGATCGCCAGCTGTTTCATTCTAAGTTTCCGTGCAGTTGCGCGAGCATCTGGGCTGCCGTGGGTCCACCTGGAGTGCGAGGTCGAAGGCGTGCTCGCGCGATCAGCGGGGGTCACGAGGTTCACACAGATCGTCATTCGCCCAGTGCTGATGGTGGTGGAGTCCATCAACACGGCTACCTGCGAAAAGCTGCTGAGCAAGGCAGAGCACGGATGTCTCATCGCCAACTCGCTCAACTGTAGCCGCGAGCTGCAGACGGAAATCGTCCAGGCACCGGCGGAAGCGGTGGCGGCTGGATAACCCTCAGCGATTGCGAAGTATCCGGCCGAACGTCAGGACCGAACCAGCCGCCAGAGTCACAACGGCTGCAGTGGCTGACCAGCCCGGCGACGCAAACCGGAAGACTTCAGCAGCGCCTGGCATGCCGATAATCAACGCTAGGCTCACGGCAGCGAGGCCGACGATCCACCAGAAAATGCGATTGGGCTTCACGAAGATCTGCGCGAGGCTCTCAGTGCGCGAGCGGCTGACGAAGATCAGCGCAAGATTGGAGGCAACCAGAGCGAGAAAAGCGAGCGCGCGCGCTTCGTTCTCTGAGCCGAGCCGCAGCGTGATGCCGTATACCCCGGCGCAGAGCAGCAACACGACGACTCCGAGAGAGATGCTATGTCTCAGCATCGCGGCTGAGAACAGCGACTCGCCCGGCCGGCGCGGTCGACGTCGCATGATGTCCGGGGCCTCCTCGTCGGCCTCGAAGACGAATGCACAGGCGGGGTCAATGACGAATTCGAGGAACAGCACGTGCACCGGCAGGAACAGCAGCGGCCAGCCCAGCAGCACCGGCAGGAGTCCAAGGCCAGCGATCGGAATGTGCACAGCTACTATGTACGTCATCGCGTGACGGATGTTGCTGTAGATGCGTCTGCCCAGGCGAACGGCAGCGACCAGCGAGCCGAAGTCGTCGTTCACTAGCACCAGCGCGGCCGCTTCGCGCGCTACATCGGTTCCGCGGCCGCCCATCGCAACGCCGATGTGTGCAGCTCGCAACGCAGGTGCGTCGTTCACGCCGTCGCCGGTCATGGCAACTATTTCGCCGGCAGCCTTGAGCATCTGCACGAGCCGCAGCTTCTGTTCGGGCTTCGTCCGTGCGTAGATGTTCACGGTCGCGATCCGCTGCACGAGCTCGTCATCCGACAGCGCCTGTAGCTGCTCGCCGGTGAGCGCGCCGGCAGTCGTGTCGAATCCCGCCTGTGCGGCGATCGACAGGGCCGTCCCCGCGTGATCACCCGTGATCATGACCACCCTGACGCCAGCCTGTGCGCACTCGGCCAGCGACTTGGGCACGTCGCCGCGTAGGGGATCAGCGAGGCAGATCAAGCCGAGCAGCTCGAGCGCGAATCCGTGCGGCGACTCTGGTAGCTCGCTCTCCCGATGGTCGCCGCGGGCCACGGCGAGTACGCGTAATCCGTGCGCAGCATGAGCGGCAACTCGCTGCAGCAGCGCAGCGCGCGTGCGCTCATTGATCCGGCACAGCTCGAAGACAGTTTCGGGCGCGCCTTTGACCGCGACCTCGAGCCGGCCGGACGTTGGCTCACGCCACACATGCGTGACTGCCAGGAGTTCAGGCGTGAGATCGTGTTCGCGGATCAGGTCCAGCGTATGCAGACGTGCAACGGCGTCGGGTGTCAACTGCTCAGCGGCATCGTGAATCGCGCGTTCCATGGGATCGAACGGAGCGCGTTCGCTCGCCGCGAGCGCGGTAGCGAGCACGCTTCGCACGGTATCCGTGAGCAGGCAGTCCGGCGCGCGCAGATCACACGTGTCGGTGCCGCTTTCGAGCAGCGCGACCTTCATGCGGTTCTCAGTCAGCGTACCGGTCTTATCCACCGCGAGCACGGTTGCCGCGCCAACCGACTCCACGGCCGGCATTCGGCGCGTCAGAACTCCTGCTCGCGAGATCCGCCAGGCTCCCATGGCGAGGAATACGGTTAGCACGACCGGAAACTCCTCGGGCAGGATGCCCATGGCCAGGGTAATGCCGGCCAGGACGCCGCCGAGCCAGTCCGCTCGGGCGATCGCGTAGACCACCGCGATCATGGCGCAAACCAACAGCGCGGCAACGGCTACCCAGCGAACGATGGCGCGTACCTCGCGAAACAGCGGTGTCGTTTCGGGAGTGAGAGTCATGAGAGCCTTGCCGATTCTGCCGATCTCGGACCGCACACCGGTCGCGCTAACTCGACCGACGCCGAAGCCACGCACGACCAGACTGCTCGAATAGATCATCGTCGCGCCGTTGGTGTCGGCGGCGGCGGCGGGCGACTTGTCGACCGGCAGGGATTCTCCAGTGAGTATCGATTCATCGACGCTCAACGCTGTGGCGCTGAGCAGGGTCGCGTCCGCTGGCACGCGGTCGCCCTCACGCAGCAGGACGATGTCGCCGGCAACGACGTCCCGCCCGGCGACACGCAGCTCGGCTCCATCTCGGATGACGAGCGCCCGCGGGCTGGACAGATCTCGCAGTGCGGCGAGCGATCGCTCTGTGCGACGTTCCTGCAGGATGGTGATGACGACGATGATGATGATGGAGCTTGCGAGGATTACGGCTTCACGGACGTCGCCGAGCACGATGTAGATGGCTGCAGCGCCGATCAACAGCAGGAACATTGGCTCAGTCAATACTTCGCGAGCGATCGCGAGCAGCGTGCGCGGCTTCTCGCCTGGCAGCTCATTGGGACCGTCCGTCCGTAAGCGCTGTGCCGCCTCGGCCGTACTCAGCCCGCCGTGCACAACACTGCCTTGAGCAAGGATGGGTGCGGTCATTTGAGCGGCAGATTCCCGAAGTCCTCGGATCGCGCGGCCATGATAGACAGTTCGCATTGTCCCGCGACCTGGAACTGTCTCCGGTCAACTACGTAACGGACCGTGAACTTTCACGGTCGCGCAGTCCCCGCCTGGATGTCAGGCTTTGTCTCATGCTACGCGCGCAGGACCACTGGGAGACTCATTGGGATGCCGGCCACAACTGGGCACTCGTGCTCGCGGCGGGTGAGGGGAGTCGTCTGCAGGCGCTGACCGTGACCGCCTCCGGCGTTGCGGTACCCAAGCAGTTCTGCTCGCTGGGAAGCGACGAGTCTCTCTTGCACGATGCGCTCCGTCGTGCACGAGTCGTCGCGCATCCCGAACGCACGTGTACGATCGTGGCGGAACACCATCGCCGCTGGTGGCAGGAACTGCGGCTGGGAATACCACCGCAGAATGTGATCTCGCAGCCGCGCAATCGCGGAACGGCGAATGGCATCCTGCTCCCTCTCCTGCACATCGCGCATCGCGATCCGGAAGCGACACTGCTAGTGCTGCCCTCGGATCACTATGTTCGCAATGAAGAGGTATTGTCGACCAGCCTCCGAACTGTGATGGCAGAGCTGATGCGTGACCGTGAGCACGTGATTTTGCTCGGCATCACTCCGGACGATCCGGATCCTGAGCTCGGCTACGTGGTCGCAGAAGGCGATCTAGGTTCCGATGTTCGCACGGTGAGCGAGTTCGTGGAGAAGCCGAGCGTCGCTGCTGCTAGATCGCTGATCGCGCGCGGCGGACTGTGGAACTCGTTTATTTTTGCAGCCGACGCCCAGGCACTGGTGCGCGCATTCGAAGCGCGCTGTCCGGATCTCGTCGGCGAGATGCGGCACATCATTACGTCTGCGGAATCGCCCGTGCGTCGCGCGCGGCTTGCAGAGTTGTACCAGCGGCTGCCCGAACTGGACTTCTCGCGCGACATCCTGCAGCGGTCACCGGCACTCCTCCGGGTCACGACAGTCCCGCCGTGTGGTTGGAGCGATCTTGGCACACCGCGGCGCGTCGCCGAGACAGTAGGCCGTATCAGAGCGATACCCGAGCGCCTTCCGGCAGCTCGTGCCGCGACTTTTCTCGACCTCGCACGGACAGGCCACCGGGTGATCGTATGAAGCGAACGATTGTCGCCGCTGCCACGCTTGCATTCGTTGCCGCCTGTGTCAGCACTGGCACGCAGGAACGCAGCTTGCCGCAAATGTCCGGTATGGAAATGTACGAACAGTTGTGCTCGAGCTGCCATGGCGTCGAAGGGCATGGCAACGGGCCAGTGTCCTCGCTAATCAAGATCGGTGTGCCGGACCTTACCCGAATCGCGCAGCGCGACGGCGGCGAGTTCCCGACGGAGGATGTTCGCCGCACGATCGACGGTCGCTGGGATCGTCGCGCGCATGGGGCAAGGGACATGCCCGTATGGGGCTGGCAATTTTACGATAGTGGTGCGACGGATGACGCCTCAGAGCGCGCTATCGTCGACTCGATGATAGACCGGCTCGTCAACTACCTGCGCAGCATCCAGGTGGAGTGACTATGCGCAAGCCGCGCTCAGCACGTTGGAAATCTATCCTGGTCGTCGTGGCCAATCCGTTTGCACGCGAACAGCTGGCCGCGGCCAAGGCTGCAGCCATTGCGAAGAGGTGCGGCGCGCGACTCCTTCTTTTCAACACTTTCATGATTCCGCAGCCGGTCAACGATGTGCCGATGAACTCGCGGGAGCAGATCATTGCGTCCGCAATCCGGCAGCGTGAACAGCGTCTGCGCGACATTGGCCAACGTCTACGCTTGCCTCACACGACGAAGTACGTCGTGCGCTGGGACTATCCGATTTACGAAGCCATCGTCAGGGAGGTACGCAAGACGAAACCGGACCTCCTGGTCACCGACTCCCACCGGGAAGGGCGGCTCGCACGGCTGCTCCTCGCGAACACGGATTGGCAGCTGATGCGTGAATGTCCATGTCCGTTGTGGTTCGTGCGCTCCAGCGATCTGCCGCGGACGGCGCAGCTGCTGGTCGCGGTCGATCCGCGGCACACGCACGCAAAGCCAGCCAGGCTGGATGATCGTCTGCTGGAGGCCGCGTCGGGCATCGCGCACCAACTCGGCGGGCGCACGTCGGTCGTGCACGCATACGAAACTCCGGCGAGCGCCGTACCGGGCATGATGATGGAGCCTATACGTCTGCCGATCTCGCCGCAGCGAACTCGCGAGTTCGTTGCCCAGACGACCGAAGCGGTGACCGAACTCGCCGGCAAATACGGCATCAACGCGGACGCATGTGCTATCCGCGAAGGTGCTGCCAGCACCGTCATCCCGGCCGAGGCGAACGGACGGAAGGCGCACCTGCTGATCATGGGCGCCGTATCGCGCAGTCTGCTCGCTCGTCCCATCATCGGCAGCACTGCCGAGCGGGTGATCGATCACGTCGACTGCGATGTCTTTGTCGTCAAGCCGGCTGGGTTCAAGTCGCATGTGAAGCGGTCACCAGTCAAGGCGTAAAGGTCGGAGGTGCGCAACCATGTACAGGAAAATTCTGGTGGCGGTCGACGGCAGCGCAACCTCGCTGCGGGGCCTGGATGAGGCGATCAAGGTTGCCCAGATCGCGAACGGTCGTATCAGGGTTGTCCACGTCGTCGACGACTTGATCATCGGTGCCGACTATGTACCTGCTGTCTACTACGAGCCGGTAATCGTGTCGCTGCGTGACTCGGGTACTAAGTTCCTGGAGCAGGCCGCAGCGATCGTCCGCCACGCCGAAGTCCCCTGCGAGCAAGAGCTGCTCGAAACGCTCGGTGGGCGTGCAGCCGATGAGATCGTGCGGGCAGCCAAGGAATGGCCGGCTGACCTGATCGTCATGGGGACGCACGGCAGGCGCGGGCTCAAACGGCTCGCAATGGGCAGCGATGCCGAGATGGTGTTGCGACTTTCTCCGGTCCCAGTGCTCGTGGTCCGGGACAAGCCTGAAGCGTCCTGATGGAAGCCGCGCCGGCTACACCCGATTCGCGCCCGCATCACGCACTTGTGTGCCGGCGCGCGGCCGTCCTCATCGCGCTGTGTATTGCGCTCGCGGCCGCTGCATCGACGCGATCGTCGTTCCCGCCGCGGTGGTCGCCTGGGGCGTACCGGTTAGCATTGGATTTGCTGTGCTCGGCTGGACTCTGGGTGGCAGTGTCACCTACGGATCGGCAAATTCCTCGGCAGACGAGCCGTCCGCTGGCTGACTACCGATGACGCCCTGAACAAGCTCGAAGCCTATCTGCCTGCGAAAGCGCCGCTGTGGATGATTGTGCTGCTGCAGCTCGCGTTGCCCTCGGAGATCCCAGGATACGCCCTCGGGCTGCTGCTTCGCTCTGCAGCGATGCATCTCCGACCACCGGCCCGACTTTCAGCCAGCAGGCGATTGGCGTTTCGCTCGTTTCTTGCAGAGCGCGCTAAGGTTAGGAAGCCCTGCGTAGCGTTCCGACCGTTCGGTGGTTGCGCTCCCAGACCCGGGCAAGACGGGCAGCGACTTCGGCGTCGGTCGTATGTTCGAATGCCTGATACCAGCCTCCGACGGAGTCGAAGTCTGCAGATGTCAGCAGGCAAGCCACTTCGTCCGCTTCGTCGCGCAGCACGAGGAATGAATTGCTGTTGGCTACTGGCAGTGCGACGACCACGCGTTTTGCGTCGAACTTCCGCACGGCGCGGATCGCGGCCCGCATTTTCGCGCCCGTCATAGCGCCGTCGTCAACGAGAATCACAACCCGACCGCTGACGTCGACTGGCAAACGGTCGTTCCGATAAAGAGCTTCGCAGCGCTGGAGCTCGACGCGCTGCCGCGCGATCTCCGCCTGCAGCGTCGCGGGGCTCTCACGGGCAGCAAGGATCCCATCAGTGATGACGATGATCCCGCCGGAGGCGAGGGCACCGATTGCCAGCGCAGGTTGCCCGGGCATGCCGAGCTTACGTACGACCATGACATCAAGCGGTGCGTGCAACGTCTCAGCGAGTTCCATGGCGACGGGCACGCCGCCACGCGGAAGTCCGAGAACGAGAACGTCCGCACGATCGCGATAGTTAGCCAACAGAGCGCCGAGGGCGTGTCCCGCCATGGCTCGATCGAGGAATGGGCTCATCGGTGCGAAAGCAGGTGCGAGTTTCATTGCATGTTCCTCGAGTTGGACATGCACTATGTACGCTTCCACGCGGTTCGCGGCGTTCCGGAACTTCCCCGGGTGACCTTCGGCTTGCCCGTGGAGCCGCGTTCGAAGCTGGCAAATTCGCGGGGAACCCGAAGGTTGCTCATGGAAACTCCCGGCTGCATTGGGCGAGCCGGAACGGCACCCTTCCTACCCATGAGCCGCAACATCCTGATCCTTGATGGGCATCCCGACGCGTCTGCTGCGCGCTTCGTTCACGCGCTGGCCGCTGCGTACCAGCAGGGCGCCGTAGCGACCGGGCACCAGGTGCACGTGATCAAGCTTGCCGAGCTCGAGTTCCCACTGCTGCGCTCACAGGCAGACTATGAGAAAGGAGAAGCGGTGGAGGCAGTGCGCCGCTGCCAGGACCTGATGAACTGGGCAACGCACGTGGTCATTCTGTATCCGCTGTGGCTCGGGTCCATGCCGGCGCTGCTCAAGGCACTGCTCGAGCAGATGCTGCGTCCAGGCTTTGCGTTCAGTACGCTGAAGCTAGGACGGTGGCCGGTTAAGTTCATGAGCGGCAAAAGCGCGCGCATCGTCGTGACGATGGGCATGCCGGCCTTCTGGTATCGCTGGTACTTCCGTGCGCATAGCTTGCGGAGCCTGCAGCGAAACATTCTGAGATTCGTCGGCTTTCGCCGCATCCGCGCGACTATCGTCGGCAGCGTCGCGAGCCTCACCCGCGCGCAGCGCGAGGCATGGCTGGAGGATTTGCGTGCCCTCGGACGCGACGCCGCTTAGTACCGCGACAGGAGATCTGCACATGAACGTTCAATCACCGAAGGTGGAGCGACGCGCACGCAAGCGCCTGACGCTGCCAATTGGCGGGACCGTCGCTGAAGCGCCGCCGGATTCGGATGCCGCGCAGCTTGCGGCCGTGGACGCCGAAGCGCGATCGGCCGAGCATGAGGTCAGGGTCGCGCTTGCAGCGTATTTCATAGCCGAGAAGCGCGGCTTCGGACCCGGTCACGAACTCGACGATTGGCTTGCGGCGGAGGCCGAGCTTGCCAAAGTAGCTCAACCGTCACCCGCAGGTTCCGCGGTGTCAATTGAGAGGAGGGCGTCATGAAGATCGGTGAGTATTGCAAGCGCGCGGTCATCGCGATCGCATCGAACGCAGACGCCGCCCAGGCGGCCAAGCTGATGCGCGAGGAACACGTTGGCTTCGTAATCGTTTACCGGGACGGCGATTCCTCGCAGAAGCCGATCGGCGTGCTGACAGATCGCGACCTGGTTTTGGGTGTCATGGCGCGCGACGTGGATCCGCACGCGGTCACGGTCGATGACGTCATGACGCGTCAGCCGCTCGTCGCGAACGAGACCGACGAGCTTAGTGACATGCTGCAGGGGATGCGCCTGGCGGGTATTCGGCGCGTGCCGGTGGTTGATGATCGCGGGGCATTGGTTGGTATCATGGCCATCGATGATGCACTCGATCTCATCACGGGACTCATGTGTGACATCGCCGGATCCATCAAGAGCGAGCAGCGGCAGGAGTGGCGGGCAAGAGCGAGCTGAATGGGCATCCGCATTCCGATTGCGATCTCGGCGCGACACGCGCACTTATCACAGACAACCCTCGACCAGGTGTTCGGGGCCGGTCACCAGTTACAGCCACGCACGTGGCTGTCGCAGACCGGGCAGTTTGCGGCCCAAGAAACGGTGAGCCTCGTCGGTCCGAAGGGCCGACTGGACAATGTCCGTGTGATGGGCCCTCCGAGAGAGCAGGACCAGATCGAGCTGTCACGCACCGACGAGACGGCACTTGGCCTCGAGGCGCCGGTGCGAGTCTCGGGCGAACTTGCCGGCACGCCTGGCATCACTGTGGAAGGGCCGATGGGTCGTCGCACCTTGCAGAGCGGAGTCATCAGTGCCCGCCGGCACATTCACATGAATCCGCAGGATGCAGAGCGGCTTGGTGTGCGGGACGGACAATCTGTGCAGGTCCGGATCGATAGTGCAGACCGCGACCTGATCTTCGGCGATGTGGCGGTGCGAATCAGGCCGGACTTCCGACTGGAGTTGCACCTCGATACGGATGAAGCCAATGCGGCGGGCATCGCGTACGGCGGCCACGGCGAACTGTTGGACGCCAGCGAAGCGCCGGCCGGCTAAGCCTCACCGCCCAGCATCAAATGCATCTTGACGAGGTGTGCCACTGAGCGCGCACCCATCTTTTCCATCACGTTGGCGCGGTGAATTTCGACCGTCCGCTCGCTCAAGCCGAGATCGATGGCAATGACCTTGTTGGCCTTGCCGTCGACGACCAGCCCAAGCACCTCGCGCTCCCGAGGAGTCAGCGATTCATGACGGCTCCTGAGGTCCGCCAGCCGATCGACGCTCTCGCGATTCTGAGCGTCCATTTTGAGGGCACCATTGATCCTGTCGAGCAGATCCTGATCGCGAAACGGCTTCTGCAGGAAGTCGAATGCCCCATCCTTCATCGCCTGCACGGCCATCGGAATATCGCCATGCCCTGAAATCAGAATGACCGGCAGCATCGAGCCCGCTCGATTGAGTTGCTGCTGCACTTCCAGACCGCTCATTTCCGGCATTCTCACGTCGAGAACCAGGCAACTTGGCTGGCTAGGATCGTACTTGGCCAAGAACTCGCTCGCCCTTGCGTAAGCGACCGGCTGATAACCGACCGTCGTGATCAAGACCGTGAGCGCGCGTCGCATGCCGTCATCGTCGTCCACGATGTAGACAGTCTGCTTGCGCTTAGTGTCCTTCGGCAGAGTCATGGTGCAGCTTCCCCTTCTTGCTTCACGGTAGCCGGTAGGCGCAGCAGGAAGCGAGCGCCTCCGCCTTCTACGTCTTCGAAACCAATTGACCCTTCGTGAGCCTCGGCGATAGCGCGGCTGGAGGCGAGCCCAAGGCCAGTGCCGTGACCTTTGGTTGTGAAGAATGGACGGAACAGGTGATCGCGCGCGTCCTTGGGAATACCTGTGCCGCGGTCTTCGACTGCGACCTGCACACCGTACCGATCGCCTGTCACGGCGATTCGCACTTCCGGCTTCGCAGCGTCGCGCGTCGGCGCTTCGAGCGCATTCTGGACCAGCGCGAATAGCACGTGCTGAATTCGCAGGCGATCGATCGCGACGGGTGACAGATCCGGCTGAATCGACAGGGTGAGCCTTCCCTGTCGTTGCTGTGCCAGCAGGTCCAGGATAGGCATGAGCTCCGCGATCACGTCGCCGAGATCGGACTTCACCTGTCCATGGGCGGACCCGTTAAACAGCCCGCGAATGCGGCGGATGCCCTGGCCAGCGTTGAGCGCTTCCTGCGCGATGTGCCGAAGGACGTCGGAGGTCGGCTGAATCATCGGATCGGGCCGATCGAGCATGCGCTGCGCAGCCTGCGCGAATGTCGCGATAGCACCGATCGGCTGATTCAGCTCGTGCGCGATGCCACTAGCCATTTCTTCGAGTGCAGAAATGCGCGCGATCTGGAGCAATTGCTCCAGCAGGAGCGCGGTCCGCTGCGGCGATGGCCCTGACTCTAGGAAATCTGTCACTACGATACCTGCTGGCTGACGGCCTCAGCCCATACCTTGGATGCCAGCCTGCCGCAAGTCGGGGCGGTTCGCACCCGCGGGTTCCACGGAACGACCCGTGCCCGTCCCTTAGAGACCCGGCCGAGATGACTGGGCCATCCTATACCCACGATTTTCAAGCGGAGACCAACGCTCATGTCGGTTCCACACCCGAATTTCCCTGCAATCAAGCAGGTCCTCATTGCCCGTCGCGAGGCTCTTCGAGAGCGCCATCGACGCGTGGAGCTCGATCTGCAGCGACGCAACGACCCCTTGGTCGGCGACTGGAGCGATCGCGCCGTTCAGGTCCAGAACGATGAGGCGCTGCAGGTCATAGACGATGCAACCCAGGATGAGCTGGCTACGGTCGATGAGGCACTTCAGCGCCTCGACCGGGGACTGTACGGCACGTGCAAGGAGTGTGGAGAGCCGATAGAGCCGGGAAGGCTGCAGGCGCTGCACGCTGTCACGTGCGCGGCCTGCGCAGGTGCTTGAACCATTATCATTTCGTTGCGACTGGTTTGCGGCGAGGAGTGCGCGGGCCGCGGTCTCTTTGCGAGCAACGCCGTCCCCGGCATACTTTCGCTTGTATCCACTGCGATGAGCCCCAGTATCCGGACAGCAGAGGCGCTGACAGCCTCCAGCGGGCCCTTTCTGACGATGGACGAGCTTCGCGAAATCACCGAGCACTTGCTGCGGTTCTCACCTGATGCGCTGATCGTGGTCGACGATCACGACCAGATCCGCTTTGCGAACGAAACGGTCCGGGAGCTGTTCGGCCATGCGCCGGACCAGCTGATCGGCAAGCCTGTCGACACGTTGATCCCTGGGCGATTGCGGGCGCATCACGGCAAGCACACCGCCGGCTACATGCGCAATCCGAACAATCGAGAAATGGGCGCCCGAATCGCCGATTTGTTTGCCCTGCGAGCTGACGGTAGCGAATTCCCGGCCGGCATACGTCTGGCACCATTTCGAATCGGCGGCAGACTGTTCGTTGCGGCAGCGATTCGCGATACCACTGAGCGCAAGATGGTGAGCGACGAGCTCGTGATCGCGCGCCACGAAGCGGATCGCGCCAATCGCGCCAAGAGTCGGTTTCTCGCGACGGCGAGTCACGACCTGCGCCAGCCGATGCAGACGGTTCGCCTGCTCAATGCGGCGATGCTCAAAATCGTCCCGGAAGCAGAGGTCCGCGACCTGCTGCAGCAGCAAGGGCAAGCCATCGAGAGCATGACGCGCCTGCTGAATTCGCTCCTCGACATCAGTCGTCTGGAATCCGGAGCGATCGAGCCGGTGAATGCCGAAGTGCCGCTGGGCGAGGTCTTCAATGACTTGAGCACCGAATTTTCCTCGATCGCGAAAGCGCGCGAAATCGACTTGATAGTCGAGTCGACGCGCCTCGCTATTTCGACGGACCGGACGCTGTTCAGCCAGCTCCTGCAGAACCTGCTGGGTAACGCCTTGAAGTACACGGATCGAGGTTGGGTGCGGGTCAAATGCGCTGAGGAGAGTGACGCGTTGGTCGTGTCGGTGGAGGATTCGGGCATCGGCATTCCTGCCGACAAGCTCGAGCGAATCTTCGACGAGTACTACCAGGTCGATACGCACGGCACGAAGCGAATGGGTGTCGGACTCGGCCTCGCGATCGTCAAGGAAGTAACCCGCCTGCTGGGCTTCTCGATCAAGATACACTCTACTGTCGGTCGCGGTACGCGGGCTGTTCTACGCATTCCAAACCGCTATCGAGTGACGACCCCCGCATCGGCAATCGAGCTTCCTTCCACTCCGACGCCGGCGACGTCGACACGGAAGGCTCGACTGATTCTGGTGGAGGACAATGACGGCGTTCGCCTGGCGACGGAACTGTTTCTGAAGCTGGAGGGTCACGAAACCCTCAGCGCACCGACCCTCGCCGAAGCAGAGGTGTTGCTGCAGCGTCTGCAGCCCGGCGACGTGGTGATTGCGGACTATCATCTGGACGACAAGAACACCGGCCTGGACATGCTGCTGCGCTTGCGCGAGCGCGTCGGCTATGAGGTACCGGGCGTCGTGCTGAGCGGCGACCTGCCGTCGGTCTTGCGGTCCCTTAAGACACCTGTGACGTCCTGCCGCTTCCTGAGCAAGCCTGTGGATACGGTCGCGCTCGTCGAGGCAATCTCAGAGCTCAGCGCACGATAGCGTCCCGCTCAAATGTGGTCTGAGTTCCCAACGCCTCGATCGCGGCGTCCACGCCGCGTCCATCGGTCAGCTTCATGATCTGCTCGACAGGATCCTCCGAGCGGAAATTGACAACGTGATCCGCGCCCATGCGCTTCGCCATCTCGAGTCGCTCGGGAACACCGTCGACAGCAATGATCCTGGTGGCACCTCGCAGGTTCGCTCCTGCGGTGGCGCATAGACCGATCGGTCCCTGTGCGAAGATTGCAACGGTGTCGCCGATCCGGATGTTGGCTCGTTCGGCACCGCCGAAGCCGGTGGACATGATGTCGGGGCACATCAGAACCTCCTCGTCGGTCAGGCCAGCCGGAACGGGGGCCAAGTTGGCCATCGCGCTCGGGACGAGAACATATTCGGCCTGGCAGCCGTCGATCGTGTTGCCGAATTTCCAGCCGCCGATGGGTTTCCAGCCGTGGGGACTCCCGACACCATCCTGCGCGTGATCGCCATCGAGAGAGGCGTAACTATATCCGCTCGGGCAGATGGCGCCAGCAACCACGCGCTGGCCCTCGCGGTATCCCTGCACTGCCGACCCGAGCTTTTCGATCACACCCACAGGCTCGTGGCCCACGATGAGGCCGCTGCGCACTGGGTACTCCCCCTTGAGAATGTGGACGTCGGTGCCGCAGATCGTCGTGGTCGTGATGCGCACGAGTGCATCCAGCGGCCCCACTTCGGGGATGGGTCGTTCATCCAATTCGATTCGGCCGGGTGATACGAATACGGCGGCTTTCATTGTGCGCATGACGTGCTCCGGTGGGTCCAGCATCGTATGCAGACTGATGGCGTGTGCTTAGCGTGGAATTCCCGAGCCAAGTAACTGGAACCGCGTAAGACCGCGTCGGCGCAAGCTACCGGCGACTACGGGGCCGTTACGAGGATTTCCCCATACCTGCCCGGTCGGTCTGCATCGACACTCTGTCCATGAACAAGTCGATGCGCCGTGGCTACCTCCGGACTGTGTTTACAGTGCTGTCTGCCACGTTGCTGTTCAGTAGCAGCGCCTTGGCCTCGCCCACACGCGTCGACCGGCTGGTCCGTGCGGCTTTGCAACTCGATCCGAACCCGTCGCATGGCGCCGCGATCTACCTGCAGCAGTGCGCGCGTTGCCACGGCCAAGGTGCGATTGGCGATCCCCGCAATGTCGTGCCCGCATTGGCAGGGCAACGAGAAGCGTACCTGATCAAGCAGCTTGCCGACTTCGCCGAGCTCGAGCGCGACGGCAACGAAATGCATGCCGTCGTTTCCAAGGCTTCGCTCAATGAGCCGCAGGTGTGGGCCGATGTGGCCGCCTACCTGAGTCAGTTACCCACCGTGGAGTATCCGGAAACCGCGGACGGAAAAGGCGTCGAACTAGGTGAGGCCATCTATCACGAGCAGTGCGCGTCGTGTCACGAGGAGGATGCTCGCGGTGACGATGACGGTTTCATACCTTCACTGCGTGATCAGCACTACTCCTATCTCGTGCGACAGATGCGCAGCCTGGCTGCATCGCACCGGCTCAATGTCGACGCCGACCTGGTGCGATTCATCGACAGTTTGGACACCGAGGAAATGACTGCCGTCGCTGACTATCTCTCCCGGTTGCGGGGTCCGGTTCGAGACCGGGCGAAGCTGCGAGACGACGGTGCCTTGCGTAACTGAGGACAACAGAATGAATCCGATCCGCAACATTCTGGTGATCGTCGATCCGACGGCAGAGCGGCATCCGGCGATCGAAAAGGGCGCGCTCATTGCGCAGAAGTTCGAAGCGCGAGTGGAGCTGTATGTCTGCGATACGAAGGCCTCGCGGGAGGCTCGTATAGCCGCGCACGTGCGCAAGCATGCGGATCAACCCTGTGTTGTCAACGTCAAGTCGATACTCGAAGATCTGGCGGCGCCGCTGCGTGCGCGCGGTCTCGACGTTGCGACTGACGTAGAGTGCGGCGACCCGCTGCATGTTGCGCTGATCGATCGGGCCGTGCGGACAACGGCCGATCTCATCGTGAAGGACACGCATCACCACTCGCTGGCAAAGCGTACTTTCATCACGAACACTGACTGGCAGCTGATTCGTGCGTGTCCGGTTCCGCTGTTATTGACCAAGCCGACTGCTTGGGCGAGCAGTCCACGAGTGTTCGCCGCCGTCGATCCGGGGCACGTCAATGACAAGCCCGCCGTACTCGACAATCGAATCATGGACTACGCAGCAGTCATCTCGAAGCGGCTGGGAGGAGAGTTGCATTTGGTGCATGTCTATCTTCCTGCGGCAATCGTCGCGGCTGCGACCGCGGGCGCTGCGCCCATGGCCATGACCGTTTCGGCCGAAGAGCTTGCCAAGGAGGACAATCAGAAGCGTGAGCTGTTGAGAGACTTGATCGTCGAGTATCGAATCCAAGACGAAAATGTTCACTTGAAGGTCGGTGGACCGGCTGCAGTCCTGCCGCAAATCGCCGGCGCGCTCCGAGCCGACATCGTGACGATGGGAGCCATCTCGCGCAGCGGCCTGAAGCGCGTTTTCATCGGCAGCACGGCCGAAGACGTGCTCGAGCACTTGCCATGCGACGCCTTGATAGTGAAGACGCCGGACTTTGCGTCGATGCTTCCTTTCTAGGCCAGGCGTTGCCTTCTGTGGGTGTCGTTCGTGGTCATCGGCTCGGGGTGTATCGGCGCGAGGGCGGCACGGATCTAGTGGAGATCAAGCTACGAGAGCTGCGGCAGCTCTTCAACACGCTGGATCCGTCGCCATTCCATGAGAAGGATCTGGATCCGGCAGCTGAGGAATACCTTGTGGGCGCCGTGCGTGAAATCGGTGCGCGCCCCAGCAAGCTCGTACTGCACCTCCCATGTCAAACGTCCGATGACGAAGCTGTCAGCGCAGTAACGGCGATCCGCCACTATTTCGAATACAGAAGCCGTCACACCCGCGAGCAGCTGCGTCTCCTTTTGGGCCGAGGCGTGATCAGTTTTGCGGTCGGTCTCGCGTTCCTGGTTGTCTGTCTGCTGCTCCGTCAATGGCTGCTGGCGTACAGCGGACATGGCATGACTATCGTCTCCGAAGGCCTCCTAATCCTTGGCTGGGTCGGTATGTGGCGGCCGGTTGAGGTTTTTCTTTACGACTGGTGGCCAGAGCTCGGCAAGCGAAGGCTGTTCGACCGCATCGTACATATGCAGATCGAGACGAAAGGCTCTGAACCCGCCGACTGGGCGCGTGCGCTGGTTCAGAGTCCACAATCCAGCAAGACAGCCGCGGAACGGCAATGGATGGAGCTTGAAATCGGCCGAAATCTCTTTGCGGCTCGTGAAGATCGCTCGTACGGTCGTTTGGGCGTTCTTCGCCTGCTGCATCCTCGTCATTGCGCCGTTGGCCTGGCTCGGTCACGATCCCCAGGCCACTGTGCTGATCATGGTTGTTGTCGTCGAGCTGCTGGTGCTGCTCGTCAATGGCGGGAACTGTCCGCTGACGGCGGTGGCGGCCCGGTACACGACGGATCGTCGCGACAACTTCGATATCTATCTCCCGCAATGGCTGGCCCGATACAACAAAATCCTCTTCGGGTCGATTTATCTCTTCGGCGTTGCAGTCACCTTCGCCCGCTTGGGCGCGTGATGAGCTGCAGTCAGTTCATAGGGTGAAACTGTCGCGGCTTGATTCGATACAGGCGCTCACCGAGCTTTAGTGCTCGTCGCTGCAGTTTCGCTCGTTCATGCCTGATCGCGTTGGCCAGGGAACGTCCATGCGCTGGACGAGGAGTTCGCTGCGGGCTATGCCTCATTTGAGAGTGGTGATTTCACAGAGGCATTTCGGCGATTCGAGCGCGCACACATTCTTGGTCAGCGCCGGAGCTGGCTGCACGTCCGCGCGCACTTAGCAATGCTGCGAGTCGCCGCTCGGCGGCGCGACCAGAAGGAATTGATCGGTCAGTTGACCCGCTTCGTTGCCGCGGCGATCTTCTCTACGATTTGGGTGCCGGACGGAAACACCGGAGGCGCAAACGTTAGTGCTGGCAAACGCATGCCGATACCTGACGAACTGAAGCACATCCCTGGATCTGATCCACGGCGCGCGCGATAAGCCTCTGACCCCGCGACCGTCTGCCTTCGGCTAGTTCTCTTCTTGGGGCTCCGCGCCGTTGCTCCGCTGCTTGTGGCGAGGTGGATTCACCTCCATGGCGGCAAATCTCGCAGCTGCCGAGCTCGAATGGTGGCCATTTGGTCGCGTCCCTGAGTTGTGACAAGCTATCTTCGACCCAACTTTGTCACAGTGGCGAGTGCAAAACACCTCGGAATTCGCAGGAATCTCGCAGAAACGCCCAGCATGGAGAACCCTAGAAAAATAGGCATTTCAGCCACGGAATCAGCAGTTTCGCTGGATCGGCGAGTGAGTGTCGCTCCCATGATGGACTGGAGCGACTGAGCGATAGGCGCCCCTTCAAGTCAAGCAGTTGCGCAGCTCAAGAATTGCTTGTCCCCATTCTGTCTCCACGCTTTCACCACATTTCAAAGTAGCTGCCGATTGCTAACTGCCACTATCACCACGGAGTGCAGCCTCGATTGATCGCTTACCGCCGTGTCACTGGATCTCTCGTAGGTGCAACGCGCACCACGATGCGACGGAGTGTGTGGGCCGGTTGGACACGTTTGGGTGAGACAGGCTGCACGTGCCTTGTCTTTCCACCCGGTTCGGTGGTGGCTATCGGTTTGCTCCTTCTGGGTTGCCAGTTCAGGAGCTTCCGACTCGGCTACCCAGTCGTCATCAGCAAGTACTGGAGTAGTGCAACGATCGGCACCAGCCGGACGAGCACGGGTGCCGTCCTCTACCTAGTTGCGATACGCGCGCCGAACAGGATTTGCGAACGCTTCACATAGGTTGTGCATCCGAAAGGACAGCAGCCCTGATCTCATCAACCGTCGGGACCGGAAGACCTTT
>Ga0209382_10000316_pt1 | contig 77943 bp, 61 predicted proteins | sample SoiMetdeltSBSDD5_FD_187599 | JGI IMG/M metagenome (GOLD analysis project Ga0209382, IMG submission 187599) | Bulk soil microbial communities from a Populus tree surrounding site in Tennessee, USA - Soil MetaG P. deltoides SBSDD5 (SPAdes) (version 2) | ecosystem: Environmental > Terrestrial >... | reverse complement strand
CCAGCCGCTCCGGATCGGTCCAGGGCAGCGCGTCGTACTCCGCGATCGCCATGTAGTGCCCGAGGTCCGACGTGCCCGTCGCGCTGACCAGGTCGGTCACGGGACCTCCGGCGACCGCCGCCGCGAAGCGGTCGTCGCGGCTGGTCAGGAAGCAGGTCATGTAGCCGCCGTAGCTGTAGCCGGTCACGGCCAGCCGATCCGGGTCGGCGGTGCCGTCGGCCACCAGAGCGTCGACCGCGCTGGTGAAGTCGGCCGCGTCGGACTCGCCCCAGGCGCCGACGACGGCGGTGTAGAAGTCGGCGCCGTAGCCGTCGCTCCCGCGCGGGTTGATGGTCAGCACGGTCCAGCCGGCCTCGACGAGCGCCTGGTGATAGAGGTGCACCGGGTCGGCCGTGCCACTCCAGGCGTTGTGCGGTCCGCCGTGGATGTCCAGCAGCAGCGGGCCGGGCCGGTCGCGATCGGGGTCGGCCAGCACCCAGCCGTGGACGTCCTGGCCGTCCGGCGCATTGAACCGACGTGGCTCGGGCTCGTAGAGCTCGACGTCCTCGGCCAGGTCGGCGCCGTGCGACGTCAGCGGGTCCGTCGAGCCGTCGAAGCCGACCATGACGATCTCGCCGTACGACGTCGGGGTCGCGTGGACGGCGGCGACCGTGTCGGACTGCGACGCGACCGCGAGTCCGGCGATCGCCGTGCCCGGTTCGCCGACCAGCCGGTCCGGCGGCGTCGAACCGTCCGCGGCGTAGAGGTGGCTGACGCCGCGCTCGCGGGCGCAGAACAGCACCCGCTTGCCGTCCCTGGTCGGAGTCGGCAGCGCTCCCGGGTATCCCGGCGCACCAGGCATCACGTTGCGGTCGAGCGGCGCCGCAAGGTCGACCGGCTCGCCGCCGTCGAGCGGCACCCGGAGCAGTCCGAGATGCCCGGGCGCGGTGTCGAGGGTGCCGACGACGAGCAGATGCGCCCCGTCCGGCATGAACGACACCGTCCCGGCCATGCCGGTGTCCGGCCCGACGAACACCGGATCGGCTCCGGCCTGGTCGGCCGGCACGACGAAGGCTGCCGACCGGAAGGACAGGTCCGCGTCCAGGTCGACCTCGCCCACGAACGCGAGGCGCGAGCCGTCCGGCGACCAGGCCGGACTGCCGGCCTGCCGGAAGCCCTCGGTGAGCTGGACACATTCGTGGTCGGCCAGGTCGACGACGTGCAGGTGTGCCCGGAGCGCTCCGGTGAACCCGGCGCCGTCGGCCACGTAGTCGAGGCGGTCGGCGACCAGCGGGGCGGCCGCCCGCTCCTCGTCGGAGCGCTCCGCCGCCGAGGGGTCGACGGCCGCGCTGAACGCGATCCGGGCGCCGTCCGGGCTCCACACTGGGGCACCGGCGCCGAGCGGCAGGGTCGTGAGCTGCTCCGCCTCACCGCCGGTCGCCGGGAGCAGCCAGAGCTGCGGCGCAGCGCCCTCGGCCGCGCGTAGAAAGGCGATCTGCGTCCCGTCCGGTGAGTACGCCGGCGCGCTGTCCGCCGGTCCCGCGGTGAGTCGTTGCGGCGCCGTACCGTCGGTGCCGACCCGCCAGAGCGTCACGACGTCGCGATCGGACTCGCGATCGGCTTGGCGCAGCGCGTACACGACAGCGGAGCCGTCCGGCGCAACGGTCGGCTCCTGCGGCATCGCGATCCGGTAGATGTCGTCGATCCGAAGGCGTCGAGGCATGCCTCAGGCTCGCACCGCCGACCGAGGCCGTCATCGTCGCCCGGTACGAATCGGCGTCGATCACTCGTCCGGGACGACGACCCCACCCTGGATCACGGTCCGCGACTCGCCCCACAGCAGCGACGGGTCGGCGAGCATGTCGCCGGGCAGCACCACCAGGTCGGCCACCGCACCGGGCTCGACGACACCGAGGTCGGACCGGCCGATCACGGTGGCGTTGACCCGGGTGGCCGAATGCAGCGTGCGCGCCACACCATCGACCTCGGTCTGGAGCCGCAGCCCGACCAACTGCTCGGACTCGAGCCGGCCCATCAGATCGGTGCCGAACCCGATCGGCACGCCGGCCGCCCGCGCCAGGTCCACGGCGGTGCGGCCGGCGTCGAGGACCTCGGCGTTCTTGGCCAGGGCCAGTGCGGAGACTCCGGCCGCAGCACCGAGCCGGTCGAGCGCGTCGTAGGCGGCCAGTGTCGGCACCAGGAAGGCGCGGCGCTCGGCCATCAGTTCGGCGGTCGGCCGGTCCAGCAGGTTGCCGTGCTCGATGCTGCGTACGCCGTTCTCGACCGCGTGCCGGATCGCCTCCGGCGAGTACGAGTGCGCCGCGACGTAGCTGCCACGTCGGGCCGCCTCCTCGGTCACGACCCGGATCTCCTCGGCGGAGTACTGCGGCGGCCGGATCGGATCGGTCGGCGAGATGACGCCGCCGGAGGCCATGATCTTGATCGCGTGGGCCCCGCGCCGGAATCGATCGCGTACCGCGACCCGAAGCGCGTCGACACCATCGACCACCTCGACGCCGATGCCACCGCAGACACAGCCGCCGGGCTCCTCGGCCGTCCGGATGTCGCCGTGACCGCCGGTCTGGCTCAGGCCCGGGCCGGTGTAGAGATAGCGCGGCGACGGCAGCAGTCCCTCCGCGATCGCAGCGGCCAGGCCCGGATCGCCGCCCGCGGGGTCGCGGATCGTGGTGAATCCGCGCCGGAGCGCCCGGCCCAGTCGGCGGGCCGCCGCCAGCGCGACGTAGCTGAGCGGACGCGACTCGAGGGTCTGGGCGTCGGTGGCGAAGCCGTACGCATGGAAGTGCGCGTCGATCAGGCCGGGGATCACCGTGCCACCGGCACCGTCGATGGTCGGTCCGTCGTAGTCCGCCGGGGGCTCGGCGCCGACCGACTCGATGACGCCACCGACCACGCGGACGGGTCCGTCGCGCAGCTCGCCCGCCTCGCTGTCGAAGACGCGGACGTCGCTGATCAGCAGATCCGACATGGCGGCGGCCTCCTGTCAGCCGGCGGCAAGCTGCTCGACGAGCAGTCGCCCCACCGTACCGATCAGAGCGTCGGCCGCCGGCTGATGGAAGTCGATCCGCTCGGTCCGGAGGAACACCGCGACCGCGAAGCGACAGTCGCCGGGACCCTCCACGACGCCGATCTCGTTGCGCACCACGCCGAGGGTCCCGGTCTTGCCGCTGACCTGGACGTCATCACTCGGGAAGCCGGAGGTCAACCGGTGCGGCCAGACCTGACGGCCGAGGATCCGGCGGGCCTCCGTGCACGCATCCGGCCCGGCGGCCCGGTCGGTCCACAGCAGCCGCAGCAGCGTCGTGGACTCCCGCGGCGTCGAGCGGTTGGTGCACTCCGGCCGGCAGGCCGACAGCCCGGCCACCCGGTCCGGCTCGGCGGCCATCGCCTCCTCGATCCCGGTCACGTCGTCGATGCCGAAGTCCGCGGCCATCGAGGCGAAGATCCCGGCGCAGTCGGTGACCAGAACCGTCCCGGGAAGGCCGAGCTCGGCCATCGTGGCGTTGACCCGATCCAGACCGACGATGCCGAGCACGATGTCGGTCGCGGCGTTGTCGCTGACCGAGATCATCGACGTCGCCAGATCGCGCAGCGACCACTCCGCGTCGTCGACGAACACACTGAGCCCGGTGCCGCCGATGGTGCCGCTGCCGGCGGCGATCACGATCCGCCTGGTCGGGTGGAGCTCACCCGCGGCCACCTGCCGGACGTACTCGGTGAGCACCGGCACCTTGAACACCGACGCCGCGACGACCGGCTCGTCCGGCCGCAGCCCGACCTCCTGGCCCGAGTCGATGTCGATCGCGTGGGCGTAGACCTCGGCACCGGCATCGGCCGCGGCCGACTCGACCGCGGCGCCCAGCTGTGCCTCGTCGGCGGGCATCAGAGCGCGATCCACTCGGTCTGCTCGGTGACGGCGTCGAGCTCGGCCGGGATCGGCTCGACCCCGATGCCGGGTCCGGTGGGCACCGACAGCCGGCCCTCGTCCAGCTCGAACGGTGCCGTGACGTCGCGGTGGTAGTAGCGGCTCGACGCCGAGGTGTCGCCGGGCAGTGTGAAGCCCGGCATGGCGGCGAGTGCGACGTTGGCCGCCCGGCCGATGCCGGTCTCGAGCATGCCGCCGCACCACACCGGAACGCCGTGGGCCTGGCAGACGTCGTGGATCCGACGCGCCTCCAGATAGCCCCCGACCCGGCCGGGCTTGACGTTGACGATCTGACAGGCGCCGAGCGTGATGGCGGCCGCCGCAGATCGGGCCGACGTGATCGACTCGTCGAGGCAGATCGGAGTACGCAGCCGCTTGGCCAGCTCGGCGTGGCCGAGTACGTCGTCCTCGTCCATCGGCTGCTCGATCAGGAGCAGGTCGAAGTCGTCCAGCTTGGCCAGCTGCCGGGCGTCGGACAGCTCGTACGCCGTGTTCGCATCGACCTGGAGCAGGATCTCGTCGCCGAACGTCTCGCGCACGACGCGTACCGGCTCGACGTCCCAGCCCGGCTCGATCTTGAGCTTGATCCGCAGGTAGCCCTCGTCGAGATAGCCGGCGACCGCATCGACGAGCTGCGGGATCGAGTCCATGATGCCGACCGAGACCCCGCAATCGACCCGATCGCGCACCGCCCCGAGCTCGCGCGCGAGCGACGTGTCGCGATGGCGGAGCTCGGCGTCGAGCACGCCCATCTCGAGCGCCGCCTTCGCCATCGGGTGGCCCTTGAACTGCGCTAATGTCCGCGACACCTGGTGGGCGTCGAGGTCGTGGCATTCGGCGACGGCCGGGATGAAGAACCGCCGCAGAACATCTGCCGCGGCCTCGACGTACTCCGCCGAATAGAGCGGATCCGAGCCCGCGACGCACTCCCCCCAGCCCTCGCTGTCATCGAGGACGACCCGGAGCAGCAGCACATCCCGCTCGAGCTCGGTGCCGAAGGAGGTTCGGAACGGTGCGACCAGCGGCATCCGGATCCGCCGCAGCTCGACCCCGGTCAGCTTGGCCATGGCTCCATGCTCCCTGCGACGGCCCGATCCGTCATGGTGGGCCGGGACGAGAGCCGCCCCGGACTTTGGTGACTAGGGACGACCCGCCTCGTCGAGGAGGTCGTGTACGAGGGCGGCGAGCAGCGCGGTCCGCTCGGGCAGGGCGGCGACCAGGACATGTTCGTGGTCGGCATGAGCGCCGCCTCCGACCGCGCCGAGACCGTCCAGGGTCGGGGTGCCGACCCCAGCCGTCAGGTTGCCGTCCGAGCCGCCGCCGACCGCCGCCGATGCGAGCGTCGCCAGGCCGAGCCGGTCGGCGATCCGGGCGGTGCGGTCGAACAGGTCCCGGGACGCCGACTCCTGCAGTGGCGGCCGGTTCGGCCCGCCGGTCACCTCGAGGTTCGCACCCGGGAGCACCGGCCGCAGTGCCCGCATCGCCTCGTCGACCCGGACCTGCTCCTCGGCGGTCCGGACCCGGGCGTCGACGGCGAACGTCCCGGTCGCGGGCACCGTATTCGCCGTCGTGCCGGCCGACATCGCGGTCGGTACGACGGTCGTACCCGTGGCCGGATCCGACAGCGCGTTGACCGCGATCACCTGGTGGGCCAGTTCGACCGAGGCGTTCACTCCCCGCTCGGGCTCGAGGCCGGAGTGCGCGGCCTTACCCAGGATCCGGACGTCATAGCGGGACACCCCCTTGCGCTCGGTCTTGAGCGCGCCGCCATCCGCCGAGGCCTCCAGCACCAACGCGGCCCGGCAGCCGGTCGCCTCGGTCTCGATCAGCGACCGCGAGGTCGGCGACCCGAGCTCCTCGTCGCCGGTCACCAGGACGGTCACGCCCGACACTTCGTCCAGCGACGCCAGGGCGTGGAAGGCCATGACCAGGCCAGCCTTCATGTCGAAGCAGCCCGGCCCTCGGAGCACCCCGTCGGACACATCGAACGGGTGAGTCAGCAGGGTGCCGATCGGCCAGACCGTGTCGTGATGCCCCAGCACGAGCACCTCGGCGGGTCCGGATCCCAGTCGCCAGCGCAGATGGGTGCACCCGTCGACGACGATGCGCTCCGGCTCGACGCCGAGCCGCGCCGTTCCCACGTTGGCCACGACCCTGGCGCTCTCTGCCACCGCCGCCAGGTCGGCCGACGGCGACTCGCAGCGGACCAGGGTCTCGAGGTCGGCGAGCATGGCGGGCAGCCGCTCGGCCAGCTGCTGCGGCAGGTCGCTCGGAATCGCCGTCACCACCGTCACTCACCGTCCGTCCGTCGATCGTCAGCTCTGCCGCACCGATTCTGACCGGCCGCATAGCGTGGGTCCATGACACAGTCGCTGCCCGCGCGACCGGACCTGTGGACGCTCGACCCGGCCGTACTCCACCTCAACCACGGATCCTTCGGCGCCGTACCGCGACGAACGCAGGAGACCGCGGCCGCCCTGCGAGCCGAGACCGAGGCGGACCCGATGGCGTGGTTTCGCCGACTGCCGGATCGGCTGGCGTCCAGTCGCCGGGCCCTCGCAGGTTATCTCCGGACCGATCCGGACGGGCTGGTGATGGTCCGGAACGCCAGCGCCGGCATCACCGTCGCGCTGTCGACGGTGCCGATCGCCGAGGGCGGCCAGATCGTCCTCACCGACCACGTGTACGGAGCGGTGCGGATCGCCGCCGAACGGATCGCGCGACTGCGTCGGGCCGAGGTGGTCACCGTGGCCGTGCCCCTCGAGTCGACCGCCGACGAGGCGATCGACGCCTTCGCAGCCGCCGTGGACGAGCGAACGGCCGTGGTGGTCGTCGACCAGATCAGCTCCGAGACGGCGGCGGTGTTCCCGGCGGCCGAGGTCGTCGCGCTGTGCCGGCAGGCCGGCGTACCCGTGATCGTCGACGGCGCCCATGCACCCGGCCTGCTGGACGAGCCGGTCGTCGACGGCGCGGACTTCTGGACCGGCAACTTCCACAAGTGGCCGTGCGCGCCACGCGGCACCGCGGCTCTCACCGTCGCCGACCGGTGGCGGTCGCGAGCCCTGCCGCTGATCGCCTCGTGGGCCGAGCACGACCCGATGCCTGAGCGGTTCGACTGGCAGGCGACCGACGACTACGTCGGCTGGGTGGCCGCACCCGTGTCGCTTGAAGTGCTGGCCGAGCTCGACTGGCCGCGGCGGCGTGCCGAGCTGTCCGCGATGCTGGACGAGACCGCCACCCAGGTCGCGAAGTCGGTCGGCACGACGCCGCCGGACGTGGCGAGCCCGGCACCGACGATGCGGCTGGTCGAGCTCCCGGTGTCATGGCCCAGGGGCGACCATGCGGCCGGCGATGCGTTCAAGACCCGGGCCGCGCAGGAGATCGGCGCCTCGCTCACCGTGACGGCGCACGGCGACCGCAGGTACCTCAGGCTGTCCGCCCATGCGTACAACGCGCCACGCGACTACGAGCTGCTCGCCGCGCGACTCCCCGCACTGCTGTAGCTCAGCGACTCAAGCCGCGGGAGTCACACGTCGGACGTGTCGCGGACGTGGTCGCGCACCCAGTCGGCGATCTCGGTCGTCGTCGCGCCCGGCGTGAAGACCTTGGCGACGCCCGACTTCTCGAGCACCGGGATGTCGGCGTCGGGGATGATCCCGCCGCCGAACACGACGATGTCGCGGGCGTCGCGGTCGTCGAGCAGGCTGAGCACCTTGGCGAACAGCGTCATGTGGGCGCCGGACAGCACCGAGAGTCCGATCGCGTCGGCGTCCTCCTGGATCGCGGTGTCAACGATCTGTTCCGGCGTTTGGTGCAGACCGGTGTAGATGACCTCGTTGCCGGCATCGCGCAGCGCTCGGGCGACGACCTTCGCACCCCGGTCGTGGCCGTCCAGACCCGGCTTGGCCACCACGATTCGCTTCGGCATCGATGCAGCTCCCTCGTCACGCGTGAATGTCTTGTCTCAACGGGAAATCTAGCCGATGAAACAGTGGTGATCTCCCGACATAACGGACCGGCTTCGTAGCCGTGTGTGAGGCACCAAGTACGCCCCGTACTTGTTGTTTGCTTTCACTTTGCGATCCGATATGGTCGCCGAGTCCGTGTTCGCCAACAGGAGGTTTCTCGGTGCCGCGTCCCGCTCCGAAGCGACGCGCAGATGTTCCCGCCGTGAACCTCGACACGGAGAGTGTTGGAGGAGAACGCTCCGCTAACAGGGGCCCTTCCGCCGCCCGTCACTGCAAGCCCGGCTCGCGTCGTGCGACCCGTCGCAGCAGCCTGATTCCGACGCCTGCCGTCCTCGGCGCCACGGCGCTGGTCATCGCCGGCGGCGGCGCAGTCATGCTCTCGTCCAACAGCGGCGGCACCGACACCACGACCGACGCGGCGACGACCCAGCTGACCGCGCAGCCCGGTCCGACCTACGCCCGCGGCGGTGGCGTGCTCGTCAGCCGCAGCGTCGACCGCGAGACGCTCCAGCGCCAGGCCCGGATGCAGGTGCGCCAGCGCAACCAGGCCCTGTCCGACCTCGCCAAGCAGTCCGAGAAGCTGTCCGCGGAGATCAAGGCCAACCAGTGGGTGCTCCCGGTCGTCGGCTACACCCTGAGCGCCGGCTGGGGCGAGACCAGCTACCTGTGGGCGACCTACCACACCGGCTTGGACTTCTCCGCTCCCGAAGGCACCAGGATCGTGTCGGTCGCCCACTGCACCGTCATCGAGACCACCTACGACTCGGCGTACGGCAACCTGGTCAAGACCGAGCTCGATGACGGCACCCAGATCTGGTACGCACACCAGACGTCCTACGTCGTGTCCGTCGGCGAGGAGATCGACCCGGGCCAGCTGATCGGCTACGTCGGCGCCACCGGCAACGTCACCGGCCCGCACCTGCACCTCGAGGTCCGGATCCCCGACGGCACCGATGACGGCCAGGACATCGACCCCTACACCGCGCTGGTCAACCACGGCGTCCGGCCCTGACGCTCCGCGGTTTCGCCTAGCGCGTCGAGCGCTTCGCTCAGAGCTTCTCCACCGGCGCGTAGCGCAGCAGCAGCCGCTTGACGCCCTCTGAGCCGAAGTCGATCGCGGCCACCGCCTGCTCGCCACTGCCCTGCAGCGACACCACGGTGCCCATCCCGAAGCTGTCGTGCACCACACGGTCGCCCGGCGACAGGCTCGGCACCGGACGGCGATTGGCGGTCCGCCGGCTCGGCAGCGTGCGTGACGACGACGCCTGGCGTACGCCGGTCGAGATCCCGGTCGAGACGCCGGTCCAGCGGGTGGCGTCCGCCTCGGTGCGCCGCCAGTCGACCAGGTCCTCCGGCAGGTCGTCGAGGAACCGCGAGGCGGGGTTGTGCATCGGCGCTCCCCAGGCCGAGCGGACGACGGCGCGCGAGACGTAGAGCCGCTGCATCGCCCGGGTCACTCCGACGTAGGCGAGCCGGCGCTCCTCCTCCATCTCCTTCGGGTCGTCCATCGACCGCGCGTGGGGGAAGACCGAGTCCTCCAGCCCGGTGAGGAAGACGACCGGGAACTCCAGTCCCTTGGCGGTGTGCAGCGTCATCAGGGTGACCACGCCGTCGCTGTCGGAGTCCTTGTCGGGGATCTGGTCGGCGTCGGCGACCAGCGCCACCCGCTCCAGGAAGGCACCGAGCGATCCCGGCTGGAGCCCCTCCTCGTCGGCCGGCCCGGTGTCCGCCGCCTCGCCGACGAACTCCCGGGCCACGGCGACCAGCTCGGCGAGGTTCTCCAGTCGCGACTCGTCCTGCGGGTCATGGGAGCGCTCCAGATCCTCCTGGTAGCCGCTGCGCGACAGGGCCGCCTCGAGCACGACGTCGGCCGGCTCCCCCGCCGCCACCATCTGCTGCAGCTCCTCCATGATCGCGACGAAGCCCTGGATGCAGGTCAGCGAGCGGGTCGCGACGCCCGGCGCCTCGTCGGCCCGGCGCAACGCGGACCAGAACGACATGCGTTCGCGCTGGGCGTACGCCTCGACGCAGGCCTCGGCCCGGTCCCCGATGCCTCGCTTCGGCACGTTGAGGATCCGGCGCAACGACACCTCGTCGTCGGGGTTGACCAGCACCTTGAGATAGGCGAGCGCGTCCTTGATCTCCTTGCGCTCGTAGAACCGGACGCCGCCGACCACCTTGTAGGGCAGGCCGACCCGGATGAAGACTTCCTCGAAGACCCGGCTCTGAGCGTTGGTGCGATAGAACACGGCGATGTCGCTCGGTTTGGCCGCCTTCTCGTCCGACAGCCGATCGACCTCCTCGGCGACGAACTGCGCCTCGGCGTGCTCGTCCTCCGCGACGTAGCCCACGAGGCGCTCGCCGTCGCCCGCGTCGGACCACAACCGCTTCGGCTTGCGGCCGGCGTTGCGGGCGATCAGCGCGTTGGCGGTGTTGAGGATGGTCTGCGTCGACCGGTAGTTCTGCTCCAGCAACACGGTGCTGGCGTTGGGGAAGTCCTTCTCGAACTCCAGGATGTTGCGGATGTTGGCGCCCCGGAACGCATAGATCGACTGGTCGGAGTCGCCGACCACCATCAGCTCGGCCGGCTCGACCGCGTCGTCTCGCCCCTTCGTCGGCGCGCACAGCTCGCGGACCAGGACGTACTGCGCGTGGTTGGTGTCCTGGTACTCGTCGACGAGCACGTGTCGGAAGCGCCGCCGGTAGGTCTCGCGAACCTCGGGGAACGACTGCATGAGATGGACCGTGGTCATGATCAGGTCGTCGAAGTCGAGCGCATTGGCGTCGCGGAGCCGGCGCTGGTACTCCGTGTAGGCCTCGGCATAGGTCTGCTCGAGGTTGTTGCTCGCCTGCGCGGCAGCGGTCTCGTGGTCGTGCAGCTCGTTCTTATGGTTGCTGATCCAGTTCAGGATGGCCCGCGGGTTGTAGCGCTTCGGGTCGAGGTCGAGCTCACGGCAGACCAGCGTCATCAACCGGCGCGAGTCGACGTCGTCGTAGATCGAGAACGACGAGGTGTAGCCGAATCGGGTGATCTCGCGACGCAGGATCCGCACGCAGGACGAGTGGAACGTCGACACCCACATGATCCGGGCCCGGCGCCCGATCAGGTCGGCCACCCGATGCCGCATCTCGCCGGCCGCCTTGTTGGTGAAGGTGATCGCGAGGATCGACCCGGGATGGGCGTTGCGCTGCGAGATCAGCCAGGCGATCCGGCGGGTCAGCACCCTGGTCTTGCCGGAGCCGGCTCCCGCGACCACCAGCAGCGGGCCGCCCTCATGGACGACGGCGGCGCGCTGCGCGTCGTTGAGATCGTCCAGCAGCGACTCCGGGGTGATCTGGCGTCGCCTCGGTCGCTCCGCCTCGGAGTCTGGCTCGGTCATGGATTCGGGCACGGGAAACAGCGTCGCGGTCTGGGATTCCATCTCGGCATCCAGCCTACGAGGCCACGACGACAACGTCGCGGCGGCGCGACCGGACCGACCGGTTCGCCGGGCTGTTGACCGGACGGTTCGCCCGGATCACGCCGACCAGTGACTGAGATCGCGGTCCAGGATCTCCGACAGCAGCGCGACGTCGGCCTTGAAGTAGTCGGCCAGCTCATGGCGCTCCTGCGAGCCCACCGCCGGGCGCGGCTCGGGACGCCACATCCGCCGTTTGAGCGTCGCTACCCCGGGGGTACGGGTGGTGCGCGACCACTGACGCAGCCGCCGTACACCCGGCTGGAGCGCGGTCGGCGGCCGGTGGGTGAGCCGCCGGAGTGTCGGCCACCGAGCGGCCTTGTCGCTCCGGTTGGACGCGCCGAAGGTCGGCATGTGGGCCGGGTCGATCCCCACGAAGTCCGCCAATGCCAGCCAGGTCCGGGCCGGATCACGGGCCAGATCGTTGAACACCACCACGTGGACCCGATCCCGGGGCACGACGCGAAGCAGCCGCTCCAACGCCTCCCCGACGCCGCCGACCAGGGCGTAGTCGACCAGCTTCGCGTCGAGCGGGTCGGTGTTCGGCAGACCCCCATCCAGATGCCGATGCCAGGCCATGGCGAAGTCCGGCTCGTCCTCGTTGAGCGCGGTCAGCTGCGTACGGTGATAGGAGATGACCAGGTCGACCGGGTTGCGGACGCAGACCAGGAACCGCGCGTCCGGCACCGCCTCGCAGATCGCCGGGACGGCGCTCTGGGAGTAGAGATAGGTGGTCGAGCCGTCGCCGCGATAGCTGGCCCGGGCGGCCGACTCGGAGGAGTAGAGCTGCTCGTAGGCCGCCCGCGTGTCGAAGCCGTAGTGGGCCCGCACCCGTGGGTAGTCCGACGCCCAGTAGTAGGGCTCCTTCGGCACCGACCAGTAGACGTCGGGATGGGCGCTGAGCCAGCGCGCGACAGTCGTCGTCCCAGCTTTCGGAGCGCCGACGAGATAGAGAGCAGGCAGCGGCATGACATCTTTTCCCGAGGCGGTGTCATCTAGATTCGGGCGTCATCTAGAACCAACGCGCGACGCTAACACCCGTGCGGTTCGTCGAGAGCGTGCCCCCGCAAATGCTCATCTTCAGTTCATCTGTCGTTGTCGACGGCATCGACAGAGCGTCCCGGCGACGACACAGATGGCGACGATTGGCCGCTATGTCCAGAAAACCGCGATGGCGACGTTACCCAGCGCCAGGGCGAGGATGCTGAAGTACACCGCGTTCGAAACCGACTCACGCCGCCGATAGATCCAGGCCAGCGCCACGATCACCAGCGCGACGACGAGCTTGACTCCGATCTTCGCGTGGTTGACGTCCTCGTCGTCGGCCTCCAGGACTCCGACCAGCAAGATCCCGGTCACCACCTGGGTCAGTCCGCCGTGCAGGATCCCCATCGTGATCCGGCGCGGCGAGCTCGCGACCTGGACCAGCGCACCGCCGACGACGGCGGCCATGCCGATCAGGTGGAGGAACAGCAGCAGCTTCTCCAGGAAGTCCACGGCGGCACGCTACTACACGGCGTAGGAGTACGATCCGCCGCGGCTGCGAGCTCGTACGACCGCTTGGCCCAGGCCTTCCCGAGTCACACCAGTCCCAGGGGTTACGGATGGGCGCACAACCGACCAGGCGTGGCCGTCGGCGTGGTCGGACCAAGGCACACCCGGTGCTCCTGTGACGGATGCGATCAGATCAGCCGCCGGTCGCTGGCCCAGCGGGTGAGTTCGTGCCGGCTGGACAACTGCAGCTTGCGCAGGACGCTCGACACGTGGGTCTCGACCGTCTTGATCGAGATGAACAGCTCCTTGGCGACTTCCTTGTACGCGTAGCCGCGGGCGATCAGGCGCATCACCTCGCGTTCGCGCTCGGTCAGCCGGTCGAGGTCCTCGTCGACCTGGGCCACCTCGATCGTGCCGGCGAAGGCGTCGAGCACGAAGCCGGCCAGTCGCGGCGAGAAGACCGCGTCGCCGTCGGCCACCCGGCGGATCGCGTCGACCAGCTCGGGCCCGGTGATGTTCTTGGTGACATAGCCACGCGCGCCGGCCCGGATCACGCCGATCACGTCCTCGGCCGCGTCGCTCACCGACAGGGCGAGGAACTTCTGGTCCGGCGTCCGCTGGTGCACTCGGCGCACCACCTCGGCGCCACCGCCGCCGGGCAGATGGACGTCGAGCAGCACGACATCGGGGCCGGTCTCGGCGATGACCGAGACCGCACTGTCGACGTCCTCGGCCTCACCGACGATGGTGACCGAGCCGCCGAGCTCGGACCGGACTCCGGTCCGGAACATCTGGTGGTCGTCCACGATCACCACGGTCAGTGGCGACTTCATCGCGCACTCTCCTCGTCTCGCTCCTGCAATGTCATCGAAAGCCGCACCTCGGTCCCCTCGCCCGGTCCGCTGCGGATGCTCGCCGACCCGCCGTGTCGCTGCATTCGGCCGAGGATCGACTCGCGTACGCCGAGCCGTCCGTCCGGGATCGCGTCCGGGTCGAAGCCCGCGCCACGGTCGCGTACGAAGACCTCGACCTTCGGGCCGGCCGTCTCGGCGTAGACGTCGACGTGGTCGGCGCCCGAGTGCTTCGCCGCGTTGACCATCGCCTCGCGGGCGGCTCGCACCATGGCCGCCAGGGTGTCATCCATCGGGACCTCGCCGACGCCGACCACCTCGACGGTGACGTCGTGCATGTCCTCGACCTCGTTCGCGACCGCCGTCAGAGCGGCGCGCAGCGTCTCTCCGGACGGACTCGAGTCGGCGTACAGCCACTCACGCAGCTCGCGCTCCTGGCGCCGGGCGAGCTTGGCGACGGTACGAGCATCACCCGAATGCCGCTGCAACAGGGCCAGCGTCTGCAGCACCGAGTCATGCAGGTGTGCGGCCATGTCGGCCCGCTCCTGCGACCGCACCCGCTCCCGGCGCTCGGCGGCCAGATCGCGACTGAGCCGGTGGATCCACGGCCCGAGCAGCAGGCCCAGGCCGAGCAGGGCCAGCACGGTGGCGATCGCGACCGAGCCGAGCGCCTCGGCTCCCTGCGACTGTGCGACGAAGAATCCGACCGCGGTGGCGAGCAGCACCGCGCCCAGGCCGAGCCGGATCACCGCCGCCCATCCCCCGCCGCCGAGCAGCAGACCGAGGATCGGTACGTCCGGCGACGTGCCGGCCCAACGCTGCCGCTGCGCCTCGTCGGCCTGCCGCCACAGCAGCGCCAGGCCCGCGACCGCGATCATCAAGGGCCAGAGCAGCCCGCTCGCGAGGCCCCAGCCCAACTGCTCCTGCAACAGCAGGACGCCGAGGCCCAGGACGATCAGCGCCAGGGTCTGGCCGATGTCGCCGCCCGGCAGCCGCGAGGTCCGACCCGGCGTACGTAGGCCGCGCCGCGTCGCCGAGGCGAGTCCGGCGGGCTGGGTCGCGTCGTCGGGATCGCCCTGCGGAAGCAGCCGCCACAGCGCGATGTAGACGAGGACGCCGAAGCCGTTCACCCAGGTGCCGATGACGAAGGCCAGCCGTACCCAGAAGACGTCGATGCCGAAGTGAATGGCGAGACCGGCTGCGACGCCGCCGGCCATCCGGCCCTGGACCGGCCGGTACGCACGCCGAATCGGCCGGGACGGCTTGGTCGTCCGGCCCGACGCCGCCGCTGCGGCCACAGGGTGTACTGGTGTCATCGGTTCGATCGTCACACTTCGGCAGGCTCGGCGCCATCGGCGACCACCCGGGACGCACCCTGAGGCCGTCTCAGGGCTGCCCGGGGCGCTGACCGGCGGGTTCAGGGCGTTCCCCGATGTCGCTGCCCGCCCGGCGCGGCCACGATAGGGGGCATGAGCGAAACATCCTCCGCTGACGCCGGCGGCTTCGAGCCGGGCAAGCTGCGCACCGCACCGACCCAGATGCGGCGCAGCCGCGACGACCGCTACATCGCCGGGGTGTGTGGCGGTCTGGCCCGCTATCTCAACGTCGATCCCGTCGTCGTCCGCGTGATCATGGCCGCTCTCACCGTCGTCGGAGGCGTCGGGATCGTGCTCTACGGCGCGGCCTGGCTGCTCGCCCCCGAGGAGGGTTCGGACCAGAGCATGCTCGAGTCCCACCTGCCGGCCGGCCCGCGAGTACGCATGCTCGGCTGGATCGCCGCCGGCGTGATCGCGGTCGCGGCGGTGGTCGGATCGGGTCCCTGGTTCGACTGGGGCTGGATCGGCCCCTTCCCGCTGCTAGGCCTGGCCGTGCTGATCTGGGTGCTGGCCCGGCCACGCTCGTCGGGTTCGGGCCAGCCCGCAGCTCCGACCGCGCCCGCCACGCCACCGGCCGGGTCCGCTACGACCGCCCCCGGCGCACCGCCACCACCGCCGCCGCCTGGGGCAGAGCCGACAACGCCGATCCCGCAATCGCCGACGGCGTCGGACGCCACGGGCTCCGGCGCCGACTCGACCACGGCGATATCGAGCACCACCGCGATGCTGCCGGCCGGCGAGGAGCAGACCACCCGGCTGCCGATGGTCCCGCCATCCAACGCACCTGCCGTCGTACCGCCCGCCGAGCAGACGGGCGAACCACCGCCGCCGCTGCCACCGCCGGCTCCCGGTCCGGCCGGACCGCCACCCAGCCCGCCGACGCCGAAGCGGCGCTTCGATCCCACGTTGACCTGGCTCACCCTGGCCACCCTGGTGGTGGCGATGGGGCTGCTCTGGCTCGTCGACCAGACGATCACCGACGTCAACGGCCCGATCTATCTGGCCACCGGCATCGCGGTCGCCGGGGCCGGCATGCTGGTCGGCACCTGGTGGGGCAACGGCCGGGCGCTGATCCCAGTCGGGGTGGTGCTGACCGTCGTACTGATCGCCGTCTCGCAGCTGCCGGTGTGGAAGTTCGGCGAGATCAACGAGGCACCGACCAATGCGGCCGACGTGCGCTCGTCGTACCAGATGGGCGCCGGCCAGATCCGGCTCGACCTGACCCGCGTGACGAATCTCGAGGCGCTCGACGGCGAGACGATCCACCTCGAGACCGGCCTCGGCCAGACCAGGGTGATCGTTCCCAGGGACCTCGACGTCACCGTGTTCGCCGATCTCAACGCCGGTGACGTACGGGTCTTCGACCGCGAGGCCAACGGGGCCGACGCGAGCACGCAGTACACCGATCCCGACGACGCCGATCCCAATCTCCGGATCGACATCGACGGATCGCTCGGACAGATCGAGGTGACCCGCGCATGAAGCGCCATCCGCTCGACGTCGTCAGTCTGGTCGCCGCGGTGATCTTCCTCGGTGTGTTCGGGATCTGGCTCGGCGTGGACCACGGCGATCTCTCGATCGCCGACATCGGCTGGCTGACGCCGTCCCTGCTCATCGTGGCCGGCCTGGCCGGCATCGCCGCCTCCCTCCGCCGCCGATAGACAGCCCGCGCCGCCGCAAGACAGCCCCCACCGCCAATGAACAGCGGCCGGCCCGCCCCGAACGCGTCGGGACGGGCCGGCCAATACCTCGTTCGGACAGTGGTCAGCTAGCCAGCGGCACACCCCGTCTTCTGCAGTGCGAAGTTCTTCGTCAGCGTCTTGCCCCTGACGAGCTTCGCGGTGCTGGTCTTCGGCTGGTAGCCGTCCTTGGCGACGATCATCTGGTACGGCATCGCCCGCGCGTCGAGCCACCACGCGTACTGGCCGTTCTCGTTGGTGAACAACGTGAGGTCGTCCACCTGGACCGTCGCCTCGTCCAACGGACCCGAGGTGCCGTTGCACTCGTTGCCGGTGACCGTGCCGGTCAGCTTGGCCCATGAGGCCGGCGGACGGACGTTCATCGTCACTCCGACCGGAGCCACGCTGTACGGCGTGTTCTCGGCGATGTTCACCCGGCCGGTGTAGGCACCGGGCTGGTCGACGTGCGCGTCCATGCCGACCGTGACCTGAGCACTCTGACCGGGGTCGAGCGTCGCGGTCTCGGGGGCCACCGACATCCACGGAACACTGCTTCCGGTCTCACCGGTCACGTTCATGACCAGGTGCATGCCCGGGAAGCCGAGGTCGCCGGTGGGCGTCGGGTCGTTCACACCACAGGTCGCAGACCGCAGGTACGTCGGCCCGGTCTGCCCGAGGTTGTTCGAACCCGGGAAGAAGAAGCCACCGATGTCCTGCAGGTTCGGCGAGTCGAGCTCGACCACGAGGGTCGATCCGGCCGGCGCCGTCCCTTCGACCGGCACTGAGACGATGCTCAGGTCCTGCGGCTGCAACGTGACGTCCGCGCTGCCGATGGGCGTCATGTTCGCGTAGACGACGTCGTTGCCCTCGAGCGTGTAGAGCTTGACCGAGAGCGGCTGCGCCACCGTCGCCGACTCCACGCCGAAGGACACCGACGTGACGTTGAAGTCACTGGTGATGTCGAAGTCCTCGAGCGTGAAGGTCCGCAGGAAGCCGTTCTCGGCGTTGCCCAGACCGCTGTTACAGGAGACCGAGTTGCCCTGGATGATCTCCTGCGACACCGAGTGCGTGATCGTCACCTCGTCGGCCGGCGTCTTCGGCAGGGCCGGAGTCACCGACTTTCCGGGGTTCGGAGCCGCGCCGTTGGCCGAGCTCCACGACGGTCCCTGACCCTTGTCGATCGACGCCGTGGACGACCCGGAGGCCTGCGCCTCGCGAGCGGCCGCGGCGAGTCCATCGGTGTGCCGGAGCGACGACGCGGCAGTCGAGCCGCCACCGCCCAGCATGACGAACCCGCCGCCACCGGTACCCAATGACATCTCCACGGGGGCGCTGCCCTCGTTGGTGACGGTGAAGGTACGAGTCGCGGTCCCGTTCATCGGCACCGTGGCTTCCACACTCTGCTTGTCGACCGTCAGCAGACCGGCACCGAGCGCGAAGTCGGCCTCGGTTGCCGAGTCGGCTGCGATGTCGACGCTGGCGGTCTTGGAGTTGTACTGGTCGGCCGACGCCGTGAGCGACTGCGCACCCGTCTCGGTCGACACCATCCAGTAGAACCCGTCACTGAGGCCCGGGTCGTCCGGCGTCTCCATGGTCTTCACGCTCTGGTCGGAACCGTCGCGTGCCACGGTCGCGCCAGTCAGACCCTCGTCGGTGTTGGCGTCGGTCACGTTGCCGACGACCAGACCGGCGTTGACCGGCTCACAGTTGACGGTGCTGCCGACGAGGACGTCGTCGACCTCCCACCACCACTCCCAGGTCGCCTGGTAGTAGTGGAATCGGACCTGGACATCGGCCTGACCCGCGGCCTGCGGGATCGCGATCTCGGTCAGCTGGTTACGGAAGTCGGCCTGCTGCCGCTTCACGTTCTGCCAGGTCGCGCCGCCGTCCACACTGAGGTCGACATCGGCGATGTCGGCCAGCTGGTTGTGGTCCTGCCGGAACTGGATCACCGGCGCGCTGACGTCGGTGAGGTCGACCACCGGGCTGACCAGGGAGGTGTCCTGGCGGCCGGACGAACCATACTCATCGCTGTCCACGACGGCGAATCCGCCGGATCCACCGGTGAGGTTGCCGCGACCACCCGGGTCGTCGAACGTCCACACCTGGCCGTTTCCGACGTTGTCCTGGATCGTCCAGCCGTCCGGAGCCGAATCGCTGTCGAACGTCTCGAAGACGCCGTCCGAAGCGAAGTCGTACCCAGGCGCGTTGCAGGCGGTGTTGTCGATGTCGAGGCTGACGTCATGCGACGTGTCGCCCGATCCGACCTGGACGTCCTCGGTCTTCGCGAGGTAGCCGGCGTACTGCGATGTGTAGGTGAACTGGTACGTCGCCCCGGACGGCAGCGAGATGCTGTAGCTGCCGTCGGCCGGGTCGGTGTACCAAGCACCAGGCACGCCCTTGATCGTGATCCGCGTGTAGAGCGGCCAGCCGTGGCCGCCACCGTCGGTCACCACGCCGGAGACATTCACCCGAGGGGTCGACTCGAGTGGGAAGTTCTGCGTCGTGGTCTGGTCCTTCGTGATCGTGACGTTCACCGTCTGGTCGCCATAACCGAATGCGCTCGCCCGGACCGAGTAGTCGCCGACCGGCAGCAGCGCGGAGTACGTGCCGTTCGCGCCGGTGGTGAGTTCGCGGTTGACCGAGCCGGTGATCTCGAGCCCGGCGCCCGAGATCGTCTGGCCGGTGGCCGAGTCGGTCACGGTGCCGGTCAGGGTGCCGGTGTCGCCGATCGGAGCCGCGTTCAGCAGCGCCAGGGCGTCCAATTGGCCCTCACCGAAGACGTTGTTGTCGTCGTCGGTGCCGCCACACTGGCTCGCCGGATGATCGACCGCCGTGTCGTCCAGCAGTGCCCTGGTCGCGGAGACGTCGCCGACCAGCGCAGGCGCGGCCGACCACAGCAGGGCGACCGTGCCGGCCACATGCGGAGCGGCCATTGACGTGCCGTTGAAGCTCGAGTAGCCGCTGCCCGGCACGGACGACCGGACGTTGACGCCAGGCGCCGCCACATTCGGCTTGATCGTGCCGTCCTGACCGGTGCCGCGGGCCGAGAACGACGCGATGTTGTTGTTGATGTCGTACGCGCCGACCGAGTAGTTGATGGTCCGGCTACCCGGCGAGCCACTGGTCTGGCAGTTCGGCCCGCTGTTGCCGTTCGACCAGACACCGAAGATGCCCGAGTTCTCCCAGGCCAGCTCGATGTCCTCCATGAACGGGTCGTTGGACGGCAGCGTCGAGCCCCACGAGTTGTTGATGATGTTGGGCCGCTTGCTGGCGTCCGGGTTCTGGTTGTCGAGATCGGTCGGCAGCAGCATCCACTGGCCGGAGGCGATCAGCGCCGCATCGCTCGGGCAGCAGCCGTTGGCCGCGATCCACTTGGCGTTGGGAGCGACGCCGACCTGGTTGCCGGCTCCGTCGTCGCCGACCATCGTCCCCATCGTGTGGGTGCCGTGACTGTTCAGGTCACACGGCGCGTCACCACAGGTACCGGCCGCGTCGAACCAGTTGTAGTTGTGGTTGAACGTGCCGTCGCCGTTGTTGCCGCGGTACTTCGCGACCAGCGCCGGGTGGTCGAACTGGACGCCGGTGTCGATGCTCGCGACGGTGACGCCCTCGCCGCGGACGCCGTACTGGCTCCAGACGTCGTCGGCGTTGATGTTCGCGAGACCCCACTCGACCGAGTTGATCTGGCGTACGTCCTTGCCCGTCATCGGCTCGGGCTCCTTGACCTGGAACTCCGGCCAAAGGGACTGGACCTCGGAGTGGCCGGCCAACTGCTCGGCCAGGTCGAGCGACCCGCGCTCCACCTTGATCGCGTTGGTCGCCCAGAACGCCTGGTAGTCGACGCCGGCCTTGTCGAGCTCGGCCTTCACCGACGCCTGGCTGTCGCTGGCGGTCTGCTTCAGGGTCCGTGCGACGGCCCAGCCGCGCTCGGTCCAGTCCTTGATCGACTTGGCCTGGGAAGTATCGGCCTGGTCGAACCGGACCCAGAAGCCGGCCGCCTCCTTCTGCTCGAGTTGGTTGAGAAGCTTCGGTCGGATCTTCGCATCCGACGCCGCTGGACCCTGCGGCGTTGAGGATGCGGTTGACGCGGTAGCGGCCATCGTGCCCGCTGCGAGGGTGATCGCAGCGATGCCCGACACGACCGCCCGTAAGGAGCGCCGTCGGCGCAGCGGATGTGTCACAGCCGTCCTCCCTCAGGCTGCGTCCCGGTGGATCTCACCCAGACGATGCCGAGGACGCTAAGGAGGAAGGTGGGGCGCAACAGGCGCAAAAGCGGAGCAGTTGCCAGGCAGATTTGCCCATATGGCGGCTAATCCGGGCAGTGGTCTATTGCCCCTCGCTGTACCGACCGTGGTGGTCTAGCCGGATCGGCGCCGAAAGCGACCGGGTGTCCAGACCACGGGTACGGGGATGCCACTGTGGTCGCGGAGGCGCTGTCGTACGAGGGCGAACGGGAGCCGAGGGCGCCTTCGACGCATGACTTTTCGGGCATCAGCCCCGAACCGGAACGCGGGGCCTAACCGATCTCGGGTGGCGTCGTTGCAAGGTCTGGCGGGCCGTCGCCGGACTTGGCGGACGAAGGATCGACGGACCGCCACTCTTACCCGGGGTGGCCCTGGAACGCGGACATCGTTTCGGGGCCGCCCCGAGTCAGGGTCCGGCCCGTTCGGAGGGCTCTCGCAAGCGCGTCGGAGCACCACAAAATGGATGGCGGCGACGACACCCGTCTCCATAGCCTGGTGCGGCTATGAAGTCGCTCCCGCTCGCCGATCCAGGTACGCCCGACACCCGTTCGTCAGGGCGCTACCTGCTGTGGATCATGCGCATGCAGGGCTGGGTCCTCGTCATGGCGATCCTGAGCGGCGTCGTCTGGATGGTCGCGCAGGCGCTGATGCCGGCGATCATCGGCAAGGCGATCGACGACGGCATCACGACCGGCGACACCAGTCAGCTGGTGTTCTGGGCCGGCATGCTGCTCGCGGCCGGCGTGACACAGGCCGCGGCCGGTATCGTCCGGCACCGCTATTCGGTGACCATGTGGCTCGACGCCGCCTACCGGACGGTCCAGCTGGTGAGCCGCAAAGCGACCCAGCTCGGCGCCGCCCTGCCGAAGCGGGTCGCAACCGGAGAGGTCGTCAGCGTCGGCGCCAACGACATCGCCCACGTCGGCAACAGCGTCGACGTGCTCGGCCGGGCGGCCGGCTCGGTCGTGGCCTTCCTCGTGGTCGCGGCCATCCTGCTCCAGGCGTCGACCACGCTCGGCCTGGTCGTGCTGATCGGCCTGCCGTTGCTGCTGATCGCCATCGGGCCGCTGCTCAAGCCGTTGCAGCAGCGCAACATGGCGGCGCGGGAACTGCAGGGCGAGCTGAACAAGCTGGCCAGCGACATCGTCGCCGGGCTGCGGGTGCTTCGCGGCATCGGCGGTGAGGAGGTCTTCCACCGCCGCTATGTACGTGAGTCGCAGCGGGTCCGCGACGCCGGCGTACGGGTCGCGCGGCTGCAGTCGATCCTGGACGCACTGCAGATCCTGCTGCCCGGGATCTTCGTGGTGTTCGTGGTCTGGCTCGGCGCGCGGTTCGCGACCGAGGGCGAGATCTCGCCGGGTGAGCTGGTCGCGTTCTACGGGTACGCCGTGTTCCTCGTGATGCCGCTGCGGACCGCGACCGAGTTCGTCAACAAGATGATCCGGGCCCGGGTCGCCGCGTCCCGCGTGGTCGCCGTACTCGCCCTGGAGCCCGACTTCGACGAGCCGGCCAACCCTGCTCCGGAGCCGATCGGCAACACGCTGGTCGACGCCGAGAGCGGGTTCGTCGCCGAGGAGGGACGCCTAACCGCGATCGTGTCGGACGACCCGGCCGAGTCGGCCCGGATCGCCGACCGGCTGGGCCGGTTCGCGCCCGGCAACGTGACGTTCGGGGGGGTGCCGCTCGACGAGCTGTCCACCGAGGTGATCCGGCGTCGGATCCTGGTGTCGGACACGTCGAGCACGCTGTTCACCGGGACGCTCAGCGACGAGCTCACCGTCGATCAGACCCATGTGGACGCGGCCGAGGACGAGCTGGCCCTCGCCCAGGCGATCGACACCGCATCGGCCGACGACGTACTCACGGCGCTGCCGGACGGACTGAGCTCGCGCGTCGAGGAGCGCGGCCGGACCTTCTCGGGCGGCCAACGGCAGCGGCTGGTTCTGGCCCGGGCGCTGGTGGCCGACCCCGACGTCTTGATCCTCGTCGAGCCGACCTCGGCGGTCGACGCCCACACCGAGGCGCGGATCGCCGAGCGGCTGCACGGAGCTCGCGCCGGACGTACCACCGTGGTCGTCACCGCCAGCCCGCTCGTGCTCGACCGCGTCGACGAGGTCGCCTTCGTCGCGGACGGCGAGGTGGCCGCTGTCGGAAACCATCGCGAGCTGCTGGCCGCCGCACCCGCCTACCGCCGCACCGTCACCAGAGGAGAGGAGGACGACGAATCATGAGAGAGATCCTGCCGGTGGCGAACTCCGCCGACGTCCGTCGCTATGCCCGGCACCTGGCGCGGCGCTACCCGCGTGACCTCTGGGGATCACTGTCCCTTCATGCCCTTGCGGCCGTCTCCGGCCTGGTGGCGCCGCGGCTCATCGGCGCATTGGTCGAAGAGGTCGACCAGGGCACGACGACGCAGCACATCGACACGATCGTCATCGTGGTCGGCGTGTTCCTGCTGGCCCAGACCCTGCTGACCCGGTGGGCGCGCTACCAGTCGTTCAAGCTCGGCGAGAAGGTGCTCGCCGACCTGCGCGAGGACTTCGTCGAGAACTCGCTGGACCTGCCGGTCGGCACCGTCGAGCGGGCCGGCACCGGCGACCTGCTCACCCGGACCTCGCGCGACGTCGAGGCGCTGGGCTGGTCGGTGCGGTTCGCCGTGCCCGAGACGATCATCGCCGCCGTGACGGCGGTGTTCACCATCGCCGCCGTGCTGCTGGTCGGCGTCTGGGTGCTGGTGCCGCTGCTGCTCGGTGTGCCGGTGCTGTGGCTCGGCACCCGCTGGTACCTCGCGCGGGCCAAGGCGGGCTACCTCCGGGAGAACGCGTCGTACGCCGAGATCAACGCGACCCTGGCCGAGACGGTCGAGGGCGCGCGGACCGTCGAGGCGCTGCAGCTCGGCGAGCGCCGGCGCCGGCAGATGGACGGCGACATCCGGGAGTCCTACCTGGCCGAGCGCTACACGCTCTTCCTGCGTACGGTGTGGTTCCCGGTCGTCGAGATCGGCTACCTGATCCCGACCGTGGCGACCCTGCTGTTCGGCGGCTGGCTCTATTCGCAGGGCCAGGTGTCGCTCGGCGCGGTCACGGCCGCGACGCTCTATGTCCAGCAGCTGATCGACCCGGTCGACCGGCTGATCTCGTGGCTCGACGAGTTCCAGGTCGGCGGCGCGTCGCTCGCCCGGCTGCTCGGCGTGGCGCAGGTGCCCGACGACCGCGAGGTCACCGGGCGACAGCCCGAGCACGACGAGATCCGGGCCGACGAGGTGCGGTTCTCCTATCTCGACGGCAGGGACGTGCTGCACGGCGTCGATCTCGACCTGCAGCCCGGCGAGCGGCTGGCCATGGTCGGTCCGTCCGGCGCCGGCAAGTCGACGCTGGGCCGGCTGCTCGCGGGCATCCACCCGCCACGCACCGGAAGCGTGACGGTCGGCGAGGTCGGCCTCACCGAGCTGCCGCTCGACGACCTGCGAGGCCATGTCGCGCTCGTGACGCAGGAGCATCACGTGTTCGTCGGCACGCTGCGCGACAACCTGGCGCTCGCCGTCGACGAGGCGGCCAGTGACGAGCAGCTGCGCGAGGCGCTCGAGGCGGTCGACGCCTGGGAGTGGGTCGAGGCGCTGCCCGAGGGACTGGACACCGTCGTCGGCTCAGGTGGGCACCGGCTCACCGACGCGCAGGCGCAGCAGCTCGCATTGGCCCGGCTCGTCCTCGCCGACCCGCACACCCTGGTGCTCGACGAGGCCACCTCGCTGATCGACCCTCGGTCGGCGCGGCATCTCGAGCGGTCACTCGGCGCCGTACTCGCGGGCCGCACCGTGATCGCGATCGCGCACCGGCTGCACACCGCCCACGACGCGGATCGGGTGGCCGTGGTCGAGGACGGCGTGATCAGCGAGATCGGCAGCCACGACGACCTGGTCGACTCCGACGGCTCGTACGCCGCGCTCTGGGACTCCTGGCACGGCGGCGGAGTACGACAGAGCTGAGGCTCCACTGGCGGTAGGCAAATCCCGAGACACGCCGGCGTGTTTCAGGATTTGGCTACCGCCAGTGCTCGCAGCCGAGCCGGATCGATGCCCAGCTCGGCTTCGGCGACGGCGCCGCAGTGCAGTCCGCGCAGCACGAACCCGGCCAGGGCACGGGCGGTCGCCGGCTCGTCGAGGGTGCCGCCACCGACGCCTTCGACGTACGCCTGCAGCCGCTGCAGCGCCGGCTCGAGTCCGGCCCGGAAGAACACGTACGTCGCGAGGAACCGCGTCGGCAACTGCGCCGGGTGCAGGTCCCAGCCCTGGTAGAAGCCACGCTCCAGCGACCGGCGTACGAGTCGCGCGTGCAAGCGCCATGCGGTGTGCACCGACTGACGGTCGCCGACCGGCAGGACGTTGGTCGAGCCGTCCGACAGTGCCACCCCGGTGCCCGCGGCAGCGACCTGCATGACGGCCTTGGCGTGGTCGGCGACGGGGTGCTCGAGGGACTGGTACGGACCGGCGATGCCAACTGCTGCGCTGTAGTCGTACGTGCCGAAGTGGAGACCGGAGACCCGCCCCTCCCCGGCATGGACGATGCGCGCGACCGTGGCGGTGCCGTCCGGCCCGATCACGGCGGCCGGCGTCTCGACCTGGACCTCGAAGCGCAGCCGACCGGCGCCGAGCCCGTGACGCTCCTCAAGGCGCCCACAGGCGACTGCCATGGCGTCGACCTGTGCCACGGCACTGACCTTCGGCAGTGTCATGACGAAGCCCGAGGGCAGACCCAACCGGGCCAGCACACCGAGCGCCAGGTCGAGGGACCGAAGGCCACGGTGCCGGGTCGTGGGCTCCATGCTCTTGATCCGGAAGCCGAGGTAGGGCGGCGCGACGCCCGCCTGGGTCGCGGCGACCAGCGCTTGCGCCGATGCGATCGCGTCGGCGTCCTCGATGTCGTCGGGCCGGGTGCCGTAGCCATCCTCGAGATCGACCCGGAGGTCCTCGATCGGCTCGGTGGCGAGCTTGTCGAGCAGCCGGGGCCAGACGGCCTCGACGACGTCCGGCGCCAGTCCGGTCGCGCCGGCGAGCGCCAGTGCGGTCGGGGCGTGGGCGTCGATGGCCGCCCGGGCCGCCGCACCCCACGACAGGGCGAGTCGGCCGTCCGGCTCGGCGGCGACCCGGTCGGCGGGCACGTAGACCGTGTGCACCGGCTGCCGGACCACCGACTCGCCAGGCTCACCCGACGCGCCCGACGCAGCCAGCATCGCATCGGCCGGAGCGGCCACCGCATCGATCGCCGCGAAGTCCTCCGGCTCTAGCCCGCTCACGTCACCGCCCGCTCCGGTTTTGCGCCCTGACGCACCACGACGCACCTGCCGCGTGGTGCGTCCGGGCGCAAAACCGTCGCAGACCGAGCTGCATCAGCCCTCCGGCTCCGACGCGATCAGCTCGTAGGCCGGCAGCGTCAGGAAGTCGACGTACTCCTCCGACAGCGCCACCTGCTCGAACAGCGCCCGGGCGTCGGCCAGCCGGTTCGCCCCGAAGGCCTCGGCGCCCGACTCGGCCCGGATCTCGATGTACTCCTCGTCGAGGAGCCGCCGCACCAGGTCGTCGGTGACGGTCTCGCCGGTCGTCGTCACGGTCGCGTTGCGGATCCACTGCCACACCTGGCTGCGGGCGATCTCGGCGGTGGCGGCGTCCTCCATCAGATTGTGGATGCCGACTGCGCCGTTGCCGCCGAGCCAGGCCTCGAGATAGCGCAAGCCGACCTCGATGTTGCCGCGGACTCCCTCCAGCGTGACGTCGCCTGGGGTCGTCGCCACGTTGAGCAGGTCGTCGGCGTCGACCTTCACGTCCGGCCGCTGCCGGTCGAGCTGGTTGGGCCGGTCGCCGAGGACGCTGTCGAAGACCTCGCGGCACACCGGCACCAGGTCGGGGTGCGCGACCCAGGAGCCGTCGAAGCCGTCACCGGCCTCGCGTTCCTTGTCGGCTCGGACCTTGGCGAGGGCCTGCTCGTTGACCTCGGGGTCACGACGGCTCGGGATGAACGCCGCCATGCCGCCCATCGCGAACGCGCCGCGCCGATGACAGGTCGCGACGAGCAACTCGGTGTAGGCCCGCATGAACGGCGCCGTCATCGTCACCGCGTTGCGGTCCGGCAGCACGAAGTCGGGTCCGGCGTCGCGGAAGTTCTTGATGACGCTGAACAGGTAGTCCCATCGGCCCGCGTTCAGGCCCGAGACGTGGTCGCGCAGCTCGTACAGGATCTCGTCCATCTGGAACGCCGCCGTGATCGTCTCGATCAGCACGGTGGCCCGGATCGTGCCGTACGTGATGCCGAGCGTCTCCTCGGCCCGGCTGAACACGTCGTTCCACAGCCGGGCCTCGAGATGGCTCTCCATCTTGGGCAGGTAGTAGTACGGCCCGAGGCCCCGGTCGAGCAGTTCCTGGGCGTTGTGGAAGAAGTGCAGTCCGAAGTCGACCAGGGCTCCGACGGCGGGCCGGCCGGCCACCTCGACATGGACCTCGTCCAGGTGCCAGCCGCGCGGGCGCACGATCGGCACCGCAAGGTCGCCGTCGCGGAGCTCGTAGTGCTTGCCCTCGGGCGAGTCGAACTCGAGTTGCCCCCGGTGCGCGTCGTAGAGGCTGACCTGACCGCCGATCACGTTGCGCCAGGCCGGCGTACTCGCGTCCTCCAGATCGGCCAGCCACACCTTCGCGCCGGAGTTGAGCGCGTTGATCGCCATCTTGGGATCGCACGGCCCGGTGATCTCGACCCGCCGGTCGACCAGCGCCGGTGGCGCCTCGCCGACCGTCCAGTCGCCGTCGCGGATCTCCTGGGTGTCGGGCCGGAAGTCGATCCGGCGGGTACGGGCGATCTCGTCGCGACGAGTCTGGCGAGCCACGAGCAACTCGTCACGGCGCTCGCCGAACCGGCGTTGCAGATCGGCGACAAAGGCCAGCGCCTCGTCGGTCAGAATGCGGTCGGCCCCCTCGACCTCAGCGGTCACGCGGACGTCGGACATCGAGCCTCCTCGAGCGGCGGATCCACCGCGGTGGCCGGCGCTGGTCTCATCGCGGCGCCGGATCCCAGCGAACAACCTATTGGCACCGGGACCTTCGTGCCACGACGCCCGCCGCCGATCGACACAGCACCCCGTCACACCGGCCGGTCACACCAGCCCGTCGAACAGCGGCAGGCTGGTCAGCGCGGCGAGGGCGCACAGGCCGAAGGCCAGGCCCCGGAAGAACCCAGGCGTCGCGTACCGGAACAGCCGGGCGCCGAGCAGCAGGGCGAGGCCGTACGCCGGAACCAGTGCCAGGCCGAGGGCCAGCCGCTCGGCGGTGATCAGGCCGCCCACGATGTAGCCGACCAGGTTGAACACGCCGACGAAAGCCAGGAAGATGAAGACGTTGGCGCGGAGCACGGCCGGTCCGTCGCGGCCCGCCATCCAGAACAGGATGACCGGCGGCCCGCCGAGACCGGTCATGCCGCCGGTCAGGCCGGATGCGCCGCCGACCGCGACGGTGGAGCCCAGATTCGGTGGCCTCGACCAGCGCCATCCGGTGGCGAGCACGCCGGTGACGACCAGGATGAGGATCGAGATCACCCAGCGCATCGCGGTCGGGTCCACGACGACGAGCAGCCAGACGCCGATCGGGACCGTGAACAATGCGCCGAGACTGAGCGGCAGCACCTCGCGCCAGGAACAACGGCGGGTGGCCGAGACGACCATCGGAATCGTCAGCAGCTCGTCGATCACGAACAGCAGGATCACGGCGGTCGCCGGATCGGTGAGTGCGCTCGCGACCGGTACGAAGATCATCGCCGCGCCGAAGCCCGAGAAGCCGCGAACCAGCCCGGCCAGGACGCCCGCGAGCATCAGGCCGATCAGCACGTCGGTGCTGGCCGCGTCGCGGATCAGCGCCAGCATCGACCGGACACGCGTAGCCTCCTCGGGATCGGTTGTTCCGCGCCAGACTCGCACGGCCGGCAACCCACATGGGACGCCTGCGTCCGGGTCAACTCGAAACGCCGATGTGTACGGGTTACTCTCTTGTCGACATCAACCCGACTGATCTGCCGAGGCGTAAAGGGGTGCGCTGGGCGAAGATCGTCCGGTTCCGACGGGCGGACCAAGAGGGAGTGTTATGGCGAGCGGCATGGGGCGCGCGGCTGACTCGCCGCGCCACCGTGGCGGCCGCCACTCCTCGACCCGCCGACCGCCGTCGCCCCGCCGGGCGTCTCGGCCGCCATCGCCTCCGATGCCGCCGCCCTCCGCCCGCGCCGCGAACCGGCGCCCGCCGCCACCCGGATTCGACCACGAGGCGGCCTACCGCCGGGCCGAGGAGGAGCGGGTCGGTGAGTACGAGAGCGGTGGCTACCGCCGAGCGGAGACCCTCGGCGGCTCGCTCGGGCTCACCACGATCGGCACCTTCATCCCAGGGGCCGGGTTCCTCGCGACCGGTCGGCGCCTGATCGGCGGCATCGTGCTCGGGATCGCCCTCCTCCTGCTCGGCATCGCCGTCTGGATGGCCCTGACCCAGCGGCGCGATCTGCTCCATCTCGCCGTCGACTCGAACCAGCTGCGCTGGCTCGGCGCCGGTCTCGTCGTGATCCTGCTCGCCTGGGTGGCGGTGATCATCGCCACGAACCTGGCGGTCCGGCCACTCGACCTCACCGGATTCCAGCGCCTGATCAGCGCGGGTGTCGTCGGGGTGCTGTGCTTGATCGTGGCCGCGCCCTTCGCGCTCGGCGCCAGGTATGCCTACGTCCAGAGCGATCTGATCGACACCATCTTCGGCGGCGAGCAGAGCGCCACCACGCCGACGGTGACCGAGGACAACCCCTGGGGCGACGACAAGCGGGTCAACGTGATGCTGCTCGGCGGCGACGGCGGCGTGGGCCGCGTCGGCATCCGTACCGACAGCGTCGTCGTGGCGTCGATCGACACCGAGACCGGCAACACCGTGCTGTTCAGCCTGCCGCGCAACCTGGAGGACGTGCCGTTCCCGAAGGGCACGCCGCTGCACAAGGCCTACCCGGACGGGTTCACCGGCGACGGCTCAGAACTCGAGTGGATGCTCAACGCGATCTACCGCAACGTGCCCGAGCAGCAGCCCGGCATCCTCGGCAAGACCAGCAACGAGGGCGCCGACGCGCTCAAGCTCGGAGTCAGCGGCGCGCTCGGGATCAACGTCGACTACTACGTCCTGGTCAACCTGGACGGCTTCAAACAGCTGATCGATGCGATGGGCGGCGTGACGGTCAACATCAACGAGCCGCTCCCGATCGGCGGCAACAGCACCACCGGCCAGGAGCCGGAGGGCTACCTCGACCCAGGCCCCGACCAGCACCTGGACGGATTCCACGCCCTCTGGTACAGCCGTGGGCGCTACGGCCTGGACGACTACAACCGGATGGAACGCCAGCGCTGCATGATCGACGCGATCATCCACCAGGCCAGCCCGAGCAACCTGCTCCGGCGCTACACCGCGATCGCGAACGCCACCAAGCAGATCCTGCGGACCGACATCCCGAAGGAGCTGCTGAAACCGTTCGTCGACCTGGCGCTGGAGATCAAGGACGCCAAGGTCCGCAGCGTCGTCTTCCGCTACACCTACGACCTCTCGCCCGGCGATCCGAACTACTTCAACCCGGGCGACCCCGACTACGACTGGATGCACAAGACGGTCACCAAGGCGCTCGACGACGAGGGCAGCAAGAAGCACCACAAGAAGAAGGACAAGGTCGCACCCGAGGCCGAGGACGCCTGCGCCTACAACCCGGTGAACTAGGACTTGTCTCCTAGCCCGCCCGGACTCCGTCCTCGAGGAGCTCCACGGCTCGCCGTGCGGCCGGATGCTCGGCGATCGACTGCTTGACCGCCACGCTGATGTGCCGGACGGGCGTCGGCGAGACGATCGGAATCGCGGTCAACGCCGGCGGCAGATCGACGATGCCGAGCTCGGGGATGACCGTGATGCCGATGCCGGTCACCACGAACGGGATCGCGGTCCGGTAGTCGTGCGTCTCGACCGCGAAGTCCGGTGCGAAGCCGGCCTCCGCACACGCGGCGAGCAAGACCTGCCGACAGGCGCCGTTGACCAGATCGTTGTCGATCCAGCGCTCGGTCGCCAGCTCGGCGAGCGGCACGTCGGAGCGGGCCGCGAGCGGGTGATCGGTACGGACGACAGCGAGGTACGGATCCGCGATCAGCCGTCGCAAGTCGTACGCGTCGAACCGCTGGGACGCACGGTCCTCGACGAAGATGTCGAGATCGGGGACCGGAGCGTCGGCGCCGTCGTACTCGGTCATTCGTAGCTCGAGTCGCAGCTCCGGGAACTCGCGCTGCAGGCCGCCGACGACCGCGGGCAGCCAGGCCGAGCCCGCCGAGCCGAAGTAGCCGATCGACAGGCTGCCGACCCGGCCGGCCCGCAAATCGCCGACCACGCCCTCGACCCGGGTGAGTGCCTCGAACAGGCCCTCGGACTCGGCAGCGAGCCGGCGCCCGGCCGCGGTCGGCTCGATGCCGCGGCCGACCCGCTCCAGCAGGCGGAGGCCGGTCTCGCGCTGCAGGGCGGTCAACTGCTGACTCACCGCCGACGGTGTGTAGCCGAGGGCAGCGGCCGTGGCGCGGACCGAGCCGGTCTCGACGACGGCGCGGAGCAGGCGAAGCCGCGGAAGATCCAGCATGTGGCTATCGTGCAGCGTTAGTTAACGGTTATCAAGAAATGATCGCTTGTGGTTTCGAATCTGACTGGCCACGATGGCCGACGTGACCGCCCGACTCGACACCACCGGCACCGCACCGCCCGAGGCACCCGACCACACCGCTCGCAAGGCTGCGGCGGCGGCCGGTCTGACCGTGGTCCTGTGGGCCTCGGCCTTCGTCGTGATCCGCGACGTCGGGCCGACCCTCTCGCCGGCCCCGCTGGCCCTGACCCGGCTCGCCGTGGCCGCCGTCGCCCTGACCGCCCTCGTTCTCGTCCAGTCTTCGCGGACCGCTCGTCGACCCCGGTCGTGGACGGCAGCCGGCTGGGTCGCGGCCTACGGCGTGGTGTGGCTGGCCGGCTACACCGTCGCCCTCAACGCCGGAGAGCGCCACATCGACGCCGGTACGGCCGCGCTGCTGGTCAACCTGGCGCCGCTGATGATCGCGTTCGGCGCCGGCCTGTTCCTCGGCGAGGGCTATCCGCGCGCACTGATGCTCGGCTCGGTCGTGGCACTCGGGGGCGTCGCCGTGATCGCGATGGACTCCTCCGGCGGCGGCGACTGGGTCGGCGTCGTGCTCTGCCTGCTGGCGGCCGTGCTGTTCACGGCGGGCATGCTGATCCAGAAGGTCACGCTCCGCCACGTCGACGGGCTGACCGCGACCTGGCTGGCCTGTGTCGCCGGCAGCATCGTGCTGGTCCCGTGGGCACCGCAGCTGGTCGACGAACTCGGCTCGGCATCGCTCGGAGCAGTCGCCGGAGCGGTCTACCTCGGGCTGTTCCCGACCGCGATCGGCTTCGTGACCTGGTCGTACGCGCTCAACCGCACTCCGACCGGACGGCTCGGCGCCACGACGTACGTCGCCCCGGCGCTGTCGGTGCTGATGTCGTGGGTCCTGCTGTCCGAGACGCCGACCGCGTACGGCCTGGCCGGCGGCGCGATCTGCCTGGTCGGAGTCGCGATCTCCCGCCGCAGCCGCTGAGGCGCCTACCCCCAGTGCGGCGTGGACTCCCGCCAGCGGCGCTGCATCGCCTCGCGGCCGACCGACGTGAGCGTGCCGTAGAGCCGGAGCCGGGCCATGCCGCCGTCGGGGAAGATGTCGAGCCGCACATGGGTCGCGACCTGCGGCTCGGCCAGCACGAACCGATGCCGCGTGTCGGGCTGCAACCGCGCCCGCGGCAGCAGCTCGAACCAGGTCTCGGGATCCTCGATGTCGCTGGACGTCGCGTCGCAGGCGCTCAGCCGGGCTCGCCCGGGTGCGTTGCCGATGAAGTACGTCGTGTCGAGCTCGACCATCCGGACGCTGCCGGCGGCGGCCAGCTGGACGGCCACCCAGTCGTTGCCGTCGTCGCGCCGCCGGGCGGTCTCCCAGCCGTCGGCCATCGAGCGCGGCCGGTCCGGCGCGAGCAGGTTGTTCGGCGAGCTGTAGAACAGGTTCGAGCAGCCGACGACAAGGCCTCCGTTCTCCAGCGCGGCGAGGTCGAGGGCGACCGGGTCGAGGAACTTCGGATCGGGCACGGCCTCACCGTGTACGCGCAGCCGGGCCACGCCGCCGTCGGGATAGATCGACAGCCGTACGTGGGTCCAGCACCGCTCGTTCTCGATCACGAAGGCGTTCTGCGCATCGCCCTTGAGCGGACTCTGCGGGAGGATCGTCTCCCAGACCGCCGACTCCAGGAGCTCCTCCGGAGTCGGATAGCCGTCGACGCAGGTGGCCTCGATCGACGCCTCCGGTGGGTAGTTGCCCTTGAACCAGGACGTGTCGATGACGACGCCGCGGACGATCCCCGAGGTGCCCAGCCGCACAATCGCGAGGTCGTGGCCGGGCTTGCGGCGACGGCGGGTCTCCCAGCCGTCGTAGATCTTGCCCTTGTGGCCGAACCGCTCGGGGTCGAAGTCCGCGGGCCCGGGTCGGATCAGGTTCTCGCGCGCGGCGAAAAGCTCGTCGTTGGCGTAGACGACGCTGCCGCCGAACGAACGGAGGGCGAGGTCCGGCATGGACCGGAAGTCGAAGCCGTTCATGCCGCCGCCCGCCTCAACAGCCGACCGCGAGGAGTCGCGTCGGGTCCGAGATCGATCGGCCGCCCTCGAAGCCAGGTCTGACGCACCCGGCCTGCGACTACCCGGCCCGCGTACGGCGTCACGGGGTGCTTGTGCTGCAGGGCACGCGGATCGACGACGCTCTCCTCGTCGGGCGCGAAGACCGCGAAGTCGGCGTCGGCGCCCTCGGCGATCCGGCCCTTCTGCGGCAGACCGACCAGGTCGGCCGGCTTCGTCGCCATCCACTCGACCACCTGGGCGAGCTGCACACCACGACGGCGGGCGGCCTGCCAGACGACGGAGAGACCAAGCTGCAGCGAGGCGATGCCGCCCCAGGCCGCGCCGAAGTCGCCGGTGTCGAGGCGCTTGAGATCAGCTGTACACGGCGAGTGGTCGCTGACGACGGCGTCGATGGCGCCGGAGCGCAGTCCGTCCCACAGCCGGTCGCGGTTGGCGCCTGCACGGATCGGCGGACAGCACTTGTACGCCGTATCGCCGTCCGGGACGTCCTCGGCGGCGAGGGTCAGGTAGTGGGGGCAGGTCTCGGCCGTCAGCCGGACGCCATCGCCCCGAGCGGCAGCGATCACCGGAACGGTGTCACCGCTGGACAGATGCAACACGTGTACCCGAGCTCCCGTCTCCCGTGCGAACCCCACCAAGGTCTCCACCGCGCGTACCTCGGCGCTCGGGGGCCGGGAACTGACGAAATCCGCGTAGTGTCGACCGCTCGCCGACGGCGCGGCATCGATCGTCGCCGCATCCTCAGCGTGCACGAGCAGGATAGCGTCAAAAGCCGCGATCTCGTCCATCGCAACAGCGAGTTGATCGGCCGAAAGCGGCGCGAACTCATCCACGCCCGACGGCAACATGAAGCTCTTGAACCCGAAGACGCCGGCGTCATGCAGCGGCCGCAACGCGCCGAGGTTGCCGGGGACGGCGCCGCCGAAGAATCCGATGTCGACGTACGCCTGGTCGGCGGCGGCGTGTCGCTTGGCATCGAGGGCGGCGACGTCGACGGTCGGCGGGATCGAGTTGAGCGGCATGTCGACGATCGTGGTGACGCCGCCGGCGGCCGCCGCCCTGGTGGCGGTGGCGAAGCCCTCCCAGTCGGTACGGCCCGGCTCGTTGACGTGGACGTGGCTGTCGACCAGCCCCGGCAGCAGCACCTCGTCGGCGCCGAGTTCGACGACCGAGGACACGACCTCCGGAGCCGCCGGTGCGTCGTACTCCCAAAGACCGGCCACGCGTCCGGCTCGTACGGCGACGGCACACGGCACCTCCGACCGGCCGATCACCGTCCGCGGCGCCCGGATGAGGAGGTCGTAGTTCGCCATGAAGGGATTCTCTCGCCCGATCGATCGATGCCAGGCGGCCGCGCCGCCACCGGCACGAACAAACCGGCCATCTGCGCTCGGAGTCTTCCGATTCGGCAACGTTCGGTAACACTGCGACCGGCCGGGACGATGTGGACTACATGGCTCTGGACGAGGCTGACTCCAACCTCACCAAGCTGGGGGAACCCCGGGAGCTTCGGGTCCTGCTCAACCTCAGCTACTCGCTGCAGATGCTGCGGCGGCTGCCGTGGTATGCCTGCGACGACCTGATGCCGGAGCTCCCGACCGTGGTCCGTCAGGCCAGCCGCGACGCCTTCTTCACCCACGCCCGCCTGGTGGCTGAGTTCTTCTGTCTGCCGGTGTCGACCGACGACGACGCCCGGCTCTTCCTGCCGTCGTGGACGGCCCCGGACGAGGTGGCGCGTCGGCTGGAGGCGCGTTGGACCCAGGCGATGATGTTCGTCGCACCGTTCACCCGTGACAGCGAACCCTTGCCGCTCGTGGCGCCGAGCGAGATCGACCTCAGTGCCCTCGCCCTGGAGCAGATCGTGTTCGACTGCGACGCCACCGTCGAGCGCTTCGTCGAGGCCTGCGAGGCGGGCCAGGTCGACCTGCTGCCCGAGATCCGTACCCTCCTCGACTCCGCGGCCGGCTGAGCCGGGACCATGGCTCAGTGACCACTGAGTTCATGCGGCTGGCTGCGTACGGCGTCTGCACCCGCGACGATCAGATCCTGCTGGCCCACTACGTGTCCCAGGACGGCGACCGGCGCCACTGGACCCTGCCGGGCGGCCGGGTGGAGCACGCCGAGGATCCCTACGACGCCGTCGGCCGCGAGTTCGACGAGGAGACCGGCTATCGAATCCGGGTCGACCGGCTGCTCGGCATCGATTCGCGACGCGAACTTGTCGACTGGGCCGGGCCGGACGGCGGCTCGATGCATCGGGTGGCGATCTTCTACGAGGTCCGGATCGTCGGCGGGGAGCTGCGCTACGAGGTCGACGGATCGACCGACCTCGCCGCCTGGGTGCCGACGTCGGAGGTCGCGGGCGCCGCGCGCTCGACCAGCGTCGACGTCGGACTGCGGCTCGCGGCCGCCAAGCCGGCCGACGGACGGGCCGAGCCGGTGACGGTCGGCGGCCTGGTGAGGTACTAGCCCTCCGCACCCCACTCGGTCTGACGACCCCACCCCGGGTGTCACAATGACCGCTCGGATCGGTGACGTCGTCGGAGAGGTGCACATGGCGGACTTCACGACCGCGACTCGGGTCGAGCTCCGGGGCCGGGACTCCGAGGCGGCCGAGTTCGATGTCGACCTGGACCCGGTGTGGAGTGCCCGCGACGTCCTGCAGGGCGGCTATCTGGTCGCCGTGCTCGGCCGCGCGGCCGGCGAGACGATCGCGTACGAGCCACCACACCTGTCGTCGGCCAGCGCGGTCTTCCTGCATGCTCCGCGACCCGGGCCGGCAATTGCCCGGATCCAGATCCTCCGGACCGGCCGCCGGACGACCCACGTGCGGGGTCAGCTCCGTCAGGACGACGAGCTGACCGTCGAGGCACACCTGATCCACGCCACGCTCCACAGCGACGATCCCTGGTGGTCCGGGCACGACGACATCGCGCCCACCGACCCCGACCGCTGCATGGTGATCCCCGCCGAGCCGCTCGGCCTCGACTTCCGGGTCGCGATGATGGACGTCGTCGAGGAACGTCTTGACCCGACCGTGCTCGGCTTCGCCGCCGGCATGCCATCCGGTCGTGGCATAGTCGCCGGCCACCTGCGGCTGCGGGACGGCTCCGACTGGAATCCGCTGAGCCTGCAGGTCGCCCTCGACATGGGGCCGCCGGCGCACTTCGACCTCGGGATCGGCGGCGGCGCACCGACCCTCCAGCTCACCTCGCACCTACGGCGGTTGCCGGCGCCGGGACCGGTCTGGTTCGAACTCCGGGCCGAGGACGTCGGCAACGACCGGATGACCGAGCAGATGCGGGTCTGGGACACCAAGCGCCGGCTGGTCGGCCAGGCGACCCAGCTCGCCGCCGTACGTCAGCCCGACCGCCCACCGCCAGGAGCCGGCTAGTCCCGGCGGATAGCCGACGCAGCCGCGGTCAGCCGGTGACCTCGCGCAGGATCTGGTCGGCGAAGTCGCGTACCGGAGCCAGATCGGCGGGCTGGCGGATCGCGGTCTCGGCGGCCTCGCGTACCAAACGCACCTGGAACGCGACCGCCTCCCGGTCGGCGTCGGTCCGGCAGAACGCGCTCGTGTTGCGCAGCACTCGAAGCAGCGCCCGTACGACCCGTGGCTCGGCCGCACCGTAGCGACGCGTCTGTCCGGTCGCGAGATCCAGGTAGTACGTCAGGTCGCGGCCCGGCACGACGACCCGGACGGCGCCGTCGGCATCGGTCAGCTCCCGGTTCCCCAGCGGACGCTGCGCCAGCGCGACGAGCAGGACGGCGATGTGCTCGACCGCCTGGATCGCCGTGTACGGATCGTTGATCGCCGGCGACAGCGCCTTGACCGCCATGTCAGCGAGCTGCCGGATGCCGAACGCCACGTCCTGCTCCCCGGTCCGCTCGATGCCGACCCGGATCGCGTCATGCGCCACGGCGGCGAACTCCTCGGCCGGCGGCAGCGGCTGCTCCGGAGACGCCCGCCACACCCAGCCGAGGGGCGCTTCGGCGACGACATGCTCGCCGACCATCGGGACGACCAGCGCCGTGGCGTCCAACCGGGTCGCGACCTCGCGCCACACTTCGGGATGCATCACCTGGACGTAGCCGGATCGGTAGGCGGGCACTTCCACCGCCCATGCGGGCGGCTCCGGAAGATCGGCGCCGGCGTCCGAGGGCAGGTCACGCTCGATGACGACAAGGGTGTTGCGCTCGACCTTCGCCATGATCTCGTCGATCTGGATCGAGTGCGCGAGGTGATGGACGAAGTAGACCAGCGTCACCAGGCTGATGAACAACAGGACGATCGCACCGGTCACCGCCAGGCGCGGGAAGGAGCCGGTCCGCTCGCCGCCCGAGACCCCGACTGTGTAGAGCCCGGCCGTGCTATAGGTGAAGGTCGCCACGAAGATGCTGAGCACGACCTGGTTCGACCGGTCCCGCAGGAAACTGTGCAGCAGTCGCGGCGAGAACTGGGTCGACGCCAGCTGCAGCGCGACCACGGTGAGTCCGAGCACCACCGCGATCACCGTGGCCATCGTGCTCGCGACCGCGATCAGCAGCGTCCGGGCGTCGTCCGGCGTCCCCTGGAAGAGCAGCCGGCCGAACGTCGAGTGCGGTGACACGTCGATCCGGGTCAGGATCGAGCCCGCGAGCAGGGCGAGCACCACTGCGAGCGTGGGCAGCGCCCACAAGGCCCCACGCAGGTACTCCCAGACCGCCTCGCGCCGCATCTCCCGTTACCCGTCTCCCCGTCACCCGTAGCCCCCGTCCACCCTCACCCGGGCGGGGGACGGCCGTCAATCGGCACAACCGGCGGCGCGCGTACGCCCGGTCAGGTGCCGGTGAGGTGTTCCGGCCGGATCGGGACCCGATGCACCGACAGCCCAGTGGCCTGCCGGATCGCGGCCGCGATGGCCGGACCGGACGAGATCGTGGGCGGCTCGCCGACCCCGCGTACGCCATAGGGGGCGTGCGGATCGGCGTACTCCAGCACCTCGAGCTGCATCGGCGGCATGTCGAGGATGGTCGGGATCAGGTAGTCGGTGAACGACGGGTTCGCGATCTTGCCGTCGCGGACGACGATCTCCTCCATCAGCGCCAGGCCCAAGCCCTGCGCCGAGCCGCCGTGGATCTGACCCTCGACGGCCTGCGGGTTGATCGCCTTGCCGACGTCCTGCGCCGTGTCGAGCGCGATCACCTTGACCAGACCCAGGTCGACATCGACGTCGACGACGGCCCGATGCGCCGAGAAGGCGTACTGCACGTGCGCGTTGCCCTGACCCGTCTCGGGGTCGATCGGCTCGGTCGGCCGGTGCCGCCACTCCAGGGTCTCCTCGACCGCGGTGTCGCCCAGCAGATCAACCAGGCCGGCGACGACTTCGCCGTCGAGGCTGCACACCTTGCCGGCCTGGAGCCGCAGGCTCTCCGCCGGTCTGCCAGTGGCCGTCTCCGCGAGGCGCAACACCCCGGCACGCACGGCCTCGCAGGCGGCCTTGACGGCGCCGCCGGTGACGTAGGTCTGACGGGAGGCCGACGTGGAGCCGCCGCTGCCGACGCTGGTGTCCTTCGGCGCGACGACGACCCGGTCGACGCCGAGCTCGGTACGGCAGATCTGCTGCTCCACGGTGATCAGGCCCTGACCCACCTCGGCCGACGCCGTGTGGACGGTCGCGACCGGCTCGCCGCCGATCGCCTCGAGCCGGACCCGCGCCGTCGCGTAGTCATCGAAGCCCTCGGAGAAGCCGACGTTCTTGTAGGTCACGGCGTAGCCGATGCCGCGCCGGACCCCCTCGCCGTGCGTCGTGTTCGAGACCCCGCCGGGCATCGTGGTCAGGTCGACCGCGCCGGCGAACCGGCCGTCCGACGCCGGCGGCATCGGCAGGTCGCGTACTCGCTCGATCAGCTCGGCGACCGGCGCGGCCGAGTCGATCAGCTGGCCGGTGTGGTTGCGGTCGCCCTCGCGCATGCCATTGCGCCGCCGGATCTCGACCCGGTCGACGCCGACCCGGTCGGCCAGCTGGTCCATCAGCGCCTCGTGCGCGAACGCCGCCTGCACACAGCCGAACCCTCGCATCGCGCCGCACGGCGGGTTGTTGGTGTAGACGCCGTAGCAGTCGACATGGGCGTTGGGGATGTTGTACGGCCCGAGTCCGAGCGTGCCCGCGTTGCCGACGACGGCGCCGGTGCTGGACGCGTACGCGCCGCCGTCCAGGACGATGTGGGTCCTGGCGTACACCAGCCGGCCGTCGGTCTCGGCGCCGAACTCGAGCTTGATCGACGCCGGGTGCCGGTGCACATGGCCGAAGAACGACTCCTCGCGGTTGTAGGCCATCTTGATCGGCTTGCCGGTGTGCAGGGCGAGCAGGCAGGCGTGCACGTGCATCGACAGGTCCTCGCGACCGCCGAACGCGCCGCCGACGCCGGACAGCGTGAGCCGCACCTTCTCGGGTGGGAGGTCGAGCGCCTGGCACACCTGGCGCTGGTCGACATGCAGCCACTGGGTCGCCACGTGGAGATCGACGCCGCCGTCCTCGGCCGGCACCGCGAGACCTGACTCGGGTCCGAGGAACGCCTGGTCCTGCATGCCGACCTCGAAGTCCAGGCTGACCACAACCGGCGCCGTCGGGTCCGGGTCGCCCTTGCGGATCTTGAGGTGGCGTACGACGTTGCCGTGCTCATGCAGCCGCGGCGAGTCGGGCTCGAGGGCCTGCCGACCGTCGGTGACCGGGTTCATGACCTCGTAGTCGACCCGGATCCGCTTCGCCGCCCGCCGGGCCACCTCGGGATGGTCCGCGGCGACCAGCGCGACCGGCTCGCCCTGATAGCGCACGACGTCCTCGGCGAGTGTGGGCTGGTCCTCGTGCTCGAGGCCGACCCGATTGCGACCGGGGATGTCCTCGGCGGTCAGCACGGCGTAGACGCCGGGAGTCGTGAGCGCCGGACCCAGGTCGAGTCCGCGGATCCTGGCGTACGGATGCGGGCTGCGCAGCGTGACGCCCCACAGCATGTCGTCCATCCAGAGGTCGCTCGCGTAGGCGAACTCGCCGGTGACCTTGAGGGTGCCGTCCGGCCGCATGGCGCTGTCGCCGACGCCGTCCCGGATCGCCGGCGGCCGGGTCACGACCGGTGTGCTCATCGGGGTCACGATACGCGTGACGCCGCAGGTCGGGCTCGGTTTTGCGCAGTTGTTGGTGGTCGCGGCCCGCCCAAACCCACGAGGAATGCGCAAAACCGACGAGACCGACGTACGGCGACCAGCAGGCGTCTAGCCGGTCAGCAGCGCCCTGCTGACCGTCGCGGCTCGCCGGGCCAGCTCGTCCTCGTCGACGGTGACGACCCGGTCGCGCTCGACGACCGGCTCGCCGTTGACCAGCAGCAGCTCCAACGGCGGCGGCGCGCCGAGCACCAGTGCCGCGACCGGATCGGGGATGTCGGCGTGGGCGAGGGTGTCGAGCCGCCAGAGTGCGAGGTCGGCGAGCTTCCCGGACTCGATGCTGCCCAGGTCGTCCAGCCGACCGAGCACGGCAGCTCCGCCCCGGGTCGCCAGGTCGAGTCCGTCGCGCACCGTCAGCGCCTGCGGCCCGCCGCGGGCCCGGGCGAACAGCACGGCGTGGCGTACCTCTTCGAGCAGGCTGCTGGCCTCGTTGCTCGCGGCACCGTCGACCCCGAGTCCGACGCGGGCGCCGACGTCACGAAGCTCTCGGGTCCGTGCGATGCCGGCGCCGAGTCGGGCGTTGGAGCTCGGGCAGTGCGCGACGCCGGTACGACTGTCCCCGACCCGTTTCACTCCGTCGTCGTCGAGGTGGATCGCATGGGCGAACCACACGTCGTCGCCGAGCCAGCCGAGATCGGCCACGTACTCCAGGGACGAGCGGCCGAACCGTTCGCGGCAGTACTCCTCCTCGTCGGTCGTCTCGGCCAGGTGCGTGTGCAGGAGTACGTCGCGGCGCCGGGCGAGCTCGGCCGCGTCGCGCATCAGGTCGGCCGTGACCGAGAACGGCGAGCACGGCGCGACCGCCACGCGCACCATGGCGTCCGGCGACGGGTCGTGCCAGCGATCGATCGCCGCCTCGGTCGCCGCCAGGGCGGCATCGCGATCCTCGACGACACTGTCCGGCGGCAGTCCACCGGCACTCTCGCCGAGGTCCATCGAGCCTCGACTCGGGTGGAAGCGAAGCCCCACCGCCCTCGCGGCACCGACCTCCGCGGCGAACAGATCACCGCCCTCGTGCGGGAAGACGTAGTGGTGGTCGCTGCTCGTCGTGCAGCCCGTGCGAGCCAGCCAGGCCAGGGATCCCTGCGCGGCCGCGTCGACGGACTCCTCGTCGAGCCGGGCCCACACCGGGTAGAGCGTCGTGAGCCACTCGAACAGGGTGCCGTCGACGGCCTGTCCCCGCGTCACCCACTGGTAGAGGTGGTGATGCGTATTGACCAGGCCCGGGGTCAGCAGGCAGCCGGAGCCGTCGACGATCCGGGCCCGGGGCATCTCGGGCGCCGGGCCAGCGCCTAAGGCGACGATCCGATTGCCCTCGACGACGACATGGCCGGACTCGTGCTCGGTCCGAACGTCGTCCATCGTGACGACGTGGCAGCCGTCGATGACCGTGGTGACCGACGAATCTTGCGGGATTCGGGTCGTCATGGCTACCCCAATCCCTCAGGATTCGTGGACGGCGGTACGGGCGGCGGCCAGTCGGACCGCGTCGAGGATCTTCTCGTACCCAGTGCAGCGGCACAGGTTGCCCGCCAGTGCCTCGCGGATCTCCGGGTCGGTCGGTCGCGGCCGCCGGGCCAGCAGGTCATGGGTCGCGACGATGAGTCCCGGCGTACAGAAGCCACACTGCACCGCGCCCGCCTCGACGAAGGCCGCTTGGACCGGGTGCAGCTCGTCGCCGTCGGCCAATCCCTCCACGGTCACGACGTCGCGGCCCTGGGCCTGGCCGGCGGCGATGAGACAGGCGCACGCGAGCACCCCGTCGAGGTAGACCGAACACGAGCCGCATTCGCCTTGCTCACAAGCGTTCTTGGACCCGGGCAGTCCCACCCGCTCGCGAAGCACGTAGAGCAGGCTCTCGCCCGGCCAGACGTCGTCGACCTCGCGGGCCTCGCCGTTGACGGTCAGCGTGATCCGCATGTCAGGCGGCCTTCCGGTAGTCGGTCCATGCCCAGCCGAGGGTGCGGCGGGCCATGACGCTGAGGGCATGCCACCGGTACGCCGCGCTGCCGCGCACGTCGTCGATCGGCGCCGCCGCGTCCCGTACCCGCTCGGCGAACCCGTCGACGATTTCGTCCGGCAGCTCCCCCGGCGAGTCCCAGAGTCCCGAGTCAGTCAGCGCGCCCGCGAGGAACCGCTCGGCATCCTCCGCCCGGATCGGAGTCGGCGCGGCCGAGCCGATGCCGGTGCCGACCGTACGCCGGTCCGGATGCAGCGCCAGCCCGAAGGCGCAGACCGCGATCACCATGGCGTTGCGGGTGCCGATCTTGCTGAACTGCTGCGGCCCCGACGGCGGCGTGATCCACACCGCCGCGATCAACTCGTCCGGCTCCAGGGCATGCCGCTTGACGCCGATGAAGAAGTCGTCGATCGGGATCAGCCGGGTGCCGTGGACCGACGCCACCTCCACCTCGGTCTCGGCCGCGAGCAGCGCGGGATGGGCGTCACCGGCCGGCGACGCGGAGCCGAGATTGCCCCCGACCGTGCCGCGATTGCGGATCTGCGGCGACCCAACCGTGCGCGACGCCATTGCGAGGCCGGGCAGCCGGTCGCCGAGCTCGGTGATCACGCGGGAGTACGGGACACCGGCGCCGAGCCGTACTCGCCCGTCCACCGCATCCCACTCGCTCAGCTCGGCCACGCCGGTCAGGTCGAGCAGCTCGGGCGGCCGCCGCTGGTCGAAGTTGAGCTCGACCATGACATCGGTGCCGCCGGCGATCGGCAGCGCGTCCGGATGCTCGGCCTTGGCCGCGATCGCATCCGGCCAGCTGGTCGGCCGCAGGAAGTCCATCCGCTCAGTATCCACGGCCGACGCCCCCGCGGTAGGGACCTTGGTCGGCGGATCGGCCGCGTCCCTCCCACGCAAACCGATGGCAGACTGCGACGGTGCCCGATCTGCCTCGGCAGCGTGTCGCGTGTTACGTCACCCGCCGCCACGACGGCCGGCTCCAGCTGCTCGTCTTCGACCATGCCGACGATGACGCGGGTATGCAGGTGCCGGCCGGTGGGATCGACCCGGGCGAGTCGTATGCCGAAGCCGCGATCCGTGAGGTACGAGAGGAGACCGGCCTGACCGGCGTCGAGGTCGTCGGCCGCCTCGGTGAGTCGAACCGGCCGCACCCGGAGACCGGCGCCGCCCGCCGCACGACCTATGTCCACCTGCGCGCTCTCGATCCGGTGGCGGACCGATGGATCCACGTCGTCACCGGCGACGGTGAGGACGCCGCGATGCGGTTCGACTGCCGTTGGGAGCCGCTCCCCGTCACGCTCGCCGACGACCAGCACGAGCTGACCCACCGGCTCGGCGACTGACTATCGGACTCAGGCGAAGCTGTCCGTCGTGGTCCAGGCCGGACCGGCGTCGGGGGCGTCGTCGCGAGTCACCGAGGCCTGGATCAACCCGTACGGCCGGTCGTCGGCATGGAACACCTCACCCGGGTTGTGCAGCTCGAACGGCGTCAGGTCGACGATGAAGTGATGCTTGTTCGGCGCCGACAGCCGGATCTCGGCCACCGCGTCGTGCGTCTTGAGGACGGCCCGGCCCATCTCCCACAGCGTCTGCTGCAGCGCCAGCGAATGCACGTCGGCGAACCGCTCGACGAGGGTCTGCCGAATGGCCGAATGCGTCGCGCCCCAGTCTTGATCGACGCCGGCCTGATCGACGCCGGCCCACCGCCAGCGCGCCACTAACGACGTCGCCAGCACTCGATCGTGGGTCTCGGCCAGCGTCGTGTATTTGTCGTGCATGAAGCCGGCGAACTCCGATCCGGTCGACTTCAGCAGGACGAGGTCCTTCAGGCCCGACACGACCCAGGCGTCCGACCCGACGACGGTCACCGCGGCCGTACGCACGGCATCGCCGCGACGCGTCCAGGAGTGGTCGTGCTCGCGACCGTCGACGACCACCCGATCCCAGGCGTACTCCTCGATCTCGATCCGGGCACCGGCCACCGATTCGATGTCGTCCACGAAGTGCCGACCCAGCGCGAGCGCGTAGTCCTCGATCTGGTCGATGCCGTGCTCCTTGGCGAACGCGAAGCAGGTGTTCTTCTGCGAGTCGGTCGGCAGCACCCGCGTCTGATCGCCGGCGACGTAGGCGGCGTCGAAGTCGCCCCACAGGCACGTCGACACGTTGACGTCGCGCAGCTCGTGCCGGGGCCGGTCCCGCACCACCCGGACCACGCGGACCTCGGACTTGCCGTACTGATTGGGTCCCAGGACGATGCTCATCGGTCAGCTCCCGCGATAGGTGGAGTACGCGAACGGTGCGAGCAGCAGGGGCACGTGATAGTGCTCGGCCGGATCGGCGATCGTGAAGGCGACGATCACCTCGGGATAGAAGGCCGCCTGGCCCGTTGACGCGAAGTAGTCGGCGGTGTCGAAGACCAGGCGGTACGACCCGGCCGACAGCCCGTCGGGGACGAGGTCGCCGATCCGGCCGTCGGCGTCGGTACGCCCGGTGGCGAGCTCGGCGCCCTCGGACGATTCCAGTCGCACCCCGACGCCGGACGCGGGACGGCCCAGGGCGCTGTCCAGGACATGGGTCGAGAGGCTGCTCATGCGTCGTCCCCCACCAGCCGGCCGAGCCGGATCCGGTTGATCTTGGCCAGCTCGGCCCGCATCACCCGCCGCTCGGTCTCCGGGTCGTTGGTCAGCCGGGCGCGCAGGATCGCGAGCAGCTCGTCGGCGTCCTTCCCGGTGGCGCACACCAGGTAGACGTGGCCGAACCGCTCCTCGTACGCCCGGTTCGCCGCGGCCAGCTCGGCCTTGATGTCCACGGACGCGGTCGCGACGCCGGCCTGCTCACGGCTCGAGTCGGCGCCGGTCGGCCGGTCACCGATCCGCGGATGCGCCGCCAGCGCCTGGTCGATGTCGCCCTCGTCGAGCCCGGCCAGGATCCGCTTGGCGGCCGCATAGACCTGCTCCGGCGTCGCGTACGGCCGCTGCGCCGCCACCTGCTCGACCCAGCGCTCCGAGGCACAGCACTCCCGTAGCGCCTCCTCGGCTTCGGGCTCCGGAAGCTCGTTCCAGGCCTCGAGGCCGATCTCCTCCGTCACGCGGCCAGCTTATTGGCGAGAGCCGTAGCTTGCCGGGCACTTCGTCGTTGAACAGGGAGAAAGCGCGCAATGGGGAGGCATATCCACATGGCAAGCGGGTGGGCACGGACCGAAGCGGGGGCGACGCTCGTCGCCGGCATCGCGGCGTTGGCCGTGATGGCACCAGCGACAGGGACAACATCTGCGGCCACGCCATCGGCCGCCGCAGAGTCCCGGACCAAGTACGACGGCGAGGCGACCGCCTTCCAGACCGACGGTCTGACCCTCACCCTGTTCCCCTCCGACGCGAAGGTTCCCGAGGCGTTCGCCGACCTGCCGATGCCGCCCGGGCAGGTGGTCCATCTCAGCCCGGCCCAATTGGGCCTCCCGACTCGATTCGGGCATGCCGACTACCGCGGCGTCGACGAGCCCGGCGAGCTGCCGGCCAACCCGCTGATCACCGGTGGCGGCTTCCGCGCGGCGTCGACCAAGCACGACGGCGACGTCGTGAGCGAGGCCGTGATCGACCACCTCAGCATCGCCGACGGCGCGCTGACGGTGGAGAACCTGGTCGCCAGATGCACCGGCGACGGCGACGCGATCAGCCTCGAGGCCCCGGTCGGAAGCCTCACCGGCAGCGCGCTGCCGTCCGACAGCTCGATCGAGCTCGACGCCAACACCGAGACACCGGTGCCCGGACTCGGCTCGGTGCGATGGAACCGCCAGACCACCGACGACAAGACCTTCGGCTCGCTGTCCAACCTGGTCGTCACGCTCGACACCGACATCGACCCCGACGTCTTGCAACGGCTGCCCGAGGCGATGCGCGCCTTCGAGGACACGATTCAGGAGCTGCTGTCCGAAGTCGAGCGCGCCGGCACTGACGCGGGCTTCCCCGCGATCCCTCGCAATGCCGGCAGGCTGACCGGTCAGCCGCTCTATGACGCGCTCGACGACTTCCTCGCGCAGCTGCCGACCAGCCAGGTTCCGGATCTGACCCCGCTACTGCGGCTCAGCGGCTCCATCACGCTGTCCGACGCCACCTGCTCGCAGCAGGTCGTCGACACCCCGATCAGCGGCCCGCCACCGAACCAGAACCAGCCACCGCCACCGGACAAGCAACCGCCGGGCGCGCAGCCCCACGAGCCGCCGCTGGCCGACACCGGGGCGTCGCCGTGGGGTCCACGGGCCACCTACGCCGGGCTGATCGCCCTGGGCTGCGGTGGCGCGCTCCTGCTGCTGCCCTTGCTGCGGCGCCGCGACATCGACACCGACTAGCCGCTGGTACTCCTAGCCGCTACTTCTCCTCGGTGTGGATCAGGTGGCCGAATGCCACCATCCGATCGCTGGTGTGGACCAGCTTCCCGCAGGTCGTCAACGTGACGATCGCCTGCGACGGATCGCCCGAGCCGTCGTCGTATCGCGTGCCGGGCGGCACCGGATCGAGCACCCAGGTGTCCTCCGGCTGTACGACGAGCTTCCCGGGATCGTTGTCGAAGACGTAGGTGTAGATCGCGTCCGACGTCTCCACCTTGATGATGTCGCCGCGCTGCAACTCGGGGAAGTCGCGGAACGGCTGGCCATGGGTCACCCGATGGCCGGCGACCGCGAAGTTGCCCACCTCGCCGGGAAGCGCCGTCGTCGGATAGTGACCGACTCCGCTGGACAGGTCCTTGGAGTTCACGCCCTCGATGACCGGCACCTTGAAGTCCGGGCCGAATGCCGGGATGCGCAGCACCGCGATCGTCTGTCCGGGCTTGGCGTCGTCCGGGTTGGGCCAGCCGGTCGCGAGGTCGTTCATCGCCTCCTGCTGGTTGTGCCAGGCGACCAGATTGGTCCCCCATTGCTCCCAGGCGCCGTACCCGGTCAGCACCAGCCCGACGGCGATGAGCCACAGCGCAGCAGACTGGGCCGCCGGCGTCCGGTGCTCGTCCACTGCCCCATTGTGCACCGGTTGTCACCGGTTACGCGCTCGGCGAACCCGGTTGCTTCCCGCCACGCCTGTCGCGTCTGCTGTCCTCATGCGGATTCTCCTGCTCGGCGGTACGGGCTGGCTCGGCGGCCAGATTGCGACGACGGCGCTGGATCGAGGTCACCAGGTCACCTGCCTGGCGCGAGGTGAGACCGGCAGCGTCCCGGACGGGGTGGAGTTCGTCCGTGCCGACCGGGAGCAGCCGGACGCGCTCGACGCGGTGGCGCGCGAGGAGTGGGGCGTCGTCATCGACGTGTCTCGGCAGCCCGGCCAGGTCCGACGGGCCGCGGCTACACTCGCGGATCGAAGCGAGACCTTCGTCTTCGTCTCGTCGGCCAGCGTCTACGCCGACCACGGCACACCCGGCGTCGACGAGCGAGCCGAGTTGCTGCCGGCGCTCGAGAGCGACGTCATGGAGTCGCTCGAGACGTACGGCGAGGCGAAGGTCGCTTGCGAGCAGCATGTCGTGAAGGCGTACGGCAGCGACCGCTCACTACTGGTCCGCGCCGGACTGATCGGCGGGCCCGGCGACACCTCCGACCGCACCGGCTACTGGCCGCTGCGCTTCGCCCGGCCAGCCGCCGAGGACGGGACCGTCCTGGTGCCCGACTCACCCGACCTGTCGACCCAGACGATCGACGTACGTGACCTGGCCGCCTGGATCGTGGACGCCGGGTCCCGCGGTCTGTCCGGCGCCTTCAACGCGATGGGGATCGCGACCCCGCTGCCGCGCCATCTGGAGGTCGCGCGCGAGGTCGCCGGCCACACCGGGCCACAGGCGCCGGTCGACCAGGAGTGGCTGCAGGCCCACGAGGTGGCGCCCTGGATGGGCGAACGATCCCTGCCGCAATGGCTGCCGCTGCCCGAGTACGCGGGCTTCGGCGCCCGTGACGTCGGCGCCGCCCGCGCCGAGGGCCTCGTGACCCGACCGCTGGCCGTGACGCTCGCCGACACCCTCGAGTGGGAGCTGACCCGAGATCTCGACGCACCGCGACAGGCCGGACTGTCCGATGCCGACGAGCGGGCGCTGCTCGCCGAGCTGGCTGGCTAGGCGCGGAGCAGCAGCGCGCCGGCCTGCTGCGCGACGTACGCCTGGTGCGGCAACTGCCGCAGCAGCCCGGCTACCAGACCGTCGCTGCTGGCCCGTTCGTGCGGACTCGCCGTGCGCACTCCCAGGGCCCGTTCGATGTTGAAACGGATCCAGTCGAGGCTCGACAGCATCGACGGTCCGAGGTCGGCCGACCGCACGGCCACCTGCCGACCGGTCGCCTCCTCGTACGAGGCGATCACCGCCCGTGCGATGTGGAACCGCTTCCAGCCCGCCAGCGACATCGCGACGTCGACGAGCTCCTGTCGTGGCGCATGTGGGGCCGCTGAGTCCCAGTCGCAGAGGACCGGCCCGGCCGCCGAGAGCACGATGTTCTTCTGGTCGATGTCGCCGTGGCTCATTACCTCGGGTTCGCCGTCCTCCCCCGCCGTCTCGGCCAGCGCCGCGATGGTCTCCACGACCGGCTCGGCCTGGACCATCAGGCCGGTCCAGCGCGCACGGGCGTCCTGCGCCAGGCTCACCAGCTCCGGCCACCGCTCGACCGTCTCGCGATCCCGAGGCGCCAGCCCGGCGACCGTCACCGGTCGCGGATCGAGCTCGTGCAGGGTGGCCAGCACCCGGCCGGCCCACTCCGCCACCCGTCGGCTGGCCGGCCCTGAATCATGGGGTTTGCCGTCGGCCCAACGGTGCAGCCGTACTGCGAGGAGGTCTCCGTCCGGCCCGTCGATCCAGGCCAGACAGCCGCCGTCGACCGGGTTCGGGATGGGTTCGGGCATCTCGACACCGGCGGCGTACGCCTGGAGCTCGAATCGCCACGCGACGTCCAGCCAGTCCCGCCAGCCTGGGTCACCCCACGGATTGAGCACCTCCTTAACGGCGAACCGGTTGCTGTCGGTGGTCAGCCGATAGACCCGGTTCGACGACGCGCCGGGCAGCTCGACCAGCTCGACGGCCCGGCCGGCGATGCCGAACGCGTCGAGGACCAGCGCCGGGTCAGGCGCGGCCACAGCCGGCAGTTGCATGTCGCCATGATCCCCTACGGGCCGATGCGACTGCTGGATTCGGTCTCGGTCCCGTCGGATCCGGGTGTGCGCGATGCGGTTGGACCCGCTCGATGCGACGATGCTCGGGTCAGCCTGGGAGGGCGGCCGGACCGGGAGGACGAGGTCGGAGAGGATATGTCGATGACGACCCCACCGGAGGGGTACGTGCGCTCGGCGGACGGGTCCACGATCGCCCTCGAGAGCACCGGCGCCGGCCCGGCCCTGATCCTGATCGAGGCGGCGGCGCACTACCGCGCGTTCAGCTCGTTCACCGGGCTGACCCAGCTGCTGTCGGACCGCTTCACCGTCTACCGGTACGACCGTCGCGGCCGCGGCGACAGCACCGACACCCTGCCGTACTCGGTCGATCGGGAGGTCGAGGACATCGCGGCCCTGGTCGACCAGGCGGGCGGCTCGGCGTACGTCTACGGCTTCTCCAGCGGCGCCCTGCTCGGCCTGCACGCGGCGGCGGCCGGTGTCGCGATCCCACGGCTGGCGCTGCTCGAGCCGCCACTCGACGACGACGAGACACAGGCGCCGAGCTCGCTCACCACCGAGCTCGAGGAGCTCACCGGGGCCGGCCGCGGCAGCGATGCGGTCGAGTACTTCCAGATCAGCATCGGCGTGCCCGACGAGATCATCGAGGACTCCCGAGGCACCCCGGCCTGGAAGGCGATGGAGTCGGTCGCCCACACGCTGGTCTACGACTGCCGGATCTCCGAGGCCACCGCGCCGGAGGTGTTCGCCGCCGTGACCGCACCCACGCTGGTTCTCGACAGCGACGGCAGCACCGACGACCTCAGCGGCTGGGCGTCGCAGGTCGCGGCCCGGCTGCCGAACGCGACCCACCGGAGCCTCGCCGGTGAGTGGCACGGTCTCGCCGACGAGGTACTCGCCCCGGTGCTGATCGAGTTCTTCACCGCATCCGCCGACGAGACGCCCTAGTTCGTTAGTGAGGCATAGCGGATCTTTCCGGATCGACCGGTCGCGACTGGCCCTGGTCGCCGGCCTCGCCGTCGACAACTATGGTTCCGGCCTCTTCCTCCCGCTCGCCCTGGTCTACGCGGTCCGGATCGTCGATCTGAGCCTCGACGCGGCTGGGCTCATCGTCGCGACCGCCACCGCACTGGGCCTCGTGGTGCCAGCGGTCGCCGGGCGCCTGACCCACCGAGTCGGACCGCGCGCCGTCGTCGTCACGTCGCAGCTGGTGCAGGCCGCCGGAGCGCTGGCCTACCTCCGCGCGGACAGCGCCACGGCCGTATTCGTCGCTGCGGCTCTGCTCTCGATCGGCACCCAGTTGTTCTACTGCTCACTGTTCGTCCTGGTCGCCGATGTGAGCACCACCACGACCAAGGAACGGCCGTTTGCGCTGGTCACGATGGTGCGCGCCGGCGCCTTCGGACTCGGCACGCTGACCGCTGCGGTCCTGCTGGCCTGGGGCTCCGACTCGGTGCTGCGCTGGCTGGTCGGAGCGAACGCGGTCAGCTTCGTCGTCGCCGCGCTCCTGCTGGCCGTGCTGGTCCGGACCGAGCCGGTGGAGCGCCCGACGTCACGTGCGGTCGGCCCGCTGACCGTGCTCCGCGACCGGACCTACCTCGCCCTGATGACCGCGGTCTTCCTCATCGACCTCGCCGACTTCTCGTTGGTCGGCGTTCCGATCTACCTCATCGAGGTCGTCGAAGCTCCCGCTTGGCTGCCCGGTGCGCTGCTCGCCACCAGCACGGCACTCCTGAGCCTGCTGGGTGTCCGAATCGTGGACGCGTTGCAGGGCCAGCGCCGTACCCAGTCGCTGCAGGGCGCGACCGTGATCTATGCGGTGTGGGCCACACTCACGATGGCGATGCTCTGGGTGCCGACGCCGTTGCTCATCCCGTACGCGTTCGCCATCTGGCCATTTCGCGTTGGCGCGACGATGGCCTTCTTCCCGATCGCCGGCGCGCTGTCCGAGGCACTGCCACCGCCCGAGCGCCGGGCCGCCGCGATGGCGACCTATCAGTACGCGTTCACCACCGCGCAGGTGGCGGCGCCGGCCGTCGTGGCACTGTTCGCCGTCGCCGACTGGCTGCCGTGGGCCGTACTGACCGCGGCCTCACTGGCGGCGACGGTGATCGTCGGTCGGCTCGGCCGGACGATCCCGTCGCACGTCGACCGCCCGGCCGTACTCGCCACGGCCCGCTGATCGGGTCAGCCCGCTGACCGATCCGGCGAGTCAGCCTCTGGAGGCGCGGCCGAACGCGGCGAGCAGCCGGGTCTGCGCGTCGGCGTCGTCGGTCACGTCCGGGCGCGGTCCGATCGCCCCGGCGCTGCGATAGGCCTCCTCGACGCCGGCGAACCAGGCCGCACATGCCTCGATCAGGTCCGGGTCGATCCGGTCATCCGCCCCGATCCCACGGGCCAGGTCCCAGCCGTGGACGAGGATGTCCGCGAACAGCTGCCAGACGTACTCCGAGCCCGGCATGTCGCCGAACGACAGATGTACCGTACGGTCCAGCGCGCCGTCGCCGTGGACCGCGGCACTCGCCTCCTCGGCCGACGCGATCCAGGCCGCCTGCGGGTCGTCGCCGAGCAGATCGCCGTCGAGGCGGTCTCCGACGTCGGCGATGGTCCGGCCTTCCATGAGCGGCATGGTCCATCGGTTCTCGTTGACGACATGGTTGACCAGGGCATGGACGTCCCAGTCGTCGCATGGCGTCGGACTGCCCCACTGATCGGGCTGTACCTGCCGGACGCTGGCGCTGAAGCTCTCCAGCGCTCGCCGGTGCAGATCGGGTAATTCACTCGTATTCGTCATCATCGGTCCTTACGCAAACCAGCTTGACCAGCGCCGACGATCCCCGCCCTTCGGCGCGATCACCAGGGCACTTGGGCCCGATTGCCGAATCTCGCAGGCAACCGCCGCGCGCACCCGCCTAGTCATGACGAGTAGCCCGGGCAGGGTCTCGAGGCGGCCGATATGGGTGGGGTCGTTCGCCTGGCCGGCCCTGCCCGGCGCTCACCAGGTCAGTGCGTGACCAGTCCAGTACGTGACCGGTCAGGGCGTGACAAAGGCGCCTCGATCGAGGGCTCGACCGAGGCGTTCGACGGAGGGGGAAGCCATGGCAGCCAGGCGTCACCGGATTCGACTCGCCATGCCGGCGATGCGATCACGTGGGGATATCCAGGGCCTACGCGCGATCGCCGTCCTGCTGGTCGTGCTGGCCCATGCCGGAGTGCCGGGATTCGCCGGTGGCTATATCGGAGTCGACGTCTTCTTCGTCGTATCCGGGTTCTTGATCACGTCGATTCTTTTGCATGAAGCGACCGAGCATGGCTCGATTTCTCTGACCGGCTTCTATTCCAAACGCGCCCGGCGCATTCTTCCGGCCGCGACGGTCACCCTCATGGCGACCGCGATGGCGGCGATCGTGCTCTTGCCATATATCCGCGCTCAAAAGATTCTCGGCGACGTCGCATGGTCGGCATTCTTCGCGGCCAATATGCGATTCGGTCAGGAGCAGACCGACTATTTCTCCCACGGCCAGGCGCCGTCGCCAGTGCAGCACTTCTGGTCGCTCGCGGTCGAGGAGCAGTTCTATCTGGTCTGGCCGGCGCTGATCATCCTGGTGCTCGTCGTCGGGGCGAGTCACCGGGCCAGCCTCGTACGCCAGCGGCTGCTCTGGCTCGGTCTGCTCGCGGCCGGCTTGACAGTTGCGTCGTTCGCCTGGTCGATCGCGACCACGCCGACCGATCCCGGCGCCTACTTCGCCACCACCACCCGCGGCTGGGAGCTCGGCGCGGGCGCCATGCTCGCATTCGCCGGCCGATCACTCCCCCTGCTGAGCGGTGCGATGCGTACGGTTCTCGCCGCCCTCGGACTGGCGTCGATCGCGATCGCCGCGGTCACGTTCACCGACCACACGCCCGTGCCCGGCTATGCCATGGCGCTGCCCGTGGTCGGCACCGTGGCACTGCTGGCCGCTGGTAGTGGCATCCCGGATCGATCCGGCCCGATCCTCGTACGGCTGCTCGGACGGCAGCCGCTGCGATGGATCGGCGACGTCTCGTACGGGTTCTACCTGTGGCACTGGCCGTTCCTGATCCTCGCCCCGGCGTACCTCGGCCATCGCCTGAGCGTGCCGGCCAACCTGGCCCTGGTGGGTGGTGCCTTGGTCGTCGCATGGCTCAGCTACCGGCTGATCGAGAACCCGATCCGCCGGACACCGAGCCTGTCCATGCGTCCGCGGCTGGCCCTGCTGCTCTGGCCGGCCGCGATCGGCAGCCTGCTGATCGTCAACTTCGGTTCGCAGGCGTACATCGACCACGAGCGCCGAGTCCTCGCCGCGGCGGCGGCCGATGTCGACCTCTCCGAGCTGCCGCCGTCACAGCGGATGCCCCGCAACGGCGACCGGATCCACGACGCCCTCGCCGACGCCATCGACCGCGCAACCCTCGACGCGCCACAGACACCGGTCGACGATCTGAAGGCGGTCGCCGACGAGTTCGTCCGCGATCCCGCCTGCCGCGCCTCCGAGGAGCAGTCGTCGCACGTGATCTGCCCGATCGGCGCCGTCGGCAGCGATCGCCGCATGGTCGTGCTCGGCGACTCCCACGCCCAGATGTGGCTGCCGGCCCTGGACTTGATCGCCCAACGCACCGGCTACGAGCTGGTGCCGATCACCAAGCTCGGCTGTACGCCGTACGACGTCGTCGCCTGGAAGTTCGACCGCGACGACGTCTACACCGAGTGCAACGACTTTCACTCGTGGGCGCTCGACCAGGTCCGGCAGGCGGATCCGGACGTGATCGTCGTCGGCAGCGCATCGGTCATCAGGAGTATCGATCCGACCACCGGCGACCTGCTGTCGCCCGACACCGCCCGACAGGTCTGGCGCGACGGTGCCCGCTCGCTGGCCGAGGAACTGCTGACGATCGCGCCGGAAGTCTTGTTCATGGAGGACATCAACCGGCTGCCGTGGAACCCCGCCGACTGTCTGTCCAACCTTCGCAACACCGCCGCCGACTGCACCGTCTCGCCGTCGGAATGGGTCGCCGACAGCAACCGACTCGTCCGGCGCGGCATCGCCGGCACGGGCGCGTGGCAGCTGAAGACGCACGACTGGTTCTGCCTGCGCGATCGCTGCCCGACCGTGGTGGCCGGCCGGTCGGTGTACGGCGACGACGACCACATGGCGGATGGCTACGCGGTGTACCTGGTCGACGCACTCGAGAAACGCCTGCGGCTGCCGATGCCCGCCACGCCGAATCTCTGACCGGGTCTCATTACCGCTTGGGACTCGGTCGCAGCGCTTGGTTGCGCCGGGGTCGTCGATTGGAGTCGATCCAGGTCGGTGGATGGAAGTCGGGACGACCGTCGGCGGCCAGCTGGATGACCCAGTCGCCCTGATGAATCGTCGTGTGGTGGTAGCCGCAGAGAAGCACTCCGTCTGCCAGGTCGGTCGGACCGCCGTCGATCCAGTGCCGAATGTGGTGGCCGTCGCACCAGGCCATCGGCCGGTCGCAGCCTGGGAACGCGCAGCCATCGCCGTCACGGAGGCCGAGCGCCCGGCGCTGGGCCGCGCTGAACGTGCGGGACGCTCGGCCGAGGTCGAGCGGCTGGGCGTCCCCACCAAGCACGGCGGGAATGACCTGGGCATCGCAGGCAAGCTTGCGCACCGCACCGGGCGAGAGCCGCTCGCCGGTGTCTAGGAGCCCCGAGCCGGTGCGGGTCTGGAGCTGATCGAGGCCGATCGTGACCATCACCTGCGGCTTCTCGCCACCACGACTCGGCAGATCGCCGGCATCGAGCTGGCGGCGACACACCTCGACGAGCGCATCGGCGTACCGCCGGCCGGGACCGCGGGGATCGGGACCGTCGGCCGTCGAGGGCAGCGGTTTGGCGAGCGGGTCGAGCGCGGCAGAGATGGTCGCGGCGGCTTCGGTGTCGAACAGGCCGCGCAGCCCATGCCGCCCGAATCCATCCGGTCCGAACGACAGGTGCCGCTGCCGCTTGGCCTCGCGGTCCTGCCGCTGGAGCAGCTCGGCCTCTCGTGCGTCGGAGCCGTCGGGGTCGACCACCTCCCACAGCCGGCGGCCGAGTCGGGCCACCTCGACCGGGTCGAACTGCCGGCACCAGCCCACGAGCTGCCGCTCGGCTGCCTCCATTGCCTCGTCGCCGAGGCCGGTCGGCAGCGTGTCCATCACCTGCACGATCACGCCCGCATGCGCGCGGGTGATGTCGCCGGCCGCCAGCGCCGCCCGCGTCGTGTCGAGTCCATCGTTCAAACCGGCTGCCAACGACACCTGTCGCTTCGCCTCCGCAGGGGCAAGCTGCCAGCGGTGTCGTAGCCAGGCCCATGTCGAGGACGCTCCGGCCCGCTTCGCGAGCTCCCGCCGGTCGGCCTCCTGGACCAGCCGGGCGGTCAACTCCGCCAGCCGCCCCTCCAACCGGTGCGCCCCATCCAGCAGGTCCTCCACCCGGGCGTCCGGCAACGACCACACCGGCGACTCCGCCACTCCATCCAGGGCAGCACCGATCGCGGTCATCGCCTCCGCGACCGGATGCTCTGGAGAAATCCCCCCACTGCCATAACCGGAACACTAACCCCACCCACCGACAAAACCCGAAACCGATCAGCATTCGCGCAGTGAAACGAGAATTGTCCACAGGCGATATATTCAGCGACTTATCCACAGGCCGCCAAATCCTAATTCCACACACAGAACAAGACCGCCTAGCCTACCGATGTCACACCGGAAATCTCACCATTACGAAAGGCCTCGACGAACAACCGATGATCAGCCCTCGCCACCTCGTCATACCCCAATGCGAACCCCGCCAGCCAGTCGGTGAACTCCTCCTCACGACCGCCGACCACCGTCTGGATCGCCTGCTCGGTCTGGAACGGGACGAGCGTGTGATCGGAGTCGGAGTCGGCGACGCAGTGCACCTTGGCGACGGCGCGACCGAGATAGTCGACGACCGCGCCGATGTCGTCCGGTTCGGTCAGGTCGCTCCAGTCGAGGCTGGTCTCGTACGGCGACACCTCGCTCACGACGTACCCGACGTCGCGCAGTGTGGTGTAGCCGAGCAGCGGGTCGGCATGGGCTTGGAGTGCGCGCTGCGACAGGGCGGTCCGCTCACCATGGTGCTGGAAGTGCGCCAGGATCGACTCGTCGTCGACGATCCGAGACGGCGCGGCCACGTTGCCCTGCTTCATGGAGAGCACGATGTCGTTCTCCAGCGCCTGGTTCGGTCCCTCGATGAGCAGGCTATACGCGGGCAACCCGGCGCTCCCGATGCCGAAGCCGGCGCGACCCACGACGTCCTTGACGGTGTACGCCCGGTCGATCATCCGCTTCTCCTGCGGAATCGTCTCGAGATAGTCGTCGTAGGCCGCCAGCACCCCGTCACGCTCGGCGTCGTCGAGGCGTCGGACGCCGCCGGAGTCGCGGAACCGTCGCTCGTACCCGTCGAGCTCGGTCGTCTGGTTCAGCAGAATGTCCCGGCTGCGCAGCCGTGCTTGCTGCAGCACCTCGTGTACGACGCCATGAGTGGTGTCGAGCCGGAGCGAGAACTCGAAGTCGTCGTCGCGGTCGACGAAGTCCCGGACCTGATCGAGATAACTGCCGGTCGCCTGCCGTACGAATGCGTCGATCTCGTCGTCTGGCAGCGCCTTGGCCCAGCACAGTATCGCCAGGCTCGCCGCGAACCGCTGCAGGTCCCACGTGAAATGCCCGAGGTAGGCCTCGTCGAAGTCGTTGACGTCGAAGATCAGGGCGCCGGTGCCGTCCATGTAGGTGCCGAAGTTCTGAGCGTGCAGGTCGCCCTGGATCCAGACTCGGCCGGTCTGCTCGTCGGCCCACGGGTCGTCGAGCCGAGCCAGGTCGGAGAAGAAGAGGCAGTCGCTGCCGCGGAAGAAGGCGTACGGGTCGGCGGCCATCTTCCGGAACTTGACGCGAAACGCCGACGGGTCGGCCGCCATCAGGTCGGAGAACGCGTCGACGAGCGTCTCGACGATGTGAGCGCGTCGGGCATCTGGATCGCGGGCGTCGAGCCGATCGGGCAGGTCAGACATGCGCCCCAGTCTGCCGGACCACCCGCACCAGACCGCACACTCCGGAGTGCCGACCAGTCACTCCCACTCGATTGTGCCGGGCGGCTTGCTCGTGACGTCGACGACGACCCGGTTGACCTCGGGGACCTCGTTGGTGATGCGGGTCGAGATCTGCTCGAGCAGGTCGTACGGCAGCCGCGCCCAGTCTGCCGTCATGGCGTCCTCGCTGGTCACCGGACGGAGCACGACTGGATGCCCGTACGTACGGCCGTCGCCCTGGACGCCAACCGACCGTACGTCGGCGAGCAACACGACCGGGAACTGCCAGATGTCACGGTCGAGACCGGCCCGGGTGACCTCCTCGCGGGCGATCGCGTCGGCATCGCGCAGGATGCGCAGCCGGTCGGCGTCGACGGCGCCGACGATCCGGATCGCGAGACCCGGACCGGGGAACGGATGACGCCACACGATCTCGGCCGGCAGACCCAACTGCTCCCCGACCGCACGTACCTCGTCCTTGAACAACGTTCGCAGCGGCTCGACGAGCTCGAACCGCAGGTCCTCCGGCAGTCCACCGACGTTGTGGTGGCTCTTGATGTTGGCGGCTCCCTCGCCGCCACCGGACTCGACCACGTCGGGATACAGCGTGCCCTGGACGAGGAACTCGACCGACTGGCCCTGCGAGCCGTGCTCGGTCACGACCTGCCGCTCGGCGGCCTCGAAGACCCGGATGAACTCGCGACCGATGATCTTGCGCTTCTGCTCGGGGTCGCTGACCCTGGCGAGTGCGGTGAGGAACCGGTCGGTGGCGTCGACCACGGTCAGCGACACCCCGGTGGCGGCGACGTAGTCGCGCTCGACCTGCTCGGCCTCGCCCTGGCGGAGCAGCCCGTGGTCGACGAAGACGCAGCTGAGTCGGTCGCCGATCGCCCGGTGCACCAGGGCAGCCGCGACCGCGGAGTCGACGCCGCCGGACAGTCCGCAGATCGCCCGCTTGTCGCCGACCTGGGCCCGAATCCGGTCGACTTGCTCCTCCACGATGTTGACCATCGTCCAGGTCGGCCGGCAGCCTGCGATGTCGAGCAGAAACCGTTCGAGCACCTGCTGCCCGTGCTCGGTGTGCATGACCTCCGGATGCCATTGGACGCCGGCCAGTCGCCGCGACACGTCCTCGAACGCCGCGACCGTTGCCCGTGGAGACGACGCGTTGACGGTGAATCCGCTCGGCGCCGCCACGACCTCGTCGCCGTGGGACATCCACGTGCGCAACTCGGTCGGCAGTCCGTCCAGCAAAGTGCCAAACTCGGCGACCGTGACGGGGGTACGGCCGAACTCCCGCATACCGGTGTGCCTGACCTCGCCGCCAAGGGCCGCGGCCATCGCCATGAAGCCGTAGCAGATGCCGAACACCGGCACGTCGGCGTCGAACAGGCCAGGGTCGATGTGCGGCGCGCCGGGCGTGTAGACCGACTCGGGGCCGCCCGACAGGATGATCGCCTTGGGCTTGCGTGCCAGCATCTTCTCGACCGGCCAACTGTGCGGCACGATCTCGGAGTAGACCCGGGCCTCGCGCACTCGCCGGGCGATCAGCTGGGCGTACTGCGCGCCGAAGTCCACCACCAGAACGATGTCGTGATCGGGGTGCTCCACCGACTCTCCCGTCCGAGACTTCAGGATGTCTCGCAGTCTAGTGGCGGCCGAGCGATGGTCCGATCACGGTGATCGGCGCGTCAGTCGACGTCTCGGGCCAGCAGGTCGTCCCAGGTCTCGCGGCGTACGACCAGGCGGGCGTCGCCGTCTCGCGCGAACACCACCGGGATGCGGCGGGTACCGTTGTAGTTGTTCGCCATCGTGTAGCAGTAGGCGCCGGTCGCGGGCACAGCGAGCAGATCGCCGACCTCGGGAGCCGACAGGTCCACGCCGTCGATCAGGACGTCGCCGCTCTCGCAGTGCCGGCCGACGACCGTGACTCGCCGGGCGTCGGCGCCGTCGAACCGGCCCACGATGCCCGCCTCGAAGCGCTGCCCGAACAGCGCGACCTCCAGGTTGTCGCTCATGCCGCCGTCGACCGCGACGAAGGTGATCGCGCCCGGCTTGACCGTCACGACGCGATAGATCGTGGCAGCCGCTGCGGCAACCATGCTGCGGCCGGGTTCGATGATGAGCTGGGCGTCCGGCGGAAGCTGCTCGGTCGCCGCCTGAACGAGCGCGTCGAGGTAGTCGCCGACGGCGGGCGGCCGGTCCGACCAGGTGTATCTCGCGCCGAGGCCGCCACCCAGGTCGAAGACCGCGAACTCGCCGAGTCGCGCCACCCGCCCGACCGACTCGGCGAATGGCTCGAGATCCATGATCTGCGACCCGACGTGGACGTGGAGGCCCCGCAGGCGGAGCTTCCCGCTCTGCTCGATCCGCCGGATGACCGGCCGCGCCGCCAGCTCGGGCAGGCCGAACTTGGAGCCCTCGTGCCCGGTCAGCACATGGCTGTGCGTGTCCGCGGTGATGCCCGGCAGGATCCGGACCAGGACGTCCCGGGTCTCGCCGGCCGGGACGGTAGCCTCCAGCCGGTCGACGTCGTCGGCGTTGTCGATCACCACCAGACCGAGCCGGTGCTCCACGGCGAGCCGGATCTCCTCGTCGGTCTTGGCGTTGCCGTGCAGGACGACCCGCGCCGGATCCACCCCGGCCTTGAGTGCCGTCAGGATCTCCCCGCCGCCGGCCACGTCGAGACCCAGGCCCTCCTCGACCATCACCCGCTGCACAGCCGTGCACGGAAACGCCTTGGAGGCGAAGACCACCCGGGAGTTCGGCCAGCGGGTCGAGAGCTCGCGGGCGTACTCCCGGGCGCGGGCGCGAAGCGCGTCTTCGGCGACCACGAGCACCGGCGTGCCGAACTCGTCGGCCAGGTCGTCGGCGCGACAACCGCCGATCCTGACGGTGCCGTCGTCAGCGAGGTCGCTCCCGGCCGGGAACAGGTCGAGCAGGTCGGCCATCAGGCGGTGCGAATCCGGGTCGCGGTGCGACGGCGCATGGGGATCAGCCCCTCGCCCGCTCGGCGAGCTCCTCGGCCCGCCACCGCGGCACTACGACCACCGGGACCGGCGAGTGCCGCAGGATCATGGTGGCCCGCGATCCCAAGAACACCCGGGCCACCGGGCCGAGCTCGCTCGATCCCACGACGAGGACGTCGCCGTCGTCCCAGCCGATGTCCTCGACCGCGTCGGCCCAGTCCTGTCCACCGCCGACGACGACTTCGACGTCACTCGGCGCGATGGCGAGATCCTTGACCTGGGCGAGCGCCGATTGCGTGGCCGCCCGGACTTGGCCGGTCCACTCCTCGAACACGAGCTCCTCGGAGTCGGTGCCGAGCGTGGTCGTGTAGTCGGGGCGCGACCAGACGGCGAACGACGCGATCCGCATGCTGGCGCCAACCTGGGCGGCGATGTACGCCGCAGCGACGACCAGCTGCTCGGCACTGCTCGACCCGCCGTACGCGGCGGTCACCCGGGTGACTCGCGCATCCGTTCCGACCCGGAATCCGCGGGGAGCCATGGCCAGCGTGATCGGCGAGCTGTGCACTAGCCGGTCGGTCACGCTGCCGAGCACCACGTGCCCGAAGACGCCGGCCGACGAGGATCCCAGGACCAACATGTCGGCGCCGTGCTGCTCGGCCTGCTCGAGCAGTCCGGCCGGCGCCGACCGGGCGCTGTGCCGGACGAAGCTGGCCGACAGGTCGTCCGGGACGGCCTTCTTCGCCCGTTCGAGCGCGCGGTCCGCGTGGCGGTCCAGCTCGTCGCGGTACTCGGCGTCGATCCGGGCCATGCCAGGTGCCCATGGCGCGGGTACGACGGAGGTGATCACCAGCTCCTCGCCGGCCGAGCGCGCCAGCATGGCGGCCAGATGGACGGCCTCCCTGCCGCGTTCGTCGGGCGCGTAGCCGGCGACGATCGTCATGGCGACTCTTTCGGGTCCTCGATCAGCCCGACGTGCTCATGTCGTCCGAGGTGGGAGTGGCGGAAGCCGTAGAAGGCGTACCACAGCAACGCGACGGAGACCCAGATCACGAAGACGTAGATCGTCACGGCGCGCAGGTCCTGGATGATCCAGATGCAGCCGGCGATCGACAGCACCGGGGTAATCGGGTACAGCGGCACCCGGAATCCACGGGGGAGCTCCGGGTGCGTGCTGCGCAGCACCATCACGCCGATCGACACGACCAGGAAGGCGACCAGGGTTCCGATGCTCGTCATCTCTGCCAGGAATTCGATCGGGATGAGACCGGCCAGCAGGGCGATGACGCAGGCGACGATGATCGTGTTCGGCACCGGCGTCAGCGTGCGCCGGTTGATCTTGTGAAAAATGCTCGGGATCATGCCGTCCCGCGACATCGCGAACAGGATCCGGGTCTGGCCGTAGAGCACGATCAGGGTCACGCTGAAGATCGATATGACGGCGCCGGCCGCGATCATCGTGCCCGGCCAGGTCGATCCAGTGATGTCCTCCAGGATCCTGGACAGCCCGGCCTCCTGACCCGAGAACTTTTCCGACGGCTGAGCGGCCACCGCGACGATCGTGACGAGGATGTAAAGCGTCGTGACGGTGACCAGCGCGATCAGGATCGCCAGCGGCAGGGTGCGTCGTGGGTTCTTCACTTCCTCACCGGCGGTCGACACTGCATCGAGGCCGATGTAGGAGAAGAAGATCAGCCCGGCGGCGGTGGTGATGCCGTTGAGTCCCTCGGGAGCGAACGGGGTCAGGTTGTCGGAGTTCCAGCCGGTGATGCCGATCGCGATGAACAGCACCAGGACGCCGATCTTGATCATCACCATGATCGCGTTGACCTTGGCGGACTCGCTCGCTCCGCGGATCAGCAGCAGGGTGCACAGGATGATCAGGATCACCGCGGGCAGATTGAGCACGCCGCCCTGTTCGGGTGCGTTGGAGATGCTGTCGGGCAGCGTCCAGTTGAACAGGTTGTCGAGGAGCTCGTTGACGTACTGCGACCAGCCGACCGCCACGGCAGCCGCGGATACGCCGTACTCGAGCAGCAGGCAGGCCGCCACTCCAATTGCCGGCAGCTCGCCGAGCGTGGCATAGGCGTAGGAGTACGACGAGCCTGAGACCGGGACGGCGCTGGCCAGCTCGGCGTAACAGATCGCCGTGAGTCCAGCGACCACGCCGGCGAGCACGAAGGACAGGATCACCGATGGCCCGGCCTTCGGGACCGCCTCGGACAGCACGAAGAAGATGCCGGTACCGATCGTGGCGCCGATGCCGAACATGGACAGCTGGAACAGACCGATGGATCTGGCGAGTTCGCTCTGGCCGGTGTCCGTGCCGCTCTCGGCGGACATCTCGGGGACCGGCTTGCGCCGGAAGAGCTGCTGCAGAGTGGGCATGGTTCCTCCCCTCCCGAGGGATTTTTCCCACGATCAGGGTCATGACCACATCCCCCCAGGCGGGTGAAGACCGCTCGCGATGGGGACGCTCGGGAGAAGTCGGGATTTTCTTGAATCGACCCGTAACCGCCCGCGTAACTCCTCGTTAGGTGGAATGAAGGATCTGAGACCGCGCTGTCCCTCCCCACTCAGATCCGATTGCTCGGTTCCCCGTGATCCGAGCGGCTTGGGCCCGGTCACATGCTCCCGCGATCGGGCCCTTTGCTTGCCGTAGGGGAACCGAGTAGCTCGGCGCCGTGGTTGCGTCACTGGCCGGTCTGGCCGTGGCGCAACCACGGCTCAGCCGCCGTCTGGTTCCCGGGGATCCGAGGGCCCGCTCGTCGCGAGCGGCGAGGGCGCCGGGCTACGACCAGACCTAGGACACGCCGACGATCGGCAGCCGAAGGGCGGCCGGTGCGTCGGCCGGGACCACTGGATGCTTCGGCGGCACCGGCGCCAGCCGCTGGTACGCCGCGCCGACTGCCGGACGCGGGTCGGGCTCGTCGCGGTTGGGCCACAGCGCCATCGCCCGCTCGGCCTGGGCCATGATCGTCAGGGACGGGTTGACGCCGAGGTTCGCGGAGATCGCCGAGCCGTCGACGACATGCAGCCCGGGATGGCCGTACAGCCGGTGATAGGGGTCGATGACACCGGAGTCGGGCGAGTCGCCGATCGCGCAACCGCCGATGAAGTGCGCGGTCAGCGGGATGTTGAACGGCTCGCCGATCGTGCCGCCCGGAGTGCCGTCGAGCAGCCGGGCCATCCGCCGAGCGGCGTCGTTGCCCTGTGGGATCCAGCTCGGATTCGGCGCGCCATGCCCCTGTCGCGAGGTCAGCCGACGCCGACCCGTGAGCCGCGACCGCTTCGTGTACGTCGTGATCGAGTTGTCCAGGGACTGCATCACCAAGGCGATGACGGTCCGCTCGGACCAGTGCTCGAGGTCGTAGAGATTGCGTACGTCCTTGCGCTGCTGCCACAGCTCGGACAGCCAAGTGCGCCACCGCGCTCGGTCGCCATCGCCGTCGGTCAGCACGGTCTGCAGCAGCGACATGAAGTTGGAGCCCTTGCCGTAGCGCACCGGCTCGATGTGCGTCGACGGATCGGGGTGGAACGACGACGTGATCGCGACGCCGCGGCTGTAGTCGGCTGTCGAGTCCTTGCTGCCGATGGCGCCGAGGATCGACTCCGAGTTGGTCCGGGTCAGCACGCCGAGCCGGTCGGAGATCTCGGGCAGCCGGCCCTCGTCACGCATCCGGTGCAGCAGTTTCTGGGTGCCGAGGGCACTGGCGGAGAACACCACCTGCTCGGCCGCGAACGTACGTCGCTCGCGGCGACGCGTGGCCTTCGTCGGCCGGGTCTCGACGTCGTAGCCGCCGTCGCGTCGCGGCCGGACCTCGGTCACGGTCGTCATCGGGTGCACGGTCGCGCCGGCTCGCTCGGCGAGGTAGAGGTAGTTCTTGACCAGGGTGTTCTTGGCGTTGTGGCGACAGCCCGTCATGCACTCGCCGCAGTCGAGGCAGCCGCGCCGGGCTGGGCCGACCCCGCCGAAGTACGGGTCGTCGGCGACCGCACCGGGCCGGCCGAAGAACACGCCGACAGGCGTCGGATGGAACGTGTCGCCGACGCCCATCTCCTCGGCGACCTTGCGCATGACGTCGTCGCTCGGGCTGACATGGGGGTACGTCGTGACGCCGAGCATCCGCTTGGCCTGGTCGTAGTAGGGCGCGAGCTCGGCCCGCCAGTCGGTGATGTCGGCCCACTGCCGATCGGCGTAGAACGCGTCGAGCGGCTCGTAGAGCGTGTTCGCGTAGACCAGCGATCCGCCTCCGACTCCGGCGCCGGACAGGATCAGCACGTCCTTGAGCAGGTCGATGCGCTGGATGCCGTAGCACCCGAGTGCCGGTGCGAAGAGGAACCGCTTCGAGTCGAACGAGGTGGCCGGGAAGTCGGCGTCCTCGAACCGGGCGCCAGCCTCGACGACACCGACCCGGTAGCCCTTCTCGGTCAGCCGCAAGGCCGTGACACTGCCACCGAAGCCGGAGCCGACCACGAGGACGTCGTAGTCGTAGCCGCGTCCCGACCCCGACCCGTGAGCGTGACGTTTCTGCGGCGGAGCACCGTGATCGGCGGCAGAAGTGTCACGCTCAGGGGGCGGAGTCATGGGCGGCGTGCCTTCTTCATCAGGCGAAGGGCTTGGGTCTGGAGCCGGACGTACGTCTCGTCCGACATGCCGAGCATCGGCGCGAACCGTACGAGCCGCTGCGCTGCGACGGCCTGCGGCTCGGTGTAACGGTGGATGCCCTCGGGACCCTGCCGGCGGCCCAGCCCCGACTCGCGCATGCCGCCCATCGGGCTGTCGATGCTGCCGAACGTCGCGCCGTAGGCCTCGTTGATGTTGACCGAGCCGCAACGGATCGGTCGCGCGATCGACCGCGCTCGCGACACGTCGCGGGAGTAGATCGCCGCGTTGAGTCCGTAGCTGCCCTGATTGGCCCGCTCGATCGCGTCGGCCTCGGCGGTGAAGCGGTAGATCGACACCACCGGCCCGAAGGTCTCGTGGCCGAAGCAGGTCATCGACGGCTGCACCCGGTCGAGCACCGTCGGTTCATAGAACAGTGGCCCGACGTCGGGTCGCGCCCGGCCGCCGGTGAGCACCTTCGCGCCCTTGGCGATCGCGTCGTCGACGTGGGCGGTCACGGTGTCGAGTTGGTCCTGCGAGATCAGTGAGCCCAGGTCGGTCTCGTACGAGAAGTCGGCGGCCATCCGCATCGACTCCACCCGCTCGACGAACGCTGCCACGAACCGGTCGTAGATCTCGTCGGCGACGAACATCCGCTCCATCGACACGCACAACTGCCCGGCCGAGGAGAAGCAGGCTCGTACCGCGCCCTCGGCGGCCCGGGAGACGCTGGCGTCGCGCAGGACCAGCATCGGGTTCTTGCCGCCGAGCTCGAGGGAGCAGCCGATCAGTCGCTCGGCGGCTCGGGTCGCCACGGTCCGACCGGTCCGGGTCGAGCCGGTGAAGCAGACGAAGTCGACGTTGTCGATCATCGCCGGCCCGATGATCGGGCCGGGGCCGGACACGATCTGCCAGGCGTCGGGCGGCATGCCGGCGGCCTCGAGCAACTCCATGCCGAGCAAGGCGGACAGCACCGTCTGGGAGTCCGGCTTGTGCACGATCGTGTTGCCCGCAATCAGGGCCGGTAGTCCGTCGGACAGCGCCATCGTGAACGGGTAGTTCCACGGCGAGATGATGCCGACGACGCCCTTCGGCACCCGGTTGACCTGCACCCGGGTGAGCAGCGGATAGAGCCCAAGTCGCGACCGTGAGTTCAGGTGCCGACGGGCCGTACGCGCGTAGTAGCGCGCCGTCATGGCGACGTGCGCGACCTCCTCGAAGGCGTGCTTGCGGGCCTTGCCGGACTCCCACTGGATCAGGTCGAGGATCTCGCTCTGCCTGTCGAGGACCAGGTCGTGCAGGTTGAGCAGCACCTCGGCGCGCCGCTCGAGATCGGTGGCCGCCCAGGTGGACTGGGTAGCCCGGGCGATCGCGGCGGCACTCGCCACGTCGGAGGTGGTCGACTGCGGCACCTGGGCGAGCGGCTGTCCGGTGAACGGCGCATAGGTCTGCCGTACGTCGTCGCTGGAGCTGTGCACCCGGCCGAGCAGCTGGTGCACCCGGCGCGGGTCGAGCGCGTACGACGCGGTCGGATCGAGCTCGGGATCGGCCGGACCGGTGACGGGACGTCCAGGCTGCGCACTCATGTCCGAAGCGTAGGTCGGCCCGATTCGTACCGCCACCGGCCCCACCCGAATGTGAGGCATCACCCATGTCACACCAAGACGTCGCGGCAAGGGCAAGGCCAGGGCCTCGTCCCGGTTACCCGGAACGGGGCCCTGTACTTGTACTCGTGCTACGAGACTTGTAGCTCGTGCTACGAGTTCGGTTAGGGGGTCGTGTCGACGAAGTTCTCGCAGAACACGTAGGTGTCGATTGACTCAATGGTGTTGGCGTAGACGGTGTCGTTGCCGTCGCCGCAGTTCACGAAGTCGGGGCTACCGTCCGCATCGTTGAATACGGAGTCGTCACCGGCGCCGCCCCTCACGTCGTCCGGGCCCTGACCTGGGTACAGGTCGTCCGCGCTCGCGTTGCCGCGAAGCTCATCCCCCGCTTGCGCGCCGAGCAGCGTGTCGGAGTCGTTCCCGCCGCTGACGAAGTCCCCGTTACGCCCACCGTTAATCCAGTCGCTGCCGTCCTCACCGTACAGCTCGTCGTTGCCGTTCTGGCCCCAGATGGAGTCGTCGCCGCGCTGCCCAGTGGCAAAGTCGTTCCCGGTGCCCATGTAGATGTAGTCGTCGCCCTCGCGCCCGAAAGCCGAGTCTGCCGAGGCGAACGCCCGGATTGTGTCGTCGTTGTTGGTGCCACGCAGGAAGTCGGGCCCGTTCGTGCCCTCGACGAGGGCGGCTGACGCCGGCCCGGCGAAGGCGAGCACGGTCGCCGTGGCGGCAGCCGCGACGATGCCAAGCTTGCGAATCATGAAGAGATTTCCTCCCGTTAGATGAACAAAGTAGGACCGCCCGTCGATGACGGTGCCATGAGATCGCGTTACAAGAAATGAGGCTTCGTCCCCCTTCCTTTGTGACAACCGGCCTATATGTCGGCTGCCATTCGGCCTATGGAACCCGGGACCCTTCCCGAAGCGGGGCGCTGCAGGACCAATCGTTCGGCGCCACGCTCACCGCGCTCCACGATTGCTCGACCCGCTGGCATCGGGTGCTTCCGACCCGAACAGGTCTCGGGCCGCACGAATTGTCGCGTCGCGAGCGTCGCTGTACTGACTTGTGGATGTCATATAGATGTCGACCGCGCGATACCAGATCCGGGCCGCCGGCGTCCGGCCGATTCCGTTGACAGTTAAACCATTGCAAGTCGGACTGTTATGCCGGACTCCGTTGATCGTCTTCGCGCCGGAGCCTTCGGCCAACAGGTAGAACCAATGGTTCGCCGGACCCGACGAGAAATGCACATCGTCGTTGCCGATGGTCGAACTCCAGCAGTTGTAGCTGTGATCGCCGTTGTTGTACAACGGGGCGTCCAGCCGTGGATTGTCCATGCGACGAAGGAAGTGCGGTCGGACCTTCACGATCTTTTCGCCGATCCGATAATCGCCCTTGTCGCTGCTGTTGTTGGCGAAGAATTCGACCATCGTGCCTTGGATGTCGCTATTGGCCTCGTTGAGTCCGCCGGACTCTCCGTCGTAGATCAGCGCGGCGGTCTGCGACATGACGCCGTGGCTCATCTCGTGGGCAGCGACGTCCAGCGCGACGAGCGGCCGGAACATCGATCCGCCGTCGCCGTAGGCCATGCAGAAGCAGTCGTCGCTCCAGAATGCGTTCTGGTAGCTGGTGCCGTAGTGCACGTAGCTGGGAGCTCCGACGCCGTCGTCGGCGATGCCGTTGCGGCCGAACTGGGTCAGGTAGTAGTCCCACGTCTCGGCAGCGCCGTAGTGCGCATCGACGGCCGCAGACTGGGCAGCCGAGGGCAGGCCGTTGCCCCAGATGTTGTCGGCGTCAGTGAAGACCGGACCGCTCGGCGGATCGAAGAACTCGTCGGTCCCGGTCGCGTTGTGCGTGTCGTTGTCGCCTCGAGTGGCATCGTCCAGCCGGAACGTGCCGCCGGACTGGATGGTCGAGATCGGCACCGTGCCGGAGTAGAGGGAGTGACCGGTGCCGTCGGCGTGGTGGACCAGACTCCAGCCGGCCAACTCGTTGCCGGTCGACGCGTTGACGTAGACCACCTCACTGCGGGAGAGCCCGCGCGAGGCCTTCGACTCCCACGCCAGCCGGGCGTGGTCGCCGACGGCGTAGACCACGAGCCGGGCGTCGTCCGCCGTGCTCGGGAGGCCGGTCGAGCGCCGGGCCACCGAGGCCGCCGATGCCTTGCTGACCTCCGGCGTGGTGTCGCCAACCGCCGTCAGGTCGGCCCGGCTGGCCCAGTCGACCTGCCGGATCGCGCCCCGAGGCGAGCGGTGGACGACCAGATCGCCGCCGATCACCGGCAGTCCCTGGTACGTACGGTCGTAGCGGGTGTGGACGGTGCCGTCGCGGTCGCGTACGACGTACTTGGGGATCAGCCGCTCGTCGGCCGACAGGCCGAGCTGTGCGCTCGTGGCGGCAGCGGCCCGGTCGCCGGGCCCACCGCGATCGGAGCGATTGCCCGCCGACGCGCTGGGCGCGGCCTGACTCCCCCCAGGTGTCAGGACGGCCAGCGCGGCGGCCAGGGTCAAAACCGAAAGTAGCGCGACGGATCTGGAGCGGCGCATTCGGCGCCTCCCAATCTCCCCGAACGGGATGGTCTGCCCCTGAGGAGCAGCGTCGTCGCGCAGCGATACCGCACGACGACGGCCCGCGTCGGTCAGGCGAAGAGCGCCTGGCCCCAGTACTCGTTGGGGCCGAGCCCGGGCGGACAGGCGAACAGCCCCGAGCTCACGTGCACGATGTACTCATTGAGCACGTCGGCCGACAGCGCCTTCTGGATCGGCACGAACTGCCGATGCGGATCGCGCTGATAGGCGATGAAGAACAGTCCGGCGGCGAGCTGGCCGAGCTCGGTGGTGCCGTCGACGAAGTTGTAGCCACGGCGCAGGAGTCGGGCGCCACCGTGCTGATCGGGATGGGCCAGTCGTACGTGCGCGAGCTTCGGGATCGCCAGGGGGCCATTGGCCCTGCGCGCCGCGAAGTCGGGCTCGGTGAACTCGTCGCCGCCGGACAGCGGCGCGCCGGTGCCCTTGACCCGGCCGAGGATCTCCTCCTGGCCCAGCAGCGGCTCGCGGTCCCAGGTCTCGATCCGCATCATGATCTTGCGCGTGACGAGGTACGAGCCGCCGGCCATCCACGCCGGGCCGTCGCCATCCCGTACCCACACCCAGTCGCGCAGTGCGTCCTCGTCCTCGGCCTTGATGTTGCGGGTGCCGTCCTTGAAGCCCATCAGGTTGCGCGGCGTCACCTGCGCGGTCGAGGTCGACGACGTCCGGCCGAAGCCGAGCTGGGAGTAGCGGACCGAGGCGCGGCCGAAGCCGATCCGGGCCAGGTTGCGGATCGCATGGACCGCCACCTGGGGGTCGTCCGAGCAGGCCTGGATGGCGATGTCGCCGCCGCTGATCGCGGGCCGCATCTCGTCGAACGCGAAGTGCGGCAGCGGCTCGAGGCCGGCGGGCAGCTGGTCGGCCAGGCCGAACCGATCGCGGCCCTGCTCGTCGACGAACATGCTGCGACCGAAGCCGACCGTCAGGGTCAGCTTCGAGGCCGGCAGCCCGAGGGCCTCGCCGGTGTCCTCCGGGGGTGCCTGGGGCGGTCCGGCCACCGCGCCATACGTACCGACCTCTCGGCCGGCGGTCATCGCCGCGGCGGCAGCCGTCCAGTCCTTGAGCAGCGACACGACGTCGTCGCGGTCGTCGGTGGTGATGTCGAACGCCGCGAAGTGCAGCCGATCCTGCGCCGGCGTCACGATGCCGGCCTGGTGCTCGGCGGCGAACGGTACGACGTCGTTGACGTAGGTCGCCGCCGGCTCGATGTCCGTGCTCGCCCGTGCGAAGTAGCCCGCGCTACCCGCCGTGACCAACGCGCCCGCGCCGGCCGCGCCGAGCAGACTCCGCCGGCTGATCAGCTGGCGTCGCGTCTTCTGGTCGTCGTCGCTCATCGGCAACTCATCACGGTGGCGGCCTACTGGCCGGCGACCACGGCCGCGACCTGGCTGACCGGCTCGCCGAGCGCGGAGATCGCGTCGGCCATCGCCTGGATCTCGGCCTCGGTGAGATCGTCGTAGTAGGTGTAGCCGGTCTCGGTCTGCTGTGCCGCGAGCAGCTGCTCGACGTCGGCGAAGCGCTCGTCGATGGTCTTGAGCAGCTCGGGATCGCGATCCTGGAGCACCGGCCGAAGCGCGGCGATCGCGGCCTGCGAGCCCTCCACGTTGGCGGCGAAGTCCCACAGGTCGGTGTGCGAGTAGCGGTCCTCCTCGCCGGTGATCTTGCCGGTGGCGACCTCGTCGAGCAGCGCCTTCGAGCCCTGCGCCAGCTGCAACGCGGTCAGCGGCCGCTGCTCGGCCAGCCGGACGACCTGGTTGATGTCGGCCAACAGCTTGTCGGCGTACGGCGCCATGCCCTCGGTCGTGTTGCGTACCCACAGGGCCTGCTCGATGCGGTGGAAGCCGGTCCACTCGTCACCCTGCGCGACGTCGTTGACCCGCGCGTCGACCGCCGGGTCCAGGTCGCCGAAGATCTCGGCCACCGGCTCGATCCGCTCCCACGGCGTACGCGCGATCGCATACATCCGCTTGGCTTCCTCGACGTCACCGGCCTTGACCGCGTCGACGAACTGCTGCGACAGGTCGACCAGCGACCGCGACTGGGTTTGCACGTAGCGCTGGTAGCTCTGCTCGGCCGCCGTCAGCTCCTGCTGGTCCGACAGCGACGCGGCGGCCTCGCCGGTGACCGAGATCGAGGTACGGATGCCGTCGCCGATCATGCCGGGCTTGCAGGCGCCCTCGTAGTCGCCTGCCGGCAACTCGACCCGCAGCTCCCGGGTCAGGCCGGGGCCGATGTTCTCGACCTCCTGCATGATCCGGTCACCCTCGGCGTACACGTAGAACTCCGTGACCTGCGAGCCGTCGTTGGTCACCTCGAAGGTGTGCAGCCCGGCGTCGAGATCGGTCTCCGACACATCGCAGCTGTCGTCATTCGCGGCGACCTCGATCGAGCCGCCGGCACTGTCGCCGGTGCTCTCGGTCGAGGTACAGGCCGAGGCGGTGGCGACCGCAGCGAGCGCGACGAGCCCGGTGAGCGGGCGGCGCAGGGACGTGGGCATGACGGTCCTTCTCTACGTACACGATGGGATCGGAGTTAAGTAAGGCTAACCTAACGGCTCATCACCACGCAGGGCCAGTCGGGGGCTGGTGGCCACCGTCACAGCGGGATTGGTGCGGCGTCGGAGGCGGGAACCGTCCGGGGCCGAAGGTCCCGTCGAACACAAGGCTTCAGCCAGGTCCGCCACCGCAGGCACCCCGCCATCATGAGAGCCCTTCCACGGGAACGGACAATCATGCCCAACCTTGATAACACTCAGGTTTCCGCCTACAGCATCGACGACTGGACGACCGCGGACACCTCGCTCGTCATCGTCGGTCTGCTCGTCCTGGTCGGAGCGATCGCGATCCTCTTTCATCGATTTCGCGCCCAGAAGAGTCAGCCGGGCCCGGATGACACCAGCATCACGCGGCCGGTACTCGCGCTTGTCCTGGTCGGCACGCTCGTGGTGCTCGCGGCGGCTTCGTTCTCCATCAGTGACACCCAGACCCGCAACCTGCTGATCGGCGGCGTGGTCTCGCTGAGCTCCGGCGCGGTCGCGTTCTACTTCGCATCCAGCGGTGCCACCGAAGCCCGCCGCGATCTGCTCAAGGCGACGGCCGGGATCCTGGTGCCCGATCTGACCGGGAAGACGTTCCAGGACGCGCAAGCGATCGTGAGCCAGACCAGCCTGCAGCTGACCCCGCCACCCGCGCCGGTCGATCCGCAGGCCATCGTCGCGACTCAGGAGCCGGCGGCCGGAGGTCAGGCGATGGCCGGCACGTCGATCACGGTGACCCTAGCGGCGGCCGGAGGCGCCGGCGAAGGCTAGGTCGCCGCCAGCCGCCGCACCGGACCGAGCGACTCGCGGTGGTCCGAGCCCATGCCGTGGTCGCGGCGGACCTGCTCGAGCCGATCCGCCTCGAGGGTGGCGGTCACGACCTCACGGCCGGCTCCGGCCCGGACCAGGGGCTGCCCCTCCGGGTCGTAGATCGCACTGCCGCCGCTGAACGAGCCGGCACCGCACGGCCCGGTGAGATCGGCGAACACGACGTAGCAGCCGTTGTCGAGGGCACGAGCCGCGTAGTAGACGTCGCGCCGGTGCTCACTGCCGACGACATAGGCCGCCGGTGCCACGTAGACGAGCGCATCGTCGTCGGCGAGCGACCGGGCGTGCTCCGGGAAGCAGCCGTCGTAGCAGACCGCGAGGCCGAGCGGCCAACCGTCGACGGTCACGATCGTGCGATCCCGACCCGGCTCGAAGACCTCCCGCTCGGTCGACAGCAGGTGCTGCTTGTCGTACGCATGGCGCACACCGCCGTCGCCGTCGCCGTCGCCGTCGACGACGAGAACTCCGATCGTGCGCCGCGAGCCGGACCGCATGCTGGCGCCCACGATGCCGACTGTCCCGGTCTCGGAGCACGCCGATCGGATCGGCTCCAACCGCGGATCGGCCATCGGGTCGACGACGTCGCAACCGTCCGGATCGGCGGCCAAGGTCGCCATGTCGTAGCCCGGCAGGAACAACTCCGGAAGCACCACGACGCGGGATCCCGCGGCCGCGCCCTCTCGCACCAGGTCCGCCGCGGTCTTGGCGTTGCCGGCCACGTCGCCCGCCACCGACTCGACCTGTGCGGCCGCGATGGTCAGCGGCGCCAGCCCGAGTGAGTTCACTGGACGACGACCTCGACCCGCTGGAACTCCTTGAGGTCGGTGTAGCCGGTCGTCGCCATCGCCCGTCGCAACGCACCGATCAGGTTCATCGTGCCGTCGGCCACTCGCGACGGGCCGAAGAGCACCTGCTCCAGCGTCCCGACCGTACCGATCTCGACCCGCTCGCCGCGCGGCAACTCGGGGTGCCACGCCTCGGCGCCCCAGTGGAAGCCGCGCCCCGGCGCCTCCTCGGCACGGGCGAACGGCGAACCCACCATGAGCGCGTCAGCCCCGCAGGCGATCGCCTTGGCAACGTCGCCACTGCGGCCGACCGAGCCGTCGGCGATGACATGGACGTAGCGTCCGCCGGACTCGTCGAGGTAGTCCCGGCGGGCCGCTGCGACGTCGGCCACCGCGGTCGCCATCGGCACCGCCACGCCGAGCACCGACCGGGTCGTGTGCGCGGCGCCGCCGCCGAAGCCGACGAGCACACCGGCGGCGCCGGTACGCATCAAGTGCAGCGCCGCCTGGTAGGTGGCACAGCCGCCCACGATCACCGGCACGTCGAGCTCGTAGATGAAGTCCTTGAGGTTCAGCGGCTCGGTCCGGCCGGACACGTGCTCGGCCGACACGGTCGTCCCGCGGATGACGAACAGGTCGACACCAGCGTCGACGACGGTTTGCGCGAACTGCTTGGTCCGCTGTGGCGACAGCGCACCCGCGACGGTGACACCGGCATCGCGCATCTCGTGCAGCCGGGCGGTGATCAGGTCGGACCGGATCGGCTCGGAGTAGATCTGCTGCAGCCGCCGAGTCGCCTCGCGCCCACGCAGCGCGGCGACCTCCTCGAGAAGCGGCTCGGGGTCGTCGTAGCGCGTCCACAGCCCCTCGAGGTCCACAACGCCGAGGCCACCGTGCTTGCCGAGCGCGATGGCGGTCGCGGGCGACATGACGGAGTCCATCGGCGCCGCCACGACCGGGATCTCGAACCGATAGGCGTCGATCTGCCACGCGACCGACACTTCCTCGGGATCGCGAGTACGGCGGCTCGGCACGATCGCGATGTCGTCGAAGGAGTACGCGCGGCGGCCGTGCTTGGCCCGTCCGATGTCGATGTCGGTCACCCGCACAGGTTAGCCGTCCCGATGGTCTCGATCGTCAGGGCTGTCGCGCGTCGAACGGGGGTCAGGAACGCGTGGTGTAGTTCGGCGCCTCGACGGTCATCTGGACGTCATGCGGATGGTTCTCGCGCAGCCCGGCGCCGGTGATCCGGGTGAACCGGCCCTTCTCCTTGAGCTCGGCGATCGTCCGTGCTCCGACGTAGAACATCGACTGCTGGAGCCCCCCGGTCAGCTGATGCACGACGGCCGCCAGCGGACCGCGATAGGGCACCCGGCCCTCGACGCCCTCCGGGATGAGCTCGTCGTCGCCGGTGACCTCGGCCTGGAAGTAACGGTCCTTGGAGTAGGACTTCTTGCCCCGCGACGACATCGCGCCGAGCGACCCCATGCCGCGGTAGTTCTTGTACTGCTTGCCGTTGATGAAGATCAGCTCGCCCGGGCTCTCCTCGCAGCCGGCCAGCAGCGAGCCCAGCATCACGGTGTCAGCGCCGGCGACGAGTGCCTTGGCGATGTCACCGGAGTACTGCAGGCCACCGTCGCCGATGACCGGCACACCCGCCGGGCGGCAGGCCTTGGCGGCGTTGTGGATGGCCGACACCTGCGGAGCGCCCACGCCGGTGACGATCCGCGTGGTGCAGATCGAGGCCGGGCCCACACCCACCTTGACCGCGTCGGCACCGGCGTCGACGAACGCCTGGGCGCCCTCGCGGGTCGCGACGTTGCCGCCGATGATCTGGACGTGCTTGCTGGCCGGGTCGGTCTTGAGCCGCTTGACCATGTCGAGCATGACCCGGACGTGACCGTGCGCGGTGTCGGGCACCAGGACGTCGACGCCGGCGTCGATCAGCGTCATGGCGCGCTCCCAGGCGTCGCCGAAGTAGCCGACCGCGGCCCCGACGAGCAGCCGCCCTTCGCCGTCCTTGCTGGACAGCGGATACTGCTCCGACTTGACGAAGTCCTTGACCGTGATGAGCCCGCTCAGCCGGCCGGCGTGGTCCACCAGCGGCAGCTTCTCGATCTTGTGCTTGGCGAGCAACGCGGCGGCGTCGTCCGAGGCGATCCCGGCCGGCGCGGTGACCAGCGGCATCGGCGTCATGACCTCGCGAACCGTACGGCTCGTCCAGTCCGTGGTCGACACGAACCGCAGATCACGGTTGGTGATGATGCCGAGCAGGACCTTCTCGTCGTCGACCACCGGCAGACCGGAGACGCGGTACTTGCCGCAAAGCTGATCGAGCTCCTCCAGCGTCGCGTCGGGGCCGATCGTGACCGGGTTGGTGATCATGCCCGACTCGGAGCGCTTCACCATGTCGACCTGGCTGGCCTGGTCGTCGACCGACAGGTTGCGGTGCAAGACGCCGAGCCCGCCCTGGCGGGCCATGGCGATCGCCATCCGGGCCTCGGTGACGGTGTCCATCGCACTGGACACCAGCGGCACCTTGACGCTGATCTCCCGCGTCAGCCGCGAGCTGGTCTCGATGTCGCCGGGGACAAGATCGGTCTCTCCGGGCAGGAGCAGTACGTCGTCGAACGTGAGACCGAGAGGGGCGAATTCTTCGGGTTCATCCAGGCTACGGGGTTCCATTCCGCCTTCCTGGGGGGTGACTGGATCAGCTACTCCTCCATCGTACCGATCCATGGCCCAATCCATCCCAGGCGGCACCCGTGTACCCGAACTGCCTCAGGTATCTGTTGAACAACGCACGTTCGCGCTTGTCGAGGTGCTTCTTGAACGCGGCGATCTCGTGCTTGTTGAGCTGCTTGTACTGCTTGAGCGCGGTGCGCTCGTGCTTGTTGAGCTGCTTGAAGAAGTGGCCGTAGGCGTGCCCGTTGCCGTGCGACTTCGCGGAGTTGCCCGGCTGGTCGAGGGGGACGAGGCCGTACGGATCGATGCCGGTCAGCGGCCAGGTTCCGTGGAAGTCGAGCGAGTCCTGTGCCGACCCGTTCCCCTCGCCCGAGTTGGCCTGGTCGCCATTGCCGTTCTCGTCGCCGTTGCCCTGGCCGTTCCCGCCGTTCTGGTCGCCCTGGTTCTCGGGGCCCGGCAGATTGGCCGGCGGGTTGTCCGGCGAGGTGACGGGTGGTGGCGCGTTGGCGTCGTTGCTGGTGTCGCCGGAGTTGGTGCCGTTCTCGTCTCCGCCGGTGGTCGAATCCGACGGTGGACCGCCACCATCGAGGCCGCCGTCGACAACGCCGCCCTGCGGGTCGCTGGGGTTGTCGTTGCCGTTCTCCGGCGGCGGCGTTGTCTCGCCCGGGTCGCCGGTCGGCGGCGTTGTCTCGCCCTGGCCGTCGTCCGGCGGCGTCGTCTCAGTCGCGCTGTCCGGTGGCGGCGTCGTCTCGGTGACCGGCGGCGGCGTCGTCTCAGTCCCGTCTCCGGCGGACGGTTCGTCGGTGGCGGTGACACTCGGGGGCGGCTCAGTGCCCGCGACCGGCGCACTCGGTGACACCGCGGGGTCAGGTAGGCCCGGAGTCACATCGATCTGAAGCTGCGACAGCTTGTCCTGCAATTGCGGCAGAATCGGCACGCTTCCCGGGCCAGTGCCTCCGCCGTCACTGCTGGTGATCGTCGGCGTGTCCACGCCCTCGGCCGATGACGGATCGCTGCTCGGGTGACCGATCCGCTCGCCGACGTTGACGCCCAGGTCGACCAGGAAACGTACCGGCTTCAGCGGGTCACCGTCGAGTGCGGTCGCCGCAGCCGACGACAGGGCCAGCATGGCGGCCGCGACCGCGACCGCGCGGCGGGCGATCCGGCGGGGCTGTGCGTAGACGTCGATGTCGACCTCGTCGGCCGACGGCGGCGGGTTCAGCGGATCCAGCCGCGCTTCG
>Ga0209382_10000315_pt1 | contig 78232 bp, 73 predicted proteins | sample SoiMetdeltSBSDD5_FD_187599 | JGI IMG/M metagenome (GOLD analysis project Ga0209382, IMG submission 187599) | Bulk soil microbial communities from a Populus tree surrounding site in Tennessee, USA - Soil MetaG P. deltoides SBSDD5 (SPAdes) (version 2) | ecosystem: Environmental > Terrestrial >... | reverse complement strand
GCTGCGACATGAGCGAGGTAGCCGGCGGAGGTGACGATGTTCCCGCGGCCGAAGACCTCCACGAAGTTGCTGGCGTTGGCGTTGGTGAAGGTCGCGCTGATCCCGACCGCGTATTCATTCGCCGGAGGCACGGCGCCGTTGCCGTAGATCTCCTGCGACGAGGGGTTCGCGTTGCGGATGTCGTCGCTCGCAGCGAGGATCTGGATCCCGTTGATGCCGAACAGTCGGGTCCACGCTCCGCCTATGTTCGGTGTATGGGACTCGAGCGTCTGATTGACGGCGGTGGTGAACTGATCGGAGACGAAGGTGGTCTGTGCGAACGACGCCGATGTCAGAAGCAGCGTCGCCGCGGCCATGCACGCCGGGAGGAGCCGTCGCATTGTAGTGGTGATCCCTGGGCAGGATACTCCTGCCGAGGCGTCGCGGTGCAATAGCGATTCCACGGTGGCGTGTTATCGTCCGCGCTCTCTTCGGGAGGCGAATGGGGTCTGGTGGCTCCCGCGGTCTTCAAAACCGTTGTTTCGGCGCGGAAGTGTCGAAAGGTTGGTTCGATTCCAACCCGCCTCCGCCAGGCGGCACGGCCGCCGGCGCTGGTTGGCATAGCCTTCTTGGTGCCCTACTAAACGCCATGCGCGTCGTGGTGGCGCGGGGGTCTCCCGCCAACCGCCAACTGTCAACCGCCAACTATTGTCGCGGCGCGTCTGTTAAAAACCCCACCTTCGCCGCTCCCGCCTCGTGCGCCGCGTCCATCGCCTGCACGGCGCGCTCGAACTGCAGGTTGTCTTCGGAGTTGATGAACACGACGCGATCCGCGGGCGGCCGCGAGGCCATCTGGCTCGCGATCGCGTCGCGCAGTCCTTGCAGCGTGTCCATCTTCTGAGTGTTGAGATACACGCCGTCGTTTTTCACCGTGATCACGAGCTGCGTCTGCTCGGCCTGCGGCGGCGGCGTCGCCAATTCGACCTTCGGCGGCACTTCGACGTCGAGGCCCATCTGCAGGATCGGCGTTGCGACCATGAAGATGATCAGCAGCACGAGCACGACGTCGACGAGCGGCGTGATGTTGATCTCCGAGCGGACGCCGCGGCTGCTTCCACTGAACGCCATTACATCTTCCCCTGCGCCATCTGTTTTCCGGCCTGCTGGTTCTCGGTCATGATCGCGATGCGCGTGAACTCCGCTTCATTCGCGGCCTTCATCACCATTCGCACCTTGCCGTAGTTGATCCGCTTGTCCGCCTTGAGCTGCACCGTGCGCGCCGGGTTCTTCTGATATTCGGCGCGTAGATAGGTGGTGAGGTCTTTGTCCGGGATCCAGTTCTGTCCGACGAACACTGTGCCGTCGTTCTTGATCGAGATGATCAGGTCTCCCTCCTGCCCGGGCTTCTTCTCCGCGTGCTGACCCTGCGGGAGGAGGACGTCGATGCCCGATTGGAGCATCGGCGTCACGACCATGAAGATGATGAGGAGCACGAGACAGACGTCGACGAGAGGTGTGACGTTGATGTCGCCCTTCACCTCGTCGGGACTGCCGCCGCCAGCGCCGAATGCCATGAATCCTGCCTCTCTACGCCCGCGCCTTCGCGCGCGCTTCGTTCTTGATGAAGAAGTCGATCAGTTGCGAGCTCGAGTTCGACATCTCGACGTTGAAGCGTTCGACCTTGTTGAGGAAGTAGTTGTACATCCACACCGCGGGCACGGCGACGAACAGGCCGAGCGCGGTTGCGCCGAGGGCTTCGGCGATGCCGGCGGAGACGGCGCCGAGGCCGCCGGATCCGGTGAGAGCCATGCCCTGGAACGCGGTGATGATGCCGATGACCGTTCCGAACAGGCCGATGAAAGGCGCGGTCGTAGAGATCGTCGCGAGATTGCCGAGGCCTTTCTTCATCTCCGCGGAAGTCATGAGCGCCTCGCGCTCGATGGCGCGTTTGCCGGAGTCGACGAGGTCGAAGTCGGCCGGGAGCTCCTGCGAGGCTTCGTACTGAAACTCCGTGAGTCCCGCGGCGAGCACGCGTGCGAGGTGGCTTTGGCGGAAGCGCTTGTCCTTCGCGAAGGTGATGGCCTCCTCGAGCTTGTGTTGTTTGAGGAGAGGCGTGATGCCTTTGGCCACCTGCAGCGATTGGGTCTTGGCCTGCTGGAAGCGCCAGAGACGCTCGATGGCGATGGTGAGCGACCACGCCGACATGATGAGCAGGACCACGACCACGCCCTTGCCGAGGGGCGTCATCGAGTTCCACATGCCGATGATGCTGAATTGGGCTTGTACGTCTTCCATCTCTCCACTTCTCCTATTCGATGCGGAAGTTCACGGTGAGGTTGTAATACACCGGGACCGGCTGGCCATTGAGCGTGCCCGGTTGAAATTTCCAGCGTTTGATCGCAGTGAGCGCGGCCTGGTCCAGTCCCATCCCCAGCGGCTTGAGCACGCGGGCCTCGGTGACGTTTCCCTGCCGGTCGATCACTGCTTCGATGATGACGATTCCGTGGACGCGGGCCTTGCGTGCGACTTCGGTGTAGACCGGGTCCACGCGTAGGACGGCGATGGGTGCCTTGACGTTACCACCGACGCGTACGGGCACGTCGCCGGTGCCGCCGATCTGGCCTCCGATCTTGCCGCCGAGCTGACCTCCGATCTCGCCGCCAATCTCTCCACCGACGACGCCTCCGATCTTTCCACCTTTCTGACCTCCGACCACGCCACCTGCGGTTGCGCCGCTGTCATCGCGAGGCGTCTCGATCTCCGGCGTCTCGCGAACTTCTCTTGGCTGACGAAGCTGCTCGCGCGGTTGTTCTCGCGGAGTCTCGGGTGTGCGCGGCGGCGTCTGGCCGGCGTTGCCCGCGGGTGGAGGTGGTGGCGGAGGAGGTGGCGCCGACGCGACGATGAACGCGCCGATCGGCTTCTCGATCACTTCGGGATTTTCTTTGACGTACAACCCCGCCGCGATGATCGCGCCGATGATGATGAGGTGGATGACGCTCGAGATCACCGCGGTGATCCATCCACCTTTCTTCTTGTCTTTCCCCGCGGATTCGATGAGGACATCGTCAAACATCGTCTTGCCCCCGCTTGAATGCCAGGCGCGGCCTTTGCCGAAGGTGTGCCAAACGTTGGACGCGGGGAAGGGAGAGGACGAAACCGCCGGAGATGTTTAAACCTTGGCCATGCGGATCTCGGCTTCCATCCGATGCCGTCCGCTCGGCCAGGTCTTGATGAAGGCGCGCCACATCGCGGGCTTGTTCGTCGCCGACGCGAGCTCGAAGTCGAGCGCTTCCTGGCGGCAACCGCGCGCCTCGGCGACGCGCGGCGATTGGGAATGATCGGCGAGATAACGGTCCCACGCGGCGGACGTTCCGGCTTCGAACGCGGTCTCCCAGTCCGCGGGTTCTTTCGCGCGCACGGCGTCTGCGACTGCTTTTTCGAAAGCGCTCACGCGTTCCCGCGCTTCATCCGCGTGCGCGCCGCTCGGATACGCGGTCAGGTACAGATTCCAACCGGATGGCGTGTTCCTCGCGCGGGCGTCTTCGTACGCGCGGCGCTCCGCGGCGCGCTGCTTGAGCTTCGCGAGGAGAATCCCGGCCTCGAGGTTGTGACGTGTATCGGGCCAGGCGACGAGGAACTGCCGCACCGCGGTCTCGGAGTCGCTCGCCGCTGCGGTCTCGAACGCCGCAGCCTCGTCGACCAGCCGCCGCGCTTCGTCGGCGCGTGGGGAATCGGCGTGGTGCTCGAGATAGTCGCGCCATGCGGCGCTGCGTCCGTCCTCCCACGCGTGCTGAAACGCGGCCTCCGCCTCCTGCAACTTCAGCACGCGTGTGAGCGCGGTGCGCGCCGCATCGCCGACCGCGGAGCCGGGCGGATGCCCTTCCGCGAGACGCTGCAGTCCCTCGCGATCGCCGTTGCTCTCGCGCTCGTACACTCCATCGAGAAGCTCGAGCTCGAACGCGCGCGCTTTCTCCTCCGTGTGCCGCGGCAACGGCACGTCCGTGACTGTCGGCGCGTCGTGTCGGATCGGCACCGCCGTCACCTCGGGCCCGCGACGCACGCGATCGACATCCTCGCGTGTGAGCGTCCCGGCCGGTGCCTCGAGGAACGGCGCAAGCGCGGCCGCGAACTCGCGCGCGCTCGCGTATCGCTTCGCGCGATCTTTCTCGAGCGCACGGAAGATCACGCTCTCCACGCCTTCCGGCACCGCTAGATTCGGCTTCGCGTCGGCGAAGCGCCGCGGCATCTGCGTGAGGTGCTTCATGATGTAGCCGTGCGGCGTCTCGCTGGCGAAGGGCGGAACGCCGAGGAGCATCTCGTAGAGGACGACACCGAGGCAGTAGAGGTCCGCGCGGCCGTCGACCTGTTCGCCGTCGCCGAGGAGGCCGAGCTGCTCGGGAGACATGTACTTCGGATTGCCGATCAATACGCCGGCCTGGGTCACGTCCGCGGAGACGTTGCTGGTGACGTCCTTGGCGATGCCGAGATCGATGATCTTCGCGATGCAGCGGTCGTCGGAGTCGAACGAGAGCATCACGTTGTCGGGGGAGATGTCGCGATGCAGGAGACCGCGGCGATGGATGTGATCGAGTCCGGCCAGCACCTGCGACGCGAAGTCCGCGGCGAGTGCGAGAGGAAACGGTCCGTGCGCGTTGCCCCACTGGCGCAGCGTCCGCCCGTCGATGAACTCGACGACCATGTAGTTGCCGCTCTCGCCGACGAAGAAGTCGTGGACGACGGCGATGTTCGGGTGATGGATCTGCGTCGCCAGACGCGCCTCGCGCAGGAAGCGCGAGCGGAAGACGTCGTCCGCCATCAGCTCCTGTTTCATCACCTTGATGCAGCGGAAGGCGTTGAGGTGGAGGTGGCGGGCCTTGAAGACCTCGCCCATGCCTCCCGCGCCGATGCGCGTGAGGATCTCGTATTTGCCGTCGAGCACCGTTCCGGGCCCGAGGCTGGATGATCCGACGGCACGCATGCTGTCGCTGGCCATAATCGAGAAGGAAACAGGATACCCCGGGCAGTTCGCAGTTGGCAGTTTGCAGTTGACAGGAGAGGAGCGTGCGCGGTGGCGGCGGTCTCAGCTCCTGTCGACTGCCAACTGCAAACTGCCAACTGATTCCGCGCTACTCTGTCTTGCCATGAGCGACTGGCCAGAGCTCTCTCTCTCGGATTGGCGAGACACGAAGAACACGCTCCATCGCTGGACGCAGGTCGTCGGGAAGATCCGATTGGCTCTGACGCCGCTGGTGAATCACTGGTGGAACGTCCCGTTGTACGTCACTGGGCGCGGGCTCACGACGTCGATGATCTCGTACAACGACCGCTGGTTCGATATGGAGTTCGACTTCGTGTCGCACGTGCTGCGCGTCCGCGTGAGCGACGGCGCGGAGCATGATGTGCCGCTCGGTCCGCGCAGCGTCGCGGATCTGCACGAGGAGGTCTTCTCGATCCTCAAGTCCTTGCGCATCGACTGCCGCATCTGGCCGATGCCGGTGGAGCTCGTGGAAGACGTGATCCCGCTCGACCGCGATCATCAACATCGTTCTTATGACCGCGACGCGGTGGAGCGCTTCTGGCGCATCGTCGCCCTCGCCGACGGAGTGCTCACGAAGTTCCGCGCGGAGTTCCTCGGCAAGTGCAGTCCGGTGCATTTCTTCTGGGGGAGTTTCGACCTCGCGGTGACGCGCTTCTCCGGTCGTCGCGCTCCCGACAAGCCGGATGCGGACCCGATTACGCGCGAGGCGTACTCACACGAGGTGAGCAGCGTCGGCTGGTGGCCCGGCGACAGTCGTCTGGAACAGTCGTCGTTCTACAGCTACGCCGCACCGGAGCCGGAAGGGTATCGCGACAGCGCGGTGTTGCCGTCTTCGACTTACTACAACGCTGCGCTCGGCGGTTTCTATCTGCCTTACGACGACGTTCGCCGCTCGGACGATCCGGAGAAGGCGCTGCTCGATTTCTGTCACTCGACCTACGACGCCGCGGCGACGAAGGGCGGGTGGGATCGCGCCGCGCTGGAGCGGTAGTTGGAGAAGTAGCGGAACGCCGGAATCCCCGCGTGAGCCGGCTCACGATTCGGGCAGTTTTGTTCACATGAGCTCGATCCGGGCGCCATCTTCCCTCGTTTTCCCTGTCATCTTTGCCTGACCCGACTCGACAATTCGAGCTGGTAGTGATACTACTATGTGACATACGGTCTGGTAGTGATACTACTGGCAACGAAATTGCTCTTGCCAGTCCCAACCATCCCGAACCGATTTTTCAGAGAAGAGGAACAAGGATATGAGCGTTCGAGGGACTTCGCTTTTTCGCGCGATTTTGGCTGTCGGTCTATTCGGAGTACTGATCACCACTCTTCCGCTGGCCGCTTCCAGCCCGGCGTCCGGAAGCCTGAGTGCAACGGGGAGTGCGGTGACCTTCAACGGGAACGCGTTGGGCGGCGCGTCGCCGGAAGCAGAGACCACCTGCGTCGAAGGCGTCAACTGCGACACGTTTCTGCTGACTATCGCTGGTACCGCGGCCGACTGGAACGGCAAGAACGTGCGCGTATCGCTGTCGTGGCTTCTGCTGGCCACCGACTATGACGTCTACATCCATAAAGGCAGCATCACCGGTCCGGTCGTCGCGAGCTCGGCTCAAGGCACGACGACTGCCGAGACCATGGACATCAACGTCGCGCAAAGCGGCACGGGCGTATACGCAGTGCGCGTCGTCTACTTCCTCGCACTCGGTGATCAATACCGCGGCCGCGCGGAAGTCGTCGCGACGCAGGGAGACGTTCCGCCGCCGCTTTCGAGCGTGCCAGCCCCGACCTACACGAGCTTCGCTGCGCCTACCTCCCTCGGACGCGACGCGGGCGAGCCGACCCTCGGGAACAACTGGGCGACCGGCCGAACGATGTTCATCTCCGGACTCGAGACCCTCCGCGTCGATTTCGATGATGCGAACGGCACCGCGTCGTGGAGCGATCGCTCCGGTCTCTCGACGTCCATCACGAGCTTCGATCCGATGCTCTTCACGGACTGGCGGACGAACCGCACGTTCGTCTCCCAACTCCTCCCGGCGAAGATCAGCCTCATGGCGTACAGCGATGATGACGGCGAGACCTGGACGCCGAGCATGGGCGCGGGCATCAACTCCGGCGTCGATCACCAGACGGTCGGCGGCGGTCCGTTCAAGGCCGGCGTTCTCGGGCGCGGTCCGCTGACGGCGTATCCGAACGCCGTCTACTACGCGTCGCAGGACATCGGACTCGCCGAGCTCGCGCTGAGCCAGGACGGCGGCCTGACCTTCGGCGTCGCAGTTCCGATGTGGAATCTCACGCAGTGCAATGGCCTGCACGGCCATATCAAAGTCGCGCCCGATGGAACGGTGTATGTGCCGAACAAGAACTGCGGCGGCCAGCAGGGAGTCGCGGTCTCGGAAGACAACGGACTGACCTGGAGCATTCGCAAAGTGCCGGGCAGCACGGGCGGCGCAACCGATCCTTCGGTCGGCATCGGCAGCGACGGCACGGTGTACTTCGCATTCGTAAACGCCGACGGCACCGCGCGTGCGGCTGTGTCGCATGACCGCGGTCTGACGTGGTCCGCGCCCGCCAACATCGGCTATGCGCACAACGTTCAGAACGCCGTGTTCTCCGCGGCAACGGCCGGCGACGGCGACCGCGCCGCAGTCTTCTTCCTCGGCTCGACGACGCCCGGTGCGAACGGCATCGGCACGGACATGGCGTTCAACGGCACGTGGTACGGCTACATCGCCACGACCTACGATGGCGGTGCGAGCTGGGTGACGGTCAATGCCACGGGCACGGATCCCGTGCAGCGCGGTGTCGTCTGCACGGAAGGGACGACCTGTCCCTCCGGTACGCGCAACCTCCTCGACTTCAATGATCTCGAGATCGACAAGAAGGGCCGCCCGCTCGCCGCGTACGCCGATGGCTGCATCACCGCCGACTGTCACGCGGGTCTCGATCGCAGTGGCCCGAGTGGCACGCCCGACGGAAAGGTCGACAGCTACGACAACGACGGCGAGGACATCGCCACGATCATTCGTCAGAGCGGCGGCCGTACGCTGTTCTCGGAGTTCGATGACCTCGACAATCCGTCGGGTCTCTGGGCCGCGCCGACGAAGTACAACGTCACGCTGAACTGGACCGACAACGCCGACAATGAAACGAGCTACGTGGTCGAGCGCTCGAGCTCGCCGACCAGCGGATTCGTGCAGCTGGTGAGCGTGCCGAGCAACAACAGCACGTTCGTCGACGGAGCGGTTACGCGCAAGACGACGTACTACTACCGCGTCGCCGCGGCGAACGCGAATGGCACATCGAACTACTCGAACGTCGTGAAGGCTTACGTCAAATGATGAAGACGAAGATCACGCTGCTCTTGCTTGCGGCAGCGCTCTTCGTGTCGTGTGCATCGGCGCCCTCTCAGAGGGCGCCGATGTCCGACATCGTCGGCATCCGCCTCGACATGCCGCGAGACACGGTGCGCTCGAGTCTGGCGAACACCGCGAAACTCGAGCGAGAGGAGCGGCGCCGCCACGAAATCTGGACGCTGAACGATCATCCGCGCTTCGCGTCGCTCATCATCGGCTACACGCCCGAATGGAACGTCCGCTTCGTCACGGCGGTCGCGAAACCGGAGGGCGCGAGCGTGCGCTACGACGAAGTGATCGATCTGGCGAGCGCCGAACACAAGGTGGCAGGGGAGACCCACACGTACACCTGGACGACTCCGCACTATCTCGTGATCGCGATCGGAAAACCGGAGCGAGTGGAGTATCTGTCGATCAAGAAGTGGGAGAGCAGCGACGGATCGCCGCCGCCCTCTTAGAAGCACTCGCGCGATACGCGCGCGGCGCGACCCCGAACTCCGCGCGGAACGCGCGATTGAAGTTCGACACGTCGCCGAAACCGCAGTCGAGCGCGACGTCGATCACGCGCGCGTCTCCGAGTGCGAGTCGCAACGCCGCATCGCGCAGGCGTGCGCGCAGCGTGAACTGGTGCGGTGTTACGCCGGTGATGCGCGTGAACGTCCGTAGAAAGTGATATGCGCTGAGTCCCGCGTGCTGCGCCAGGAGTTGCAGCGACAAGTCGGCATCGGCGTGCCGTTCCATCACGCGAATCGCTCGCGCCACACGCGAGACCGCATTCAACGGTGCGGTGGTGCCTCCGAGGTCCGCATCATTCGCGAGCCGCACCGTCTGCGCCGCGACGTCGATCGCGAGCTCCTCCCACGACGCGTCGGCCGCTCCGATCAACGCGGCGCACGCGCGCGCGACGAGGGGAGCCGACGCCCGCAACGGCGGCAGCCGCGTCGTCCGAAAGTGTGGTGCTCCGAGAAAATCGGGTGCGTACTTGAACGCGATGCAGCGATCGCCTGAGCCGTGGTCGTGCCCGCACTCGAACGACTGTCCCGGATTGCCGAGGAGCAGCGAGCCGGGCGTCATCAACTGGCGCTGGTACTGAAATGTGCCGGCGACGACGATCCCGATCGAGACGCCCGCATGCTGCTCCTCGAACCGGCGATCATCCGGACCCGAAGTGCAGATCACGTCCGAGACGCTCCATCCTTCGCCGCGCGCGAGCACTCTCGCGGTCGCAGATCCAGCTGCGCCGGAGATCGCTCGTTCCTTCAGTGCCTGCTGCAGCGCGACCGCAATTTTCGCCAAGAATCGATCTCCTTCTGCCGCGTATAACCCCGCCACGACGCAAAGCGTTCGTGAAGGAGGTTCGATCATGACGATGATGCAGGCACTCGCGGCGCCCGGACGCTCGCCCGAAATTCCGGAAGAGCACGACGTCTACGGCTGGCTCGTCGGTAGTTGGGAGCTCGACGTCGTGCGCTACCTTGTCGACGTCCGCGACAAGAAGATCAAAGGACAAGTGCACTTCGGCTGGGTTCTCGAAGGACGCGCGATGCAGGATGTGTGGATCATGAAGGCGGAGAGCATCGTGAGCACGTACGGCACGACGTTCCGCGTGTGGGATCCTTCGATCCAGGCATGGCGCGTCACGTGGACGAATCCGATCACCGGCCGTCGCGACGAGTTGGTCGGACGCCGCCACGGGAACGACCTCGTGCAGATCGGCACGCACGGCGACGGCACGCCGATTCGCTGGATCTTCACCGACATCACCGATGATTCGTTCCGCTGGCTCGGCGAAGCGCTCGAGCACGACGGCGCGACCTGGAAACTGGAAGCCGAATTTCACGGCAGGAGAATGGGACCATGACCGACAACGAGAAATCCCTTCGCGACCACCTGCGCCAGGTTCTGGACTGGGACCACGCGCACCTGAAGTTCGACGACGCCGTCAAAGACTTTCCGCCTGCTTTGCGTGGAGTGCGTCCCGCCGGCGGCCCGCACTCCGCGTGGGAGCTCCTCGAGCACCTTCGCATCACGCTGTGGGACATCCTCGAGTTCACGCGCGACGCGAAGCACGTGTCGCCGAAGTTCCCCGAGGGCTACTGGCCGACCAGCGAAGCGCCGTCGACGGAGAGCGCATGGGGCGAGAGCGTCGCGGCCTTCCAATCCGATCTCCGCGCGATGGTCGACCTCGTCGCCGACGAATCGATCGATCTCTACGCACGCATCCCGCACGGCGACGGACAAACGGTATTGCGCGAGATCCTGTTGACCGCCGATCACAACGCGTATCACCTCGGCCAGCTGGTGATGGTGCGGCGCCTGCTGGGCGCGTGACTCCGCATTACTTCGTCAGCGCCGCGATCTGTTGAAGGAGCGCATGGATCTTGTACGGCTTGTGCAGATACGCTGTCCGGGCGTCGCACAGAAGGGGCTCGAGTCGTTCCGTGTCGCCGTAACCCGATGCGATCAGGATCGGGACGTCCGGAAGTTGCTCGCGAATCCGCGCGTGGACGCGATCGCCGGTCATCTCGGGCAGTCCGAGATCGAGGATCACCAGATCAGGACGAAAGCCGCCGGCGAGCAGGCGCAGTGCTTCCGATCCGTTGTGCGCGAGGTCCACGGACATCCCTTCCGCTGCCAACACGCTGCTGATCGCTTCGCGGATCACGGCGTCATCGTCGATGAAGAGGACCTGCAACCCGGGGCGAGCCGTCGCCGCAGCCTCGGCGGGCACGAGCTCCAGTGCCGCCTTGAACGGTTCCGTCGCCTTCGGCAGCAGCACGTAAAACGTCGTTCCCTTGTCCGGCACGCTGTCGACATGAACGGCACCGCGGTGATCCTGCACGATCCTGTGCACGACGGACAGACCGAGTCCGGTGCCTTTTCCGACTCCCTTTGTCGTGAAGAACGGATCGAAGATCCGTTCGCGAACCTCGCGATTCATCCCGACGCCGGTGTCGCTCACCGACAGCAGAACGAATCCCTCGCGATCGACGTGCCACGATCCCGCTTCCACGTGAGTCGGCTCGCGCACCTCGACTGTGAGACGGCCGCCGTTCGGCATCGCGTCGCGGGCGTTCAGCAGGAGGTTGAGCAGGACCTGGCCGAGCTGCGCCTTGTCTCCGGTCGCGACCACGCGCGCAGCTTCGAATCGCGTCTCGACCTCGATCTCGGGAGGAAGAATGACCTGCGCCATCGTCACCTCCTCGCATACGAGCTCACCGAGATCGACGGCAGCGACCTCCGGTTGCCTGGGCTGCCCGAAATCGAGCAGTTGGCGCGTCACCCGCTGCGCCCGTTCGACCGCGTTGCTGATGTGTCGTGCGGAACGCTGCAGTTCCGGATCCTGTGGGTATTGGCGCAGGATCATCTCGGCCCACGGCGAAGCGGCCATGAGCGCGTTGTTGAAATCGTGCGCGATGCCGGATGCCATCTGGCCGAGGGCCTCCATGCGTTGCGCGATGACGAGCCGGCGTTCGATCTCCGCCGTGCGCGCAGCCTCCATGCGCACGCGGCGGATCCGCAGCGCGACCACCGCCCAGATCACGGCGCCGATCATCGCCAGCATCAGCACCGCGAATGAGCGTCGCTGATAGAAGAAAGGTGCGAGCGAAAGCGGAACGGTCGCGCCGACGTCATTCCAGACGCCGTCATCGTTCGCGGCAATCACGCGGAAGCGGAACTGTCCGGGCGGCAGCGCCGTGTAATACGCGGTGCGGCGCGACCCGGCGTCGATCCACTGGTCGTCATATCCGTCGAGCTTGTACCGAAACCGGGCTCGCTCGGGAACGATGAAGCTCAACGCCGTATAAGTGATCTCGAGGTTTTTCGTTCCGCGAGGAATCTCGAACGCTCCATTGCCGCGCAGCGGTTTGCGATCCGCGACGACCTGCTCGACGTGTACCGGCGGCGGGTGCAAGTTCCTCCGCATGTGCCGCGGGTCCACGATCGCCACACCCGCATTCGTAGGAAACCACAACTGTCCGTCCGCGCTCTTCGCCCCGGCTGGCTGGGAGCCGCCGCTGCAGTCGCGGCTGAGCATCCCGTCACGCTCGTCGAGAACCAACGACTCGACGCGCGCGACCTTTCCCTCGGCATACGCATTCAGGGAGTCTTTGCGGACCGCGAAGATGCCGTTGTTGGAGCTCATCCAGAGACGCCCGTCGTCGCCTTCGAGAATCTGCAGCACGACATCGTCGAAGAGTCCCTGAGGCGTGCCGTATACGGTGATCTTTCCATTCTTCAGGCGATTCAGGCCGCCGCCCTCCGTGCCGATCCAGATTGTTCCTTCCGCGTCGATGCTGAGCGAGCGGAGGCTGTCTTGCGATAACCCGTCCTGCTCCGTGTAGGCCTTGCGAAACGCACCGTCGACAAAGTGGTAAAGGCCGTTCCCGTCCGTCGCGACCCACAGCGAGCCGTTCTTCTCCGCCGCCATCGCGCGCACGAACAATCTCTTCTTGCCCACGCGCGCGACGCGGTGGCTGGCAGCGCCGTTCGTGATGAGCGTCAATGGTCCGCCGTTCGTCCCGACCCACACCCCGCCATCGGCTTGTTCGGCAAAAGCGCGAATGGTGTTGTCCGGGATGTCGGGATCGAGAACCATCGTCTCGACGATCCGATCACCGACGATGCGCACCACTCCACCCAGCTCGGTTCCGATCCACATCGTGCCGTCGCTCGACTGAAAGAGCGATCGCACCGAATCGTTCGGCAGCCCGTCGCGCGTCGACCAGGTAGTGATCGTTCCACCCGCGATTCGGGCGACACCCTTTCGCGTGCCGATCCACGCTCCTCCCGCGGAGTCGTGAAAGATGGTCTGGATCGCGTCGCTCGGAAGGCCGTCGGCCGACGTCATGGTGCGCACCTTGCCATCGCGGAGGCGGTGCAGGCCGGCACCCGACGTGCCGATCCACAGATTGCCCTCGTGGTCTTCGGCGATCGCGTGGATCGGCCCTTGTCCCAGTTCTCCGGGCGCGCCCGCGGTGATCACGCCGTTGTTCGCACGCGCAAGCCCTGCGTTCGTGCCGATCCAGAGGTTGCCGGCCGAGTCCTCGAGGAGCGCTCCGATCGATCCGCTCGGCAGCGTTCCGCGCGCGCGGAACGGAGTGAAGCGGCCGTTGCTCCACTCGAACAGTCCGGCGCCGTTCGTCCCGATGACAATCTGTCCGTTTCTCAGTTGGTGGATGACCGGGATCGCGTCATGCGGGATCGCGTCGCGCCCGGCGTAGGTCTTCGGGACGCCACCTTCGACTCGGCTGAGACCATACAGATCGCTGCCGAGCCACAGGACGCCGGATCGGTCCTGCTCAATGGACCAGATGGTTCCCTTGACGAGCGTCGGCGGATTCCAACGCGTGATCCGGCCGTCTCGAAATCGAGCAATCCCGCCGCGCGCGCCAATCCACAACGTCCCGTCGCGATCTTCATGGAGGGAGTAGACGTAGTCGCTCGGCAAGCCATCCGCCCGCGTGAACGTCGTGAACGCGCCGGCGCGGTAGCGCATCAGACCTCCGCCATGCGTGCCGATCCAGAGATTCCCGGCGCGGTCTTCGAGGAGAGAGAGCACGTGATTGGCTCGAAATGCGGGAACGTCGCGCCGCGCGAAACGTTTGAAGTTCACGCCGTCGAAACGCGCCAGCCCTTCTTCCGTGCCGATCCAGAGGTAGCCATCGCGCGTCTGCACGATTGCGCGAACGGTTTCGGAAGGGAGGCCGCGATTGGTTTCCCATGCGTCGTGAACGTATTGGGTCAGCGGACGCGCCGGATCGAGCGCGTACGACGACCGCGCGACGAGGGTGGCCGCAATCAGCAGTGCGTCGAGGACGAGACGGATGCGCATGATTGGGTGAAGCGGGCCACACCCTCAGAGCAATGGGAAGGATAGCCTCTCGGAGGGAACCCCTCAACGCACGATCTTCACGATCGCCGCAAAGTGCAGCAGCGCGCCCACGAGCGTCAGCGCGTGGAACACCTCGTGGTACCCGAACACGCGCGGCCAGGGGTCGGGGCGTTTGAGCGCGTAGACCAGCGCTCCGATCGTGTACACGATGCCGCCGGCGAGGATGAGCCAGACATACGCGCCGAGGAATTCGCGGACCTCCGCAAAGTACGGCACGATCATCCAGCCCATGGCGACCGCCACCAGAGCGATCAGCGCCTTCGGTGCCTTCACCCAGAACAGCGAGAGCAGCACGCCCGCGGCGGCGCTTGCCCAGATCATGATCAGCAGGCGGCGACCGTCGTCACCGCCGAGGCCCAGGAGCGAGACCGGCGTGTACGTTCCGGCGATGAGGACGAAGATCGACGCGTGATCGGCGCGACGCATCCACGCGCGGATCCGTTCCTCGGCCCACTGCACGCGGTGATAGATCGCGCTCACCGCGAACAGCACGACGAGGCTCAGTGAATAGACGGCCGCGGCGATGGCGGCGCGGGGAGACGAGGCCATCGCGACGAGCACCGCGCCCGCGCCGAGCGCGCCCCAGGCGGCGGTGTGATGCAGCACGCCGCGGAGCAACGGTTTTCCGGTCGGGTTGTTCGTCGTCTCCATCTTGGTTACCATGGCGTAAGTTTCGCTCGGGTAAGTTACGTCGAGGTAAGTTCCGTGTCAACGCGCAAAAAGCGACTCAGCGCGGCCGAGCGCCGCGCCCAACTCATGCAGGTCGGTCGCACCGTTTTCGCGGAGACCGGCTTCGAGACCGCGTCGCTCGAGGTCATCGCACAGCGCGCCGGCGTCACGAAGCCCATCATCTACGAGCACTTCGGCAGCAAGGAGGGACTCCACGCTGCGATCGTCGAGCGGGAGATGGACGCGCTCGTGACGCGGGTGTCGGAAGCGATGTCGGAAGGATCGGCGCGCGCGCGTTTCGAAGGCGCGGTCGTGGAGTTCATGACCTACGCGGCCGAGGAGCCGGCGGGATTTGCGGTGCTGACGCGTGAGACGCCGACGCCCGCGCGTCCGGGGATGACTCGCGTCATCGATCAGTTGACGGAGCGCGTCGGCGCGATCTTCAGCCGCGAGCTCGCACGCGCGGGCTACGACCGCAAGCTCGCGCCGATCTACGCGACCGCGCTCCTCGGCATGGTCACGCAGGTCGGGCGGTGGTGGGCGGTGGAGGGGCGTCGGGTCTCGCGCGATCAGGTCGTGCGGCACGTTGCAGCGCTCGGTTGGATGGGGTTGAGACATCTGCCGAAGACGCCGGCGCGTGTGGTCGTTCGCCAATCCACCTAAATCATTTCCCCCCGCATACGAAACCTTTCGTCGATTTCTACGAATGATGTCGTAGACGGCGGCTTTCCTAACATTTCCGGACTCCCGCCGTCTGACTTCGACAAAGGAAGACGCCGATGAACGTACGAGTCCTGATTGTCTCGCTCGTGGTCTTCACGACACCCGTATTTGCGCAGGTCGTTGCACCGGAAGGGCCACGAACGTACGTGCCGGCCGACTTTGCGCAGTTCGCTCCACGCACCGCGCTCGACATGCTGAGTCGCGTCCCCGGCTTCGGCATCAAGGAGGAAAACGACGAGCGCGGCCTCGGCGAGGCGAGTGGTAACGTCGTCATCAACGGCCAGCGGCTCTCCGGAAAATCGAATGACGTGGTGACGGAGCTGAGCCGCATCCCGGCAGGAAACGTGGAACGGATCGAGATCGTCGACGGTGCGACGCTGGACATCCCCGGACTCACCGGTCAGGTCGCGAACGTGATCGTTCGCTCGACGGGCATCAGCGGACAGTGGGCGTACCGGCCCGAGTTCCGCTCGTACTACACCGATCCACTCTTCACCCGCTTCGAGGTGTCGGTCAGCGGAACGAAAGGTCCGGTGCAGTACACCCTCGGCATCGACAACCGCGGCAACCGGAGCGGCGCCGGCGGCCCGACGTGGATCTACGCGCCCGACCGCACGCTGCGGGAAGCGCGCGACGAAGAGTGGCGCGGCAATTACGATCAGCCGCGGTTCAGCGGACGATTCGTATTCGATGGCCCCGGAAGCGCGAAGGCCAATCTCAATGTCCTCTACGGCCGGATCTACTTCGACTACCTCGAAACGGGAACGCGCACGCGCGCCGACGGTGCGTATGACCGCAAGGTGACGGAGGATCAGAGTGGGCACAACTACGAGATCAGCGGCGACTATGAGTGGGCACTGGGAGCGGGACGCCTCAAGCTGATCGGGGTCGGGCGCGGCAACCGTTATCCGGACGAAGTGACAGTCGTGAACACGTTCGACGATGGCTCGCCGGCGGAAGGCATCCGCTTCACCCAGGTCGGCGACGAGCGGGAGCTGATCGGTCGCGGCGAGTACCGCTGGACGGGCGGCGGTGCGGAGTGGCAAATCTCCGCCGAGGGTGCGTTCAACAGTCTCGACAACACGTCTCGACTCTTCGAGATGCAGAGTGGCGGAGCGTTCGAAGAGATCCCTCTCGAGGGCGGCATCGCGAAAGTCGAAGAGGATCGTTACGAGGTGGTCGGCAGCTATGGCCGGCCGCTCGCCGCGAACCTGACGATGAAGCTGTCGGCCGGCGGCGAGTATTCGCAGCTCGCGCAGGTCGGCGCGGGCGGCACGACGCGCACGTTCTATCGTCCGAAGGGCGAGCTGTCGGCGGCGTGGAAGGTCTCTCCGAAGACCGACCTCAATTTCAAAGTTGCGCGCCGCGTCGGGCAGCTCAACTTCTTCGACTTCCTCGCATTCGTCGACGTAGCCTCGGACGTCGAGAAGGCCGCGAATCCGGATCTCGTCCCGGAGCAGAGCTGGGATTTCGAGATCGAAGGCGTGCGCAACCTCGGCTCGCTCGGATCGACGACGCTGCGTGTCTACGGCCGCCTGATCGACGACATCATCGACTACGTGCCGATCGGGACCAGCGGTCAGTCGCCCGGCAATCTCGATCATGCGACGCTGTACGGCATTCATTCGCGAAGCACGCTCAATCTGGATCGCATCGGCTGGCACGGCGCACGTCTCGACGCGCAGGTGCAGTGGCAGGACAGCGAGGTGGAAGATCCACTCACGGGCGAGGAGCGCCCGATCAGCAACAGCCTCCAGGAGTTCTTCGATCTCGCGCTGCGATACGACATCCCGAAGTCCGACTGGGCCCTGGGGACCGGCTACAGCTATCAGCTCAACGCGAAGAACTATCGCCTGACCGAGGTCGGGCGGCTGTGGGAAGGCCCCATCTGGGGGAACGTGTACGTCGAGCACAAGAACGTGGGCGGCCTGACGGTGCGCGCGGGCGTGTACAACCTGCTCGCGGCAGACAGCATGTGGAACCGTACCGTGCACACAGGCCGACGCACGGATCCGGTGCAGTTCATCGAGGAACGAGACCGCCAGATCGGCCCGATCTTCTCGTTCGCAGTACGCGGGAAGTTCTAGTTTTGGAGTGCAGCGGCGGAGCATTCGCTTCTCACTAGCATCCGACAGACCCATTGACTCGGTCTTCGGTGACGCTGCGAACGTTCACGCTCCAGACGTCCCTATATCGGCTTTTCCGGAGGAACCGTTGCGTGGAGATCGTGGCGCCGGCGATGTAGCAGTCAATCCCACGCCGCCAGAAGCGCCCTGTGCAATCTCTGTCTACGAAAGGAGGCGTTATACTGCTGCATTCCCGAAATGTGGAGGTAACGAATGTCGCGGGTTCGATACCCGCTCATCGTTGTTCTGATCGTCAGCGCGATCGCGTTCGTTGTGCGGCGCACTGATCCGGATCGTGAGCTCGCCGCGGCGTTGAACACGCTCGGCTACCGTACCATTGAAGGCCGTTTGGCGCGGTCGTGTCCCCACAAGCCGTACCGCCGCATCAACGCCGCGGCCCTTCCGGATCTCTCGCTCTTCGCGCCCCAGTCGCGCGGAATGTGGCAGGACGCGCGCACCGCCGATTCGAGACGCCTCGCCGGCGCTACGCTCCTGCTCAGCGGCCGCGCCGGTGAAGCGTATTCGACGTTCGTCGATTTGTTGCGCCATCACTCCGGAGAGACGGATGTTCTGCAACTGATTCACACTTCGAACGACGCTGCGCTCCTGACCGACTTCAGCGTGGCAGCATTAGAACGAACTGGCGACCGCGAACTTGTGCTCGCGTACGAGGCGGCGGATCGCGCCTGGCAGCTCTCACAATCCGTCGAAGCAGGCTGGAATCGCGCTTTAGCCGCGCACCGAATCGGGATGTACGCGTTCGCCGAGCGCGCATGGCAAGAAATCCGCGCACGCGAACCGGATGGCGAGTGGGCACGCGAGGCGGAGGAGAGGCGTGCGGAAGCGGCGCGTCGCGCGGCAGCGTCACCGTCCGCGCCGCTGGAGCTGTTCTTCTATCGCGATCTGTTCGTTCGCACGCGCGCGGGCGAAGCGCCGCGCGATGTCGTTCTGAACGACCGTCTCGCATCCGAAACGACTGCCGCGGTCGCGAATCTGCAGAAGGGGGGAGAGCGGAAGCGACTCAATGCAGTGATCGCGGCGTACATGCGTGGCCGCGAAGCGGTCGATCGCAGTGAGGTCGCCGCGGCGAGCGAAGCCTACGCGATCGCTGAGGCGGAGCTCGACGCGCTGCACGTGCCGCTCGCGTGGATTGCGCGCGATCAGCGCATTCGCTGCGATTGCACGTTGCAAAAAGCCGGTTGTCTCGAGAAGATGCGTACGTTTAGGCGTGACGTCACCGCGATCGGGCGCTACCCGTGGCTAGCCGCGCGAAGCGTTTACGGCGAGGGGCAGACGCTCTATCGCCAGGGGCGCGTGTACGAGGCCGCGCAGGATCTCGGGCACGCCCTTGCCGCGTTCGAAAAGCTCGGCGACGACGCAGCCGCCGCGCAGATGCACGTGTTGCTGACGAATGTCTACGCGGCCGGCGGCGAGAGCGACCTTGCGCTCCGGCATTATTTGCAGGGCATTGCAGCACCGAATCCGCCTGACATCGTCGATCGCCGCCGCCGTATCCTGGAGGACGGCATCGTCTTCATGTTGCGGCACGGCTATCTCGCGACAGCGGAACTGCTACTCGACGATCTGGCCACAGCGGCGACGACGGACGCCGCGAAAGTTTCGGAGGCGATGCTGCGCGGCATCGCGGCCTTCCGCCGCGGCGATGCGCGCCGTGCGTCGCAGTACTTCACTGACGCGCGCGCGTTGCTGCGTGCGCTGCTCGACGAGTCGACGCGCGCCGACCTGCAGTTCCGGCTCGCAATCGCCGAGGCGGGATCGCGGATGCAACCTGCGAGCTCGATCCTGTCGGATCTAGATGCCGGCGTCGCCACCCAATCCAGTACGGAGTACTCGATCTGGCTGCCGCAATTGCTGACCGAGCGCGGAGCGGCGTTCGAGAGCGCTAACGATCCGGTGCGCGCGGAGGCCGACTATCGCCGCGCGATCGAGATTCTCGAATCACGCGAGCCTCGCATCGACCAGACCGTGCTCGCGCTGGGCATCACAGCGCCGGGCGAGTCGCCGTTCGACCGCGCCATTCGTCTGCTCCTGCGACAAGAGCGCACCCTTGAGGCGCTGTCGATTGCCGAGCGCGCCAGTGCATTGCGCATCTCGTCGCTTCATGCACGTGGTGCCGGCGTGCGCGACGTCTTTCGGCCGCTGCGCGATCGCGGCGATGGCATCGCGGAAGCGCGGCAAGCATTGCGGGCGGGCGAGATCGCAGTGACGCAATACCTGCTTCGCGACGAACTGATCGCATGGGTGATCAAGAAGGAGAGTATTCGAGCGGTGCGGACGCCGCTGCGGCGCGAGGTAATCCTACGTTACGCCGAGCAGTTGCAGCACTGTCAGAAGAATTCCTGCGGCGCTGCCGTCGCGGCTCTCTCCGGCGCATTGCTGCATCCGTGGATCGAAGACGTTGCGCGCGACGCTACGCTGGTGCTGCAACCGGCGGCAGAGTTGGAGGCGGTGCCGTTTGCGATGCTTGAAACGCGCGACGGCGAGCGTCTCGTTCTGCGCAACGCGACCACGACAGTGCCGAAGCTGCGCTCGTTCGCACAGGCCGCAAAACACGACGCCACACGAGAGGGAGACGTGCGCGCGTTTTTCGCCGCCGCCGCGAATCCCGGCGGTGAGCTCGGCCCGCTTCCGCGTGCCATTCCCGAGGTGAGGGATGCGTCGTTGCGGTATCCGCATGCCGAGGTCGAGCCGCATGCGACACGCGCGCGCTTCCTCGCGAAATCGCCCGACTTCTCGGTCGTGCACTTCGCGGGGCACATCGTCGTCGATCCCGCGCGGCCGCTTTTCTCCGCGCTCGTGTTCGACGAGGGCGAGCTGTTGTACGTGCACGAGCTCGACGAGCGATCATTCGCGAACGCGCGATTGATCGTGCTTTCAGCGTGCGACAGCGGACGTTCTCCGCGCCCCACGATGAGCGTCGCAAACGCGCTACTCAGTCAGAACGTCCCGTCGGTCGTCTACACATTCCGCGCTGTCGACGACGAAGTCGCAGAGGCGTTCGCTCTTGCACTCCATCGCGCCCTCGGCAGTGGGGAATCGCGAGCCGAGGCGATGCGCGAGGCGCAGCTTTCGGTCATGCGGAACCGGCCGGACGATCCAACAGCATGGGCGGCCTTCGCGCTCGCGGGCGCGGCAGGACCGCTCAACGAGTCCGAGAAGAAGAATGAGGAGGACAGATGATGGCGACGAGGACAAGAAACGAAAAGCGCAATCTGAAAGTCGTATTCGATGGCGTCATTGCCGTGGGACCGGGGCATACGGACGAGGCGACCCGGCCGGGGCCATTCTTCGGTGTGATGGCGCGCTCGACGCGGCGGCTCTCCGATCGCACGCGGCGTCTGAGACGCGCGAAAGGAAAAAAGAACAAGGAGAAAGCACTCTACATCCCGATGCACGTGCCGACGATCTTCACTTTGATGGAGCCGACAAAGGACAGCCGTCCGCCCGACCAGGTCCTGCAACTCTCTCCGGTGCATCCCCGCTGGTACCTCTGGCATCCGTTCCGTGAGCGTTTGGAGTTTCGATTCGACGGCGACGGCACCTCCGGCCCTCTCGCGTATCTGCGCGGTCCTCAACCGACGTTGGTCGGTCACGAGATCCCGACGGCGCCGATTGCAATCCACGGAATCGATCAGGTTCCGGACCTGCGCCTGATCTGGCCGGAGCGCAGCGTGCTGCTCGATGGTCTCCTTTCCGCGGATCCAGGCGTCAACGCCAGCGTGATGACCCAGGTGCTGGTGCCGTACGGTCTGGTGGCGGGTGCCGGCACGCTCGACAAGGGAAACCCGCTGGAGGTTGTCTTCGATCCGCCGCGTGGGCTGCCAAAGCACGACGCTCTCGTCCCGAATGCGGCGGTCATGGTGCAGGCGAACACGATCGAGATCGCGAGCTACTCGCTCGACACCGGCGAGCGGCTCGACTCGATCAAGTTCCGCATGCGCGATGACGCGGAGATCTGGCTATCGAACGGCGATCCGTCTGACGTCGAGATCGACATGGACGAGTTGGCGAAGCAGGTTGCCGAGCGGACCGCTCAGGCTGAGGGCAAGACAGGTGGGGCGAAGAAGGGAAAGGCGCAGCAGTTTGCGGAGCAGGTCAACTCGACATTCCGCTTCGAGAGTCCCGAGCAGAACCTGCGCGCGGCGCTGGAGTTCTACCACGGCAGCCTCGACGAGGTGACGTCAGGACTCGCGATCGATCACCACCGCGCGGGCAACGTCGACATCGATTTCGAGCTGTTTTACACGCTCACGAAGAACGCGTACCTCGCGCTCGACGGTCGCGGCTTGCCGGTTCCGCGACGCCCGCGTCCGGGCGACGAGTTCAACGGTCCCAACTGCTACCTCGCGATTTGCGACACTCTCGACAAGTTGTTCCTGAAGTCGCAGGACCGCTGAGACCGTGGCAGCGAAGCGGCTCGCTTCGCTGCCACGCTCCTTCAGATTCCGCCGAGGGCTTTGTACACCCCCACCACGCTCGTGAACACGCGCGCTTCCGCTTCCGCCACCGCATCCTCGGCCTGCAACTGCGTCCGCTCCGCGTCGAGCAGCGCGAGAAAATCGGCCACGCCTTCGCGGTAACGCGCGCGGGCGATCGTCGACGCGCGGGCGCTTTCGCGCGCCTGCTCGTTCAACTTCACCAGCCGCAGTTGCTGCTCGCGATATGCGACCAGCGCGTTCTCCGTTTCCTCGAGCGCGCGGAGGATCGTCTGCTCGTACTGCGCGAGCGCCTCGCGCGTGCCGGCTTCGGCGCCGTGAAGTCGCGCGTGTGCGCTGCCGAGATCGAACGCGGCCCAGCCGAGCGCCGGAGTCACAGCCCACGAGCGTGAGTCCGCATCGCCGAACAGACTTCCGCGGCCTGCAAGAAATCCGAGGAAGCCGGAGATCGTGATGTGCGGATAGAGATCCGCGGCTGCGATCCCTTCGCGTGCGGCCGCGGCGGCGAGACGTCGCTCGGCGGCGCGGATGTCGGGACGCCGGCGCAGCAGCGACTCCGGCTCGCCGAGCGGCAGCGCCTTCGCGAGCGGCGGGTACGCGCGCGGCGACAGATCGACGCCGAGCTCTCCCGGCCGGCGGCCGGTCAGCACTGCCAGGCGATGCTCGCGCTCCGCGATCGCTGCGCGAATCGGCGGAAGAAGCGCTTCCGTACCGGCGACGCGCGCCGCCGCGCTCGCGACGTCGAGCTCTTCGCCGACTCCCGCGTCACGGCGCAACCGCGTGAGGCGCAGCGACTCGCTCTGATTCGCGAGACTCCGCTCCGCGACTGCAAACTGTTGCTGCAGACCGCGCAGCTCGAAATAGTTCCGCGCGACCTCCGCGGCCACGCTCACGCGCACATCCTCGAGACTCGCGTCGAGACTCTCGGCCGTCGCAGCGGCGTTGGCGATCTGCGAGCGCACGCGGCCGAACAGATCGACTTCCCAGAACGCGTCGAAGCCGGCGCGATACGTCGACGACGTCGTCTGGAACTGCTCGCGGCGATCGACGGCTGCGCCCGCGGTGACGGTCGGAAACCGATCGAGCGAAACATCGCTGAAGACCGATCGCGCCTGATCGAGTCGCGCGAGCGCGATCCGCACGTCGTGATTCGACTCCAGCGCCGCGGTCTCCAGACTCTCGAGGATCGGGTCTTCGAACTGCTGCCACCAGCGCGGGTCGTACGCCTGCTTCGTGAAGTACTCCGAGTCCGCCTGCTTCACCGCCGCCGGCTCCACGACCGGCGCGGTGTACGGACGCAGCGTGCATGCGCCAAGGAGCAGCACAACTGCGAGCGCGGTTGCAACGTGAGGAACGAGAGCGCGACGCTTCGAAGCGAAGCGCGCCACGAGATTGCCGATGACTGTGAAGAACACAGGCGTCAGGAACAGACCGAAGACCGTCACGCCGAGCATTCCCGCGAAGACCGCGATGCCCATCGCCTGGCGGATCTCCGCACCCGCGCCCGACGAGAAGACGAGAGGTACGACGCCCATGATGAACGCGACGGACGTCATCAGCACCGGGCGCAAACGCACGCGGCAGGCCTCGAGAATCGCGGTTACGCGATCATCGCCCTGTTCCTCCCGACGCTTCGCGAACTCGACGATGAGGATCGCGTTCTTGCACGCCAGTCCCGCGAGCACGAGGAAGCTGATCTGCGTGAAGACGTTGTTGTCGCCGCCGGTGATCCAGACACCCGCGATTGCGGAGAGGATGGTCATCGGCACGATGAGGATGACGCTCAGCGGCAGCGTCCAGCTCTCGTATTGCGCCGCAAGCACGACGTACACGAGCAAGACACAGAGAGGGAAAATCAGCAGCATCGTGTTGCCGCTGAGCTGTTCCTGATACGCGAGCTCCGTCCACTCGAAGCTCATCCCGCTCGGCAGTTTTTGGCGAAGCACTTCCGCGATCGCGTTCTGCGCCTGACCGGAACTGTAGCCGGGAGCCGGTCCGCCGTTGATCTCCGCGGCGGGGAAGCCGTTGTAGTGCATCACCTGCTCGGGACCGTAGCCGCGCGTCACCGTGACGAGCGATCCGAGCGGCACCATCGCGCCGTTGGCGCTGCGCGTTTCGAGACGGCGGATCTGTTCGGGCTGGGTCCGGAACGCCGACTCGGCCTGTACGTTCACCTGATACGTTCGGCCGAAGCGATTGAAGTCGTTCACGTAGAGCGATCCGAGGTAGACCTGCAGCGTGTCGAAGACGTCGGTGAGACCGACGCCGTACGTCTTCGCGCGCTCGCGATCGACGTCCGCGTCGATCTGCGGCACGCTCACCTGAAAGCTCGAGAACAAACCCGCGAGCTCCGGACGCTTGCGCCCTTCCGCCACCGCACCCTGAAGTTGCGTGTAGAGCTGCTCGAATCCGGCGCCGTCGCGGTCCTCCACGAACATCTTGAAGCCGCCGACGCTGCCGAGGCCTTGCACGGGCGGCGGCGGGAAGATGGCGACGAACGCTTCCTGAATCCCGGAGAACTTTCCATTGAGATCGCGCACGATCGCGTCGGCGCTCATGTCTTTTCCGTGGCGCTGCTCGTGCGGCTTCAGCGTGACGAAGACGATCCCCGCATTCGATGCGTTGACGAATCCATTGATCGATAGACCTGGGAACGCCACCGAGCTCTCGACGCCGGGATGCTCGCGCGCGATGTCCGACATCTCGCGAATGACCGCCTCGGTGCGATCGAGCGTCGCGGCGTCGGGCAGTTGCGCGAACGCGACGAGATAGTTCTTGTCCTGCGCCGGAACGAATCCGCTCGGCACCGAGCGCAGGCCGAGCCAAGTCAGTCCGACGAGGCCAACGTAGAGAATCAGCGCGGCGACGGAGACGCGCAGCACGCGCGATACGCCCTTCGCGTACGCCGATGATGCGCGGCCGAAGCCGCGATTGAAGAGGCGGAAGAACCAGCCGAAGAGGAAGTCCGCCGCGCGCTGCAGGCGATCATGCGGCGCGCCGCGGGGGAGGAGGAGTCGAGAGGCCAGGGCAGGAGAGAGAGTGAGGGAGTTGATCGCCGAGATGACCGTGGAGATTGCAATCGTGAGCGCGAACTGGCGGTAAAACTGTCCCGTCAGACCGCTGATGAATGCCGTGGGGATGAACACTGCGCAGAGCACGAGCGCGATGGCGATGATCGGGCCGGACACTTCCTTCATCGCCTGACGCGTCGCAGCCATGGGATCCAAGCCCAGCTCGATGTGCCGCTCGACGTTCTCCACGACCACGATCGCGTCGTCGACGACGATGCCGATCGCGAGCACGAGTCCGAACAGCGACAATGTGTTGAGCGAGAAGCCGAGACCGAGCATCACCGCGAACGTTCCGATCAGGGACACCGGAACCGCGACGAGCGGGATGATCGACGCGCGCCACGTCTGCAGGAAGATCATCACGACGATGACGACGAGCAGCAGCGCTTCGAACAACGTCGTCACGACGGCGCGGATCGACTGGCGCACGAAGATCGTCGGGTCGTAGACGATCTCGTATTTCACTCCGTCCGGGAACGATTTCTGGAGACGATCCATCGTCTCGCGCACCTGCGACGACGCTTCGATGGCGTTCGTGCCGGGACGCTGGAAGATGCCGATGGCCACGGCCTGCTGGTTGTCGAGCAGGCTGCGCATCGAATAGAGATTCGATCCGAGCTCCACGCGCCCGACGTCTTTGATGCGCGTGATCTGCCCTTCGGGCGTCGCACGCACGACGATGTTCGCGAACTCGTCTTCGTTCGTGAGACGTCCGCGCGCGTTGATGGAGAGCTGAAAGGTGGTATCGCTCGGCGTGGGTGGCGCGCCGAGGACGCCGGCCGCGACCTGGAGGTTCTGTTCGCGAATCGAGCGCACGACGTCGGTCGCCGTCAGTTGGCGCGCGGCGAGGCGATCGGGATCGAGCCACACGCGCATCGAGTACTCGCCCGCGCCGAACACCTGCACGGCGCCGACGCCGCCGATGCGCGCCAACTCGTCCTTCACGCGCAGATGCGCGAAGTTCGAGAGATACAACATGTCGTAGCGGTTGTCGGGCGAGACGAGGTGCACGACCATGATGAAGTCGGGCGACGCTTTCTCGGTGACGACGCCGATGCGCTGCACCTCGGCCGGTAGACGCGGGATCGCCTGCGCAACGCGGTTCTGCACCTGCACCTGCGCGTTATCGAGGTCCGTGCCGACGGCGAACGTGACGGTCAAGGTCACGCGGCCATCGGCGGTCGACTGCGAGAACATGTAGAGCATGCCCTCGACGCCGTTGAGCGCCTGCTCGAGCGGACCGGCCACGCTCTCCGCGATGACTTTCGGATTCGCGCCGGGATACGCCGCGCGCACGACGACCGTAGGCGGCGCAACGCTCGGATATTCACTGACGGGAAGCTCGAACAGCGCGATCCCGCCGGCGACGACGATGATCAATGAGAGAACGACCGCAAAGATCGGCCGCGTAATGAAAAATTGTGCAAGTCTCATAAGTCCTTTTGGAGTGCGGAGGCCTTGCCTCCGCACTCCACATCAGTTCATTGCGACCTGCTCGGTCGTTACCGGCGATCCCGGCCGCACGCGCTGCAGGCCGTTGATCACGACCACGTCGCCCGCTTTCAGGCCGCTGCGCACGACGCGCAATCCATCGACGATCGGTCCGAGCTCCACCTCGCGATACTGCACGGCGCCTTTCTCGACGACGTACACGTAGCGCTTGTCGAGGTCGGTGCCGACCGCGCGGTCCTGAATCAGCAGCCCCGGGAACGAGCCGCTGCCCGGCAGTCGGAGGCGGACGAAGAGTCCGGGCGTGAGTGCGCGATCGTCGTTCTTGAAGACCGCGCGTCCGCGGATCGTGCCGGTTGCGGGATTGATCTGATTGTCGAGGAAGTCCATCTTCCCTTCGCGCGGCAAGTCCTTCTCGTTCGCGAGACCCATGCGGATCTCCAGTCCCCGCCGCGCGACGTCTCCGTAGCGGAGGAACGTCTGCTCGTCTGCTTCAAAGGTCGCGTAGATCGGATCGACGGAGACGACGGTCGTCATCAACGTGGCCTCGCCCGGTCCGGTGGAGACGAGGTTCCCCTCGGTGACGATCGCGCGGCCGACACGGCCGTCGATCGGCGAGGTGACGCGCGTGAACTCGAGGTTCAGCTCCGCGGCGCGTAATGCCGCTTCGACCGCGGACACCTGCGCCGCCGACTCGCGCGCGAACGCGGCTCGGCGTCCGTGCTCTTCATGCGACATCGCATTTTCAGCGGCGAGGTTTTCGGCGCGCTGAAGCTCGTTCTGCGCGCGCTCGACGGTCGCCCGTGCGCGCACGAGCTCGGCGCGCAACCGGTCGACCTCGGTCTGGAACGGACGCGGATCGATCTCGAACAGCAGATCGCCACGCTTCACGATCGTCCCTTCATCGAAGCGGACCCCGGCGACATAGCCGGAGACGCGCGGCCGCACGGAGACGGTATGCACGGCCTCGAGGCGTCCCGTGAATTCGTCCCATTCCGTGACCTCGCGGGCGAGAACGGGCGCGACGGTAACGCTCGGCGGCGGCGGTGTATCGGCCGGCTGGGCATCCGTGCGGTTGCACGCCGACAGCAGTCCCGCGGAAATCAACAGCAGGAGAAACAGGATTTTCTTCATGGCGCACAGCATCGGCTCTGCGACGGCCCGCGACAATCGGGCGTGCGGGACAGTGCGATCTCGTACTTTCGGCCGATGGCGCGAAATGGGTTTTGTGTCATCCTGAAGCCGCGGAGACGGCGAAGGATCTCCGCGGTTCGCGACATTCGCGCACGATCAGGGGGGTCCTTCGCCGTCTGCGCCGCTTCAGGATGACAATGAAGGAAGACACCACAGAGTCGCATCAGCCAACGCCCAGCGTTTTCGGCGATGAGGAGCACGAGTGTCCCATTCGGCAACCGATCCATTTGCCGTCGACGATCGAGGAGTTGCGTGAGGCGTTCACGCGCGAGGTTGGCGATCGCCGCCGCGCCGAATGCATGGCGCGCATGCAGAGCAACTGCGTGCAGCTCGCGCTCGACCTCCTCGTCAGCGAGCCGGACATCGACGGTTTCTTCCGCGTCTTCCTCAAGACGCTGATCGAGGAGACGGACAGCCACGCGTGCGGGGTGTGGCTCCTCGATGACGACTCGACGCAATGCGACCTCTGGATGGCGCACCTCGGCGATCAGCTGTACGCGAAGAACCAGCCGGATTGGGACCGTCTCACGCTGCCGCGCGAGAGCATGGCCGCGCATTTGTTCGCGTACCGTCCGGGATGGACCGCAACCATTGAATACATGGGCGATGATCCGCGCCTCCCTGAACCGGTGCGTGAGTTCAATCGCTCGATCGGCCTGCAGTCCGTCGCCGTCACGCCGCTGATGCTCCCGAACCGCAACCTCGGATGGATCGCGCTCTCGAGCGGCGATACGCCGCCCGAATTCGCGCCGTGGCGGCGCGCATTGCTCGAGACGATCGCACGTCAGGCGACGCTCGCGTTGCACCAGAGCCGTCTCGCGGAACAGAGCCGTGTCGAGGCGCGCCGGCAGGCCGTGCTCGAGGAGCGGAATCGCCTCGCGCGCGACATCCACGACACGCTCGCGCAGGGATTCGCGGCGATCCTCATGCAACTTCAATCGTCGCAGCGGCTCACCGCGTCGCTGCCGAAGTCCGTCGCATCGAGCATCGACAACGCGGTCGATCTCGCACGCACGCACATGATCGAGGCACGCCGCTCGGTCAGCACACTGCGTCCGGAGACGATGGAGAGCGGCGACTTCTCGACCGTGCTGCACCGCACCGTGGAGCTGGCGCGCCGCGCGACGGACGTGCCGATCGAGCTCACCATCGAAGAATTACCCGGTCTCGGCGCGGGCGTCGAGCGTGAGCTCGCGAGCATCGCGCAGGAGGCGTTGACGAACGCGGTCCGTCATGCGCGCGCGCGGCGCATCATCGTTCGCGCTTCAGCTGCACGCGGCGTCGGCTTCCGGCTTTCCGTCGCCGACGATGGACGCGGCATCGCCAAAGAGCGCTTCGGCGCGGGCTTCGGTCTCACGAGCATGCAGGAGCGCGCGGAGCGCATCGGCGCCGAGCTGACCATCGTCACCGCGCCGCGCGCCGGCACGGAGATCGTGCTGGCGTGGGAGCCAGCGTCGTTCACGATCCCTCCTCATGATCACGAGCACTGAAATCGCGACTGTCCTCGTCGTCGACGATCACGCGCTCGTGCGCACGGGCGTCGCGAAGATCATCAATCACGAGCCCGACCTCGACGTCGTCGCGGAAGCCGCAAACGGTCTCGAAGCCGTGGCCGCGTTCGAGCGCTATCGCCCCGACGTCACGCTACTCGACCTGCGCATGCCGCTGATGGAAGGCGCCGAAGTCGTTCGCCAGATCCGCGACCGCGACCCGCAGGCGAAGGTGATCGTGCTGACGACCTACGACACCGACGACGACATCTCCCGCGCCTTGAAAGCCGGTGCAAAAGCGTACGTGTTGAAGGACATCTCCGCGGACGACCTGATCGCCTGCATTCACGACGTCCTCGCCGGCAAGACCTACCTCGCCCCCGCCGCAGCCGCGAAACTCGCCGAGGGCCTGACGCACATCCAACTCACCCCGCGCGAGCTCTCGACATTGCGCCTCATGGCCGACGGAAAGTCGAACAAGGAAATCGCGAACGCCCTCGGCATCAGCGAGCGCACGGTGAAAACGCACCTCGGACACTTGTTCGAGAAGCTCGGCGTGACGTCTCGCACGGAGGCGGTGAAAGTGGCGACGCGACGTGGGCTCGTCCGCATGGACTGATGTGGAGTGCGGCAGCGGAGTAACTCGCGCCGCGTTGTCCCCTCGGCAAACTTCAGCTGCCGCTTTCCATCGCGGCAGCGTCAGCTGCCGCCCCCGGCTCACCAACTCCTGGATTAGTGCTCGCGCAAAACAAACGATGAACGTTCTGCCGTCGAGCGATCCTGATCGCTGAGCGCCGTTGCATGATGTTTCTGCGATGGCAATCCGAAAATCCGCACTCCTGTTCGTCCTCGCGGTCTTCGTGACCTGGCCCGCCGCGGCAACGGACCAACTGCCGCCCATCGCGGCGACGGTATGCGACATCACGAGTCGCCCGCAGGAGTTCGATGGAAAGATCGTCCGCGTCCGCGCGCAGGTGGTGTCGGGATTCGAGATCTCCGCAATCGGCGATCGCGATTGCCAGGTGTGGCTCTCCTATCCAGGCGCCGGCGTCGACGCGATGGTCTCCTTCGGCGGGTCGACGCCGCAGCTCTCCCGGCCGGAAATCGTCCTGAAGCGAGACCGCGCGTTCCGGCAGATGACCCGGTTCCTCGAAGCAGAGATGTATCCGCGGGAGCGAAGGTCCATTTGCATGGGGTGCCGACGATATGAAGTCACCGCAACGATGATCGGTCGGGTGGACCATGCCGCGGGCCGCGGCGGCTTCGGCCACCTGAATGGGTACAAGACGCGCCTGCTCCTGCAGTCGGTGGCCGAGGTCTCGGCGAGAGACAACGCCGGTGCGTACGACCCCGCGAAGTTCAGTGCGACCGAAGTGCGCTTTCCCGAGGGAACGATCCGGGGCACATTGCTGGACGCGCAGGGCAAACCGCTGCCGGACCAGGAGGTGAATGCAGTCGAAGCGGAACCGGAAACCGGGATCGTTCCGGAGTCGTTCCGCAATACGACCGATCAGAAGGGGCGCTTTCGCATCGACGTTCCGGCGGGCACGTACGTCGTCGGTATCAACACGATGTGGTCTCCTTCGTCGAAGCTGCCGTACCCTCGCACGTTCTTCCCCGGGGTTACCGAGCAGACGACTGCACGCAAACTCGAGATCCGCGACCGGCAGCAGGTCGCCTTGCAGTTGCGACTCGGAGCTCCCCTCCTCCCACGAACAATCCCGGTCACCGTCAAATGGCCCGACGGCCAGCCGGTTGCGGACGCGAACGTGTGGCTGGAAGACGCCGAATACGGCGGTTACAACGTGGTCGGGCACGCTGTCAGCCATACCGATGCAGACGGTCGCTTCACCCTGGTCGGATTCGAGAACCGCGACTACGTGATTCACGCCAACATCCACGCCAAACCGGCGTACGTCCCACATTGTGCACCGACGGTCCGACTGAACGCCGAAGATGCCACGCCTGAAGTCATTCCCTTCGTCCTGAGCATCACCGGACAAGGCTGTCGCTGACTATGTCACCTCATACAGCGGACGAATATCCATCTCGATCTCTTCGAAAAGCGCCGCAAACCGCTTTGCCCATACGATGGCCTCGTCGCGCGAGCTCAATTGCATGATCGAGAAGCCGGCGATCAACTCCTTCGACTCGGTGAAGGGACCGTCGATGACTCTGCAGTTCGCACCGCGGCACCGAAGTCGGATTCCTTTCGCACTCGGCTGCAGCACTTCGCGAGACATGAGCACGCCCGCGCGCTCCATGTCCGCGCTCAGGCTCGTGAACGCGGTGAAGTCCGTCGAGCCGGACTCGGAGCGTGCATCGGATTTGCGCAGGATCATGAAGCGCGTCGTGGTCAGTTCCGGCGGCTTCGGGACGAAGCCGAGGTCCCACGGCTCGGTGACGGGACGGACGTCGATCTCCGCATCGTCAGTACTGGCGAAACGGGTGGCCCACTCGATCGCGTCGTCGATCGAATGCACGCGCACGATGAGATAGCGGTCGATCAACTCGTTCGATCCGGTGAGCGGCCCCTCGGTGACGGTGCGCTTCCCGCCGGAGAACGTCAGGCGCACGCCGTGCGCGCTCGGCCGCAAGCCCTCGCCCGCCTCGAAGATGCCGGCCTTGATCATCTCTTCCATCAGCGGACCCATTCCGGCCATCACTTCGGGTGAGGGAGGCGCTCCCGCTTCCATGTCTTTCGTCGCCTTGTGCGTGCTGATGAATCGCATCGTCATTTCTCCATTCTCGTCGAGACCAGCGCGCGCAGTCGCGCGTCGCGGAGCCACAGTCCGCCCCACAGCGGCGCGGCGATGTAAACGGGGAAGAGCGTGTGCGTCAACAGCGGATCGCCGACGCGCAGGTGCGTGGCGATCGCGCCGCCGAGGAAGCCGGTCAGGAGAATCGCGCCGACGATTGCGGTTCGGGGAAACAGATAGATCGCGATGAGAGCGAGCTCCAGGAGCCCGATCGTCATGGCGATGCTCGTCCGATACCCGAGGCGCGTAAACGATTCGACGACCGGCGGGATGTTGAGCAACTTGATCACGCTGTCGAACAGCAGAAAGAGAATGGGAAGCGCGGTGATCGCGCGTCCGGCCCAGAGCTTCACGGTACTTCGCATGGTTTCTTCCTCCGTTCAGTCGTCGAACGAGGGAGGGGGAAATCGACGCGTGGAAAAAATTTCTCGGGCGTGATTACCGCTTCACACGCCACGCAACCGCAGTAGGAGATCGTGCAACCCCTCGGGCGCATCGGCTTCCTGCGGCAGCCGCGTTCGCTCGGCTTCGACCGTGAGCATCTCCCGCAAACGCGAATACTCCGCCGTGAAGAACGCAATGTCCGCGTCGCCGATCGTCTGTCGCTCGACGCCTTCGACCTTGCGCGCGATCAGCTCGCGAAGGTAGGGAAGGGCAAATGAATCGTTCAGGTGGACGAGATTCGCTTCGACCTCGCCGGTGCGCATCAGGTGGATTCCTGTGAGGAGCACACGGAAGACGTAGAGCAGCGGCTTGAGGCGGCGCACTTGCTCTTTCTCGAACAGATGCCACTGGTTCTCGCTGAAGCCGAGGTAGTGATGCGCGTGATGACGCGTGATGCAGCGGCGCGCGAGGTGCCGCAGTTCCTCGTGCTCGGGCGTCGTGGAGACCACGAGCGGCGAGAGCACCTGTTCGAGGACATACCCGTTCCGCTTGAGCAGAAGGCGGAAGAACTTCGCCGCGTCGTGGGTGACGAGATCGACCTCCGGTGGTCCGTCCAGCATCACCTCGATCGTTTCCTTGCCGCAGATCAGCCCTAGGACTTCGGATGCGGGCAGGACATGCACGCCGCGGACGTCGTAATCCGAGTCGGGCGACGGGAAGCCGTAAAGATGCGCGCCGCTGATCGTCGAGAAGACGAGTGGGTACGGATGCGACGACACGGTGTGCATGACCAGCTCGGGCCAGCCGCTCACAACATGCTCCTCCGCGACTGGATCAGGAAAGCGTTCGCGCGCTCGAAGTCGGGACGGTCCGGCAATGCGGTGTGCGAGAACGCGTCATCGAGCTCGCGATGCAGTGCGAGCCGCCACGCGTCAATCTGTTCCCAAGACATCTCGCCGCGTCGGATCGCCAGCAGTTGTTCGCGATGCTCTTCGACGTGCACCGGAACATGACCGTCGCGCAGGATCGTGATGCCGGACAGCAACAGTCGGATCAGATGCATCGGGTGCTTCCACTTGATTGCGCCGCGTGCGCGCACGTCCTGCGCGATCTTCTTGAACTGCGAAAGGACGTAGCCGTTGTACGTCTGGTAGACGAGCTTCGACAGAAACGACGCGCGCATCGCCAGCAACTCGCGCGCGAGATCGCTGGTGTACTCGACGAGCGGGGAATAGAGGCACTCCAGGATTCCGGGATTGGCTTTCAGGGCGAGCTTCAGAAACTTCGCCAGCTCCCAGTAGACCTCCTGTGTCTCGTCATTCTCGAATTGCTCCGGGACTCCGTAGAGCGCCCACTGCAGATCGGCGGGCGGCAGATAGATCCCGCGGCGATCGACATCGGATTGATCGGTCTCGAGGCCATACGCGCGCGAGCCGACGATGCAGCGGAAGATGACGAAGTTCGTCCAGTCGATCTCCGCTCTTTCGCCGATGCCGCTCTCGCGCACCGCGTGGAGGATGCGAAACTCGTCGCGCTTCAGACTCGCTTCCGAACCGTCGACGAAGCGAACGCGATACGAATGCGTCGCGTCCGCCGGTGCGCGCACGATGACACCCACAGCGCCGCTCGGGAGAATGTTGCCGGTCTCGACGACCGCGACGACTTCGCTCGCGACGATCTGTGTTCCGGGAGGAACGATCCTCTGCATGAGCGCACAATATCGTGCGCTCACCTCGTTCTCGCGTGAACGTGCCGATCCAGAAACGCCGCGAGGGATCAGTCTGATGCCGGGTTCAGGACGTCCAGGCCGTTGAACCGCCGAAAGTCATGGTCCATCGAGACGAGCGTCCATCCGCCTTCGAGAGCGTGTGCCGCGAGATGCGCGTCGGAGGTCAGGTTGCCCCCGGTTCCCGACGTCATGATCAGCGTTCGCAGAATGGTCCAGTGATTCGGACCGGGCACCACGACCTCCACTTGCGGTTGCTGCAGCCAGGAGTGGACGTACGAAACCGCATCATCGACCGGCAACGGACGATCGAGAATCCCACGGCGCGTCGTGACTCGGAGAACGCGAGCAGCACGCCCCAGGTCATGCCGACCGGCTCCGTTTCCTAGAGGGCTGACTCGAGCCAGCGTCTCGATCGCTCATGATGCGGCGCGTCGGAGTTGACGGCGTAGATCAGCACTTTGGCGTCGACCAGTTTTCACTTCCGGAGCTCCAGCTTGTGCACCAACTCTTCATCCTCGAGCGAGTCGGCCAGGGCGAGAGCTTTGTCGAGATCGACTCCTCGGCGGACACTGCCCAGCGAGACCGCCGGGACGCGATAACGCCGGGGCAGCTTCTCGGAGCGGTGCGCCATCAGTTTCAGATCACGGGCGATGCGCTCTTCGATGGTCAGGGTCGTTCGCACGATGACATCATCGTGCATCTTCACTTCACGCATCAATGCATCATGCTGGCTGGCGCCACGAAACAAGAACGGCGGCCTCGCGGCCGCCGTCGTGATCGAAGAATCGGATGTTGGTGGAGCTGATCGGGATCGAACCGACGACCTCTTGAATGCCATTCAAGCGCTCTCCCAATTGAGCTACAGCCCCACGCTGTTGACCGGCATCGCTGACGCGACGCCGAAAGAGCAACGGAGCTAACGTCTCCAAGGAGAAGAAATTCCGTAGGCGGCGCGCATTCTACGGCAGTGCGTTACGATGGTGCAATGCGGAGTCCGAAGGTCGGCAAACAGCGTTCGGCAAGTGGTGCGTTTTCGCTCTCGCGGTCGCTTCCGAAGCTCGGTTTGCCGGCGTCCGCCGCGTCCACATCGGTTCCGCGTCCCAAGCCGAAGGTGGGGAAGCCGGGGCCGGCGGGGAGTGTTAAGAGCGGCCGGAATGGATGACCACGAGTCCCAGCATCCGGCGCTCCGCGGCCTGAAAACCGTCTGCCGCTGCAACAACATCAAGTACCGCACGATCGAGCGCGCGATCCGCGAAGGCGCGCACACGCTCACGCAGGTCGCAACGCGCACCACCGCCACCCTCGGCGAGTGCGGCGGCACCTGCACGCCGGACGTGCAGCAGATGCTCGACGAGCTCACGCCGAAATACGCCACCGCGAACGTGCCGCCGAAGCCGGCGGCGAATCCCGACGCGTGGTGGGTGAGGAAGAAATGACGAAGGCACTCGAGGTCTATCTCAAGCCCACCTGAACGAGCTGCCGCAAAGCGGTCGCCGACCTGGAAGGTCGCGGATTCGAGCTCGTCAAACACAACCTCGCCAAGGAACCGCCGACGCGCGAGCTCCTCTCGCGCCTCATCGACGAATACGGACTCGAGTCCGTGATCAGCACCCGCAGCCCGGCCTTCAAGGCCCGCGGTCTCGACGCGAAGAAGCTTTCGAAGTCCGAGGCCGTGCGGTTGATGCTCGAGGATGCGAATCTGATTCGGCGGCCGCTCGTGTTGAAGGGCAAGAAGGCCGTCTTCGGTTACGCGCCCGCGGAGTACGATTCGCTCTGATGATGAACCCCACCACGATGGCCATTGCCGCCATCACCGTCATGCTGTGGATCCTCTGGAGCGACAGCATTCGAGCCCGGCGTCCGACGCCGATCCTGTACGCGTTGCGGGTCGCGCTCTACCTCATCGTCAGCGGCATCCTCATCCTCAACCTCGTCCGCTACCCTGATGTGTTCGCTGGAAACGCGCGTGCGGTCGTCCTCGTCGCGGTGATCGTCGGGCTGTTCGGTGCGGGATATTTCGCGCGCCGTCTGGTCCTCCGGCGATAAAAACCGCCAATTATTGGAGTCATGACTTCCGGAAGGGTGGACAAACCGTTCCGAATGCACTATCATGCATTTGGGTTCGGTGGGGGTTGGCAGCTCTCCGAAGCGGATCTGACAAGTCGCGGGGCCTGCGAATCTCTCTCTCTCGATCACCCACGGCTGACCAACGGCTACCCACAAGCCGTACAAAGCGCTGATCCTCGGGCCGGACCCATTAAATGCGAGCCGCGGAAACGCGGCTCGCACCATTTCTGGTAGGCGGGCGGGCTGAAGCCGCGCCCTACGTCACTGCATCGACGCTAAACGCTTCTCCAGCCCCGCGATCCGCCCCTCGCTGCGCTGCCCTTCCGGAAGCGACTTCGCAAACTCCACCGCCTGCGCGATCGTCTCCTTCGCGGCCTTCGGATCGCCCTTCGCAACGAAGATATCCGCGCGCACGGAGAGCACGGAGAGCTTGCGCGGCCCGTACACCCTCGCCAGCGCGCGGTCCGACGCGGCCAGCGCTTTGTCGTATTCCTTCATCGCCTTGTACGCGAACGCGAGACGCGCGGGCGGGTTGTAGTCGTCGGGGAAATCGCGCTCCGACTGCTCGAGCATCGGGACCGCTTTCTCCGGCGTGTCGAGCTCGAGATACGCGCTCAGGCGATGCGAGTCGTACACGGTCCGCTGCTCCGGAGTCTTCGCTCGCGCCGCCGCGTCATCAAGGAACGACGACCACTCGTGCCGGAGCCGCACCACTCCCTCGTCGTCACCCGACGCATCGGCTGCCTCGATCAGCGCCATGTAGAGACCCGAGCGATCGTCGTCGGACATGACGATCTTCTCGTTCGCGAAAACTTCGCGAGTGGCGCTCTCGAGTGCGGTCAACATCTCGGCGCGCTTCTCGTGTTTCTTGTCGAGCGACGCCGCGCACGAGAGTCCCGTGGCCGCGACGTTGGGTGCGGACGACGTACCCTTCACGCGCGGATAGAGCGCGAGCGCGCGCGTCGCGCAACGCTCGCTGTTGCCGGACATCGAGTACGCGAAGATCAGCGACTCGCTCGCGCGGCCGAAGTTCTTCCACGATTTCGGCGCCGCTGCGATTGCCTCGTCATACGCCGTTGCGGCTTCGGCCTGCTTGCCCGCGCTCGCGAGACGATCCGCTCGCGCGAGCAAGGTATCGGCCGCGGACTGCGCGCGGGCGCGATAGGTCCTTTCCGCTTCGCCGAGGAGGTTGCGGAGTTGCGGAGCGGTTGCGCCGCCGACGTAGCGGAGGGCGACCGTGTCGCGCTTCGCGTCGAGTACGAGCAGCGTCGGCAACGCCGGGATCGGATACTGCTTCAGGAACGCCGCGTTCTTCGCGTCTTCGGTGTTGATGCTGAGCCAGACGAACCGTCCGGCGTACCGCTCGAGGCTGGCGTCGGTGTAGACGTAAGCCTTCATGGAGCGGCAGGTGTGTCACCACGGAGCCCAGGCCTCCACGAAGATGGGAACGTTCTTCGCCTTGGCGCGGACGACGGCGGTGCGGTAGTCGTCTTCGATGAACGGGAGAACTTCTTTGGCGGACGCGGTGGTCGTGACAGCGAGCGCGAGCACCAGGAGGAGTCGTTTCATGGCGCGATTGTAGTTCCTCGTTTCTCGTTGCTCGTTGCTAGAGCGTTACAGTGCTCCCGGCTTCACCCACTTCGCCAGCCAGTCCGCCACCTCGCGGTAGAACACCCGCGAGTTCTCCGCGTTCAGAATCCAGTGGTTCTCCTCCGGCCACACCAGCAGGCGGCTCGGGACGCGCAGCCTCTGCAGCAGCGCCCACATCTCGAGCGTGTTGTTGAGCGGGACGCGGTAGTCCTTCTCCCCGACCGAGAGGAGCATCGGCGTCTTGAAGTTCGCGGCGGAGCGGACGGGGTTCTGCGTTCGCCAGATTTCGTTCTGCTCCCACACCGGACCATTCATCGCGAGCTCGCGGCCGTAGATGACGTCCGAGGTGCCCCACTGCGTTTCGAGATTCACGAGGCCGGCGTGACTGATGAGCGCCTTGAAGCGCGTGCCCGACCACGCTTCCAGCGCGTTCGCGAGATGGCCGCCGTAGCTTGCGCCCCCCGCGACCTGCCGGCTCGCGTCGATGAACGGATACTTCGCAATCGCCGCATCCGCCGCTTCCATCAGCTCGTCGGCCGGTCCGCGCAATACGTCGCCCTGGATGAGTTGCGCGAACTCCGCGCCGAATCCCGTCGAGCCGGTGTAGTTCGTCAGCAACATCACGTAGCCGGGCTTCGCGAGCAGGTGATAGTTCCAGCGGAGCGAGATCGCGTCCTGCCACATGTTGTGCGCGCCGCCGTGGATCAGCACGAACAGCGGGTACTTCTTCGACGGATCGAAGCCCGCGGGCGTGATGATCATGTTGTGGATCTTTCGTCCACGCTTCGACGTGAACCAGAAGTGCTCCGGCGCGTTCCAGTCGATCGCGCGCGCCTGGTCGACGTTGAACGTCGTGAGGTTCGTGTGTTTCTTCGTGCTGAGATCGATGCGCACCACTTCGTTCGGATCGATCGACGAGCCCCAGCGTCCGACGATCACCGGCGCGTTCTCCGCGGCCACGATGCCGCTGTACGTGCCGCGCTGCGGATCGAGCGCGAGCTTCGCCGCACCACCGCTCGCCGGCACGGAGTAGATCTTCACCAGCCCCGAATCTTCGGCCGTGAAGTAGATGGTCTTGCCGTCGCTGGTGATCGTGTAGTCGTTGACCGAGCGGTCCGTCTGCGCGACGGTGCGCAGGTTCTTCCTCTGTTCGTTGATCGAAATCGGCCAGTCGAACGCGACGAGGCGGCTGAGGTTGTAGGTCTTCCCGTTGTTCGGCTCGAAGGTCGCGTAGAGCGTCTTGCCATCGGGGCTGAACGACGGATCGCCGTAGGAGCCGCGCGCGGAAGCGACGACTTCCGGCTCTCCACCCTCAGCGCTGACGCGGTACAGCGCGTAGTCGACCTCCGCGAACGCGCCGGTGTTGCGACCTGTCGTCGCGGAGAAAACGACCGACTGTCCGTCGGGCGTCCACTCGCCACTGATCGTTTCGCGTCCCTCGCCGCCGCCCGTCCCCGCGAATCCCGCCTCGGCCACGAGCTTCGTTCCGGCGAGCAGGTCCTTCGCCTTGCCGCCGTCTCTATTCTCGTTAGCGAGCGTCGCAACGAAGAGGTGCGGCTCCTTCTCGTCGATCCAGCGGTCCCACGCGCGGATGGGGAAGGAGTCGAACGCGCGGACCTTGAACTTGCGGTCCTTCTCTTCCTTCGCCGCGGCCTTGTTCGCCTCGTCGTCGGCGGCGTTCGGGAAGACCGTGCTGCCGAAGAGGAGGCGCTTCCCGTCGGGGCTGAACTTCGGCGAGCGCACGCCGGTCGAGAGATTCGTGACGCGCTGCGCCTCACCACCGCCCACGAGATCGAGAATGTAGATCTGCGACTGCTCGTCGGCATCTCTTTTTGCGGAGAAGGCGATGCGGCGGCTGTCCGGCGACCACACCGGATCGCTCTCGCCGGCCTTCATCGACGTGACCTTGCGCGGTTTTGCGCTGCCATCCGCGGGGACGACCCAGAGGTCGGTGACGGTCTCCTTGTCGTCATACGACGGCTCGGTGACGGAGAAGACGACCCACTTGCCGTCGGGGCTGATCGACGGCGTCCCGACGCGCTTCATTAGATATAGGGCCTCGTGCGTGAGGGGCTGTTTCTGCGCGAGGACCGCGATGGCGAACAGGAGTGTGAGTAGCGGGAGGATCGTGCGCTTCAGCATGGCGCGCGGATTCTACGTTGAAACGATTTCGCCGCTTCCCTCACTACGGTAACGAAGGAGGGATTCCCATGGCATCCAGTAGTGGCGGTACCCGACGGATCAAGTTCGACATCGAGGAAGTGGCCGGCCCGGTGGTCATTCTGTTCGGCGGCACCGGTGACGGCGACGGCATCGGCATCGTGAACGGAAAGGTCGTCAGGATTCCTGGCAACCCCGCGCCGCTTCGCGCGCTGCGGAAGGCGCTGGAGAAGATCGCGGCCGAGCAGTAGGCGATCGAATGTAGGGCGTGGCTTCAGCCCGCCCCTCCCCGGGGGAGGCGGGCTGAAGCCACGCCCTACATTTCGCGCGCACTAGAATGCCGGCATGCCTACCGCCCTCATCACCGGCGCCTCGTCCGGCATCGGTCTCGACCTCGCTCATCTCTTCGCGCAGGATGGTCATGACGTCGTGCTCGTCGCGCGCAGCGAAGACAAGCTCCGCGAGCTCGCGACGGAGCTCGAGAGAAAGCACAAGATCGCGGCGCACGTGATCGTTGCGGATCTCACGCGGCCGGACGCGCCGCAACACATCTTCGAGCGCGCGCCGGCAATCGACATCCTCGTGAACAACGCAGGCTTCGGCACCAGCGGAAAGTTCGCGGACGCGGATCTTCGTACAGAGCTGGAGATGATCCAGGTGAATGTCACCGCGCTGACGCACCTGACGAAGCTCTTCCTGGGGCCGATGCTGCAGCGCGGCCACGGCAGGATCCTGAACGTCGCGTCGACGGCCGCGTTCCAACCCGGACCCTTGATGGCGGTGTACTACGCGACGAAGGCATACGTGTTGTCGTTCTCCGAGGCGATCGCGGAGGAGTTGCGCGGCACCGGAGTGACCGTGACCGTGCTCTGTCCCGGACCAACCGCCACCGGTTTTCAGAAGAACGCGAACCTCGGCAGCGAGACGCTGTTGAAGGTGATGCGCCCGGTATCGTCGATGAGCGTGGCGCGCGCCGGCTATCACGCGCTGATGCGCGGACAACGCGTGGTCATCCCCGGCCTGAAGAACAAGATCGGCGTGCAATCGATCCGGATGACGCCGCGCGCGCTGGCGACGCGAGTTGTGAGGGCGCTGCAAGAGCGAAGGTGAAAACGTGATGGATGAAGAGACTCCGCCTCCGCCGCTGTTTCTCGCCGAAAGGGACGAAGATCTTTGCTGCAGCTTTTGCGGCAGGCGCCCGGACGAGGTCGCGAACATCGTGGAATCGGCAAACGCGCGAATTTGCGATGTCTGCATCCGTCAGTGCAACGAGATGATCACTGCGGAAGAGATCGAGAACTGATCGCGGCCCGCACTCCCGGCACGAACATGAGCGCGAGCAGCGCCGCGCACGTGTCGAGAGCCACGTCGAAGGGCGAACCTCCGCGCGTCATGGTCATCGCCTGCATCGACTCGTCCGTTACCGCGACGGCGATGACAACCAGCAGCGCGACGAACAACGTTCGGTGCGCGCGCCAGGCGAGCAGTCCGAGGATTGCGTAGCCGACGACGTGGCCGCCTTTGCGGACGATCGCGTTCACCACCGCGGGCAGGGGGCCGAACAGCTCCTCGAGCCAGCCGCGCGTATTCGCATCCGAGAACTCGTCGTTCGCGGCGGAGAGGATGAGGGCGGACCAGAGGATCACGGGCAGCCAGGACTTGAGGAAACGGAGCATTCGCGTACAGGAAGATATCGCGACGCCCGATTACAATGACGCTTCACGTCATGGAACCGCGGCCGATCCAGCTCACCGTGCTTCAGCCGAACCTCGCGCCGATGAAGGTCAGCGCGACCGGCCCGACCATCACCTTGGGACGCGCCACCGAGTGCACGATCCCGATCAAGGACCGCTATCTCTCCCGGCATCACGCGGAGATCGTGTTCCTCGAGGACCAATGGGTCGTCCGCGACTGCGGGAGCGTCAACGGCACTCTGCTCAACGGCGCGCGGATCGTCCAGCCGGTGCCGCTGCGTCCCGGCGATCGGATCATGCTCGGTGACAGCGAGGTGGTCTTCGAGGCGACGGAGAGCAGCTCGCAGTCGAAGCTCATCGCATTCGAGAGCGATTCGCAGGCGAAGAGCATGGTCATCCCCCTCGTCGGCATCGACGAGACCGCGCGCACGGGCATGCTGGCGTCGCTGGCGATGCAGTTCATCGACGATCGCTCGATGGCCGACGTCTTCGAGTTCATTCTCGATCGCGTCGTCGAAATGCTGCGTCCCTCGCGCGCCGCGCTGGCTCTGTTCGGTCCCGACGGCAAGACGTTCCAGGAAGTCCGCCTGCGCCGCAGCGATGCGAGCGATTCCACGGACCTCTTCATCTCGCGCACGCTCCTCGCCGAAGTCGTCGAGGGACGCTGCGTCGTGTCGTTCATCGATACGTCGCAGGACGAGAAGCTCTCGCGCGCGCAATCGATCGTCGGTCAGGACATCCGCTCCGCGATCTGCGCGCCGCTCGTCGTCGGCGACGCGGTCCTGGGCGTGCTGTATCTCGATTTTCAGGCCCATCGTGGCGCGGTCACGCCCGACGACGTGCACCTCGTCGCGCAGATCGCTCGCTTCGCCGCGGTGAAGCTCGAGACGACGCGGCTGCGCGAGGAAGCGATCGCGAAGTTGCGGCTGGACGAAGAGCTGCGCACCGCGTACGTCGTACAGAGCCGCCTGCTCCCGGCGGAGCTTCCGGCGATCGACGGCTACGCGTTCGCGGGGACGAATCGTCCGTGCCGCACGGTGAGCGGCGATTACTATGACGTGGTCGTGCGGCCGGATGGCCGGATGTACTTCATCATCGCGGACGTGAGCGGGAAGGGCGTGACGGCCGCGCTGGTGATGGCCAGCGTCGCGACGGCGTTCAACATCTTTACGCGCACCGATCCGACGCCCGCGGATCTCGTGCACGAGCTGAACCTCACGCTTGCGCCGAAGACCGCGCCGACGAAGTTCGTCACGCTCGTGGTCGGGCGTCTCGATCCGAAAACGGGAGTCGTGGAGTTCGCGAACGCGGGCCACGTGCCGCCGCTGGTGATCTCGTGCAACGGCGTCGAGCCGCTCCGAACGACGGACATGGTGGTCGGCCTGTTCGCATCGGCGCAGTATCGCGATCAGAGCGTGACGCTGGCCGAGGGCGATTCGATGGTGCTGTTCACCGACGGGGTGACCGAAGCGGAGAACGGCAACGAGGACCAGCTCGGACTCGATCCGGTCGCGGAGTTGGTCACGACGCTGCACGGCACGCCCGCGCCGCAGATCCTCGAGATGATCGAGGCGCACGTGCACGCGTTCATGGGCGAAACGCCGGCGGGGGATGATGTGACGATGCTGGCGTTGACGCGGTTGTAATGTGGAGTGCGGCGACGGGCGAGTCGCCGCTGTGATTGCCGCGGCGTCGAGCTGCGGCCCGGTCCGCGGCAGCTCGACGCTGCCGCAATCGAAAGCGGCAGCATCGCTTCGCTATGCTGCCGCACTCCACATCACATCGAGCTGCCGGTGTGGCATTCGGCGCAGGTCAGTTCGCGCAGGTCGCCGATGTCGATGGGGTGTTGGAACTGCGCCGCGGGGGCGGCGGTCATGACGGCGCCGGCTTCCTTCTGTCCGAGGACGTCGTGGCAGATGCTGCAGTCCTTCGTCACCTTCTTGCCGTCTTTGCTGACGTGCTGGTCGTCGTGACAGCGGAAACAGCCCGTGTAATAGAAGTGGCCGATGTTGTCGGGGTGCGTGCGCCAGTCGGTCTTCATCTCCGGGAAGCGGATCGTTTTGAAGATCGTCTGCATCGCCGCAATGGACGAATCGATGTCTTTTTTGCGAGCGCCGTAAACAGCGGGGTAATCCTTCTTGTAATAGTCCGTAATGTCTTTCGCGATCGTAGCCACAGCCTGGTCGGTCGTCGCGTAATCCTTCGTGATCGCGGCGACGGCCTGCGCCTTGATGTACGGCAGGTCGCGGCGGATCTCATTGGCGAGCAACGCGCGATCGACGGCGCGGTCGGGCGGCTGATAGATGTGCGTCGGACGATTGTGGCAGTCGACGCAGTCCATCTTCCGCAACGGAGTTACAGCCACCTGCTGCGGCGTGAGTTTCGCGTCCGCGGCATAGTATTCGGTGACTGTTCCGGTCTTGCGATTGCGGACTCGGATGTAGTCGATCTTCTGCCGCTTCTCGTCGGAGATGTAGCTGACCTCGTTCGCGAGGTTCATGTGCGCATGGATTCCGACGGTCGGGCCGCGCTCCGGATCGCCGCCGCCGGTCTTGATGAGCAGACGCGTCTCGCGCGCGGTATTGGCCTCGTCATAACCGAAGTGATTGAAGACCTTGAGCTGCGCGCCCCAGAATTTCTCGGGCCAGTGACACTGCTCGCACGTTTCCTGCGCAGGACGCAGATCGTGTACGGGCGTCTGGATCGGACGCGGGAATTGATTGAGGGCCGTGCGGTAGAGCTGGCGTGAGCCGGAGAGTTTCGATTTTGCATACCACGTAGCGCCGGAGCCGATGTGGCAGTTGACGCATCCCACGCGCGCATGCGGCGAGGCCTTGTACGCGGTGTACTCGGGATGCATCACGGTGTGGCAGGTCGTTCCGCAGAACTCGTCCGAGTCGGTGTAGTGATAGGCCTTGTAGGAGCCGAATGCGCTGATGAGGATGAAGATCGAGATCGCGACGAGCGACATCGTGACGATGCGCCGCGTGTGGGGATCGTTGAGATTGATGTCCGGATAGTGCGGCACGTCGTCCGGCGCGTGGCGCCGCCGGCGGCGGCGCTCGCGCAGGATGCCCACGATGTAAAGGAACAGGCCGAGACAGAGGATCGACGGAAAGATGACGTACGCGAAGATGCCGAGATAGGGATTGGAGTGGCTCGAGCCCACTTCCACGAAGATCAGGAACACGATGTTCGCCAGGGCAATGAGCGCAATCACCAGTCCAATGCTGCTGATGAAGTTGCGGGCGAGACTCGGTGGCTTGGTGCTATTCGCCATTCTTCTCTTCCTTTTCCTGCAGCTTCTGTTGCTGCATCTTCTCCCATTCCGCCTCGTGCTCGTGACGGAATTGTCCTTCGCGCATTTTCCCGTCGAACCACGCCCAGTTGATCGGATACACCTCGGGGTCGAAGATCACGGCATAGAGGTGCCAGATGATGATGGCCAGAGTCGCGAGGATCGCCTCGTAGTAATGGATCAGCAGTGCGACGTCGACCCACCAGCGCGGCAGGCCGAGCCACGCGCTGACCTGCACTTCGAACCAGAGCATCAGGCCGGTCACGCCCATGACGATCGTGCCCCAGACCAGCGCCCAGTACTCGGCCTTCTCCGCGTACGTGAAGCGTCCCATCTTCGGATGCTGTTTGGACAGGCCGAGGTAGTACTTCATCACGGCGATAACGTCACTCGCGTCCTTGAAGTTGAACCAGAAGTCCTTCAGGCCCTGGCGGCCTTCCTTCGTGAAGACCATGTACGCGATGTGGTAGAGGCCGAGGGCGAGCATGACCACCGCGGCCACGCGGTGAATCACGCGACGGATGCCTTCACCGAAGGTGATCGTCGCGAACAACGAGTCCGGCCACGCCAGCGCGAATCCGGAGATCACCAGCAACAGGAAGCTGGTCAAGAGGACGAAGTGCTGGATGCGCTGGCGCTTGTTCATGCGCTCGACCGTGCGGGTCGGATCTTTGCGCGCTTTACGGGCCTTCTTCACCCAGATGATGATGTTGTGCAGCGCCATGCCGCCGAGGGTGAGGAGGATCAGAGGGATGTAGATCCAGCTCACCCACTGGATCACCTTGTCGCCGAAGCTCTGCTCGCTGACGGGAAGCTCCTCGAGGTGCACGCGTCCCTGCGCGAACTTCTGTCCGGAGCCGGGGTGGCATTTACCGCACGTCTCGGCGAGGTTGTTCTTGTTGACCATCGACTTCGGATCGGCCGCGGCGAGGATGTTGTGCACGCCGTGGCAACTCGCGCAGTTCGCGGCTTCGTCTGATCCGAGGCGCTTCGCCAGCCCGTGATAGCTCTCCTCGTAGCTCTTGATGCGGCCCGAAGAGAGACCGAATTCCTTCGTCATCCGCACGTTGCCGTGGCACTGGCCGCAGGTCGTGCGGGCGATGTTCTGCGCCGCGACGGACGACGTCGGATCGATGTGGGACTTGATGTTGTGGATGCCGTGACAGTCGGTGCAGACCGGCGCTTGTGAGTTTCCGCGCGCGACCGCCTGTCCGTGCACGGAGGTCGTGTAGACCTTCGTCACGTCGCCGTGGCACTTGCCGCAGGTCTGTGGCACGTTGAACTTGAAGATCGGCGACTTCTGATCGTTGGCGCCGAGGATCTCGTGCGCGTTGTGGCAGTCGGTGCAGACGGCGGCCTTCGAATTGCCGTCGGCGACGGCCTTGCCGTGCACGCTCTGCTGATATGAGAAGACGGCCTGCGTCTTCAAGTGCGACTGCTCCATCACGAGCTTCTGTGCGTGACAGGTCGCGCAGGTCTTCGGGACGTTCGCGTGTGCGGTCGGCGATTTCGGATCGCTCTTCGGAATGATCTTGTGCGCGTTGCCGCCGTGACAGGAGAGACATCCGGCGGCATTGCGATTGCCGGCCATGAACGCCTTCGCGTGACGACTGTTCTTCCACTGGTCGGCCATGTCGCTGTGGCAACCGCCGCAATCGACGGCGGCCGGCACTGGCTCGTGGGGATAGTCCTTGATGTCCCCGTGGCAGTCGGCGCAGCTCAAGACTCCGTGAATCGAGCTATTGAATGCGGCAGGGTCGACGGCATCGTGACACCCGAGACAGTCGTCGTTCGTCATCTGTCCGATCACCGGCAGCGCGAGCAGCAGCGCGAGGGCGAACAGGATGTTGCGTACGTTGAAACTCATCGTTTCTCTCCGAGCTCCACAGTAGCGGCGAGGCTGCACGAGAGACGATGCGGGCGGTCACGGGTGAAGGGTGATGGGGGACACAACTTAAGTTCATGCCGCGCGTAGACGCGGCATCTCTGCGTGCACCGGCAGCGCACGAGCCATGCGAAGCGCGGGTGCACCGGGAGATCCCGCGTCTACGCGCGGGATAAACTGAGAGAGGGCTGATACGTGCACGTCGGGTCGCTCGCGAACGCGTCGCCGAGGGCGGCCCAGGCGCGGGAGCGGGAGCCGCCGCACAGTTCGCGGAATTCGCAGATCGCGCACTTTCCCTTCAGATTCTTCGTGTCGCGGAGGCGCAGGAAGATGTCGCTGTTGCGGTAGATGTCGACCAGCGATTCCTGCTTCACATTGCCCGCCTTCAGCGGGAGGAAGCCGCTCGGGAAGACGTCGCCGATGTGCGAGATGAAGACGAAGCCCTTCGCCTCGTTGACGCCTTTCGGCGCGCGGGTGATCGCGCCGCTCTGCATTTGCACTCCAAGAGGCCGAGGCGAGTGCATGAAGATCATCGACGCGTCGATGAGGCCCGTCTTCGGGTCGATCATCTCGTCCGTCGACTTTCCCTTCGCGGCCATCATCTGCTGCAGCACGTAGCGGCGGTAGTGCATCGCTTCCGTCGTGCGGACGTTGAACGACACCCGCTTCGAGATCTCGTACAGATCGCCGAACAGCGCTTCCACTTCCTCCGGCTCGATCATGTCCGCGTTCTTCGCGCGTCCGGTGGGGACGACGAAGAACACGCTCCACATCACGATGTTCGGATACTTCGAAAGCAGCTCGGCCATCTTCGGCATGTCCGCCGCGGTGCGCTTCGTGACGGTTGAGTTGATCTGCACGGGGATGTCGTTGTCGTGCGCGGCCTCGATCGCGCGGATGGTGAGGTCGAACGAGCCCGGCACGCGGCGGAAGTTGTCGTGGTCCTCGCGATTGTAGTGATCGAGCGAGATCGCCAGCCGTGTCACCCCGTGCGCCTTCATCTTCACAATCGCCTCGGGAGTCAGCAGCGGCGTCGCGCTCGGCGTCACCGACGGCTCGAGCCCCACGCTCTTCGCGTACGCGATCGTGTCGTAGACGTCGTCGCGCTTCAGCGGATCGCCTCCGGTGATGACGAACACCTTCGGCTGCAGCTTCGCGATGTCGTCGATGAGGCGGAAGCCCTCTTCGGTCGTGAGCTCGAACTGCGACCGCCGCGATTGCGCGGCCGCGCGGCAGTGCACGCACGCGAGATCGCACGCGCGTGTCATCTCCCAGATCACGACGAACGGGTTGACGTTGAAGTCGATGGCGTTCGGGTTGTGTTTCAAAGCAGTCCTCTCTCCGCGGCCCACTGGCGATACACCTTCGGCGCGATCTCGCTCGGCTTGATCTCCGCGCGGCCGCCCCAATAGACGTTCGTGAAATTCAGGCCGATGCCGCTGTTGATGAGGAACTGATCGATGGCGGCCTTGTGCGCCACCACCTGTTCCTTCGTCTCGCCGTGCGCGACGGCGAAGATGTTCACGTCGTTCAGCTCCGGTCCGCCGTCGCGCCAGTAGCAGTGGGTGAGGATGCGATAGCGGCCGATCTCGCGGCCGGCCTCGATCTCTTTCCCTTTGGGAACGGCCCAGTGGAACAGGCCATTGAAGCTCGACAGACGCTCGCTCGCGTCGCCGACCGGCTTGGTGTGCTCGAGGAACGTGGAGAAGCGGCCGACCACGCCGCGTTTGTCGAGGCTCTCCACAACTTCATAGAACTCGTCGAGAGAGACGCCCGCTTCGACCGCGCGACCGACCCAGAGGTTCTCGGAGATCTCGTCGAGACTGAGATCGCGCTTGAGCGCGACGAGCACATTCCAGTCGCGGTCGTCGAGGTCGACGATCGCGGGCACCATGTCCATCGCCGGCTGCTCGGCCTTCTCGCCGACTTCCATGTTCTTGCGGCGCATGTGGCCGACGCCGAGGGCGAACTGACGAATGGTCTGCATGATGCGGTACTTCTCCGCGCCGATCTGCTCGCGGATCCAGTCGCAGTGCTTCTCGAGCGAGAAGCCGGTCGGCACTTTGATGGTCGTCCACAGCGGCCAGTCGGTCGAGCCGGTTTCCGAATTGCGGATGACGACGTGTCCGGAGAATGGATCTTCTTTCGACAGCAGCGCGAACGCGTGCTCGAGCTTGTCCGGCGTGATCTTCCACGCGATGAGCGCGCCCTGCGCGAGGTTGGTCGCGAGGAGCGTTTGCCGCACGCGGCGGATCACGCCATCACGCAGCATCGCTTCGATGCGCTCGATCACGACGTCGAGGGGAATGCTGCTGCGTTTTGCGATCTCCGCGAACGGATTGCGCACGAATCCTTTGATCTGGTCTTCGGAGATCTCGAGGATGGCGCGATTGGTTGCGTCTTTGGGAGAGGTCGAGATTTCTGGGGCGAGTAGCGAGGTCATTTGGGCGGGTTGTCCTTTCCGTCGAGTTTCGTTTCTCGTTCCTCGTTGCTCGTTTCTAGGGCTGCATGCACTAGCAACGAGCAACGAGTCACGAGCAACGCTACGTGGCTACTTCCGTGAGCATCCCGATCTCTTCATCCGTCAGATAGCACGCAGGGTCTTCCATCCAGTAATCACTGAACGCCCCCTCGGCGCGCGCGCGGAAGTTGCCGTTACAGCAGCTCAGCCACTTGCAGTCCGCGCAGCGGCCGCGGAGGCGATCCTTGCGCGTGCGCAGTCCTTCGAGGAGAGACACGTGCGGGTCGGTCCAGATCTCCGAGAACGGCCGCTCGCGGATGTTGCCGACGATGTGGTGCTGCGTGAACTGGTCGGGATGCACGAAACCGAATGAATCGATGGCTCCGATCGCGACGCCCGTCCGGTTGCCGCCGTTCTTCATCACCAGCTCGTACGCGGCTTCCGCGCGGCTCGGGTCGTTTTCCTGCAGCCAGAGATAGATGAACGGACCGTCGGCGTGGTTGTCGACCGTCATCACCTCCACGTTGCGTCCTTCTTTGTTCCACGCATCCGTCTGGCGAATGAGCTTGTCCATGAACACGCGCTTCTCCGGGTTCGGCACGTCGATGCCGGACAGATACGCGCCGCGGCCGGAGTAGACGAGGTGATAGATGCAGAGGCGGCCGATGTCCTCGCGCTCGACGATGCGGAAGATCTCGTCGATGTCGCCGATGTTCTCGGCCGTCGCGGTAAAGCGCAGTCCGACGCGGATGCCGTACTTGCGACAGTTGCGGATGCCCTTCAGCGTCTCCTGGAACGCGCCGGCCTTGCCGCGCATGTGATCGTGGCGCGGCTCGGCGCCGTCGATGGAGATGCCGGCGTACGTTACGCCGATGTCCGCCATCCGCTGCGCGATTTTTTCGGTGATGAGGATGCCGTTGGTGGAGAAGGTGATGCGGATGCCTTTGGTCGTCGCGTATTCGGCGAGGTCGAGGATGTCCGGACGCACGAGCGGCTCGCCGCCGGACATGAGCAGCGCCGGCACGTGGAACGACGCGAGGTCGTCGATCATCGCCTTCGCCTCTTCGGTGGTCATCTCGCCGGGGAACTTCTGTTTCTTGGCCGAGGCGTAGCAGTGGATGCATTCGAGGTTGCAGGTCTTGGTGGAGTTCCAGACCACGACCGGTCCCATGCCGTCGCGCGTGCCGTGCTTCTGGGCGTGAGAGCTCTTGTCGTAGCGGAGGCGGTCGCCAAAGAATTCAGGTCCGCCGAGCAGTTTGGTAACGCTGATCATTCGTGTTCCTCCAGGCAAACGCATCGTCGCTGAAGGACGTACGAGGGCCTGTGGAGGGAGTCACGAGGCGTTGTGACGGCCGTCACTCGAGGAGGGCGGAATGAGGCGGAATTGAAAATTGAAAATTGAAAATTGAAAAAAGAAGGGTCGCTCGCGCGACCCTGGTCTTCGTCCTTTTTCAATTTTCAATTTTCAATTTTCAATTCCGAAACGCCGGGGGAGACCCGTCAGATTAAAAGCCCACCGTCCTCGCGGAGCCGGTGCCCACCCGACCACGGAGAACGAGAGGCGAACGTCCCGACGGAAAGGTGAGGAAGCACGGCAAACGCATCGAGCGAACACGGCACACGGCGGATCTCCCCCGGCTGCGCGACTGGTTGTTTTCGCTCGGACACGTTCACGAAAGGCACGGTAGTGGTTTCGCGGATGTGTGAAGGATGACGGGGGTCAATGGTGCAGGTGATGGGGGACACATGGGAAGCACTGCGGAGCGCTGGCGTCCTCGCCGGCTGATGTGGCGGCGTCCCGCGCCGCCACCTGGATGGGCGGCGCGGGATGCCCCAACAGTAGAATCGGCATCGTGAACCATTCTCGCTTTGCCATCTCGTGGAGCCTGCTGCTGACCGTCATGATCGCGGCTTCTTTGCAGGCGGCGCCGCACGACAAGGCGTATTGGGCGGCGATCGTCGCCGCTCGCTACGCCGTGCCTCCGGATGAGTCGCCGTTTGCGCTGGCGCGAGAGCTGAGCGGTCTGCTCGGATCGCCGGATCCGGAACTGCGCGACGAGATCGCCTTTCGCATCCTGAACGTGTGGTTGAGCGGCGGAGCGCAGTTCACCGATGCCGAGCTCGTTGCGCTGCTCGAGGAATGGCAATCCAATCTTCGCGTCGGGAAGGAGCCGGTCGGATCGGACGCCGTGTTGAAGCGATCGTTCTCCGCGCTCTGCCTCTCCGTGCTCGTCGGCCGCGATCTGAAAACACCCTTTCTCGAGCCGCAGCGCTATCGCGCGCTGCTCGAATCGGTCCTCGGATATCTAGCCTCCGAGCGCGACCTGCGGGGATTCGACGCACGCAAGGGATGGATCCACGCCACCGCGCACACAGCCGATCTGCTCGCGGCGCTCTCGCGTCATCGTCTCTTGACGCCCGCGGATCAGAAGAAGGTGCTCGCGGGCATCGCGCTGCGGCTGTCGTCGGCAGGCGAGGTCTTCACCCAGGGCGAGCAGGATCGTCTAGCACAAGCGGTGACTGCGCTCTTTCTCCGCACCGACTTCGACGCGGCCGTGTTCGATGCGTGGTTGGCCGACTTCCGCGCGGCGACGCGCCAGGCCGCCCGCACAGTGCCTCGTACACCCGCGACGCTGGCGCATTATCAAAACAACACGTATTTTCTGCAGGCGCTGTACGCGCGGCTTTCGATGGAGACGATGGAGGGTGCGGCAGCGAAGTCGCGCGTGGCGGTGCTCGACGCGCTGCGACCGCGCTGAGGACCTACATTAAGGACATGCGTCCGGCTGTCCTTCTGTCAGTCGTCGCCGTGTGCATCGCAATCGACGTGTTCGCGGCGCCGATTCGCTGCGGTGACGGCCGCGTCGATCAGGTGATCGACACCTTCGATTCGATCGCCGGTTGGAGCGCACCGTATCGAGATCGCGATCTTCCGGCGGTCACGCTGTCGAAGATCGGCGGATGTTCGAATGACGCGCTGGCGGTGCGCTGGACGCTGAACGGCGGCGAGTGGATCGTGCTCGTGCGCGATCTCCCGCAGCCGATCGACCTCACCGCGTTCACGCATCTGCGCATCGCGCTGCGCGGCTCGAATCCGAATGCGCGCCTCAATCTGCAGATCAAATTGATGGACGGAAACGGCCGCGTGTTCTGGACGGTGGCCGAGAGCGTAACCGACCTGCCGGTGTGGCGGCCGATGTACGTCGACCTGCGCGAGCTGACCTGCTTCGGCGATGCGACTGCATGTCCCGCCGGCGCTTCGCTCGATCGCGCTCGGATTACGCAGATCCAGATCGGCATCGCTGTCTGCATCCGCGATGGACAGCCGTGCGAGGTGAGCGACCCCGCGGGCGGCGTCGATCTCGACGAGCTGGCGGCAGTCGATCTCCGCGTCAGCGCGCCGCATCGCGTGGTGATGAATCATCGCGAGCGCGTGATCCCGAATCCCGATCTCCGCACCGAAACCGCCGCCGCGATCCTCGGACATCAGCACGCGAACGGGCTCGTGCCGGCGTGGTTCCCGGAGGCGACGCCGAACTACAACACCTACGCCGAGGCCGCGGCGCTGCTCGTGTTCATCGACGAGTTTCGGCGGACCGGCGACGCGCGCTATCGCGACGCCGCGGCGCGTCTGACCAACACGCTGCTGTCGTTGCAACTCGCTGCGCCATTGAGCAACGCGGGCGCGTGGATGTCGGCGTATACATTGCGCAATGGATCGATCGCGTCGTTCGACGCGACGTGTACGGGCAATGAAGGATTGATCGACGGGGACGATCACGACGTCAACCGCTGCTTCTGGGTGGGCAATGTGGGATGGGCGGTGCTCGCGCTGGTCCGCGCACGGGACGCCTCGCTTTCGGTCGATCGCGCTGCCCTCGACGCTTCAATCCATTCCGCGACGCAATGGATTGAAGCGCAGATCGGACGAATGTCCGCGTATCCGTCGCTCGTGACGCGCGGACTCGAGGGAAACATTTCGGCGTGGTTCGCGCTCGCTGCCGTGAATTCTCCTCGCGCGAGCGCGCTCGCGGATGCGATCTGGAAATACGGCTGGGATCCGGTCGAGCAACGTTTGAAGATGGGCGTGGGCGACACAGATTTCGGCAGCGCGATCGACATGAGCGGAAGCTGGGGCGCGCAATTCCTCTGGCGCACCGGCCATTCGCGCGAGGCGCTCGCGAGTCAGGGCTACGCGTTGTCGATCTTTCCGACGACATCGTTCGACGGGTCGCTCGAAGGCATGGGCGACATTGCGGGACCATGGACGGTCACAGTGGAATTCGGTGCGCAGGCGGCTGCCGCAGGCATCGCCGGCGCAAACGAGATCATGAGCGAGATCTATCGCCTCAAGCACCCCGACGGCTCATTCCCCGGCGGCGCCGACGAATGGTACGGCGGCATCGGCACACCCTGGACGACGACCATGACCGGCGTCGCGCCGACGGCATGGGTGTACTTCGCGCAGAACGGAGATCCGTTGCTGGGCGGGAGGGGGCGGGCGGTACGGCGGTAGGGGCGCGCGGCCGTATATCCAGATACGCAGCGGCCAGCGTATCCGGATACGCAGCACTCGTCGCCTGGAGTGAATCCGACGTGGCGCAGGTACTTGCAGAGGAAGAAGATCATGTCTTCGGGACCGAACGAATGGTCTGGTTCACTCTGTATGAGGCGGCGCGGCAGAGCATCGAGCAGAAGAGCGCGATCACGTTCGGCTAGACTCTCCCTGAAAAGCGGCGCCTAACTTCGGGTTGCAGCCGACAAGGCCCGCTGCTCTCTTTCCCTCCAAGCTTGTGCGATCATGGCGTTGCGGGCCTTGCGGCTGAACCCTGGTCCGTAGGCGGACCGAAATACTAGCGGCGCAGACGTCTCCCGCTCGTGAAGAGTCGCGATCTGGTTTCACACTTCCTGCGAGGGCGTCGCCGTTGCCAATTCTTGCGTACAACATTCACAGAAACGGCTGACGCAATAACGCCCTGTCCTCGGCTGGCACATCGAGAATTGGCTTCACTTTGGCTTCGTATCGCTCACGCACACTGGCCACTTGGCCCTTTAGCGTTTCCAGAACCTTCTTAAGTTCCGGATTGAGATCTAGACGATCAGAGTACTTGATCTGAACGTCGGTGATTTCCTGAAGCAGTTCAGGAATCTGTCGCAGAACCACATCGTATTGCGATAAATACTCCGCTAATTCTGCCACGCGCTTTGCCTTAGCGTCGTCAGTCGCGTTGTCCGCCAAGTATTTCGCCTCGAAAGTAATAACGTCCGCCTCGAACTTCTCGTTACCTTTTACAAACGCTTCAATATGCGCCTTCCTCACCAAAAGATCATCGTAAGCGGCGCGGGTGAGTTGTATAAATTCAATTTGCTTTTGAAGGCGAGTCGCATGTTCCTTGCCAAAGAAACGAGATGCGAGCTGCGACACCGACACGAGGCCCAAGCCGGCGCCGCCGAGTGCCCTTTTTTGATCGCCGTCATTAGTAAAAAACGCAACAGCGCCGAGCGCTGTCCCTAGTACCGTGCCATAGTCCCGCAACCGGTCATACGAATTCCGCAATTGCTTGTCGCTCCAGATGTTGGTTGTGGCATTCATGGACTGTTCAAGATGGACGAGACTTTCCATGAAGCTAATTAGTGTGACGCCGTCGCGAAGGCGAGTTACTATGACCGTACCGCGACTGTATTGAGCACCGAGACGCTCGGATTTTTGCTTCTCCAAGTCACTGGTAGCGCTGGTCACCGTTGATGGAGTCGATGACGTTTTAATTTTTGTATTAGCTGCATCAATGTTTCTGTCGAATTTGATTATGTCCGACCGCAGCGAATCAAAGACGCCCTGGATATCGGTCGCGGGCCTCGTAATCTGTTCGCTAATCGATTGGGCGAAGGTTGCAGAAGTTGAACACAGAACCACGAGGATCGTGAAAAGCACGCGCATGTGTTCCTCCAACGTTACTCAAGTTGTCTTTATCTAGGAGTGACGCAAACGCAAAGTTCCCTACCCTCACGCGCTAATCTTGCCGACTCCAGCCGGCGCCGGTAAGATGTTGGCGCAAGTGACGATGCAGTGTTTAGGTGCGTCAGTGGCGAGAAAACGGGGCATCGCGGCCGCCTAACCTAACTCCTGCTAGCACATGACGCGGCCCGGCTTCGGTCCGGCGGCCGTGCCGCGTCGGCTTCGGGACGTGGGCCCCGGCCACGCAGGTGAAGCGACGACCGTTAGCCAGACAAGCGAATGCGTGAACGCGATGGGTCAGTCGTGCGGAGTTCTCATCGCTCGAAGCAACGCGCAATGCTTCCGGGACCGCGTTTCACTATCAATACACAACGCACGTGATCCGCTATTCATCAAGCCGGCGCACTTAATTGCGCTCGGACTAAAGTGATCTCGCATTCCGGCGGGAGATGCCGGTACGCGCGTTCGCTCGAGCGTCAGGTGCTTTCGAGCGCGTGCGGCAGCGCCGGGCTCACCGCCTGCGTGGTTGACGCTACTTCGGGGCTGCCGCTGCGGGATCGGCCGAGGCGTGGTCGGACGCGTACTTCCAGACGCCGTCCTTCTCCACGGCCACCGCGCACCATGTCCCGGCCTCGGTCACCGGAGAGCCGCCAGCCTTCGGCACCGAGGTGACCTTCCATCGACCCCAGCCCGAAGAGACGTGACCGGACGACTCGTAGCGGGCGTCGGAGACCGAAGCGTCAGTGACTCGCACCTGGGCGAGCCATCCCGTGTACGCTTCTTCGATCGCCTTCCTTCCCATGATCGCACCGCTTCCGGGCAGCACCAGCACGGCGTCGTCGGCGTAGAGCGCGGCGCAGGCGGCGGCGTCGTTGGCGAGCATCGTTTTCACCCAGGCGCTGTCCACTGTCTGGAGTCCGTGTTTCCGCGCGGCGTCCTCCGCCGCGAGCGGCATCGCCGCGAAGACAAGGCAGAGAAGAACCAGAGGCACCAGGACCTTCTTCATCGCAGGCTCCTTTGTTCAGTGATGGGGATTGGCTCCGGAATGATACGCCGTTCGCGCCCCGGGGAAGTCCGAGAGATCGGCGCCGGCCGTTTCCGGACGGTGGTCCGGTCGGCGTCGGTACTGCCCGTGCTACCATGGATCAGATGTCGCGCGTCGTGCTCGATACGAGCGTCCTCGTGGCCGCCTTGCGATCTCGGCGCGGTGCATCCTTTGAACTGCTCTCTCGCCTTGGGACAGGGATGTTTGAAGTGGCTGTCTCCGTACCCCTCGTGCTCGAGTATGAAGGCGCGTTACTCCGGCACGTGTTGGCGTCACCGTTTACGGAAAACGATGTGCGTGCCTTGATCGACTATGTGTGCGACGTCGCAATTCAACAAGAGGTCTTTTTTCTGTGGCGGCCATTGTTGCGCGATCCGGGTGACGATCTCGTTCTCGAGTTGGCGGTCGCCGCTCGATGCGAAGCGATCGTGACCCACAACCTGCGCGATTTCCGGGGAGCGGAGAAGTTCGGAGTGGACGTGTTGACGCCTGGAAGTTTCTTACAACAGCTCAGAGGACGAACATGGGTGCCTTAAGTTTGCGTTTGCCGGAGTCGTTGCATCGAAAACTCAGCGAAGTCGCGGAGCGAGAAGGTGTGTCGATCAACCAATTGATCAGCTCGGCCGTTGCCGAGAAGATGTCGGCGCTGATGACAGAAGAATATCTTGCGGCAAGGGCAAAGCGCGCGAGCCGTCGCAAGTTCGAAGCGGTCCTGGCCAAGGTGCCTGATGTCGAGCCGGCCGAATCGGACCGGCTTCTGCCGAATTCACGCAGGCCGCGCCGCAAAAAGGTTGGTTGATCGACGTTTCACAATTCTCGTCGAGCGAGGAGGTTCTGCGTGTTCGAAAAGTGCGGGAACTGCGGTGCCCGTGTCGTCAAAGGTCGTACCGATCAATACGGCACGTTCTGCTCCTCCGCGTGCCATGACCACTTCGTGCATCCGGGATTCTGTGCGTCCTGCCTGCACGCAACGACCGAGGTCTCGAGCGGCGGTACGTTCACCTTCAATGGCATCGGCACGAGGTTGTACGGATCGGGTGATCCATGCCCGGTGTGCCGTTCCGTCGTGCAGCGTTTGTTCTTCTGCGTCATCTTCATTCCGCTGATCCCAATTGCTAAATACCGAATCAAATACGTCACTCCGGGCCGGTTTTTATCGAGACGACTCGCTCCGAACGTGCCTCAATAGGCGACAATCGAGTATGAAGATTCTTCGCTCCATCGGTTCTGTCCTTGTCGGGTACCTCATCTTTGCGGTGTCGGCATTCGCGTTCTTCCGCATTTCCGGACAGTCGCCTCATCAGGACGCGCCGCCTGTCGTCATGTTTGGCAGCATTTTGGTCGGCGTCGTTTCGGCTCTGTTGGGCGGATATGTGGCAGCATGGCTGGCCGGGCGTAGGCCTCTGGCGCACGGCGTGGCTGTCGCTTTGGTTTTGGCGCTCGGAGCGACCGTGTCGTTAGTCAGTACACTCGGACATGGAGCCATTTGGTCGCAGTTGACGGCCTTGCTCCTCATGGCGCCCAGTGCGGCTTTGGGCGGGTGGGTGCGCGCACGCCGAGAGAATCGTCGCTGACACTGCGCTCACCGCGGGAAGGCTTCTTTTACGCCCCCATCCACCGGCAACATCGCGCCGGTCGTCTTCGCTGACCGCGGCCCCGCCAGGAACAGTGCGGCCTCCGCGACATCGTCCGCCGTTACCTCCACTTTGAGCAAGGTCCGATTGCGATAGAAGTCCGGGAGCTTCTCCGTGTCGATACCGTAGGCCTGCGCGCGCATGTTGCGCATTTCGTCGCTCCAGAAGCGGGAGCCGCCGAAGATCGCGTCGGGATTGAGCATGTTCGCGCGGATTCCGTATTCGCCACCCTCGAGCGCCACAATGCGGCAGAGCTGTGCCTCGGCGGCCTTGCTCACGCTGTAGGCACCGAATTCCTTGCCGGGTGCAGTGACGTTTTTCGACGCGTTGAAGACGATCGAGCCGCCGAGGCCTTGCGCTTTCATGATGCGCATCGCGGCGCGCGCGACGAGGAAGTGTCCGCGCGCGTTCACGGCGAAGCTGCGATCCCACTCGCTCGCGGGGAGCGTATCGAGACTTCCGAAGGACGAGATGCCGGCATTGCTGACGACGACGTCGACGCCGCCGTATGCATTGACGGTTTCGCGGTACGCGCGCTCGACGTCGTCCTCGCTGGAGACGTCGAGACGCATCGCGATCGCGCGGCGCAGTCCGTTCTTCTCGACGATCTTCTTCGCGACCTCCTCGGCGAGCGAGAGATCGACGTCGGTGACGACGACGTGCGCGCCTTCTTCCGCGAATCTCTCCGCACACGCGCGGCCAATGCCGCTCGCCGCGCCGGTGATCAGCGCGACTTTGCTCGCGAGCTCTTTTTCTTTCGGGAGCAGCGTGAGCTTGTACAGCTCGAGCGGCCAGTACTCCGCGTGAAACGCATCGTGGTCGTCGAGCGTTGCGTAGCCGCCGAGGGACTGCGCGGCGGCGAGGATGCGCATGGTGTGGCGGTAGATGTCGTGGACGATGCGAGCCGCACGCGCGTCCTTGCCTGCGGTCCACATCCCGACGCCGGGCATGAGGATGATGCGCGGAGTGGGATCGAGCATCGGGAATTCGCTCGGGTGCGCGTCGTAGTGTTGCTTGGCGCGCGCGATGTAGGCGTTCAACGCTTCCTGCACATCGTCGTTTTCATTGAGAAAGAGCGGATAGCGCTTGGTGTAGAGAAGGTGATCGGGTGTGGCGGCGCCGATCTGGGTGATCGTGGATGCGTCAGAGCGATCGAGGAACTCGAGCACTTCCGGCGAATCGTCGAACTCGAGAATGCGGCCCTTGAGCGCGCCGCGTAATTGGGGGGCCGGCGCCTCGCCGGCCGTACCGCCGGCCCCCGGCCGGCGAGGCGCCGGCGGTACGGCCGCCGGGGCGGCGGCCCCCCAGGCGGCGGCCCCCCGCTGGATGTACTCCTCCGCTTTGGTCACGAGCGCGATGTGACGCTCGTACGCCTCGCGCACTGAGTCTCCCCACGTGATCAGACCGTGATTCATGAGCACGAGCCCCTCGGCGGATGGATGCGCATCGAACGCATCCGCCACGTCGCGGCTCAGGCGAAATCCGGGACGACGATACGGCACGAGAATCACCGACTCGCCGAAGCACGCGCGCACCGTCGCCTCGCGATCAAGCGTGTTCGTCAGCGCGAGGATCGCGTCCGCGTGCGTGTGCAGCACCGCCGTCGCGGGGAGGAACGCGTGCAGCAGCGTCTCGATCGACGGTCGCGCGGATGCGGGATCGATCAGACATTTCGCGAGGTAGTCGACCATCTCCTGGTCGGTCATGTCCTCGTTGCGCGAGCGCAGCGGCGCGATGAAATCGAGACGCACGCCCGGGAACTGCTTCGGCACGATCGACTTCATGTCACTGCCGCTGCTCTTGATGTACATGACTTCGATCGGCGATCCGAGGAGGTCGGTGGCGCGGGCTTTGACGCTGTTGTTGCCGCCGCCCCAGAGGACCAGTTCCTCCTCCAGGCCGACCAGGCGGGACTGAGTTACGAGTTGTTCGATGACGTTGTCGGATGCTTCGGACCAGCGGTTCAGCATGGCGGCGGATTATGCGACGACTTGCGCTCTGGCGCGCGGTATCCTCTCTTCATGTCGCTGAGTGGCCGCGAACGCGATCGACTCGTCGAGAATCTCGTCGATGAATTGAACGGCGCGGCCTTGTATGACGCGCTCGCGGGCGCGGAGCGCGACACGCGGCTCGCCGAGGTTTATCGGAGACTCGCGAGCGTCGAGCGCCGGCATGCGGATCGCTGGCGGCGCAAGCTCGAAGACGCGGGTGAGTCGCTCCCGAGCTTTCAGCCTTCGTGGCGCACGCGCACGCTCGGGTTCATCGCGCGCAGGTTCGGCAGCGGCTCGGTGCTCCCCTCGGTGCAGACGCTCGAGCGCGCGGACACGAACAAGTACGCGACGCAGGCGGACGCGCGCGATTTCCACGGCGAGGAGCGCTCGCACTCGCGCGTCATTCAATTGATGTCGTCGATGCGCGGCGGATTCGCGGGCACGGATGTCGCGCGTCTCGAAGGCCGTCACCGCACCGCCGGAGGAAACGCGCTCCGCGCCGCGGTCCTCGGCGCGAACGACGGGCTGGTGTCGAATCTCAGCCTGGTGATGGGCGTTGCCGGCGCGGCGATGCAGCAGAGCGCGATCCTCGTCACCGGCCTGGCCGGACTGCTCGCCGGCGCGGGCTCGATGGCTCTCGGCGAGTGGCTGTCCGTGCAGAGCTCGCGCGAGCTCTATCGGCATCAGCTCGAGACCGAGCAGGAGGAACTGGAGGCGGCACCCGAGGAAGAGGAAGAAGAGCTCGCGCTGATCTATCAGGCGCGCGGGCTGGATGAAACGCAGGCGCGCGCGTTCGCGGCGAGCATGATGAGCAACACCGACACGGCGCTGGAGACGCTCGCGCGCGAGGAGCTGGGGATCGATCCGCGCGAGCTGGGCGGCTCGGCGTGGGAAGCGGCGATCACGTCGTTCATCCTCTTCTCCCTCGGCGCGATCGTGCCGGTGCTGCCGTTCTTCTTCGCGCGCGGAATGCACGCGATGTGGCTGAGCGTCGCTTTCAGCACGGTCGCGCTGTTCGTCGTCGGCGGTGCGATCACGTTGTTCACAGGACGATCGGTGTTGTTCTCGGGATCGCGTCAGGTCGCGTTCGGCCTCATCGCGGCGGCGTTGACGTTCGGACTCGGACGCCTCGTCGGGATCTCGCTGGAGTGATTCGATGAAGACCCTGTTCGAAGAGCGTGCGCGCGTCGCGGTCCTTTCGCGCATCGATTCGGTGACGGCCGATTCGCGGCCGCATTGGGGAAAGATGAACGCGGAGCGGATGCTGACGCATCTCGTCGAGTCGATGCGCATGGCCATTGGCGAGCTGCCGACGAAGCCGAAGCGATTGCCGGTGCGCTTCCCGCCGCTGCGCCAGCTCCTCGTCTACTGGTTGCCGTGGCCGAAGGGCCTGCCGACCGGCGAGGAGCTGATGCCTTCGAATCCGCGCACGATCGAGGAGAGCAAGCGCGAGCTGACGCGGCTCATCGCGGAAATCGGTGCGCGCGCGACGCAGGAAAAGTGGCCCTATCATCCCGCGTTCGGAAACCTCAGTCGTCGCGGCTGGGGCGTGCTGTCGTGGCGGCACATCGATCATCACCTGCGGCAATTCGGCATGTAGTTGACGGAACGCCGGCGTCCTCGCCGGCTGAGCAGGCGCCGTCCTCGGCGCCCGCTCTCGCGAGAACAGCGGCGAGGACGCCGCCTACTCAGCCGGCGGGGACGCCGGCGCTCCAGCCGCGAGCAACTCCGAGCTCGTTTCGCCGTACTCTTTCCCACATGCAATTCCTCGCCAATCTTGCCGCGGTGCTCGTGAGGCCGCGGCGGACCATGCGCCACATTCTCGATGCGCCCGGTCACCGGATGGTTCTACCGCTGATCGTGCTGGTGGTGATCTCCGGGATCGTCGGTGACTTCGATGCGCCGACGTTCCAGAAGTACGTTCAGCAGTCGGGCGGATGGCAGGTCGGGTTGATGGTAACGGGCGTCGTCGTCTGCGTCATCGCTGCGATGGTCGGGCTCTTCTACCTCTACGCCTGGGTCCCGTACTTCGCCGGGCGCTTCCTCGGCGGAACGGGCGACGTCCGCGGCGTGCGCGCGGCGGTGGCGTGGGGATTCGCGCCGGCTGTGTGGGCGCTGCTGTATCGCATTCCGGCCGCGATCTCGTTCGTGTCCTCCGGTGCGGCCGCGGTGAACGTTCGCAACGGCGGCGTCAAGTTCAATCCGGGGATGCTGGCCAACGGCTGCGGCGTCGCGCTCGCGTTCATGCTGCTCGAGCTGATCGTCTTCGTGTGGACTGCCGTCGTCATGAGCAACACCGTCGCGGAAGCCCACGACTTTTCCGCACTGCATGGGCTCGGCACGCTGGTGATCTCGGCCATCGTGCCCGTAGTCGTTGTCATCGCCGCGGTTCTCGCGATGATGTAGCGTACATACTTACGACAGGAGACTGCTCATGCGCACGAAGTTCATCGTGACCAATGCCTCGGTGTTGAAGAAGAAGTACGCTGGATTCAGTGCCGTGAAAGCGGCGATCAACGTCCTCATCGCCGCGGACAAGAAGCGCGGCATCGACACGAAGCTCTTCGACGTCAGCGATGCCGCGACGATGAAGAACGTCGGAGGCAAGGCGGTCACGCTGCCGAAGAACCCGAAGCAGAACAAGCAGGCCATCGATGCGATCTACGCCAGCGCGGCCACGCCGCCGGATTACCTGATGATCCTCGGCGCGGTCGACGTGATCCCGCATCAGGATCTCGAGAATCCGATGCTCAGCGCCGATGACGAAGACGCGCATGCCTGGGGCGACCTCCCGTACGCGTGCGACGCTCCCTACAGCAAGTCGGTCGCGGACTTCACTTCGCCGACGCGCGTCGTCGGTCGCCTGCCGGACATCGACGGCGCCAAAAAAGACTCCGCGTATTTGCGCAAGCTGCTGAAGAACGCGGCCGAATGGAAGCCGCTGCCGGCATCCGCATATCAATCGTATTTCTCCGTCTCGGCGAAGACGTGGGAAAAGTCGACGAAGATGAGCGTCAAGAAGACTTTCGGCTCGAATGCGAACGTGTTCGTGTCGCCCGTCAACGGACCGAAATGGACTTCCGAGCAACTCGCGCCGCTGTCGCATTTCATCAACTGCCATGGTGCTGACGGTCGCTCGGAGTTTTATGGAGAACACCCGAAGCCCGCAGCCGGGGAGGAGCGATATCCGACCGCTCACCAGACGCTCTTGGTCCGCAACAACATCGCTGCGGGTACCGTCGCGGCAGTCGAGTGCTGCTACGGCGCGCAGTTGTACAAGCCGAAGAAGACGATCGATCCGATCCACGGAATCTGTCAGGAGTATCTCCACGACGACGCCTACGGCTTCTTTGGAAGCACGACCATCGCGTACGGTCCGGCGGACAGCAACGGCGCCGCCGACGTGATCTGCGCCGCGTTCCTGCGGCACGTCCTGGACGGCTCATCCCTCGGCCTCGCGGCACTGGAGGCGCGGCGCGATTTCATCAAGGCCTACCCGGTCATGGATCCCGCCGATCTCAAAACGATCGCGCAGTTCCATCTCCTCGGCGATCCGTCGATTCATCCGGTCGCGGAAAGCGCTCCGAAAACGAAAACGAAATCGAAATCGACGAAGGCGAAAGCGAAGCTCGATGACGGAAACCGCTCTCGTCGCGAGGCGATCCGCAAACAGGTCCCGAAGCTCGCTGCACGAACGACTACTTACGGGACATCCGTTCACGAGGAGTCGATGGACGATGGACGTGCCGCGGCCGCGGCCGCGGCAGCGATGGATATGACGCCGACGTCCGTCAAGACGGTCACGGCCGACGCTCCGAAAAGCGGCGAGGAGTCCCCGAAGGCGCTGGCCGCAGGTTCGAAGACTCCTCCTCGCATCTTTGTCGTTACGGGACGTCGCGCCGGCGTCGATGCGCTCGAAAGCGTTCCGATGCTGGACATCAAGAAGGGCGGGAAATCGGATGCTCCTCCGCCAGGAAAACCGCCCGGCTTTGTCGTCGCGATGGTTCGGGAAGAAGCGGACGGATCGATGAAGGTGTTCCGGAAGCTCTTCTCCAAGTAAGGGTGAGGCTTAAGATGCTGCGATGAAGGTGCGCGGCAAAGTCGTGCGCCGCCGCTTTGGCGCCGGCTCGAAGAGCGATCACATGGGCGTCGTTCTCGAGACGGACGATGGCGCCTCGTATCTTCTCCGGCGCCGCGGCGGAAATCCGTTCGAAGACGTAGGGCTCGAAGCGCTCGTCGGAAAGCGCATCGAAGGAAGCGGCACGAAACAGGGCTACTCGTTCTACGTCTCGAAGTGGCGCGAGCTCTGACGTCACACGTTGGGCCGCACGTAGATCTCGCGGCCGATCTCGTCTTCGACCGCAAGCGAGGTCTGCCCGCACGCGAGCACGACGCTCGGTTTGCGCTCGACGAGCCGCACCTGCGATCCGGGGACGACGCCGAACGCCGCGAGCTTGTTGAGCCGCGACACGCTCTTCGGCGCGATGAAGACGACGGAGCCGGATGCGCCGAGGGGGAGATCGACGAGACGCGTGATGAGCGGATCGACTTTCTTCGCGTACACCGCGCAGCAGCTTCCCTGCGGGATCGGATGACCGTGCGGGCACGCCGGCGGATGGCCGAGGAACGTGCAGACGCGGTCGACGACGCGCTCGGCGAGGATGTGCTCGAACTCGCACGCGCTCTTCTCCGCGTCCTGCGAGTCGACGTCGAGGACCTGCGTGAACAGGATCTCGGCCAGTCGGTGGCGGCGCACGATGCCGCGTGCGCGCTCGATGCCGTCGGTCGTCAACTCGAGCGTCGCTCCGCGGCGCTCTGCGAGTTTGGCTGCGATCAGCTCGGGTGCGGCGTCATCGTCGGAATCGAACGCGCGTTGTGCTTCGCGCGCGTACCAGAGCCGCTCGAGCAGCTCGTCAGCGGGTGGGTGCTGCATGTTCATTTCTCCTTTCAGAATCAGGGCGCAGGGGACAGGGCGCGGGGCGCAGGAGAACCGTCATCGGCTCGCTCCTGCGCCCTGCCCTCTGCGCCCTGCGCTCTGCTCTTGGTGATCAGGCGGCGGAAGATCGAGGCGATGAAGCCTTCCTGCACAAACTCGTACGCGCAGCTCGGACAGCGCACCATCGCGCAGCCGTTCGAGAAGGGACACGACGAGTGGCATTGCGCCTCCTCGAACTCGAGGCTGCAGAGCGGGCATTCGTACGTCACAGCGTCACTCCGAGCGCGCGTAGCGTGAAGTTCAGGAGAGCGCCGAATCCGAAGGCGAAGACGAGGATGAACGCCGCGATGGCGAAGCCGTCCCTGCGGCCGCGCTCCTTGATGATCACGAGGAAGTTCGCGACGCAGGGGATGAAGAGCGTGATCACCGTCAGCGCGACGATGGTCTGGACTCCGTCGAGCTGTCCCTGCTGCTGCATGTGGAACAGGCCGGCCGCGCCGTAGTCGCGGCGGAGGAATCCGATCACGAACGAGTTCGCGGCTTCCTTCGGAAGGCCGAGCGCGCCGACGATGATCGGCTCGAGCATCTTCTGAATGCCGGTCAGCAGGTGGAACGCGTCGAGCAGGTACAGCAGCAGCGTGCCGACGATGAAGAGCGGGACCGCTTCCTTCAGATACCACTCCGTCCGCGCGAGCACTTTGATGATGATGTTCGACAGCTTCGGCACGCGCACGGGCGGGATCTCGAGGATGAAATCGCCGGACTCGCCGGCGATGACCTTCGACGCGAGATAGCCGACGACGAAGATCGTGCCGATGATCACGCCGAGCCAGAGCACCGTCGCCGCGGGTGCGAGCGGGCCGAGCATGGCCATGATCACGCCGAGCTGTGCGGAGCAGGGGACGCCGAGGGCCAGGAGGAGCGTGACGATCTTCGCTTCCTTCTTCGTCTCCATGATGCGCGTCGTCAGCGTGGCCATCGTGTCGCAGCCGAGTCCGAGGACCATCGGCAACACCGCTTTTCCGTTCAGTCCCATCTTGCGGAAGATGCGGTTCAGCATCACCGCGAGCCGCGGCAGGTAGCCGGAGTCCTCGAGCACGCCGAAGAAGAGGAAGAACGTGATGACCACCGGCAGCACGATGGCGATGGCGTAGGTGATGGCCATCGTGATGATGCCGTACTCGCCGACGAGCAGGTCATGAATGAACTTCGGCGCGCGCATCCACTCCACCGCGGCCGTGGCCCAGACGTTGACGTGCTCCTCGAAGATCTTCGTCTCGACGAGGTCGACGAGGAAGCCCGCGCCGAAGTTGCCGACGAAGAGCCAGGCGACGTAGAGCACGCCGAGAAGGATCGGCACGCCCCAGACGGGGTGCATCGACATGACGCCGAGCCAGTCGCGGAAGCTGCTCTTCGATTGTTCCCGCCTGACGTCGGCGACGCCGATGAGGCGATCGACCGCGGCGACGCGCGCGTTCGCGATGACGACGCTCAGCGGTTGCGCCAGGGTGCGCTGCACATCCGCGCGGATGCGATCGAGCTCGGCGAGCGAGCCCGCGGGGAGATGCCGTTTCAGCGTTTCGTCGCCGGAGAGAATCGAAAGCGCGATTCCGCGGGAAAACGTAGGGCGGGCTTCAGCCCGCCCCTCCGCGAGCGCGTCGAGAACCTTCGCAACTCCCTGCTCGATCGCATCCGGATACACGACATTCGTCTTCGCGCGTCTCGGCTGCAGCGCTTCCCGCTTCAACTTCTCGAGGTTCCAGCGGCGCAGCGCGGACGTCGCGACGACGGGCACGCCGAGGGCGGCGGAGATCGTGGCGGGATCGATCTCGCTGTCGCGCTCGCGCGCTTCGTCGCTCATGTTCAGGCAGAGCGTGAACGGAACCTCGTGCTCCGCGATCTGCAGCGACAGAAGGATCGTCCGGCGCAGATTGCTCATGTCGCCGACCTGGAGGACGTCCGCGTCAGCGGAGGTGATGAGCATGTCGCGGGCGACGCGCTCGTCATCGGAATGCGGCGTGAGCCCGTTCGTGCCCGGGGTGTCGACGACGAGCCGGGACTCGCCGGCGATGGTGGTGCTCGCGGTGGTGATCTCGACAGTGGTGCCGGGATAGTTCGAGACGGTGACGTAGCGGTTGGTGAGGCAGCCGAACAGGAGGGACTTGCCGACGTTCGGGTTGCCGATGAGCAGGAGGGCGCGTTCTTGTTGAGACATAGTCGCAGCGCGATGATCGTCGGTCGCGGAACCTCGCCGCATGTCTCCCGTCATAAGCTGATGTGATGACCATCACTCGCGGCGCCCTTGTCCTCCTCCTCGCTCTACCACTCGCCGCCGATCCCCTCGGCGACGTCCGCGCTGCCGTCGGCAAGCTCACCGCGCGCGAGCCGATCCGCGCCACGTACGAATACCAGCGCACGGTCGTGAACGAAGGGAAGTTCGGCGACGCGAACTTCGCCGGCAAGGCCGTCGTCGAGCTCGAGGGAAGCGAAGGCGGTTATCACATCGTCTTTCCGCGCACGCTGCTCGATCAGGTCGAGCGCGAGAAGGTTGCGAACATTCGCAATCCGGAGCAGGAGACGCCGACGGCAAACGCGCTCCGCGAGATCGAGCCCGTCGAGACCGCGGACGCAATCGACTTCGCGCCGACGCTCCTCCGCCTGCTGGATGGATCGAAGGTCATGTCCGACGCCGCCGGCACGTGGGCGGGCAAGCCCGCGCGTGTCATGGTTCTGCGGGTTCCCGATCGTCTCAGCAAGGACGACGCGGGCAAGATGAAGATCGCGGAAAACCGGCTGACACTGTGGCTCGGCTCCGATCTCGTGCCGCTCGCCGCGGAGCACATCGTCAACGCGAAGGTCTCGTTCCTCATCTTCCGTGCCGAATTGAAAGAGAAGAAATCGTGGCACCTCGCCCGCGTCGCCGACCGCCTCGTGCGCACCCGCTTCGAAGGACACCAGAGCAGCTCGGGCATGGGCCAGAAGGGGAACGAGACGGTGGTGGCCACGCTGCGCGTGCATTGATGTGGAGTGCGGAGGCAGCGCCTCCGCTTTCCGATCGGACCGCCGGCGTCCCGCCGGCTGACGTGCGGGCGTCTCGCCCGCACGCGGCGCACGCGAGACGCGTGCGCGTCAGCCGCCGAGACGGCGGCGGTCCGGTGTTTTGAGACGGTCCGCAACGCCGCCGGTTTCGCATACCGCGCGCTATACCAAAGCGGTGGCGTTGCCACCGCACTCCACATGTGACATCGCTCACGTCCTCTCGTGATTGGTCCCATATCCCCATGTTCACCGCGCGCCGCATTCTGCGCGGCATGACACACGACCTTGCACTCTCCATCGTCGGGGCCGGGGGCGACGGCGCGGTTGCCGCGGGTGACATCCTCTCCTTTGCGTGCGCGCGCGGCGGGCTTTCGGTCATCAAGACCGAGGCGTATGGGCCGCAGATTCGCGGCGGCGAGTCGTCGTGCGCCGTGCGCATCAGCGCGACGCCGATTCATTCGCAGGCGGACGCGATCGACGGCCTGGTCGTCTTCAGCTGGGCAGACTTCGCGCGTTTCCGCACGGAGCTCGAGCTCGCGCCGAACGCGATCGTCTTCTACGAAGAGAAAGATCCGCCGCCCGAAACGATGCAGGCTTATCGCCTCATCCCGATCGCCTTCCACTCCTATCGAAACGCGAAGAACATCTTCGCCCTCGGACTCATCGCCTCCGCGTTCGGCCTTCCCGCTGATGCGATCCGCGAAGCCGTGCGCGGCCGCTTCTCGAAAAAAACCGAGGCCGTGATCGAGGCGAACGTGAAAGCGTTCGACGATGGGATCGCGAGCGGCATCGAGATGCTCCTCGGCGCGAAGCAGCTCGACTACGTTCCGTCCGAGCCGAAGCTTCTGATGTCCGGCAACGAGGCCAGCGCGGTCGGCGCGGTGGAAGCGGGATGCCGCTTCTTTGCCGGCTATCCGATCACGCCGTCGTCGGAGATCCTTCATGCGCTCGGCGAGTGGCTCCCGCGCCTCGGCGGCACGTGCCTGCAGACCGAGGACGAGCTCGCGGCGATCGGCGCCGTCGTCGGCGCGTCGTTCGCGGGAAAGAAAGCGTTCACCGCGACCTCGGGACCGGGACTCTCGCTCATGTCCGAGATGATCGGACTCTCGTCGATCGCCGAGATTCCGTCGGTCATCGTCAACGTGCAGCGCGGCGGTCCGTCGACCGGCATCCCGACGAAGAGCGAGCAATCCGATCTCTGGCACTCGCTGTACGGCAGTCACGGCGACACGCCGCGCGTCGTGCTCGCATGCACCGACGTCGAGGACTCGTTCCATACGACCATCGACGGCTTCAACATCGCCGAGGAGTTCCAGCTCCCGGTGATCGTTCTCTCGGAGCAGTCGATTGCGCAACGTCGCGAGACGGTGGAAGCGAATCGCCTGACGCATGACGTCGTCGAACGTCGCCTCGCGACGGACGTCGAACAGTACCGCCGCTATCGCGTCACCGAGGACGGCGTCTCGCCGATGAGCGTCCCGGGTGTGAAGGGTGGCGAATATCAGACCAACGGTCTCGAGCACGACGAGCAGGGACGTCCCAGCTCGATGTACACGATGCACGAGACGATGAACGCGAAGCGCTGGCGGAAGCTCGACGCGATCGCGAAGAAATATGAGCTTTTCACGCACTTCGGTCCGAAAAACCCTGACGTGGGCATCCTCTGCTGGGGCTCGTCGGTCGGCGTGGTCCGCGAGGCGGTCGATCGGCTCACCGCGCGCGGACATCGCGTGGCGGCGTTCGCGCCGCGCGTCCTCATGCCGCTGCCGAAACGCGTGATGCAGGGCTTCATCGATGCCGCGAAGGAGCTGCTCGTCATCGAGCTCAGTTTCGCGGCCCAGTTCTACAAGTACCTGCGCAGTGAGCTCGATCTGCCGCGCGACACGCGCGTGCTCGCGCGCTCCGGCGGCAAGAACCTGACCGTGAGCGAAGTCGTGGACCAGGTGCTGCGCGCGCGCATCGCCGAGGAGGTGACCGCATGAATTACACACCCAACGATTACAAGAGCGATCTCAAGCCGGTGTGGTGTCCCGGTTGCGGTGATTTCGGCGTTCTCAACTCGCTGTATCGCTCGTTCGCCGAACTGAAGTTCGAAACGCACGAGACGGTCGTCGTCTCCGGCATCGGTTGCTCGTCGCGGTTGCCGGGATACGTCGAGAGCTACGGCTTCAATTCGCTGCACGGACGTGCGCTGCCGATCGCCACGGGCATCAAGCTCGCGCGGCCGGAGCTGAACGTCGTCGTGGTCGGCGGAGACGGCGACGGCATCGCGATCGGCGGGAACCACTTCCTGCACACGGCCCGGCGCAACGCCGACCTCACGTACGTGATGATGGACAACGAGATCTACGGTCTGACCAAGGGACAGGCCGCGCCGACGACGCCGATGGGCGACAAGACGAAGTCGACGACGTACGGGAATCCCGAGGCGGGAGTGGATCCGTGTGCGCTGGCGATCTCGTTCGGCGCGACCTGGGTCGGACGCTCGTTCTCCGGCGACATCAAAGGCACCGCGGAGCTCCTGAAGGCCGCGTTGCAGCATCGCGGGTTTTCGTTCCTCAACATCATCTCGCCATGTGTGACGTGGCGCGGCGACGATCAACACAAAGAGCTTCGTTCGAAGCAGGTTGCCCTTCCCGCGGATTACGACCGCACCAGCGTCGCCTCGGCGTTGAAGTTCACGAACGAGAAGGACGTGCTGAGCGTGGGCGTGCTCTACGAAGTGCAGAGGCCGACGCTCGTCGACGAGATGGATGAGGTCCGCGGCAAGGCGGCGGAGCGCGGCGCGCCTCCACGGCGTGAAGATTTGTTGCGGACGTTCATGTGAGGCCGTAGATTACGCGGCATGTCGACCAGAGAGTTTTTTGCTGAGCGTCTTGCCGCTGAATTACCGGCCTTCAACAAAGTGATCCGCGCGCTTCCAGGAGAGCGGCTCGATTACCGGCCGCACGAGAAGAACACGCCCGCGGGCCAGCTCGCGTGGCAGCTCTCCGACGAGATGTCGCATCTCCCGATTCTGTTCGCGACGGGCGAGATCAACTACGTCCCGCCGACGGTGCCCGCGACGATCGACGAGATCGCCGGCACGTTCGAGCGCAACGCGCAGGCGGCGGCGGATGCGGCGAAGACGGTCGATGAAGAGCGTTGGAATTCACCCGCGCGCTTCCTTTGGAACGGTCAGCCCGTGTGGGAAGACACGGTCGCGGGAATCGCCTGGGGATATCTGTTCGACATGATCCACCATCGCGGCCAGCTCACCGCGTATCTGCGCCCGATGGGCGGAAAAGTGCCGGCGTGCTACGGCCCTTCGGCTGACGAGTCTTCGTAAGCAACAACAGACCGATTCCGATCAGCGACGCGGCGATCCCGATCAGCCCTGCCTCCGGTCCGAACGCTCCGCCGGTGAGGAGATCCGGACCTCGCTGTGCGATGACGAAATAGCTCGCACCTTCTTTGTCGCCGCTGACGGGGAATCCGAACACGACGCCTTCGAACAGGTTCCAGGCGATGTGCAGGCCGATGGACGCGGAGAGGCGTCCGGTGATCAGCAGCGCCGCGGCGAAAAGAAGTCCGTTCACGAACAGTCCGAGCGTGCTGACGATCGTGGAGTTGTCGTTCGTCGCGTGCAGGATCGCGAACACCGCCGAAGAGACGACAACCGCCGTCGTGAGGTTCGTGCCCTCGGCGAGATTGCGAAGTAGGTAGCCTCGCACGACGATTTCTTCGTAGATCCCGACGCAGAGCACCTTCACGAGGGAGAACGACAACGCGAGCAGCAACGAGACGCCCGGAGCACTCACCGCGAGCGTGTCGGTGACGTCGATCCAACCCGCCCATTCCTCGACGGCGAAGACCATCGCCATCAGGAACCCGCCGAGCAAGAGTCCCAACGCGAGACTCGACCACCACGCGCGATCGAGTCGGATGCCGAGGTCGCGAAGGTCGCGACGATCGAGATATCGCGCCGCGAACAGGACACTGCCGACGAGGCACACCGTCAACAAAGGACCGACGATCATGTTGATCACGCGGTCGTACGCGGCGCGCTCGTAGTTCGTCAGGAAGAGTCCGCGGCGGTGCAGCGCCGTGAGCGGCTCGGCGATGAGCACGATCAACGCAACGGCGAGCAATGTCGCGATCAGCGCCTGGAGAAAGACTCGCCATCCCGCGCGCAGACGGCCTTCGTCGCGATTCCAGAACAGGGTCACGTGAGCTGTTACGCTCGCGAGGGGTCCGAGGTTGACAGCACCTTAAGATGTGGAGTGCGGAGGCAGCGCCTCCGCTTTCCGATTCGCACGCCGTTGGAAAGCGGAGGCGTTGCCTCCGCACTCCACGCTAGAAGGGTCAGGTTCGCGACCGCACACGGGTCAATCCACGTCACTTTGCGCAACGATTGACCAGCCTGCGCGGAGACGGTCACCAGACTGGGCCGCATGTAACTCCAATCATTGCTGCTGGTTCGATTTCATTCCGTACCTCCATAGAAAGATGGTCTGCCGTTTGGAGTAGGGACCCATCGACAATTGGAGGAGGAACGAATGCATCGTAGATCTCTGGTTTCACTGTTACTGGTTCTCGTCGCGCTTCCGCTCTCCGCATCGCAGTTCGTCGACCAGCCGTTCGACCGCGTCGCGCGTGAATCCGCGCTCGTCGTCCGCGGCACCATCGACCAGACCTGGAGCGCGTGGGATGACGCGCACGAGGTCATCTACACCTACGCGACCGTGCGGGTGAATCGCTACTTCGGCGAAGCCACCGGTCCCGACACGCTCGTGATCCGCGAGGCCGGCGGCACGGTCGACGGCTACACGATGGAAGCGATCGGCTTCCCCGCGATCCGCTCCGGTGAGGACGTCGTGCTCTTCCTCGCGCAGTGGGAAGGCAGCGCCGACTATCGCATCCACGCGTTCAACCAGGGCAAGTTCCTCGTCCGCAACCGCGGCGGCGTGGAAGTGCTGATCGAAGATCCGGTCAAGCAGGGGGACACGCGCCTCGCGCGCGAGGGTCGCATCCGCGCGATGGGCATCGACGACGAAGGCCCGGCCTTCACCATCGACGAGCTCGCGCAGATGGTCACCAATGCGCGCGCCGGTCACGAAGTCGACATCGAGAAGCGCCACTAAAGAGGAGGACATGCCATGAAGAAACTGCTTTCGTACGCGTTCGTCACGATCACTCTCGTCGCGTTGGCCGAGCCGGCGCTGGGCTATGTACTTCTCTCGCCGCGCCGCCGATGGGCCTCGACTCCCATCTCCGTCCGCACGTACTCCGTCGGCAACAACACCATCGTCGACAGCGACAAGGGCGTGACCGCGGTCGTCAACGCGATCAGGGTGTGGGGCATCATCAGCTCCAGCTCCACGACTTCGGCGGCCGTGCGCGGCTCCGCGCCGGCGACGATCATGCTCAATACCAACGGCGGCCTTTGCACGAGCACCTGCCTCGCCGCGACACTCACCGGCTACTACGTCTCGCAGACCGGCGACGATCGAATCTATGACGCCGACGTCTACACCAACACCTCCCAGCCGTTCTCCTCGTCGCGCGAGCCGAGCGGCTGCAGCTCCGAGTTCGACATCGACGGCATCATGGCCCACGAGGTCGGACACGTGATCGGCATCGGACACTCGAACGTCTCCGGCGCGACGATGTATCCGTCGGTCGGGTACTGCGCTTTCGGGGTCCGCTCGCTCTCTTCGGATGACCTCGCGGCGCGGGACGACCTGTACTGAGGCAACCGTAAGGGTCAGTTGCCACACCACTCGACGGGTCAATCCCTGCGCATGTGCATAGGGATTGATCCGTTCGCGTTTCAGGAGCACAGCGTCGTATTGGAGTCCAACTGATGGAGCCATAACGAGTTGACGCTCGTCTGACGTTCGGCTGGCGCATTGGCGCGCGCCTTGGAGAGAGAGCCGTCATCACATAGGAGGAATGAATGCGTCATAGGTCACTCATCGTCATCGGTCTGCTGTTCATGCTCGCGGTTCCCCTGTCTGCCTCGCAGTTCGTGGAACTGCCGTTCGAGCAGGTGGCTGCCGAGTCGCAGTACATCGTTCGCGGAACGATCGGCCAGACCTGGAGCGCGTGGGACAACGCGCACGAGGTCATCTACACGTACGCCACCGTCAACGTCAGCCGCTACTTCGGCGAAACGGCGGGACCGGACACACTCATGATCCGCGAAGCCGGCGGCACGGTCGACGGATACACGATGGAAGCGATCGGCTTCCCCGCGATCCGTTCCGGTGAGGATGTGGTGCTCATGCTCTCCCAGTGGGAAGACGGCGCCGACTTCCGCATCCACGCCTTCAACCAGGGCAAGTTCCTCGTTCGCAATCGCGGCGGCAAGGACGTTCTCACAGCCGACCCGGTGAAGCAGGGCGAGGATCGCGGCAACGACCGCGGACGCGTCCAGAATCAGAGCGTCGACGAAACGCCCGGCCTTCTGATCGAAGAGTTCGCGCAGATGGTCGACGACGCCCGCGCCGGCCGCTCCGTCGACGTCGACGGACGTCAGCGCCAGTAACGAGAGGAGACTGAAAGCACATGAACAAGAAAACGATTCTCGCTCTCGCCATCGCCACCGTGCTCGTCGTCGTCGTCGCTGACTCGGCGTCCGCGTACGTGCTTCTCTCCCCGCGCCGCACCTGGGCCTCGACCCCGGTGAACGTGCCGGTTTACAACCACGGCAACAACAGCATCGACGACGGAGACGGCGGCGTAACCGCGGTCTCCAACGCGATCGAGACCTGGGGCGTGGTCAACTCCAGCGCGACCAGCGCGGCTGCCGTCCGCGGCAGCGCACCGGCCACGATCACGCTCAACAGCAACGGCCACATCTGCAACGGCTCCTGTCTCGCCGCGACGCTGACCGGCTACTACTCCGGCAACACGATCACTGACGCCGACGTCTACACGAACACGAAGTACAAGTTCTATTCGTCCGGCGAAGCCGACGGCTGCAGCGGCGAGTTCGACATCGAGGGCATCATGGTCCACGAAGTCGGCCACGTGATCGGCATCGGCCACACGAGCGTCACGGGCGCCACGATGTATCCGTCCGTCTCCGCCTGCAACACGGGCAACCGCACGCTCGAAGCGGACGACATCGCTGCGAAGAACGACCTGTACTAGTTCGACGCTATTTCGTTGTGAACGGAGGACCGCCGCGAGGCGGTCCTCTTTTTTTGTGGAGTGCGGCAGCGTCCCTCTCGCGGCGCATGAAATCCTCGCGTAGCGTCGAGCTGCCGCTTTTCATCGTCGCAGCGTCGAGCTGCGACCCCGCCCGCGGCAGCTCGACGCTGCCGCAATCGAAAGCGGCAGCTAGCGCTGCCGCACTCCAGAGCGCGCCACAACCCGACCGCGATCGAGCACGACGAGCTCCTCGCAGATCGCCTCCACCTCTTCCATCTGGTGCGTGACGTACACCGTTGGAATCGGGAACTCATCGCGCACGCGCACGAGGTACTCGAGCACGCGGTCGCGCAACGCGACGTCCACGCCGGCCAGCGGCTCGTCGAGGAGCAGCACCTCGGGATCGCTGAGCAGCGCCCGCGCGAGCGCGACACGTTTGCGCTCGCCACCGGAGAGCTGCTTCACGCTGCGCTCGAGCACGGGCGCGAGCTCGAGCACGTCGATCACGGCGTGCTCTTTCGTGCGCGACGCGTAGAAGATGTTCTGCCGCGCGGTCATGTGCGGAAAGAGCGCGTCGTCCTGCGGCACATAGCCGACGCGGCGAAGGCGCGGCGGAAGATCGGTGACGTCGCGTCCGTGCAATTCGATGCGTCCAGACGTGGGCGTGCGCAATCCCGCGATCACTTCGAGCAGCGACGTCTTCCCTGCGCCTGACGGTCCGTACAGCGCGGTCGTGCGCGCGCTCATTTCGAGCGACACCTCGAGCGTGAACGGCGCGAGCGGCAGCACGACGTCGCGCAGAACGACGCTCACACGCGCCTCCGCAGAAAAGCCTCGGTGATCCAGACGGCAGTGAACGCGACCAGGACTGCGACTCCGAGGAGGCGGAACGCCTCGCCATCGCGTCCGAGCTGCACGAGATTGTAGATCGCGAGCGAGAGCGTCGTCGTCCGTCCGGGGATGTTTCCCGCGACGAGAATCGTCGCGCCGAACTCGCCGATGGCACGCGCGAACGCCAGCAGCATCCCGCTGGCGATGCCGCGCGCCGCGAGCGGCACAGTGATCGTGACGAACACGCGCGAGTTGCGTGCACCGAGGGTGCGCGCGATCTGTTCGAGTCGCGGGTTCACTTCTTCGAACGCCACGCGCGCCGCGCGCACGAGCAGCGGGAACGACATCACCATCATCGCGATGACCACCGCGCGCCAGGTGAAGACGACGTCGAAGGGAAGATACCGGCCGATCGGACCGCGCCGGCCAAGAAGTTTCAGAAGCAACAGGCCGGTTGCGACCGGCGGCATTACCAACGGCAACGCGACGAGCGTCTCGACGAACGACTTGCCGCGCCAGCGGTACCGCGCGAGCAGCCACGCGATCGCGAGTCCCGGCGGCACGATGAGCAGCGTCGCCAGCGCGGCCGTGCGCAGGGTCAGGCCGAGGATCTGCCACTCAGCGGAGGACATCGAATCCGTGTTTCCTGAAGACGTCGAGCGCCGGCTTCGTTTGCAAATACGCGAAGAACCGGCGCGCAGCGCGCGGCTGTTCGGCGTCCTTGACGACCGCGAACAGGTACGCGATCCGGGGCCCCTCGGCACGCGGCACCGCGTACGCGATGCGCACTTCCTTCGAGATACGCGCGTCGGTGCGGTAGACGATCGCCGCGTCGACGTTCCCCGATTCGACTGCGGCAAGGGCGGCGCGCACGTTGTCGGTCGGGATGACGTTCGGCTTCACGCGCTCCCACAAACCGAGCTTCTGCAGGTAAGTGCGCGCGTAGATGCCGGCGGGGACCGTCGATGGTTCCGCGAGCGCGAGCTTCAATCCGATCAGATCCCGCGGATGCTTCACGCGTTTGTCGCGCGTGACGATGACGAGCGTGTTGGAAAGCACGCTCTTGCGCTCGGCGAGGCGCGTGGTTCGCACCCGCTCGTCCGCGGACAGCAGCAGATCCGCCGGCGCGCCCTCCTCGACCTGCCGCGCGAGCATGCTCGACGCGCCGAAGTTGAAGACCACGCGATCGCCGGACGCACGCTCGTACTTCTGCGCGATCTCCTCCAACGCCTCCGTGAGGCTCGCCGCCGCAAACACGCGCACCTCGGCCCCGCGAAGGGGGAAAGCGAGCAGAAGGAGGAGAAGGACGCGCACGTTATCTAGGGAGAAGTATATCGGTCTAGGAGTGCGGTGGCGGGTGTGGTGGGGCCGGGGGTAGCTGGAGCCACCGCTCTGGTAGGGCGGGCGGCGCTGCGGGCGTACCAGAGCGGTGGCTACCCGCCGCCCGGCCGCTCTCGCCACCGCACTCCTAGATTTCCTCGCGCATCTTTTCCCACAGCGGCGCGATCGACTTCGCCGCCTTCTCTTCCATCCGCCGGTAGAGCGCGAGGATGCGTTCCCCGCGCTCGGTCAGGCGCGCGCCGCCCTGGTCCGCGCCGCCGCGCTCCTTCTCCACGAGCGGCGAACGGAATGCGGCGTTCATCGTTTTCACGAGGTTCCAGGCGCGCATGTACGACATCTCCAGTGACTCCGCGGCCGCGCGGATCGAGCCCGTGCGGGCGATCGCGTCGAGGAGGTCCGCTTTGCCGGGACCGAGGAGGATCGTGTCGTCGTCGCGGACGATGCGGATGCGGGGGCGGACGGTGTAACGCACGCCGTGATGATACGAGCGTCTGCGGCGCTCTACTTGTGCGTTGTCACGGCGCGCAGGAGATCGGTCGTGGTGATGATGCCCGTGCAGTGACCGCTCTCCATGACGGGCAGGCAGCCGTGCGTGTGGCCGAGCATCATCGACGCGGCGTTGCGCACCGTCGCCCACTGATTGCACGCACGCGGGCGCGTGTCGCGGATTACGCCTTAGAATGCCCTCGTCCAATGCGCAACTCTCTCGTCGCCCTCGCGCTTCTTCTCTCCGCGTGTGCCACGATGCCGAACCGCATCGGTGTCGAGGGCGTGTCCGACCGCCTCTTCTGCGGGCGCTCGATTCCCGATGGCGGGGAAGTCACGGACGCGGACGTCGACAGGTTTCTCGAAGAAG
>Ga0209382_10000314_pt1 | contig 78258 bp, 64 predicted proteins | sample SoiMetdeltSBSDD5_FD_187599 | JGI IMG/M metagenome (GOLD analysis project Ga0209382, IMG submission 187599) | Bulk soil microbial communities from a Populus tree surrounding site in Tennessee, USA - Soil MetaG P. deltoides SBSDD5 (SPAdes) (version 2) | ecosystem: Environmental > Terrestrial >... | reverse complement strand
GCCGGCACGAATCCAGGCCGCGTTCGACGTGCCCTTCCCGCATCCGCGCCGGCTGACCAGCGCTCCGGCGCAGGAGCTACGCGTCGCCATCCTCCGCGAGCTCGGCGTCGACCACTACGGCGGCTAGATCGCGAGCGACCGTCGCCGTGAGGGCCCTCGACCTGCATCCCGACCTGCGTCTGTGCCAGCTCGCAATCGGCGCCGAGCGCGCGCCCCTGCTCGTGATCGACAACTTCGTCGCCGATGCGGAGGCGCTGGTCGCGGACGCGTGTGCACGACCGCTCACAGTGCGCAGCCGCTACTTTCCAGGCATCAGGGCCGAGGCACCGCCCGCATACCAGCAATTACTTCTCACTGGACTGAGGAGTGCGCTACTCGACTGTCTCGGCATGACGGAGGGGACGCTCACGCTCTCGATGTGCCACTACTCGCTGATCACGACACCGGCGAAGGAGCTGGAACCGCCGCAGCGGATCCCGCACGTCGACTCGTTCGCGAAATCCGGGTTGGCGACCATTCATTATCTTTTCAAGGCAAATCTCGGCGGCACTGCGTTCTACCGCCACCGCCGAACCGGGTTCGAATCCATCGACGAGGCGCGCCGGGCGCAGTACGCGCGGGCGCTGGACGAGGAACATTCGGGACCTGCTGCGCCCGGGCCGGGATACATCAACGGCAGCACCGATCTGTTCGAGCAGATCGCAAAACAGGATGGCGTTTTCAACCGTCTGCTGGTCTATCGGCGCAACTCGCTGCACTCGGGTTGCATCGAGGCCAGCGTCCCGGACCCGAACCCCTCGACCGGTCGCCTGTCCATCAACAGTTTCATCGACTGGGCGCCGGCGTAGCCTCGAGCGGATTACCAGCCTTTCACTTTCGTGCGGACGCGAACCAGGTTCTTGTCGGCCGTGATGTACAACGTACTGCCGTCGTCGCCGAACGCAAGATTCGCAGTAGCTACGCCGGTGGCCAACGTGCCGAGGTGCTTGCCCTGCGCCGAATAAACCAGCACGCCACCCGGACCGCTCGCCCACACGGTGCCGTCCGTACTCACCTTCAGGCCATCCGGCAAACCGGGTTTCTCCTTGCTGACGGCAGCAGTCACATCGAAGAAGACTTTGGCAGCACCCAGGCTGCCGTCGGGCCTTACGGGGAACGCCATCAGCAGCGCTTTCTCAGGATCGGAGTTCGCTACGTACAGAATTTTTTCATCCGGAGAAAAGGCCAGCCCGTTCGGCCGTGACAATTCCTTGGTGAGCAGCGTCAGCTCGCCCTTCGCGCTCAGGCGATAGACGCCCTGAAAATCCAGCTCCCTGCCGGGATCCTCGGTCTGCTTGGGCAAGCCGTACGGAGGATCGGTGAAGTACACATCGCCATTCGAGCGGATCACCAGGTCATTCGGACTGTTGAGTCGCTTGCCTGCATACCGGTCCACCAGCGTGACGAACTTGCCGTCGACCCACTTGGCAACGCGTCGATCGCCGTGCTGGCACATCACCAGCTCGCCGGCCTTGTTGAATGCCAGGCCATTGGAGCCAGGCTCCCGGCCGGTGAACGTCGCCGCTGCGGTGTAACCCGACGGTGAGAGGAATTCCTTCAGACCCGACGCCTGCGACCATTCCCAGATCATGTTCCTCGGGATGTCGGAGAACAGCACGCGCTTGTTGGCCGGGTCCCAGACCGGCCCTTCTGCCCACACGAACCGGTTCGCGGCAAGCAGTTCGATGGCTGCATCCTGCTCGACGAGCCGATCGAACGCGCGGTCCAGCCGCTCGATGCGACCGAGCGTTGTCACTTGCTCCGAGCGCGCCACACCCGCCGACAGCAGGCAGATGCCAAACACTGCAAGCACGAGGATACGATTCATAGCAGGCTCCACACGACAAGCGTCACGGTACTCGCGAACGATACAGATCGTGAACAGCGGAACCGGCGAGCAGGAAGGCGCCGACGCCGTAAAACTGCGTATCGCCCGGCGCAACCTGCTCGGGACGATCGCTGACTTGCTGGACCCAGCCAAGCATGCCGTCAGATTGGACGGCTCGCTCCAGCGCGCGCCAACCACGTCGCACGACCGGCTCGTATTGCGTTCGATCGAGCAGACCCGCCGCGATACCCCACGCCATACCGTAGACGAAGAAGCCGGTGCCGCTCGACTCCGGTTGCGTTGCTCCCGGCGCGGCGAGCAGTGATGGTGCCCAATACCCGTCCGGTTTCTGTACGGCCTTCAGCTTCGCCGCCATCTCCTTGAACAGCTCTTCATACATCGGCCGCGCCGCGTCACCTGCGGGCAGACGCTCCAGAACTCGCGCGATGCCGGCGAAGACCCAGCCGTTGCCGCGGCTCCAGAACAGCTTCCTGCCGTTGCTGTCGCGCTGCTCGAAGAAACGGCTGTCCCGATAGAAGAGATGTTCCTCGCGGTCGTAGAGATAGTCTCTGGTTGCCTTGAACTCGGTGTGCGCGTACTCGGCGTAGCGCCGATCGCCTGTCGCCGCAGCCAGCCCGATCCACACCGGCGGCGCCATGAACAAGGCGTCGCACCAGCACCAGCGATCATTGCACGACTTCTGCTCTTGCGTGGCCAGACTGCCGCGCGGCGGAGCGGCAAGGATCTCGTCGAAGCGCTTGCGTAACGGCGCTGTCACCTCGGGTCCGGCGCCGTGCATCGCCGCCCACAAGTAGCTCTGCCCGATAACGTGATCGTCAGCATGATAGCGGCGGTCGCCGAGCTGCCAGTCCGTGCTGCGTCCGTGCGCGAGCACGGCGTCGCGAAAACGAGGCGATTCGCTGCGCTCAGCAAGCGCGGTCAGCCCAGCATAGAACGCTCCCTGCTGCCAGCTGCGAGGACTGCGTGTCTCCTCGCGCATGACCTTGATAGAGGCGACCGGCTCGAGATGAGCGAGCTGCCAGTCAGCGACCTTCTCCATGAGCGCGAGCGTGCGCCCTGCATCGATGGTTTCTTGTCCGACCGCCGCCGCATCTTCACGCTGTGCGATGGTTCGGTAGAAATCCTGCAGCACATGGAACGCCTTCTTCTTCGCGCCCTTGTCGCTGATCAGGCCCTTACGGTTCCAGCCGTCCTGCACGCCGGGCAGCGGGCGGCGCGGCGAGCGGAAGTCCGCGAGAATCCACGGCGTCGTGCCGCGCCACTGCGGCAGCCGCTGCAGCATCAGGAGTGTCTGGCGATACAGGTCTTCCTGGTACTCCTCGCTGAAGCGCTCGAGACGATCGCCGTGTCGGCCCTGCAAGGCGTCCGCGCCGAATTCGCTGATTACGACCGGCTTGTCGTAGCCGAACGTCCAGCGGATCCGCGGCAGCTTGTCCGGCAGCCCGTCGTACCAGCCGACGTACTCGTTGAAGCTCAGCAGGTCGATGTATGCGCCGAACGGATCGTCGACGATGCGATGGTCCGCATCGGCGGGATCGCGGCGCACCTCGAGCGCGGCCGCTACCAGGCGCGTCGGATCGAGCGCTCGCGCCGACTGCACGAGCGCCCTGAGGAACTGCGTGCGCGGCCCGCTGACCGGCGTCTCATTCGCGACCGACCAGACGATGACGCTCGCGCGGTTGCGATCGCGCAGCATCAGCTCCCTGAGCTGGCTCTTTGCATTCGCCAGCGTTTCGGGATTTTCCCATTGGATCGTCCAGTAGACCGGCACCTCCTCCCACACCATCAGGCCGAGCTCGTCCGCAACCCGCGCCATGTGCTCGTTGTGCGGATAATGCGCGAGCCGCACGAAGTTGCAGCCGAGCTCCTTCGCCCAGCCAAGCAGCAGCCGCGCGTCCTGCTCGGAATGCGCGCGCCGACCGTGCAGCGGATTCTCCTCGTGCAGCGAGATTCCGCGCAGAAATACCGGCTCGCCGTTGAGCAGGATGTCCGTGCCTCGCACGGCGATGCTGCGAAAGCCGATGCGCTCGGTGATCCGATCGTCGTCGGTCGCAATCTCGACATCGTAGAGACGCGCATTGCGTGGCGACCACATCTGCAGGGCGCGCGCCTGGACTTCGAACGTCGCAATGCCACGCGCGTTGCTCAGCGCACGAACACGGACGCCGGCCTCGGGAATCGACAGCGTTACGCCCATACCCGCCGCCTTCGCACCGTCGAGCTCGACGTTCGCGACGATGCGGTCGCTCGAACCCGCCGCGAGCTGCACGGCATAGTCGCGAACATAAGTCGCCGGCGTCTCGACGATCGTCACGTCGCGCGTCAAGCCACCGTAGTTCCACCAATCGGTGTTGACCGTCGGGATGCCCTCGACCCGGCGCGTGTTGTCGACCTTGACCACGAGCGAGTTGCCGCGTGCGGCAAGCATGCCGGTCACCTCGAACTGGAACGGCGTGAAGCCGCCGACGTGGCGACCGAGCTTGCGGCCGTTCAGATACACATCCGCCTGGTAGTTCGCCGCCCCGAAGTGCACGAACACGCGCCGCCCGGCGGTCGGTGCGTAGTCGAACTTGCGGCGATACCAGACCGTGCCCTCGTAGTAGTAGAGCCGATCCTCCTGCGAGTTCCAGTCGCCCGGGACGGCGAGCGTCGGGCTCGCATCGAAGTCGTATTCGACGAGCTCCGATCGATCGGCTGGCTTGCGGTCAAGGAAGTATGCGCCGCTCTGCTCAGGGGCGGCATCGAACGGCTCGCGCCGGTAGTTGTAGTAGCCGCTCTCGTAGGGGTCGACGATCACGCGCCACTCGCCGTACAGCGTCGTTCCGGCGCGGCCGTACACGTTCTGCAGTGCCTCCGCAGCGTCGGCTGATGAGAGTGCGGCCGCGCCGAGCACCGTCAGGATCATTGCTGCCTTGAGCATGCGGCGCAGCCTACCGTGATGCCATCGACTCAGGCAGGAATTGTCAGAAGCGCCTGGTACCACAAGCCGCTGCTCTTCAGCGTGCGACGCTGCGTCGGATAGTCGACGTGCACGATGCCGAAGCGCTTGCGATAGCCTTCGGCCCATTCGAAGTTGTCCATCAGGCTCCAGACGAAATAGCCGCGGACGTCCACGCCGCGCCCGATCACGTCTGCGACGGCGACCAGGTGCGATTCAATGTACTGGCGGCGTTGCTCGTCGTCGACGCGGCCGCCCACGACATCGTCCTGGTACGCCGCACCGTTCTCCGTGATGTACAAGGGCGGCAGCTCGTAATCGTGATCGAGGCGCAGCAGCAACTCCGCGAGGCTCTGCGGCGCCACTTCCCAACCCATGTCGGTCACCGCGGCGCCGCTCGATGCCGGCAACGCAGCGTTGGCGCTGCTGGAGAAGACCGTGGGGCTGTAGTAATTCACGCCGACGAAGTCGAGCTGCTGCGCGATGAGCTCCGCATCGCCGGGTCGCGCTGCGGGCGCGTCCGTGCCGAGGTGCTCGATGATGTCCTGTGGATAGCGACCCTTGAACAGCGCGTCCATGTACCAGCGCACGAGCCGCCCGTCCTCGAGTCTGGCGTGCGTTGCATCGAGCTCCGAGTCTGTCTCCGGATAGACGGGCGACATGTTCAACACGATGCCCACCTCGGCCTTGCTGCTCGTCGCGCGAATCGCCTGTAGTGCGAGCCCGTGACTCACGAGCACGTGGTGAGCGACCTGATAGGCCACGCGCCGGTCGCGCACGCCCGGAGCAAACACGCCGCGCTCGTGCCCCAGCACCGCGGTGACCCACGGTTCGTTATGTGTCGCGATGGAAACGATGCGGTCACCGAGCCGCGCGGCAACGAGCTGCGCATAGTCCGCGAAGCGCTCGGCAGTCTCGCGTGCGCGCCAACCGCCGTGGCTGCGCTGCAGCTCCGCGGGCAGGTCCCAGTGATACAACGTCGCGTACGGTTGGATATTGCGCGCGAGCAATCCGTCGACAAGCCGCTCGTAGAAAGCGAGACCTGCCTCGTTGACCGCGCCGCTGCCGGCCGGCTGGATCCTCGGCCAGGAAATGGAAAAGCGATAAGAGCGCACGCCGAGATGCGCGATCAGGTCCAGGTCGGACTCCAGCCTGTGATAGTGATCGCACGCGACGTCGCCATTGCTGCCGTCGGCGATCGCGCCGGGCACGCGGCAGAACTCGTCCCAGATGGAGGGTCCCTTGCCATCCGCGCGCGCCGCGCCCTCGATCTGGAACGCGCTGGTCGCGACGCCCCAGACAAAGTCCCGTGGAAAGCGCCGCCGCAGTTCGGCCAGGTTCGCCTGTCGATTCATGCGACCGTCGACTTCGGGGGCGATAGCAGCTCGCCCTCCAGTTCCTCGAGCGTCCGGCCCTTGGTCTCCCGGACGAACACCAGCACGAACAGCAGCGCTGCGCTGGCGAACAGACCGTACACCAGGAACGTGCCGGCGGGACCGAGCGTCGAGAGCTCCCACGGGAATACGAACGTCACGCTCGCGCTCACGAGCGCATTCCAGAAGCCCGCGACCGAGATCGCGACGCCGCGGTACTCATTCGGGAAGATCTCCGAGAGCAGCACCCACATCACCGGCCCGAGCGAGATCGCGAACGAGGCGACGAAGCCGATGATCGCGATCAGCACGAGCCGCGCATTCATCGTCAGTGCAGCGCCGACCAGCGCCTGCCGGTGCGGCTCGACCCGCGCGGCGCCATGCTGGCTTTTGAGCGCTGCCATGAGCGCGGCTTCGGACCCGTAGGATATCTCGCCCGACGCGCGCAACTCTGCGATCAGCTCCGCCGGCACATCATGCGATTGCGCCATCTGCAGGGCGCGTTCGTCGAATCGGTAGCTCGCCTGACTGAAAGCCCACGCGATCGTCAGCAGCGACACAGCCATGCCTGTGACGCCGATCATGAGCAGCGGCTTGCGGCCCAGGCGATCAATGAGCCAGATCGCAACGACAGTCATGACCACGTTCACCAGGCCGACGATCACGGCCTGGCGGAACGCGTCGCCGACGCCGCCGCCCGCCTGCGCGAATATCGTCGGCAGATAGTAGAAGATCGCGTTGATGCCGGTGATCTGCTGAAAGAAGGCCAGTCCGAGCGCGATCAGCATGACGAGACGGATGCGGCGGTCGAACAAGGCGCGCCAGCCGTGCGAGACGCTCCTCGCTGCGAGACTCTGCTTGATCTGCTGCAGACTCTCCTGCGCCTGCGTGGCGCCGTAGACGCGCGTCAGAACCTCCAGTGCCTGCTCGTCGCGGCCCTTCATCACGAGCCACCGCGGACTTTCAGGAATGAGCGACAGCAGCAGCAGATACAGCAGCGCCGGAAACACCTGTACGCCGAGCATCCAGCGCCAGTTGTTTTCGCCGACGTCGAGCAGGAAATAGTTCGAGAAGAACGAGGCCGAGATGCCGATCACGATCATCAGCTGGTTGAGCGACACGAGTCCGCCGCGCCGCTGCGCGGGCGCGATCTCGGCGATGTAGACCGGCGCGATCAATATCGCCGCGCCGACCGCGAGCCCGCCCACGATGCGCGCGGCCACGAACGCAGTGAGCGTCGTCGCGAGCGACGCCAGCAACGCCGACAGCACGAACAACGTGGCCGCGCACAGCAGTACCTTTCTGCGTCCAAGCCGGTCGCTGAGCACGCCCGCGAATGCGTTGCCTGCGAGCGCACCCCAGCCCAGCGAGCTGACCGCCCAGCCGAGCCTGAGGTCGCCGCCGGCGCCGCTGAGATCGAAGTACTCGCGAATGAAAGGCACGACGCCCGATATCACCGTCGCGTCGAATCCCAACAGCAGGCCGCCGATCGCAGCGGTGAGCGCGACGAAGCCGATGTTCAGACTGCGTTGCCCCATGCGCGGAGCACCCGCTTCGTTATTCGTCATCGTGTTGTTCTTGCAATATGCAGACGCAATACCGCTCCACTCCTGCGTTCGGAGTTTATGCCGATGCGCGCCGCACCTCGCGTCACAGACCTGCTTGCCAGCGCCCGGCGAGCGTGCTACAAGGCAAATTGTAAGCGCTTACATTTTTCGGCACAAGAACCGGAATAGTGGCACCAGGGGGTATAGCCGTGAACGATCGCGCACGTAGACGTTCGCCCATCGCACAGGCCATTTCGCTGATTCTCGGGACCGCCGTCGCAATGCCGGCCCTCGCGCAAACCTCGGAACCGCTCGAAGAGGTTGTCGTGACTGGCATCCGCGGCAGTCTCACCTCCTCCGCGAACTTGAAGCGCGATGCGCAGGGCGTGCTCGACGGCATCGTCGCCGAAGACATCGGCAAGTTTCCCGATACGAACCTCGCCGAGTCGCTGCAACGCATCAGTGGCGTGTCCATCGACCGCTCGGCGATCGGCGAAGGCCAGCGCGTCACGGTTCGCGGCGTCGGCCCGGACTTCAACCTGGTGATGCTGAACGGCCGCCAGATGCCGACCGCGCGCATCGAGGATACGGTCGCATCCAACTCGCGCGCCTTCGACTTCGCGAATCTCGCCTCGGAAGCGATTTCCGCGATCGAGGTCTACAAGACCAGCCGCGCCAACACGCCGACCGGCGGCATCGGCGCGACGATCAACATCAAGACGGCAAGGCCGATGGACAATCCCGGCCTGCACTCCAGCCTGGGCCTGAAAGGCGTGATCGACGAGTCGGGGCAGAACCTGCCCGATCACCTCCAGGGGGACGAGATCACGCCGGAAATCTCCGGCATCTACAGCAATACGTTCGCAGACGACAAGTTCGGCGTCGCCCTGACCGCGAGCTACCAGGAACGCAACTCCGGCTTCAATCAAGCGGCGGTCGGCAACGGCTGGCGTGCGTTCGCCGGCGACGAGAACAACTGGGGCACGATTCCGCAGCCGGGCCAGCCGGGCTCGCAGAACATCACGAACCGTCCCGATGCGACCGACACCTATTCGGTGCCGCAGAACCTCGGCTACAGCGTCAACGGCATCGAGCGCAAGCGCACCAACGGTCAGCTCGCCCTGCAGTGGCGTCCGCTCGATGCGCTCACCGCGACGCTCGACTACACCTATTCCGAGAACAAGATCCAGACCGAGCGCAACGAGCTGTCGGTGTGGTTCAACTTCGGTCCTTCGTCCAGCACCTGGACCGACGGTCCGGTGGCCGGCCCGCTCGTGTACACGGAGCAGATCCCCGCCGCGAACAGCGACCTGTCGATGGGCGGCGCCAAGTTCGCCACCAAGAACGAGAACAACTCGCTGGGCTTCAACCTGGCGTGGGACGTCTCCGATCGTCTCGGCTTCCAGCTCGACTACCACGATTCGAGCGCTGAATCCGGCGCCGACAGCCCGTACGGCTCGAACTCCGTGCTCGGCGTCGCGGCCTTCGTGCGCGGCGATACCACGGGCGACTTCACCAAAGACTTTCCGGTCATCAGCGTGCGGCTGCCTGCTGGCATGACCAGCGTCAGCCCGTCGGCGATGACGGTCACCGGCTCGGCGTTCCGCAACGGCTACATGAAGATGGATATCGAGCAGGCGCAACTCGGTGGAAACTTCGACTTCACCGACAGCTCGCGCCTGGACTTCGGCGTGGCCTTGACGGAAATGAACAACCGGACTGCGTTCTCGACCGTGCAAAACGACACCTGGGGCTCCGACGTCGCGTTCGACCCGTCGGCGTTTCCGGACGACGTGTGGAGCGGCGATACGATCCGCCAGTACTTCGACCAGATCTCCGGCAGCGGCAACTCGAATCTGTTCAACAACTTCTTCACGTTCGACTTCGACCGGGCGCGCAACATCGCTGCCGGCCTGCGTGGCGCGGACCGCTTCAGCGCAAGCCCGACCTTCACGACCGATCGTCACGTCAAGGAAGAATCGCAGAGCGCCTATGTGCAGTTCAGCCAGGCGTTCGACACTGCGATGCCGATCCATGCGGCGCTCGGTGTGCGCTACGAGCAGACAGACGTGACATCGAGTGCGCTCGTGCCGTCGCCGTCAGGTATCAGCTGGGCCTCCGATAACGAGTTGAACGTCGTCACCCCGCAGGGAGCTTCCACCACCACGACCCTGGAGGGCGACTACGACTACGTGCTGCCGAGCTTCGACTTCGACATCGGGCTCATGGACAACCTGAAGTTCCGCGCCAGCTGGGGCAAGACCATCGGCCGCCCGGGCTGGGGCGACATCCAGGGCGGCCAGGTGCTCGACCTGCTGGTACGCGTCGACGGCGGCACCGGTTCGCAGGGCAATCCGGCGCTGAAGCCGCTGGAGTCGACCAACATCGACCTGTCGCTCGAGTGGTATTACGCCGAGGGCAGCTACGCGTCGGTCGGTTATTTCAACAAGGACATCGACAACTACGTCGGCGTCAGTCAGATCACCGAGCAGCCTTTCGCCCTGCATACGCCGATCGGCGGCGCGCTGTACAACGAAGCCGTGGCGGCCGCATGCGCGGATCGGAACACGACCTGCATCCGCAACTGGATCTTCACGAACCGTCCCAACGCTCCCGGCGTGAACGCTGCCGCGGGCGCTCGCACCATCCTCGGACAGCCGGGCGATCCCGTCGCCGACTTCCGCATCACGGTGCCGGCGAACCAGCGTTCAGCCAATCTCAACGGCTTCGAATTCAACATCCAGCACATGTTCGGCGCCAGCGGCTTCGGCGTGTCGGCGAACTACACGCTGGTCAACTCGGGCCTGGAGTACGACAACCACCTGCGCAACCAGCAGTTCGCGCTCGAAGGCCTGGGCGATGCAGCGAACGTAGTCGCCTTCTACGAGAATTTCGGCTGGGGCGTGCGTCTCGCCTACAACTGGCGCGACGAGTTCCTGGCGAGCCGCTTCGACGGCGCTGGCGCGAACCCGCTGTACACCGAGGAGTATGGCCAGTTCGACCTCAATGTGAGTTACCAGTGGGGCGAGAACCTGACGCTCCAGGCCGAGGCGATCAACCTCACGGACGAGATCCAGCGCATTCACGGCCGCACCGACAACGCGGCGGTGTTCGTGACGCAGACCGGACCTCGCTACATGATCGGCGCGCGGTACAAGTTCGGCGGGCAGTAGCGCGAGCACAGTCCCGCGTTCGATGTAGAGCCGCTGGCGCCCCAACCAGCGGCTCTTTTCGTTACGATGGGGTGCAATGACAACGGGGCCGATTAAGCATGTCGTGATCGCAGGCGGCGGGTCGGCCGGCTGGCTGACCGCGGGCGTCATCGCCGCCGACCATTGCGCGGCTTCCGACTCGGGGCTGCAGGTCACCGTGATCGAATCGCCCGACGTGGGGCCGATCGGTGTCGGCGAAGGCACATGGCCGACCATGCGCGACACGCTGCGCCGTATCGGCGTCAGCGAGAGCGATTTCCTGCGCGAGTGCGATGCCTCCTTCAAGCAGGGCTCGCGCTTCAATGACTGGCGCGACGGCGAGGACGGCGACTACTACTTCCATCCCTTCGTTCTGCCGCACGGCTACACGGAGACGAACCTTGTCGCCGGCTGGCTGCAGCGTCACGCCAACGTGCCGTTCGCCGACCTGGTGAGTTTCCAGCCTCACCTCTGCGTGCAAAACAAGGCGCCGAAGCAGGCAGCGACGCCCGAGTATGCAGCGGTCGCGAACTACGCCTACCACCTCGACGCCGGCAAGTTCGGAATGTTTCTACGCAAGCACTGCACCGAGCGCCTGGGCGTGCGACTGGTGCTCGATCACGTAGTCGGCATCGAATCGCATCCCAATGGCGATATCGCCGCGCTGCAGACGAGGTCGCAGGGACCGCTGGCGGGGGATCTGTTCATCGATTGCACGGGTCTGCAATCGCTGCTGCTGGGCCGGCATTATCAAACGCCGTTCGTGTCGCAGAAGCACGTGCTGTTCAATGACTCGGCGCTCGCGCTGCAAGTGCCCTACCCCGACGACAACAGCCCGATCGCGTCGCAGACCCTTTCGACTGCACAGAGCAGCGGCTGGATCTGGGACATCGGCTTGCCGACGCGACGCGGCATCGGTCACGTCTACTCGAGCGCGCACATTTCCGACGACCAGGCCGAGGCAGAGCTGCGCCGCTATGTGGAGCACGTTGTCGGACCTGCAGGTGGAGCAAATGGAGGCACTGCGCGCAAGCTCACATTCGAGCCGGGCTATCGGCAGCACTTCTGGCACCGCAACTGCGTCGCCATCGGACTGTCGGCTGGCTTCATCGAACCGCTCGAAGCCTCGGCGCTGGCGCTGGTCGAGCTGTCCGCCGCCATGCTCAGCGACCAGATGCCGGCGACGCGCGAGGCAATGGAGATCGTCGCGCGGCGATTCAACGATTCGTTCACTTATCGATGGGAACGTGTCATCGATTTTCTGAAGCTGCACTACGTGCTGAGCCGACGCCAGACTTCCGCTTTCTGGCGCGACAACGTTGCCCCAGCCACCATTCCCGACCGGCTGCGCGACTTGCTCGTGCTCTGGCGGCACCAGCCGCCCTCGCGTTACGACCTGCACCGCATCGAAGAAGTGTTTCCATCGGCGAGCTACCAGTACGTGCTGTACGGGATGGGCTTTCGCCCCGATCCGGCCGGCTCGACACGCCGCTGCGACGACTGCGATCGTGCCGACGGATTTTTCCGCGAAGCTGGGGCGCTGGCTGGCAAAATGCTGGCTGCGCTCCCCTCCAACCGGGAACTGCTCACGCATATCAGGCGGCACGGGTTGCCGAGAATCTAGGCCCAGAGCGTATGAACAACGCCGTCCCGTTGAACAACATCGACCACAAGGACCTCAGGGTCATCACCACGCGCAGTGCCGCGTACGGCGATGACGTGAGATCCGCGCTGACGTTTCCGGCCGAGTTCCGCAACGTCCAGGCCCACTATCCGATCGTGTTCCAGAAGACTGCGGACGGAAGGTTCCAGTCGATCGCCCTGTTCGGCTTCCAGGACAAAGAGAATCTGTTCCTCGGCCCGGATGGCTGGGATGCGCACTACGTGCCGTTGACTGTCGAGCGCCATCCGTTCCTCATCGGCTTTCGCGATCGCGAGCCAATGGTGCACATCGATCTCACCAGTCCGCGCGTGAGCCGCAGCGAAGGCGAGGCCCTGTTCCGCGAATACGGCGGCTCGAGCGACTTTCTCGAGCGCATGAGCTCGGTGCTGCTGACGATTCATCGGGGCCTGGAAGCCGCGCCTGCGTTCATCGATGCCTTGCTGCTGCACGACTTGCTGGAATCGTTCGTGCTCGACGTCGAGCTCAACGACCGCACGCAGCATCGTCTCACGGGCTTCTACACGATCAACGAGGAGCGTCTCGGCACGCTCGACGCGGACCGGCTCGAACGAATGCACAAGGCTGGTTATCTGCACGCGATCTACATGGCGATCGCTTCGCTGTCTCACTTCCGCGATCTGATCGAGCGCCGGAACCGACTGAATGCTGCCCATCGCTAAGCCAATCGAGGAGATCGCCGGTCTCGATCCGCAGTCGCTGTCGGACGAACTGCTGACGCGCACGCAGCCGGCGGTCTTCCGTGGCCTCGTTTCAGGCTGGCCCGTCGCACGCGCGGGCCGCCAGTCAGCCGCAGCGGCCGATGCATATCTGCGACGCTTCTACAAGGACGCGACTGTCAACGCGATGCTCGGCGCCCCCGACATCGGCGGCCGGTTTTTCTACAGCGACGACCTCACCGGATTCAATTTCAAGTCGGTGCGCATCAGGCTGGACGCGGTGCTCGACGAAATCGCGCGCCAGAGCGAGTCGGGGATTCCGCCGGCAATCTATGTCGGGTCCACGACGGTCGACACGTGCCTGCCGGGCTTTCGCGCCGAGAACGATCTCAGACTCGGGAATCGCCAGCCGCTCGTGAGCATCTGGCTGGGCAATCGCACGCGCATCGCCGCCCATCACGATCTGCCGGACAACATCGCGTGCGTCGTCGCGGGGCACCGGCGCTTCACTCTGTTTCCGCCCGAACAGCTCGAGAACCTTTACATCGGTCCACTCGACTTCACGCCGGCAGGCCAGGCGATCAGCCTGGTCGATTTCGCGCGGCCGGATTTCGCGAAATTTCCGAAATTCGCTGCAGCGCTGGAGCACGCACAGACAGCCGAGCTCGCACCCGGCGATGCGATCTTCATTCCCAGCATGTGGTGGCATCACATCGAATCGCTCGACACCCTGAACGTGCTGGTGAACTACTGGTGGCGCCAGTCGCCGGCGTTCATGGACTCGCCGATGAACGCGCTCATGCTCGCCATCCTGACCGTGCGCGATTTGCCGCCGGAGCAGCTCAAGGCCTGGCAAAACCTGTTCCGGCACTACGTCTTCGAGGCGGACGAGCGCACCGGCGCACACATTCCGCCGCAAGCCCGCCGCGTGCTCGGGCCGCTGGACGCCGAATCGGCGCGCGAGTTGCGAGCACGACTGTTGCAGAGATTGAATCGCTGAGGGGATCGAGCGTGGAACAGAAGCTGATCAACAGAATCGTCATCGCCGGCGGCGGTACCGCGGGCTGGATGGTGGCCGCGTGCCTGTCGAAGATGCTTGGCAAGGTGCTCGACATCAAGCTGATCGAATCCGACGAGATCGGCACCGTCGGCGTCGGCGAGGCGACGATTCCGACGCTGGTGACCTTCCACCGCCTGCTCGACATCAACGAGCAGGAGTTCATGGCCGCAACGCAAGGGACGTTCAAGCTCGGCATCGGCTTCGAGAACTGGCGCGACGTCGGCCAGAACTACGTTCACTCGTTCGGCCTCACCGGCACGGATCACTGGAGCGCCGGCTTTCAGCATTTCTGGCTCAAGGGACGCGAGCGCAAGCTGGCCGGCGACTATGGCGACTACTGCCTGGAGCTCAAGGCCGCGCAAGCGGACCGCTTCGCGCACCTGCCCCGTGGCGGGATGAACTATGCCTTTCACATCGATGCCAGCCTGTATGCGAAGTTCCTGCGCAAGTTCAGCGAGGGCTACGGCACGCAGCGCATCGAGGGGAAGATCGTCGAGGTCAAGACCGATCCCACGTCCGGCTATATCACCGCGATCAAGCTGGATTCCGGCGCAGACATCGAAGGCGACCTGTTCATCGACTGCACCGGCTTCCGCGGCCTGCTGATCGGACAGGCGCTGCACGTCGGCTACGAAGACTGGTCGCATTGGCTCTATAACGACAGCGCCGTCGCGCTGCAAACCGAATCCACGCGCGACGCCTGGCCGTACACTCGCTCGATCGCGCGCGAAGCAGGATGGCAGTGGCGCATTCCGCTACAGCACCGGGTTGGCAACGGCATCGTGTACTGCAGCCGCTATCTTCCGGACGAGCAGGCGAAGCAAACCCTGCTGGCGAACGTCGAAGGCAAGGTGCTGACCGAGCCGCGTGTGATCAAGTTCCGCCCGGGCCAGCGCCGCGAGCACTGGAAGAAGAACTGCATCGCGGTCGGTCTGGCCAGCGGCTTCATCGAGCCGCTGGAGTCGACCAGCATCCACCTGATCCAGCGCAGCATGATCCGGCTGATGCAGATGTTCCCGCGCACCTCCATCCAGCAGTCCGACATCGACGAGTTCAACCAGCAGATGAGCTCGGAAATCGAGCACATCCGCGATTTCATCGTGCTGCACTATCATGTCACCGATCGCCAGGACACGCCGTTCTGGCGGGCCGTGCGCAACATGAGCATTCCGGAGTCGCTACAGCATCGCATCGACCTGTTCCGCGAGACCGGCCGCGTCTTCCGCGTGCCGAACGAGCTGTTTGCGGAAAACTCATGGATACAGGTCATGCTCGGCCAGGGCATCATGCCGCGACAGCATCATCCGGTCGCCGACCTGATGGGCGATGAGGAACTGTCGCGTTTCCTCGAGGGAATCCGCTCGTCGGTCGAGCGCACCGTGATGCAGCTACCGAAACACCAGGCCTATCTCGAGCAGTACTGCAAGGCGCCGGACGTGCGCCGCGGTGTCGCCTAGTGAAGCGTGCATCCGCCAACATGTACGAGGTCGCGAAGCTCGCGGACGTGTCGATCGCGACCGTCTCGCGCGTAGTCAACACCGACTCGCGCGTCAAGGAGAAAACGCGGCAGAAAGTGCTGTCGGCGATGCTCAAGCTCGGTTACCAGCCGAATTCGATCGCGCAGTCGCTCGCGACCCGCACCTCGAACAGCGTCGGCGTGCTGGTCTCGGAGCTGCACGGCGCATTCTACGGCGCGATGCTGAGTGCGATCGAAGAGACGTTGCGCGCCGCCGGCAAGTTCGTACTGGTCGCAACCGGTCACGACCGCGAGGACCAGGAGCGCGAGGGCATTCGCTTCCTCGTCGGCCGCAACTGTGACGCGCTGATCGTGCACGTCTCAGGGCTCACCGACAAATTCCTCGTCGAGCAGAACAAGAAGCACACGCCAATCGTGATAGTCAACCGCAAGGTGCGCGGCATCGCCGATCGCTGCTTCAGCCTCGACAACGAGCTCGGCGGTTACCTCGCCGCGCGCTCGCTCCTGCAGGCGCAGCACCGGAACATCGCCTATATCTCCGGCCCACTCGACTGGACCGACGCGCAGCAGCGCCTGCAGGGCCACAAGCGAGCGCTCGCCGAGGCGAGCGTGACCTTCGACCAGCGGCTGCTGTACGAGGGTGACTATCACGAGGCGACCGGCAGCCGGGCGCTCAATCATCTGTTCGGCAAGGGCATCCCGTTCACCGCCGTGGTGTGCGCGAACGACGAGATGGCGGCCGGCGCAATGGCGGCCGCGCACGACCGGCGCCTGAAGCTTCCCGACGAGCTCTCGATCGTCGGCTTCGACGATGCTCCGATCTCGCGCTATATCTATCCGAAGCTATCGACCGTCCATTACCCGATCACCGACATGGGGCACATGGCCGCCCGCTGGGTCCTGCAGAACGTCTACAAGCACGACAACCTCGACGTTCGACAGCGCGTTTTCAGGCCGAACTTCGTCGATCGCGACTCGGTTTCTGCGCCGGGCTGACCGCGCGTTTTGGGGACCGTGCGCTTCACACCAACGTGACGCCCTGCCCTGCCAGCGGCAAAGTCCTGATCGATTTGCCGCTCGCCGCCGCGAGCGCATTCGCCAGTGCAGGCGCGATGACCGGTGTGCCCGGCTCGCCCACGCCAGTCGGCTTGTTTGTCGATGGCAGGATGTGCACGTCGATGGCCGGCATCTGGTTCATGCGCAGGACGGAGTAGTCGTCGAAGTTGCTCTGCTCGATCGCGCCGTCCTTCAGCGTGATTGCCCCGCTCAGCGCCGCAGCCAGGCCGTAGCCGATGCCCGATTCCATCTGCATTGCGACGATGTTCGGATTCACCGCGAGTCCGCAATCGACGGCACAGATCACCCTCTCGAGCTTGAAGCCGTCTGCCGTCCGCCGCAGCTGCGCTACCTGACCAACAACGCTGTTGAACGATTCGTGCAAGGCCAGGCCCCACACTTCATCTTTGGCGCGTGGCTGGGTCCAGCCCGACTTGGTCGCTACCAATTCCAGCACTGCCTGGTGACGCCTGTGCTTGTCGGACAGCAACGCACGACGCACTGCGTAAGGATCCTGCTTCGTGGCGCGAGCGATCTCGTCGATGAAACACTCCGTCGAGAACGCCGTGTGGGTCGAACCCACCGAACGCCACCATTGAACCGGCACAGCCAGTTTGGTCGTGTGCAGTTCCACCGACAGGTTCGGAATTTCATATGGCAGCGTTGAGGCACCTTCTACTGAGCTGTTGTCGATGCCCGATCCGCCGAAGGCAGTGCCAGCGAGGATGGACTGGCCGACGATGCGGTGTTGCCAGGCAACGAGCTTGCCCTCCTGATCGAGTCCCGCCTTCAGCGTGTGCACGTACATCGGCCGATAGAAGCCCGCGCGCATATCGACTTCGCGCGTCCACACCATCTTGACCGGCTCGCTGACTCCGGCAGCCTTCGCGATCGCTGCTGCCTCCAGCAGGTAATCCGATTGCGGATTGGCGCGACGACCGAAACTGCCGCCGGCATACAACTGGTTGAGCTTGACGCTGGCCGGCTGAAGGCCGAGCAGTTTGGCAATGGCAGCCTGGTCGACGGTCTGGAACTGTTCGCCGTTCCACACTTCGCAATCCTGGGCGCCCACGCGCACTACGCAATTCAGCGGCTCCATCGAAGCATGCGCGAGGAATGGGAATTCGTAGGTGGCCTCGATTGTCCGCGCGGCCGAGCCGAACGCCTTCGTGACATCGCCGACCTGCTTGGCCGAAGCACCAGGCTGCTTGGCAAGCTCGCGATACTCGGCGAACAGCTCCGCCGAGCTGCGCTTAAAGGCAGCCGAGTCGTCCCAATCCACGGTCACCAGCTCCGCCGCTTTCTTCGCGGTCCAGAAATCCGCGGCGAGCACGGCCACGCCCGAGCGCACCGGTGTCTCGAACGCAACCACGGACTTCACGCCCTTGATCGCCTTCGCCTTGGCGGCATCGAAGCCCTTCACCTTGGCGCCGTACAACGGCGCGTGAATGACCGCTGCCGTCAGCATGCCGGGAAGGTGGATGTCCTGAGTGAATATCGCGGTTCCGTTGGACTTGTCGCGGCTATCGACACGCGCTGCGTCCTTACCGATCAGTTTGAAGGTGGCAGGGTCTTTCAGCTTGATGTCGGCAGGAACTGGCAGCTTCGCGGCATCCGCGACCAGCTCACCGAAATGCGCCCGCTTGCCCGATGACTTGTGCTCCACGATGCCGCTCGTAACAGTCACATCCGCAGCCGGCACATTCCAGCGCTGTGCTGCCGCGGTGACCAGCAATGCGCGCGCAGTCGCGCCGGCCTTGCGCAACTGCTCGTACGAATTAGAAATGGAGCTGCTGCCGCCCGTGCCCTGCATCGGCCCGAACGCCAGGTTGTTGTAGCGTTTGGCATCCGCTGGTGCGCCTTCGACGCGAACGTTCTTCCAGTCGGCGTCGAGCTCTTCGGCGACGATGGTGGCGAGACCGGTGTAAACGCCCTGCCCCATCTCCAGGTGCTTGGCGAATACGGTCACGGTGTCGTCAGCGCCGATACGCACGAATGCGTTCGGTTCCAGCGCTGAACCAGCTGCGCCTGCGGCTTCCGGTCGCGTCGCGCCCGCGCCGCGTGGCAGCCAGAACGCAACAGTCAGTGCCGCGGCAGCCTTGAGAACATCGCGCCTGCTAGCGTGATTCAGGGCCTGATCCTCTGCTCTGCTCATGATGTGCCCTCAGGCCAAAGCGCTGGCGGCGCGCTTGATCGCGGAACGAATGCGCACGTAGGTCGCGCAGCGGCAGATATTGCCGGACATGGCCGCGTCGATATCCGCGTCTGTCGGCTTCTTGTTGGTTGTGAGCAGAGCCGTTGCGCTCATCACCTGGCCGGACTGGCAGTAGCCGCACTGAGGTACGTTCTCTGCTATCCATGCGTCCTGCACGGCTCTTCCCACTACGGAGTTGCCGACCGCTTCAATCGTGGTGATCTTCATCGTGGCCGCCGCGGACACCGGCAGCACACAACTGCGGGTCGCCGCGCCGTCCACGTGCACTGTGCAGGCACCGCAAAGCGCCTTGCCGCAACCATACTTGCTGCCAGTCATGCCAAGGTGATCGCGCAGTACCCACAAAAGCGGCGTGTCAGGTTCGGCGTCGGTTTCGAACTTCTTGCCGTTAATGTCGAGAGTGAGCATGGGAACCTCGGACGGAAGAAGGTGGCAGCTTTCCAGAGCCGCACGCCAGCAGAGCAGGTCATGGTGCAGCGAGCAGCGGTGATTCTACCCCCTTTCTTCTGTGCGCTGGATGTGGGGTTCTCAGCTCTCCAAACCTTTCCCCGCAGTCGGATGCCCTAGACGATCAGCCATATTCACGAGCTCGGCCAATGACCTCGCACCCATCTTCGTCATCACCCGTCCTCGGTGTGCCTTCACCGTGATCTCGCTGATCCCGAGATCGCCGGCCACTTGCTTGTTCAGCAGCCCACGCACGACGAGCGCCATGACCTGCCGCTCCCGCAGAGTAAGCGAGTCGTAGCGATCTCGTAGAGCCTGCAAGGTTGCGCGCTCTTGCAACGTGGCGCGACTGCGCTCTACAGCATTCGCAATTGCTCCCAAGATGACATCAGGCCCGTAGGGCTTGGTCAGAAACTCGGCCGCGCCGGCCTTCATTGCACGGACCGTCATCGGGATATCGCCGTGGCCGGTAATAAATATGATCGGCAATGTGTCCTCATTTGCCAGGCGCGCCTGCAGCTCCAGACCGTTGAGGTCAGGCAGGCTCACGTCGAGCACCAGGCAACCGAGCAGCCGCTGCCGGGGGTGTGCCAGAAAGGCTTCCGCAGAGGCAAACACTGCGGGACGGTACCCCGCATCGGCAAGCAGCGCCTCGAGCGACTCTCGCACTGAAATGTCATCGTCAACCACGAACACGATAGGCGTGCTTTCGGATGAGGCAGTCTGCTTCGCACCGGACATGAACGCCTTCCTCGGGACCTGGGCAAGGGCGATCGTTGTGTTCATGTTTACTACCCTTTCAGCGAACAACCAGCAACCGTTTCAGCGCGAATCCCGATGCAACAGCGCAGCATCGAGTGCTGTCCGCAGCTGCAGCTCGCTGAACGGCTTGAACAGGCACGCCGCCGCTCCACGTTGCATGAGCCTCTCGCGGACGGACGCATCAGTCCGGGCGGTGATGAAAATGATGGGCACCCGAACGGCGCGCGCAACGAGCTCCTGCTGCAGCTCCGGGCCCGAAATGCCTGGCATGCAAACATCCAGCAGCAGACACTGCGTCCGGGACATATCTTTGAACGAGAGAAACTCGTCCGCCGAGGCAAACGCCTTCGCAGCGAATCCCAGTTCCTGCAAGAGACCGGGCAACGACTCGCGCACGGATTCATCGTCGTCAACGACGGCCACAAGCGGCTGCGTCGTCAGTGCTTGACGTCTGCTAGACCGATCGGCGCGTGTTGCCATGAGTGCATGATGTGCCGCTTCACTGGTCACCGCTCTAACACCAAAGTATGGGGTGTAGGGGTCTGACACGGCACAGAAAATAGAAACGTCGCCCCCTGACCCTCGTTCAGAACCGCCCAGAGGCGCCCCTGGTGGTTTTCAATAATGGAGCGGCTCACTGAGAGTCCAACTCCCATCCCGTCATTCTTCGTGCTGTAGAAAGGTTCGAATAGTTTGTCCACTGTTTGCGGGTCGAATCCGACTCCCGCATCCTTCACGCTCAACCGCACATGATCGCCTTGTTGCCGTTCGGTCCTGATCAGCAATTCTCTCGGACGATCATTGACGCTGTGCATCGCGTCCAAAGCATTGCGGAGCAGATTCAGAACGACCTGCTGTAGCTGAACACGATCGGCCGTGACCAATGGGAGATCGTCGGCCAGTTCAGTTCGCACAATCACTCCCCCATTCTGGATATCCCCCAGCGACAGCCCGATCACCTCTCGTGTCGCCTCGTTGAGGTCCACCGACTCAGATGCGGGCTGCGCCTTGTTGAAGAGCGCGCGCAATCGTGCAACTACATCGGATGCACGGTTACTGTCCCGCATGGTGCGCCGTACGGCTTCCCGCGCGCCGTCGAGATCGGGCGAATCACTGGTCAGCATTCGCAAGCAGGTCGCACAATTCGTGAGAATTCCCGTCAGCGGCTGGTTGAGCTCATGGGCAATCGACGCGGAGAGCTGCCCTAGCGTCGCGATGCGGTTTGCGTGCGCGAGCTCCAACTGAATTTCGTGATAGCGCCGCTGCTCCTCCTGAAGCCGCTTCGTCTCTGTGATGTCGCGATAGATCACGTAACCGATGTTCCCGCCCTTGGATGACACCGGGACGCAGATGAGTGAGACCGGCACACGCGTGCCGTTCTTATGCCTGCGGACGGTCTCGGCGGCGAATACTTCTCCCGTCTGGACCATCCGATGCATGAAGCTTTCGACCTCCTCCTGCAGATCGTCCGGCGTAGTGAGATCCTTGATGCGCCGACCGATCGCTTCTTCCGTCGCGTACCCGAAGATCTTCGTGAACTCCGGGTTGACACGCGTAATCCTCGAATCGCGGTCGACCATGACGACAGCCTCCGGCACCCGCGCGAACAATTCGCTGAGTCGTGCCCCCTGCTCCTCGAGTTCCTTGCCCAAGCGGGCCAGCGTTTGCAGGTCCGCTTGCAGGACATCGCGACAATGCAACAGGAGCTCCTGGTAGACGTCGCTGTATCGGTTCGTTTTGTCATCGAGAACGCAGATGGTCCCGAACATCCGGCCATCGGGCCACTGAACGGGGAATCCGAGGTACGAGACCATCCCTACCTGGATCTCGGGAGCGGACTTCCACCGATCGTCTTCGAGGGCGTTCGCGACCAGTAGCGGTTCACGGTTCTTGATCACGGTCTCGCAGAAAGTTCCGATGTCCATCGCGAAGAACTGGTCGACTGGAAAGGGATTGCCCTCCGAGTTGCTGCAGACCAGGGTTCTGTAATGGGTGTCATCTGGCGGTTCGAGCTTGGTCACCACCGCTGAAGGAACGCGCATGATGTTTGCCAGGAGGTCGACGATGCGCTGCCATTTTTGGAGAACGTCGGAAGAAATCGCGATCTCTGAAGTAGCTGCATTCACGGCACGACCTCGCTGAAGCATCACCGCAGGTTCATTATTTCTTGAGCGAAACGCCGCCTGCTTCAGCGGCTTCGCAACTGGGCACATAGCATGCACTCATCCCCCGGTCGACGCCATACCAAGGTCTTGACCCATACTATCGTGCACTACATCCAGCGCCCTGTTGACCGTACAACAGATCACGACCGATCCGTTGCTGTCGGCAATCAAGTCACTGGAGAACGTCATGTCTGCCAAGCCTTCCAGCTCTTCGCCCCGCCTGCGAGCAGCTTCCGCCACGATGATGGCAATGGTGCTCGCACTGGCCGGTGGTTGGGCCCTGTCCGCCCAGGATAAGTACGCGCTTCAGGTACCGAACGGTCTCGCGTTCTCTGAATTCAGGGGATATGAGAACTGGCAAGTGATCAACGTCGGTCGGACCGACGGGCTGCTCAAGGTGATCGTCGGCAATCCCGTGGCGATGGAAGCCTATCGCTCCGGCATTCCCGGCAATGGCAAGCCGTTTCCCGATGGCTCCAAGATGGCGAAGGTTGAGTGGCAACCGAAGAGGAGTGTCGACGCCCCGTACGACATCGCGGTGGCCGGTGGCATCTATGACCTCGACTTCATGGTCAAGGATTCGAAGAGATTCGGCGCGGAGAGTGGTGGATGGGGCTATGCGGTGTTCGTCAATGACTCCGCGTCCGGCACGTACAAGCCTGGCTCGTTGGCCCACAAGCCGCCGCAGGCGAACGACGCGAAGTGTGGGGTTGCGTGCCACACCATAGCGAAGGGCAAGGACTATGTCTTCACGGAGTACGCGCCGCGGTGAATTCCGGCGGCTCTGCGGGAGAAGCCCCATGTCAGCCGGATCGAATCGTACACACATCAGACCGGAGGATGACTCTCATGACCTCACATTTGCTTCTCATATCTGCAATCGTTGCAGCAACTGCGACATTGGGCGCTTCGCGCAACGCGCTCTCCGAACCGCTTGATGCGCAGTCGCAAGCGGCGGCATTGTTGAGCGGCCTGCATGCACATGGAAAGTCGCAAGCTTCCGACCATGGAGATGCGTCGCCGTCTCGAGCGCCCGCAGATGCCCATGCGAGCGCGGCTGCGCTGTTGACTGGACGCGCCCATGCACAGGCGAATACGCTTGTTCGGGTTCAGCCTCCGGTTGCCCAACGAACGCCGGGGGATGCGCACGCTCAGGCGGCAGCGTTGCTCAGCGGTTCGCGGACCAGCGGCGACGCCAAGCGCGAGTCGAGCCCGGCAGCGGGATCTGGCAGATGATGCCGTCATGCTGCGATTCATCGGTGGGGATCGAGTGCGTCCGCGTGAGGGGTATATCTGCTACTGCGCAAGAGACTCCCATGAGCAACGTCATCGTCAGAACGGCGCTCGTCAACGAGCGCGAGCAGCTCGAAGCGCTGCAGTGGCGTGCGTCGCTCAACAATCCGGGCGACCGCGAAGCGTTGCTCGCCAACCCGGATGCTATTGCGATCGCGGAGGACCAGGTTGCAAGCGGACTGATGTTCGCCGCGCAGCTCGACGACAAAGTCGTTGGGTTTGCGGCCATCCTGCCGCGATCGGAAGGAGACTTCGAGCTGGATGCGCTGTTCGTCGAGCCCGGCCTGCAGCGCCATGGAATCGGTCGCCAGTTGATAGCTCACTGCGCGCAGGTGGCGCGAGGTCGCGGTGCGGCGGCGATTCACGTGGTAGGCAATCCGCATGCGGAAGCCTTCTACCGGTCGTGTGGATTCGAGATGACCGGTACCGAGCGAACGCGCTTCGGCGTCGGACTGTTGATGCGCCTGGCGTTATGAGCCCAAATGGCCTGTCTTGATCCACACTCGGCAGCCTTGAGGCCCCGCTTGGGCCGACATCACTGACCGCGGTGGCAGTCGCAGCCAAGATTGATAACGGAACGAGTCGCTCTCCCCCGTGAAGTCGCCGTCGAGGACGACGAGCTCGAGACCGGCCCGCGACCGAAGAGAGACTTGAGTGCCCGCTCGCCAGCGTTCGAGCGCTACCACCTCGTGCCCGCGCTGATAGAGCGGCATGACTTCCACTCCTGGCCGTAAAGGATCGGGTTGATACGTGCACTGGGTCGTGTCGATGCGCACCGGTGTGCGGTCGGCCGCATCGAATTGCCGCAACTTCACGAGAATGGTGCACCCCTGCTCCGAGCCCGGCGTGTGCGCGGAGGTCGGTGGATTGCGGACGTAGGAGCCGGCGGGATAGTCGCCATGCTCGTCCTGGAACACACCTTCGAGCACGAAGAACTCTTCCCCACCCTCATGCGTGTGCCGGGAAAAATGTGACTGTGGGGCATAGCGGACGATTGAGGTGGCACGTGCCACTTCCCCACCGATCCGATCCAGCATGCGGCGTTCAACGCCCGCAATGGGCGAGCGCGTCCATTCGAGCGTCGCTGCATGAACTACCGCGCGCTGCGTGAAGTCTGCGTTGAGTTGCATGATGATGCGCCTGGTCAGAGCGAAGAGATACTTGGGCGCTGAGCGGCCTGATTGTACGCGCGATGGGCCCATGTCGCGGCCGCGTCCATGATCGCAATCGCCGCCGCGCCCAGGCGAACGAGCAACGATTCCAGTTGCCGGCTGCGGCTGACTCCACTCAGACACCACTCGCAGAAGTGTTCGCAGTTGTTGCGGATGATGTGATATCGATTCTCGCCGAGCCGGCTGCGGGCGCGGGAAACCACATCCTCGCGGTCGAAGCGTGGATTCGAGTCTGTGCGTACGGCGATGGGCCGGCCGCGGGCAAACTCCGCCAGCGACACCTCTTCAACCGCTCTGCGGCGGAAGGATCCGATGAGGCCCGGGTAATGGATGATGCGCCCACGACCCACGTAGAGTCCGTGATGTGTGTAGCCGCGGCGCGGCGTGACGAGATGCGCAGCCAAGGGCGGCTCTTCGCCCTCTCTCAACGTCCACGCATTCGCCGGTTTCATGATGCATATCGTCGAGGATGGCCGTGAGTGGGGCGACATCGGCACCGTGAATGCGACGTGAAAGCGCCACCCGCACGGCGCTCTCAGGTCTTCACCTTCAGCGGCACCGTGCGGACGAAGTTGTGATAGTTCGGTGACACGCGCCGGACCTGTTCGTGCAGCTTGTCCAACTCGGCCGGCGGCGCCGGTGAGTCGATCTGCACTTCCAGCTCGACTTCGTCGTAACCGGGGTTGACGCTCGGGTCGATACCCAGGAAGCCGCGCAGATCGAGCGTGCCACGCGCGCGAATCGTCAGCGAACGCAGCTCGATGTTCATCGCCGCGGCATTGCCGACATAGGTTGCCCCGACGCATGCGTTCAGACCCGCGAGCAGCAGTTCCTGCGGGTTCGCAGCCGTGTTGGCGCCCAGCAGCTCGGGCGGCTCGTCTGCTGCAATGAAAAAGTTACGCTCGAGAACCTGGTCACCGAGGCGGATGGGCATCGGTCGGGCTTCGGTGCGTGTTCCTCCCTGCCAGGTCGTCACCACGCCGAACGTGGCGGCGCCGGCCGCAGGGCGCGCCGCAACCTCGGCCACGAATTCGCGCAGCGCTCCGACATCGATCCCGTTGGGTCTTGCGGTCTGATCAGTCTTGCTCATTGCCTGCTCCTCGATCTCAAAGTCGTTTCAAGTGTTGCGCCCGGCCATTACGCCGCCGTCGACATCCCAGACCGCGCCGGTAATCCAGGCCGCCTTGTCGGACAGCAGGAAGACGATGGCTTCGGCGACGTCTCGTGCTGTGCCGATGCGGCCGATGGGGTGGAAACCGTTGAAGCCCTGCAGCGCCTTCGACACTTCTTCCTTCGGAATGAAACCCTCGTAAATTGGCGTCGCAACCACTGCCGGCGAGACGGCGTTTACGCGGATGCGCCGCGGCGCGAGCTCCATCGCGAGGTGCTGCGTCAGCGAATGCAAGCCAGCCTTCGCCATCGAATAGGCCGACGAAGGCGTCGCGGCGATCGCCTGCTTCGCCCACATCGAGCCGATGTTCACGATGGCGCCGGCTCGGTCTCGTGCCGCCAGATTCGCGACGACGGCTTGCGTCGTGAAGAAGAACGCCTTGTTGAGCGCCAGGTATTGCTCGTAATCGCGTTCCGTGTGCTCGAGGAAGGACTTCGGATAGAACACGCCGGCGGCATTCACCAACAGATCGATGTCGTGATGATCCTGGTTGATGGTGCCGAGCAGCTTCCTGGCCTCTTCCGGGCGCGAGAGATCAGCACTCAGGAGCGTCACTTGCCCCGGCCCGGCGAGGCTGTTGCGCGCGGCTTCGAGCTTGTCGGCCCGGCGTCCGACGAGGACTGCGTTGCCGCCGCGTTCGATGACCATGCTGGCGGTTTGCAGGCCTATACCGCTGGTGCCGCCGACGACCAGAAGCTTCTTGCCGCTGAATTGCAGATCCACAATGTGCTCCTCATCTACTCAGTGCGGGCTCGACTGGGTGCGATAGCGCGTTCCTTCGGGTGCCCAGAACACGAAACCGCTGTCGCCCATCTCCAGGTGCGGCGACAAGCCATGCTTGACGAGCGCGATGCGCAGACCGTCCATGCCACCGCTGGTCTGAAATACCCGGCAAACACGCAGGACATCGCCATACATCTTCTGCGTGTTCGATTGCGCCAGCTCGACGACATCCAGATCTGCCTTGCCGATGGACCAGACATGCACGTCTTCGTCCACTGCATATGTCTTGATGCGCCAAGCACCGGACTGCGCCTGGTAGTACTGCACCGTATCGAAGGCTCGCTCCGTGGCCGGGAGCTCTTCGTTCTGCAAATAGCTGCTCTGTACGTCGAGCTCGCAGATGACAAGTGTCGATGTCCACATGGGAAGTTGCCCCTCACACGCAAGAGGAATCAGGATGCGTGGATCATCGATCCGAAGGGCTGCGGCGTTCTGTATCAAATGCTACGGTGGCCGCCTCGGTGAGGCGCACGGCGAAATGATCGCCGACCGCTACCAGCGCGCCGCGCGCAGGGCGCGCCACACACCAGCGTCGACAATCGCGCGCAGCCCGCAAGTGCTGCAAACGATCCCGACAGCACCGGAGCCGAAGGCAAAGAGATCGGGCGGCAGCTCGTGAGTGATCTCGATCGCCGGCAACACCGCAGACTCGCCGAACAGCGCAGCGCGTAACTCCTCAGCGCGCGCTGCTGCAGCGAGGTCAACGATCTCTTCGATCACCTGTCCAGCAGCGAACTGCGGGTCCGAACCGACGACGGACTGCGCGAGCCCGGCGCGATCTACCGCGCACGCGCGAATCCACAAGCCACCGTTCGCGTCGCGTAGCTGCTGGTACGGATGATGCTGCCACTCCTCGCGATCAAGCAGCGGCGTCACCGTCACCGCAGCGGGGCTTGGCCGGCCAATCGCCCACTGCTGCATCCAGGTATCGAGTGCAACTTGCGCGCGCTGCTGCAGCAGGTCGAAAGCCTCCCCCACTACTTCAAGCCGCCGACCTTCGCAGCGACTGCCTCGGTCTGCTCCAGGTGGTGCGCGAACGCCGGAAGCACTTGTGCGAAGTGGGCCTTCAGCTCCGCACACTGCGCGGCGGGCAACAATGCCGTCTTGACGGCCTCGATGGCGGCGCGATGGAAAGCGACTTCGTGCTGCGCGTATGCCTTGTCGAACTCCGCTCCTTTCAGTCCCTGCAGCTTGGTGAGCGCCTTGCCGTGATCGATGGCTGCAGCGTTGCGCTCCGCCGGGAGAGTTGGAGTCACCTTGCACGTTTCCGCCAAGTCGTATGCGGCCTGACGCACGCCGCTGTGATCCGAGGCCACATGCTTGGCGAGACTGCGGACGTCCACCGAGCTGCCCTGCGCGCTGCCGAGCAGTGCGGTTTCGATGTCGAAACCGTTGACCTGAATGTAGATACCCAGAATCTGGCCGTCGGTGAGCTGACCCGCCATTGCCGGGCCTGTGCAAGTCAGCGTCGTCACGGCGAGCGCGACGAGCGAAGATTTGATGCGCATGTTGAGTCTCGATGAGAGTGGCGCTACGCCGATGTAGCGCGGTCAAGATAGCCAGAGGCAGTGCGAAAACTCTGTACCAAAAGCTACGCGCGTCGTCGCCGGCCATGAGCCGGCTGGGCCGCCATCTTCGCGTCGGGTGCAACTACGCGTCGCAAGTCGAAGAGGTTGCGGATGACGATGGCGCCGCGTTGCGACTCGACCATGCCCTGATTGACGAAATCACGAAGCAGACGGGCGATCACCTCGCGCGTCGTGCCGAGATGACGCGCAATCTGTTGTTGTGTCATGCGCAGGACGCCGTCGCCGGAGGCATGAAGTACCATGAATTGCGCCAGCCGCTCACGATGATTGCTCGCATGGATCTGCTCGAGCTCCGCCATGAGCCGATAGACCAAGCCGCTCAGCGACTGCACTGTGAGGCTCTGGATCGAGCGCTCGGTCTCGAACAGCTTGCGATAGATGGCTCCCGGAATCATGGCGATCTGCGTCGCGCTTTCCGCCTGCACCCAGGCCGGATACAGCAGGTCGTTGAACAGGCAGTTCAGCGCCAGCACGCAGACTTCGCCCGGGTCGATGAAATACAGCGTGGCTTCCGTGCCATTCGGCGCGATGGTGAAGACCCGCAGCTTGCCGGTCAGGACCAGGTAGCAACCCGATACGACTTGCCCTTTATAGAGAACGGGAGCAGTCACCGCCGAGTTGGTGATGACCGTACCCTGCGCTAGCAACGCGCGCGCTTCGGCGCTCAAGACCCGGAACGGCTCGAACTGCGTCAGCGCATCGACCGCGCGCTCGCTACGCGCGACCGGCGTGGCTACTTTTGCAGCCCTCATGTACCTGTACCATCCACCGCATGAACAGACGCGCACCAGCATACGCTCGTATCGGCAATGATCATTGCCCAGCGCAGCACGCGTCCGTGACTTTTGGTACAGACCCGCTCACCGGCGAAGTGCAGGTTGCTACGTCGTCTTCCTGGAGAGCACATGCTGCGCCCACCCCTGCCTCCCTTCACCGCTGCGACGGCGGCGCAGAAAGTGCGACTTGCCGAGGATGCGTGGAACACCCGTGATCCGGTTCGGGTCGCGCAGGCGTACACGATCGACACTCGTTGGCGCAACCGCGCCGAGTTTCTGGCCGGACGCGCGGCGATCGAGGCATTTCTCGCTCGCAAGTGGCAACGTGAGATCGACTATCGCCTGATCAAGGAGATCTGGGCGCACGAGGGACATCGAATAGCGGTGCGCTTCGCCTACGAGTGGCGCGACGACAGCCACCATTGGTTTCGCTCGCACGGTAACGAGATCTGGGAGTTCGACGGCAACGGCCTGATGGCGCGGCGCGAGGCGAGCATCAACGACGTCGTCATCGTCGCGGACGACCGGCGATTCCACTGGCCGCAGGGCCCACGCCCGGCCGACCATCCGGGATTGCACGAGCTCGGGCTGTAACCGTCGCTGCCCCGCGGCTCACGCAGGGCGGATGTTCTGATTCATGCGGAAGCGGTTGAGAGGATCGTAGGCCTTCTTTACGGCTCGCAGGCGTGCGAACGTCCGCCGGCTGTATGCGGCCTTCACGCGCTCCTCACCTTCGTCCGCGACGAAGTTCACGTAGACCTTGCCCGTGCCGTGCGACTTCATTGCATCGAACAGCGCCCTGCTCCATTCCATGTGCTCGCGAGACTGCCGCGGGTTCTGCCAGCGCGTCTGTATCGCAAGCGCATAGCCCGACCGACGCTGGCCGCACGCTGTTTCGTCGTCGCTTACCCTTGCAACGGCACCGCCGAGGCTGATGACCTTCACATCGGTGAACGGCGAGCTGACATTCGAGACGTGCTCCATCAGCGTCTGCGCGCTCGCATCAGTGAGTTCCGCAAGGTAGTGCCCAGTCCAGCGATTACCGAATCCGTTACCCCAGGCGGGGTCGAGTGCGTGCTGCCAATCGGCGTAGGCGCGTGGCTTGACCTGATCGAGCAGCGGCCGACCGAACTGCCGCAGCGGCTGCAGTACCTGCTCTCCCCGCTCCGTGGTGCCTGCGTAACAAACACCGAGCACCGCCACCGGGCGTCCGTGCAACTCGCGTGGCAAAGCGGACGAGGCCGGCACTTTGCGCATCATGAGCCAGACACAAACCTCATCGGGCGCAGCCGCGTTGAAGTCGCGCAGGAGCGCAGCGATCCGCGGCAACTCCTCCAGCGGATGAAAGATGAGACCTGCAAGCACCGAGGATACCGGCGCGACACGGAACTTGAAGGACGAGACGACGCCGAAGTTGCCGCCGCCGCCGCGGATCGCCCAGAACAGATCCGGCGCCTCGCGCTCGGACGCCTGCACTACGCGACCGTCTGCAGTGATGACTTCGGCGGAGACGAGCAGGTCGCAGGCGAGCCCGAGCTTGCGATGCAGCCAGCCCATGCCGCCGCCGAGCGTGTAACCGCCGACGCCGACCATCGAAACGACCGGGCCGGTCGAAGCCAGGCCAAAGTTGTGAGTTGCAGCGTCGTAGTCCGCAAACGTAGCGCCGCCGTCCACGGTGGCGGTTCTTTGCTGGGCATCGACTGCCACCTGGCGCATGCGTGTCAGGTCGATCGTGAGCCCGCTGTCGCAGACTGCGAAGCCCGCCGAGTTGTGACCGCCAGCCCGCACCGACACGAGTGCGTTGTAGCGCTCAGCGAACTGCACGGCACGTACTATGTCGTGGGTGTCCGCGCAACGCGCGATGAGCGCGGGCCGCCGATCGATCGCGGCGTTCCACACGTAACGAGCCGAGTCATAGCCCGGCATGCCTTCGAGAAGTAGGTCACCGTGCAACGACTTCCCAAGCTCCGCGAGCGCTCCTTTTTCAACCCGGACGGCCGCGGTACCCAGTGTCTGGAGCTGCACGGAATGCGCAGCCAGATCTCTGGCGAGAGCGATTCGAGTCATCCCTGCGCTCGCTAACAGCAGCGCGGCGGAGCCGACAAATTCCCGCCTCTGCATGATGCTGGCCTCCGTGATCTGCTTACAGTCCTGCCTTGAAACTCACCGCGATTCCGGAAGTTGCCACCTGCACGACAATTGCCACGAGCGACAGGAGAAGGGCAGCCACGGACAATGCGATTGCCCATGCGGTTCTGTATCGATGCTTGCGCTCCAGCTGCTGCGCTACAGCGGTCACGTCTATGGGCAAATCTGGATCGACCTCGCTTGGGAACTTCATTCGAACACCTCGCGGTTGAACCGAGCGCCGCGGCCGCGACAGGCGGCATGCGTCAAGGACGCAGCATGGGCTGACCGGGCTCGCAAGCTCTGTATCAAATGGCACACACGCATGCAGATTGCCGCACTCGCGCAGGTCGGGCCGAATGCTGAGACAATACGGCTCGATGAACCTCGACTTTGAACGCTCACCAGACTTCGCAGGTCTGTCCCCCATCCTCCGCGTCCTCCTCGTCACCGACGGCACCGTCACGAGAACGCTGGAGGCTTATTTCGGCGAAGCCATCGATGTCGATGTCCTCGAGCATGCCGAGAGAACGAGCGACTCGCCCTATCCAGAGATCGACGTCGCAGCGGGCGATCACATCCTGCACCGGTACGTCAGGCTGCTCGGGAGAGCTACGCGCAAGGTCTATGCCGTGGCGGAAAGCGTCGCGGTGCTGGAGCACATCTCACCGCAAATGCGACGCCAATTGATCCAGGAGCACAAGGGCATCGGGGAGTTGTTGCGCGAGGGGCGGCTCGAGACATATCGCGAGCTGTTGACTGCCGGTCTGACTGCAGCGGCCCGATGGGCCGAGCATCTCAACGTCGCGGCTACTGCAGGCGTTGTGACTCGCGACTATAGGATCTACCAGCGCGGACGTGCAGTGCTGCTGATTCGGGAGATATTTCCGGAATCGCTCTGATCGAGTGACAAACCCTTCTCGGTGCGAGGCATGACGAATAACCTGGCACGCCGAGCCCAGTCGGGGCTCGGGAGCCATCCACGACTGACCTAGTGGTAGCGGTACAGTCGCACGCGCTGGATGCCGAACTTGCCTTCGGGTATGCGCAAGTGGCGGCCTTGATGACTTTCGTCGCCGTTGAGCAGGCGGCCCGGCACCCAGCGGCCGTCGACGAAGCTTCCCTCCCGGATGCTTTCGATGCCCGCGGTCGCGCCCTCGGTCGAGAACGTGACGATCAGTCCCTGCCCCGCGACGAGATACTCGTCGGGGCCGAGGCGAATGATCAGTCCTCCGTGCGCTTCGACCTTCCGCTGCGGCGCCGGCTCAGGCGATGTGCCCTTGAAGGCAACGTGCAACGTGTAGTCGCCGAGTCGGAAGGACTGCGGCGTGTCGTCGACGACGCCGTCGAAGCTGACCGGCGGCCGCACGCCGACCATGCTGTCGTCGCCCTGATGCTCGAGCACGAGCGGTGTGAGTTGCCGCAGCACATCGTACGCGCCACCGAGCGCGTCGTCGGTTTTGTACGACTCGATGGCGAACGGACTGAAGCCGATCGCATCCAGTTCGCCGATGGCGTAAAAGCCGTTCGCCGGCGTTGCATCCGGCGCGCGACCGGTCTCGGGGACAAACAGCGGATTGCCCGGAACGCGGTACGCGCGTGCCCATTCGACGAAGTTCGGGAAGTAGATGTCCGGCGCAAGGAAATCGATCGATGGCGCAGCGGCACGCCACACGTCGAAGAGATGGGGCAACGGTCCTGCGCTCGGGTACTCGCCCGGCTGGCGCCCCGGCCGAACCAGCGCCGCATTGACGAACATCGGCAACGGATAGGCACGCTTGCCAGCGCTTGCGATTGCTTCCACATACGTTGCGAAGTGCCACGCCATGAACACTTCTTCCATGGCCGGCCCGCGGCCGAACACTTGCTCCCACGTACCTCCGGTGCGTGCGCCCTTGGCGCGCATCAAGGCAGCAGGCACTTCGCCAGCGATCAGCTCGTTGGCGGCCGCACCGTAGTCGCGGGCATGCGGGATCATGCCGATCTCATTTTCGACTTGAACCATGATGACCGTGCGCTGACGCGCGTCGATCGTGCGCAGATGCGACATGAGCGCCGCGAACGCACGTGCATCTGCGTCGCGATTGGCGGCAGCGAAAGGCGACAGGATTTCCATCCCCCTGCCATCGGGTAGCTGCGAGCGGGGAAAGCGCGCCTGATCGCGCTTCACCCACGCCGGCACGTAGCTCGACATCGAGTTCTTCCACGCGCCGAACCAGAGCAACACGACGCGAGTGTCGTGCGCGCGGGCCTGGTCGAGCAGGCCGTCGATCGAGCGCCAGTCGAACTGCCCTTCGACCGGCTCGATCAATTCCCAGGATGCCGGCGCGAGGATCGTGTTGAGCCCGAGCTTGCCGAACAGCGGCCAGAACTGCTGCAGATATTTCAGGTCGGATGCCGTCGAGTTGCCGAGCTCGCCGCCGAGGATCAGGAACGGCGCGCCGTCGACGATGAGCTGTTGAGTCGTGCCCTTGGGACGGAGATGCGGAATGTCTTCCGCGGCTGGTGCGTCGGTGGCAGCTGCTGCCAGCACGAGCGCTGGCAGCAGCCCCTTGCGGAGTGCGCTGGGGGTCAGAACGTACCCCGCAAACCGACCAGCACGGACCTGCCGGACTCGAACCAGTTGTACGTCGCGTTGGTGAACTGCGAGTACGTGCGCCGTTCCTCGTCGTTGATGTTGATCACGTCGATCGTCAACTGCGGCACCCATGAAGAGATCCCGAACATCTCCGAGAAGTCGAAGCTGGACGAGAAGTCCCACTGCGTATAGTCGTCGCCGAACAGCGCGGCACCGAGCACGCCCTGCTCATTGCTGCCCGGCTGGCTGATCTGCGAGCCCTCGTTGAACGTGACCGAGATGCGCGCGCTGACGCCATGATTCTCATAATAGAGCGTGGCGTTGTAGCTCTCCGGCGGCACGCCGATCGCGATCGCGGGAGCCGCACCCTCACCTTTCTGATCGATGAGCGTGTAGTTGGCAGTGAAGCCGAGCCCGCCGAGGCCGAACCGCTCCAGAGCGAAGTCGAGCGGCTGCACCCAGTTGAACTCGAGACCGTTGATCGTCAACCGGCCACTGGCATTCACAGTCTGGCGCAGCTCTACGAAGGCGCTGTTGCCGCCGCGCGCATTCACCGCATCCTTCTGCTGCTGACTCAGCGAGTCGAGCGTGATGCCGAATGCGGCGAGGTCGCCGAACGTAACGTTGCGCGACTGGCGCTGCGTGAACCCCTCGATGCCCTTGCGGAAGGCGGCTACGCCGAAGTATCCCTCCTCGCCCGTGTAGTACTCGAAGCCGACGTCGAGGTTGTCCGACAGGAACGGCTCGAGATCGGGATTGCCGAGATCGACCTGCGAAACGTCCGCGTTGCGGATCGACAGGCCGAGCAGCATGTCGGTCGGATTGGCGCGAGTCATGCTCCGGGACAGACCGGCCCGCACGATCGCATTGTCGGTGAGGTTCCAGGCCACGTTCGCAGCCGGCAGCCAGTTGTCGTAGTCCGTCTTGGTCTCGACGTGATTGACCGCGTCCGGAACCTTCGAGCCCTCCGGCCGCGTCGCATTGGCGGAATCCGGCACGGTGATGCGCGAGATCACCGACTGGTCGGTCTGCACGTAGCGCACGCCGACGTTGTAGCGCAGACGGTTGTCGCCGATGTCGAGATTGCCGTTGAGCTGCGCGAACACGCCAGTTGCCTGCTCGTCGATCGTGCCCCAGTTCGCCGTTGTCGGCAGGCCGCCCGCTTCGGGCGCGGCTGCCTGGATCGCGCTGAAGTTGGAATCGCGCGCGAAGCGATCCCAGTCCACGGTGACGAAGCCGTACTGGGTCCCTCGCAAATAGCTCGGCACTGCGCTGTCCAGGATGAGCGAGTTGCCGTAGTTGAGGTACGTCGGATACGGAAGCGGCTGGCCGGCAGGCGTGGCTGCGTTCGCCGCCGCAATTTCTGTCGACGTCTGTCCGCGGCAAGGAGGTTGCGCGTTCGGCTGCACCGCGAAGTTGCTCGGATTACCGCCGCAGGCTGCGGCCGACCACTGCGGATCGGCGCCAGTCGGCCGGATGTCGCGCGACACTTCGTCGTAAGCCGCGCCGAACTTGAGATTGAGGTCGTCGCCACCCCATGTCAGCGCAAAACGGCCGCCCGTCGTCTCGGTCTCGCGCTCCTCGACCGGCGCATTGACGCGCCCGACGTCGGTGCCGCCGCGATCGGTGACCAGCCAGTGGAAGTTCGCGGGACTGTTCGGGCTGGTCGTAGAAGTGATCTGCGGAATGCCGCCGTCGTTGGTGTAGTTGACGGTCGCGGATCCGGAAATCACCAGCACGGTCGGCGACTCGCGGCGGAATTCGCTGCGAGTGATGTTCCCCTCCACGTCCAGGTTCAGCGTGTCGTTGATCTGCCAGTTCAGGCCCGGATTCGTGCCCCAGAACTTCGTGTCCTCCACGTACGGCCGGTACTCGAGCAGGAACTGCGAGTTCGGAAACACGCCGCTTGTGACTACGCAACCGTTCGCGCAGTTCTCGCGGTCCACCTGCAGTTGCGTCGGAATGATCCGGCCGCCCTGGCTGCCGGCGCGCACGCCCCACATCATGTCGACGCGCTCGTAGTCGTTCTCGGCCTTGCCGTACATCGAGTCGAGGAACACGTGCACGTCGTCGCTCGGCCGATACTCCAGGCTGACGATGCCGTTGTAGCGGTCCTTGTCGCCGACTTCGAACATCGGACGACCCAGGCGCGGGATCAGCGCGTTGTCGATCTGCTGGATCGATCGGCCCGGATTGTTTGCCAGCAGGACGGCTTGAGTGATCTCCGTGCCCGGCGTCAGACCGGCTGCGCGCGTGCTGGCATTATCAGGCACGAGTGCGGGGGTGCCGGGGCCGTTGCCTTGAGTTGTATTGCACGGCAAGGTGCCGCCGCCGCATTGCGCCTGCGTCAGAGCCATGCTCGCCCAGCCGACCGTCTCGAAGCCCGTTGTTGCAACCTTGTTGCGGACGCCGGCCACACCGACCAGCACGCCGAAGGTGTCCCAGGTGTTGCTCGCGATCAGCGAGCCGCGGGCGCCGGTGCTGTCGGCATTGGTGTTGTCGATGCCCTGAACCTGATAGGTGAACCGCTGGCCTTCGCGGTCAAACGGCCGCGACATGCGCATGTTGATAGTGCCTGCGGCGCCGCCTTCGATCATTTCCGCGGACGAGGTCTTGGCAACGGTCAACTGCGAGAACAGCTCCGACGGGAACATGTCCAGCGGCACTTCGCGGTTCGCGCTCGAGCCTTCCTGCGTCGAGGAGGCGATCGCGACCGGCGCGTTGTTCAGCAGCACCTTCGTGAAGTTGGTGTTCAGGCCGCGGATCGCGACCAGGTTACCTTCGCCGCTGATCTCGCGGCTGATCTGCACGCCGGGAATGCGCTGGAAAGACTCGGCGATGTTCGTGTCCGGAAACTTGCCGATGTCCTCGGCGAAGATCGAGTCGGTGAAGCCGACCGATTCGCGCTTCGCCTCGGTCGAGCTCTTCAGGCTCTGGCGAAAGCCGGTGACGATCACTTCTTCGAGCGACTCACTGCCCGCCGGTGTAGTCGATTGCGCTGCCTGGGCCTGCGCGTGTCCGATGATGAAAGCGCCCATGCACAGACCCAGCACCTGGCTGGAACGGCGTGTGGCGCATGCGACCAAGAGCCGAGGCGTACGCATCGTTCTCTCCCCCTCATAGCCGTCCTTGTTCAAGCTGCGCCCGCCGAAGCGAAGCCCGGCGTCGCAATGCAATTTATGATAGCGCTCACAATTTGGGATTTGCAACCGCCGTCGGCTGGCGAGGTTGCGCCGCGTCGAGCCACGGCCTGCCGCGAGTCATCGCGACCTGCGAATGGACCGAAAACCGCAGGAAAAGCCAGTATCTGCCGTAGCCCGGCGCGCACGTCGGCCGCAGGACGGACCCCGCAGGGCAGGCCAATTGACCCTGGCTGCGGGCTCGATAATGATAACGGTATCAGTCTGCAGAATACGAACGAGCGTGCCGCGTTGCGCGGCAGGGGGAAATGCGATGAAGAACTTGGGCTTGCTGTCCGTCGCACTGCTCATGGCGACCACGGCGCACCCGCAGGAGCGCGGCCTCTATCGTGACCCCGCAGCACCCATCGAACAGCGCGTGGAAGATTTGCTCGCGCGCATGACGCAGGAGGAAAAGATTGCGCAGATCACCACGATCTGGACGCAGAAGAATCAGCTTTTCGATCGCGACGGACGCTTCGATCCTGCGGCGGCGCGACGCCTGTACCCGAACGGCATCGGCCACTTCGCCCGGCCGGCCGACCTGCAGGGACCCGGCAATCCGTTCAAGACTCCGTATCGGGACGTGCGCCAGACCATCGAACTGGTCAACGCCATCCAGCGCTACGCGCGCGGCACTCGCCTCGGCATTCCGGTGCTGTTTCACGAGGAAGGGCTGCACGGCTACGCCGCCCGCGGCGCGACGCACTTTCCTCAGGCCATTGCGCTCGCAAGCAGCTGGGATCCCGCGCTGCTGGAACGCGTATTCACGGTGGCGGGACGTGAAATTCGCGCGCGCGGCGTGCAACTCGTGCTCGCGCCCGTCGTCGATGTCGGGCGCGATCCGCGCTGGGGCCGCATCGAAGAAACCTACGGCGAAGACCCCTACCTCGTCGGCGAGCTGGGTGTCGCAGCCGTGCGCGGCTTTCAAGGATCCAGCTTGCCGCTCGCCAAGGATCGCGTCTTCGCGACGCTCAAGCACATGACCGGTCACGGCCAGCCCGAGAGCGGTACCAACGTAGCGCCGGCCAACATTTCCGAACGCATTCTGCGCGAGATCTTCTTTCCGCCGTTCCGCGCTGCCGTGGAGCGCGGCAATGCGCAGGCGGTGATGCCCTCTTACAACGAGATCGACGGCGTGCCGTCGCACGTGAACCGCTGGCTGCTGCAGGACGTGCTGCGCGGCGAGATGGGCTTCAAAGGCGCAGTTGTCAGCGACTATTTTGCAATCAAGGAGCTGATGGAAGTTCATCACACGACGACCGATCCGCTCAGCGCGACCGTGCGCGCCTTCAAGGCAGGTGTGGACTTCGACCTGCCCGACGGCGAGTCGTACGTGCTGCTGCCGCGCGCCCTTCAGCAGGGATTGATCACGCAGGCCGAGATCGACAACTCAGTGCGCCGCATGCTGCGACTGAAATTCCTTGCCGGGCTCTTCGAAGAATCGCCCGCGGACGTGAAGCGTGCATTGGCGATCACGGACAACGCCGAGGCGCGTGCGCTCGCGCTCGAGGCGGCTCGCAAGTCCGTCGTCCTGTTGAAGAACGACGGCGTCCTGCCGCTGCGCGCGGACCGACTCAAGACGCTCGCCGTGATCGGGCCGAATGCCGCGCGCGTCGAACTGGGCGGCTACTCGAATGTGCCTGACCACGTGGTCACCGTGCTCGACGGCATCAAGGCCAAACTGGGCGACCGTGCTCGCGTCGTGAGCGCCGAAGGCGTGCGGATAACCGACAGCGGCGACTGGTACGAGGACCAAGTCGTGCTGTCGGACCCCGGACGCAACCGCGAGCGCATTCAGGAAGCCGTGCAGGTTGCGCAGGGCGCCGACGCAATCGTGCTCGTGATCGGCGGCAGCAGTGCCACGAGCCGCGAAGGCTGGGCGAAGAATCATCTGGGCGACCGCGCCGACCTCGGCCTGATCGGCGAGCAGAACGAGCTCGCGCAAGCAATGTTCGCGTTGCGCAAGCCGGTGGCAGTCGTGCTAATCAACGGCCAGCCGCTTTCAATCCCCGCTGTCGCCGCGCAAGCGAATGCCCTGCTCGAAGCCTGGTATCCCGGTCAGGAAGGCGGCACAGCGCTCGCCGACATCCTGTTCGGCGACGCGAATCCGGGCGGCAAGCTGCCGGTGACGATCGCCCGCTCCATCGGACAGCTACCGATGTTCTACAACCAGAAGCCGAGCGCGCACCGCGGCTATCACTTCGACTCTGCCGAGCCGCTCTTTCCCTTCGGCTATGGACTGTCGTACACGACGTTCGAGATCGGCACGCCGCGCCTGACTGCGGCCCGCATTGCGCCGAGCGAAACGGTCAAGGTGTCCGTCGACGTGCGCAATACCGGCGCTGTCGCCGGCGACGAAGTCGTGCAGCTCTATGTTCGCGACGTCGCCAGCTCGATCACGCGGCCGGTCAAAGAGCTCAAGGGCTTTCGTCGCGTCACGCTACAGCCCGGCGCCGCGACGACCGTGGAGTTCACGCTCGGCAAGGACGCATTCGCATACTGGAACGAGGCGATGGAGTATGTCGTCGAGCCCGGCGAGTTCCAGATCATGGCAGGACCGAATTCAGTCGACCTCAAGACCGTCGTGCTGACGATTGGCCAGGCCGGCGAGTGACCTCGCCGGGGCGGTATCGCTGGCGAATCTGTGCGCTGCTGCTGGCAGCGACGACGATCAACTATATCGATCGTCAGGTGCTGGGAGTCCTCGCACCGACGCTGCAGCGTGAGCTGCACTGGAGCGAGATCGACTACGGCAATATCGTCACCGCATTTCAGGCCGCGTATGCGATCGGCCTCGTCACGGCCGGCGCGATCATCGATCGGCTCGGTACGCGGATCGGGTACGCGCTCGCCATTGCCGTTTGGAGTCTCGCCGCGATGAGCCATGCGCTCGTGGGCAGCGTCGCCGGTTTCGCAGCAGCACGTTTCGCGCTCGGACTGGGCGAAGCGGGAAACTTTCCGGCTGCGATCAAGACCGTGGCCGAATGGTTCCCGCGCCGCGAGCGCGCGCTGGCGACGGGAATCTTCAATTCGGGATCCAACCTCGGCGCGATCATTGCGCCTGCAGCGGTGCCGGTGATCGCCGTCACTTTCGGCTGGCAGGCTGCGTTCCTGGCGACTGGTGTGCTGAGCGCCGCGTGGCTCGTCACGTGGCTGGTCGCCTACCGGGCGCCCGAACAGCACCCGCGGTTGTCGCGCGCCGAGCTCGAGCTGATCCGCAGCGATCCGCAGGAAGCAGCAGTCAGGATTCCCTGGCTGCAATTGCTACGGCATCGGCAGACGTGGGCGTTCGTCATGGCGAAGTTCATGACCGATCCGATCTGGTGGTTCTTCCTGTTCTGGCTGCCCAAGTTTCTCAATGCCGAATACGGCCTCACGCTCACCGCGCTCGGTTTGCCGCTGGTCCTGATCTTCCTCATGGCCGATGTCGGAAGCATCGGCGGCGGCTGGATTGCGGGCCGCTTGATCAAGCGCGGCTGGAGCGTGAACCGCGCGCGCAAGACCACGATGCTGATCTGCGCACTCGCTGTCACGCCCATCGTGTTCGCAGCGGGCGCCAACAATCTATGGCTCGCTGTCGGCTTGATCGGGCTCGCCACGGCAGGCCATCAAGGCTGGTCAGCCAACGTGTTCACGCTCACCTCGGACATGTTTCCCCGGCACACTGTCGCCTCGGTGGTCGGCATCGGCGGCCTCGCAGGCGCAATCGGCGGCATGATGATCGCAACGTTCACGGGATTTCTGCTCGAAACGACCGGCAGCTACGTGCCGGTGTTCATGCTCGCAGGATCGGCCTATCTGCTTGCGCTCCTCGTCGTGCATGGGTTCGCGCCGCGGCTGCAGCCTGCCCGCATCGAGTCGGTGGCGATCGGCGGTCAATCAGATACCTCGAAGCTCATGCGCTGACGGATGTCTGCTGAGGACGCTCCTAGTTGAACTTCGTAGCGACCGATGTCGACAACGTAGTCCTTCGCAGCGATGTCATAGCGTCGCAGGTCTTTGGCTGCGTCGATGGTGAACTCAATCTGCCGCGATTCGCCAGCCGCCAGCGAGACACGCGCGACACCGCGCAGATCCTTGCGCGCATGCGGCGCCTTCGGATCGAGCGCACGCAGGTACAACTGCACGACTTCGTCGGCTGTTCGGCTCCCGACGTTCTTCACCAGCAGCGCCGCTGTCAGTTGGCCGGTCGGCGCGACGCTCGAACGATCCAGCCGCAGCGCCGAGTATTCGAAGCGCGAATACGACAACCCGTGTCCGAACGGATATAGCGCCTGGCCGCTGAAGTATCGATAGGTGCGGCCGCGCATCGAGTAATCGTCGAACGGCGGCAGCTTTTCGCTCGCCTTGTAGAACGTCACAGGCAGGCGTCCGGACGGGCTTACAGCGCCGAACAACACATCGGCCACCGCTGTTCCGCCACGCTGTCCTGGATACCACGCGACCAGAATCGCTGGCAGATGCGCCTTCGCCCAATCGATCGCCAGCGCCGATCCCGTGGTCAGGACCAGCACGACCGGCTTGCCCGTTGCACGCAACGACTCGAGGAGCTGCTGCTGGCTCGCAGGCATGCGCAGATCAGTGCGATCCCCACCGGCGAAGCCCGGATAGCTCACCTTCATCTCCTCGCCTTCGACGTCGCCGGTCAGGCCGCCGACGAACACGATCGCGTCGGCCTGGCGCGCAACGTTCATTGCTTCCGCGAACGGCGGCTGCGCGCCCGGCCGCCGCCACGCCAGCCGCACCTCGGCGTCGCGAATGTCCTCGAAGTATTCGAGCCGCAGGTCATACGCCCTGCCCGCTTCGAGATCGATCGTGGCGCTGCGACTTCGCACGCGCTCGTTCGTCTCCCAGCCGTCGAGCAACTCGCGACCGTCGAGGAACAAGCGAAAGCCATCGTTCGCGCCCACGACGATCTCGTAACGACCCGACTGCGGCGGTAAGAGCTGGCCCGTCCAGCGCACGCTGAAATCATCGCCGGGCAGCGCGCTCGCGCTCGGCAATTCGCCGCGGGCGACGAGATCGTCAGTCGGTGCGCCGCGATCCCAGCGGAACGCGACGCGGGGGTCGACTCGGGTCATGACCGGCGAGCCTGAGAGATCCCGGCCGCGGAAGTATTCTCCTTTCAAGCCCTGCTGCGCGGACCCGGCTGCGGCGCGCAGGTACTGTGCGTCGATAAGAGGCGCTGCACGTGGCTCCTCGCGACCTTCGACGAGATCCGCACCTCGCGCGTAGAGCACACGCGTCGTCGACCCGACCGCGTCACGAATTCCCTGTAACACCGTCACCGGCGCGGCCGGAGTTCCATAGTAATTGCCGAGCAGCGACATGACGTCATCCGCGGTCGGGCCGATGACGGCAAGCGTCTTGACGTCACGCGACAGCGGCAACAGACCATCGTTCTTCAACAGCACGATCGAGGATTGCGCTGCGCGTCGCGCCAGGCGATCGTGCTCCGTGGACTGGTTGACGGAGTACGGAGTCTGCGCCCAGCGGACGCGTTCGGGCGGATCGAACATTCCCAGGCGGAAGCGCGTCAGCATCAATCGCTGCACGGCTGCGTCAATCTCCTTCTCGCTGATCAGGCCTTGCCGGACCGCGGGCAGCAGCGCCTCGTACGTCTTGCCGCAGTCGAGGTCGCAGCCTTTGGTCACACCGAGTGCCGCCGCCTCGGCCGCGGTGTTCACGATCTTGTGGTGCTTGTAGATGTCTTCGATCGAGTCGCAATCCGAAACGACATAGCCCTGAAATCCCCAGCGCTCGCGCAATGTCCGCTGCAGCAGCAGCGTGCTGGCGGACGCCGACTCGCCGTATACGCGGTTGTAGGCGCCCATGACCGCAGCGACCTTCCCTTCCTGCACGAGTGCCTGGAAGGCCGGCAGGTAGGTGTCATGAAGATCCTGCTCGCTCGGATGAACATCGAAGTGATGACGATCCGCCTCGGGTCCGCTGTGCACGGCGAAGTGCTTCGCAGTTGCGTCGACCTTGCGATACTGCGGATCGTCGCCTTGCAGCCCCTGCACGAATGCGACGCCCATGCGTGCAGTGAGCCACGGATCCTCGCCGTAGGTCTCCTGGCCGCGTCCCCAGCGCGGATCGCGGAAGATGTTGATGTTCGGCGACCAGAACGTGAGTCCCTGGTAACGCCCGCGCAGTCCGCGTCGCGCGAACTCGTGGTACTTGGCGCGCGCCTCGTCGCTGATCGCGGTCGCGATCTCATGCAGCAACTCGCGATCGAATGTTGCGGCGAGGCCGATGGCCTGTGGAAACACTGTCGCGGCACCGGCGCGAGCGACGCCATGCAACGCCTCGTTCCACCATTCGTATTGCGGCACGCCCAGCCGAGGAATCGCCGGTGCGCTATTGCCGAGCTGCAGGATCTTCTCTTCGAGTGTCATGTGACCGACGAGGTCGGCTGCGCGCGCTTCGAAGCTCAGATTCAGATCGCGATAGGCGGGCTCCTCGCGGGCATACGGCCCAACGACAGCTCCGACGAACCCGCCGGCGACATCCGTGCTGAGGATCGTACCGTCGTCGTTCTCCTTGAGGGCCTGCCAGCCGCCCGAGTCCGGCGTTGCATGGAGGAAGGAATACGCGCCGGCATTGCCGCTGATCCTGAGCTTGAGTTGTGTCGCGGACTGCAGCGTAGCTGTCGCAACCTTGTCCAGCCGCTCGCCGTTCTTCTTCTCGACAAAGATCTCGACGCCCGTGCCAGCGCGGCGCGTACCGAGGAAGTACCAGTGCGTCTCGTTCTGAAATGCCGCGAGCCCCGCGGCGATCCTCTCATTCACTGGCACGCGCAACTGCGTGGTCGCGTCGAAGACCAGGTGCTGCTGACGACGGGCCAGGAATGAAGGAGTCGCAACGTCATCGAGCCCTGTGACTTGCGGATCGATGCTGAGCGCACCTGGACTGCGTCGCAGGTCGAACCACTGCCGGCCGCGCAACTGCAACCACGCCGGGTCCAGCGTCGCTCCGTCGAACTCATCGCGCCACGTGAAATTGCCCGACAGCGGCGCTTGCTCACCCGCCGCCATGAATTTCGGCCCGCGCACGACAAACGGAATCGCGCGAACTTGATCGAGGATGACTGGCCAGCCATCACGCCACGTCACTGGCAGCAGAAACGTCTCGCGTCCAGTGTTGTAATGCACGCCCTCATACGTACGCGTAGCGAGAAACGTCGCCCACCACGATCCATCCGGCGCTTCCACGAGATCCGCGTGGCCTGCGTTCGTGACTGGTCGCTGACGATCAGCCGGCAGGTCGCGCTGCGTCAGGATCGGATTGCCGGCATACGCCTCGAAGGGCCCCCACGGCGAGCGACTCCGCAGCACGACCTGCGAATGCTGCGGGCCTGTGCCGCCTTCCGCGCAGCTCAGGTAATACCACCCTGCCCTCTTATATATGTGCGGGCCTTCGATCCAGATCGGGTTCTTGCCGGGATCGACTCCGCCGTCGACCAGCACCTTGCGCGGACCCTTCAGCTTCAGCGCAGCACGGTCGAACTCCTGGATCCAGATCGCGCGATGGCCGCTGTAGCGCGGCGTGCCTTGCGGCGGCCCGTTGTTCAGCACGTACGAGCGTCCGTCGTCGACGAACATCGACGGATCTATGCCGCCCTCCAGCTCCGGCAGCCACGTCGGATCGGACCACGGGCCCGCCGGATTCTTCGCAGTCACGACATAGTTGCCGCCGCCGTCGACGTGCGTGTTGAAGACGTAGAAGAGCCCGTCGCGATATTCGATGCTCGGAGCGAACACGCCGCGCGACACGCCGAGCTTGCTGTAGTCGAGCTGCGAAGGCCGATCGATGACGCTGCCGATCTGCCGCCAATGCACGAGGTCGCGGCTTTCGAACACCGGAATGCCGGGGAAGTACGCGAACGTCGAGTGAACCAGGTAGTAGCGCTCGCCGGCGCGCGTGATACTTGGATCCGGGTGAAAGCCGCTCAGGATTGGATTGCGATAGTGTCCCGGCGGCAGCCGCTGTTCGAATGCGCCGTCGCGCCCCGTGTACTCGAACCAGTCGTACACGACTGGCTCCGCCAGCACGACGCGGGCGAACGCCAGCGCGCAGATCGCGGGCAACAACCGCTGGCGCATCACCAATCCCACATCGTCCCGTCTGCGAGACGTGCGATCGGCAACTGCTTCGGCGAGTACGGAAACTTCGCTGCGAGCTGCTCGTCGATCGTGACCCCGTGACCGGGGGACTCGCCACAGAACAAGCGTCCGTCACGGAACGCGTAGTCGTGCGGAAAGACGTCGTCGGTCTCCTTCGAGTGCAGCATGTATTCCTGGATGCCGAAGTTCGGCACCCAGGCATCGAAATGCAGCGCCGCGCCCATGCACACCGGCGACAGGTCGGTCGCGCCGTGAAACCCGGTGCGGACCTGGTACAGGTGCGCGAAGTCCGCGATCCGGCGCACGTGCGTGATACCGCCGGCGTGCACGATGGTCGTGCGGATGAAGTCGATCAACTGGCGTTCGATGAGCTGCTTGCAGTCCCAGATCGAATTGAAGACCTCACCGACCGCCAGCGGCGTGACGGAGTGCTGCCGGATCAACTCGAACGCCTGCTGATTCTCGGCGGGCGTTGCATCCTCCAGCCAGAACAGCCGATACGGTTCGAGATCGCGCGCCAGCCGTGCGGCCTCGATTGGCGACAGGCGATGATGAGCGTCGTGCAGCAGCTCGACGTCGTTGCCGTGATCGACGCGCAAGCGCTCGAACAATTGCGGCACGAGGCGCAGATACGGCGCCGTCGCCCACAGTGTCTCCATCGGCAGCGCGCTCTCGGCCGGCTCGTAGGCTTTGCCGCCGCTCGAGATGCCGTACGTCTTCTCCAGACCGGGCACGGCACACTGGGCACGCACGGCGAGAAACCCCATTTCGATGTGACGCCGCACTTCGTCGCTCGTCTGCGCGAGGTCGCGGCCGTTTGCGTGCCCGTAGACCAGCGCACCTTGACGCGATCTGCCGCCAAGGAGCTGATACAGCGGCATGTTCGCGAGCTTCGCGACGATGTCCCAGAGCGCGACGTCGACCGCGGCGATCGCCGTCATGGTCACTGGGCCCCGCCGCCAATACGCGCCTCGATAGAAGAACTGCCAGGTGTCCTCGATGCGTCCGGCGTCGCGACCGATGAGGCTCGGGACGATGTGCTCCTGCAGATAGGCAGCTACGGCGAGTTCGCGGCCATTGAGCGTTGCATCACCGAGCCCGACGATGCCGGAGCGCGTCTCGATCCTGAGCGTGACGAAGTTGCGCCCCGGGCACGTGACGATCACGCGTGCGCTCACAATCTCGCGATCGCGTGCGGAGCCTTCTGTCGTCATGGTTGCACCTCGATCTGGAACGGACCGGCGGGGAGTCGCGCTGTGTCGAACACCGTGCAGACCGGGCTGTCCGCCCAGCAGTAGCGCACGCGAGTTGCGCCAGCGAACCCGGCCGCGTCGAGGATCACGCGATCGCCTTCGATGCGCGCTTTGGCGTAGCGGCATGAACCGCCCCCACCCTTCCCACACAGCTCGAATCCGATCGGCTCGTCGGCGCTATAGGTGATCAGATGATCGGCGACGTCGCCGAACGTCACGATGACATTCGTTCCGTCCTTGCGCGCGCTGCGCGCGACGGGGCCGGACGGCGCGATCTGCTCGCCATACGCGACACGTCGCGCAGCACGCGCCAGGCGGCGCCCGACTTCCTGCTTGTTCGACGGGTGAATGTCGTAGCGCTCGCCGATGTCGATCGCGACGGCGAGACCTGCGTGCGCATCGCTCGCAACGGCGAGGCGCTGGGCTTCGCGCACTTCAGCCCAACCGCTCTCGACAGGCGCAGTCGGCGGCTGACCGTAGTTGGCCAGTTGCACGATGAGGAACGGCACTTCTGCGCCGAACTTGCCGCGCCAGTCGGCCATGAAGCGCGTGAGCAGATCCTGGTAGGTCGCTGAGGTGGACGTATTCGCTTCACCCTGGTACCACGCGACACCGCGAATCGAGAGATCGCCCAACGGCGCGATCATGGCGTTGTAGAGCGCTCCCATGCCACGCGTCGGATCCCACGGCGGACGCGGCGGCTCCTCGATTCCTGCTGGAGGAATCTGGTAGCGCCACTCGTTGTCGAGACGCACGGTTGAGCCGTCGGCAAGTTTCAGCTCGGCGGGGCCGATCAGCCCGCCCAGCGAGTAAGTGTCCAGGACATTGACGACGATGAAGTTCTCGCCGGCGTGCAGCGTGCCGCCCGGCTTGCCGTTGATCCACGTCTGCTCCATCTCGTCGACGCGACCCAGTGACAGCACCGGCTGCTGCTGAGCTTGCTGCGCAGACAGAGTCACCGTCGTGCGATACCAAAGCATGCCGTCGTAGCTCGCCAGCTCCGGCACGCCCCACTGCTCCCAGAATCCGAGTGTGCGCGGCGCGGTGCGCCACTCGCCTGCCGGCTCGATTGCCCACGGCGCCGATTCGCGGCGACTGTGCGTACGCTGCAGCCACCACGTTTCCCACATCCCGCCCCAACGTGCGCGGGCGGCTGCAGGTCGCTCCGTGTACAGCGCCAGCACGTCGAGTGCCTCGTCGTTTCCGCCTGCTGCGCGCAGCGCCGCCTCGCTCATCCACGTCTTGATTCTCGACCCGCCCCACGCTGCGACGATGAGCCCCATCGGAACATCCACCGTCTTGCGCAACTCGCGCGCGAAGTAGAAACACGCAGCGGAAAAATCAGGCACCGTCGACGGGCCTGCGACCTTCCAGGTCACCGGCTGCATGAACTGATCGAGACGACGCGCACTGGTGGTCTCGGGCACCGTCAGCATGCGGATGGCGTCGTTCGTCGAGTTCGCGATTTCGGACCTCGAGTCCAGGGCGCGGTGCACCTGCAAGACCATGTTTGACTGTCCAGAGCACAGCCAGACATCGCCGACGAGCACATCGTTGACGGTCTGAGTTGCTCCGGACTGAGTGCGCACTGCGAGCTCGTGCGGGCCGCCCGCGGGAATGGCAGGCAGCGTCGCGTGCCAGCGTCCGCGCTCGTCGGCCTGCGCTGAAACAGTCCGGTCGTTCAGCGAGACGCTCACCGATGCGCGCGGCTGCGCCTCGCCCCACACGTTGATCGGCTGGTCGCGCTGTAGAACGACATGATCCTGAAACACGGGATGCAGGAGAGTTGCCGCGCTGGCGGCGCCGGCGACGCCCGAGCACGCGAGCGCGAAGAGTCTAGTTCCCAGGTGCATACGGAAAGCTCAGCGCCTTGTAGTAATCGAGCGAATGCTCCGGCGGCGGCAAGCCTGACGGAATCGGCCGCTGCGAGATCGACTGGAAATACGCGATGCACGCGTCGCGCCACCACCTGGCTTCTTTTTCCTGGATCCGCAGGAACGCCGCGACCTGATCGCGACGCCCGGCGTCCACGAGCGGTCCGACGTCATCCCAGGTCTTGCTCATGTCTCGAACGACGTCGACGCCATGCGTGTAGCGATACACGAGCTCGTCCCAGAGCGTGCGGCCGGAATGCATGCGATGGCTCCACGGGACATGGTGGAACCACAGCAGATAGTCCTCCGGTACTCGCCGCAAATCGCCGAATGCTGCAGCCACTGGTGCTGCGTACTGCGCCACGGCGTTGCTGCCACTTGCGCTGCGATCGAAGCCGATTCCTTGTGCGTCCGCGCGATGAAAATACACAGGCGTCCAATCCGCTCGCTTTCCCCCGTCGAACCAGGGCTGGGGGCCGTAGTGATGACCCTCGGCCATCAGGTGGTGCAGCCCGAGCGGCGTCATGTAGTCCACGACGGCTTGCCGCGACTTCATCATCATGTCGACGACTCGCGCCACGAACGTTGCGTCGTTCGTGAACGTCATCCGTACCCAATCGCGCGCTATGTCCTCGGCAGAAGACGCCGGATTCCACGCCAGCCGCCCGAACGCATACCAGTTGGCCTGATCGAAGTGCGAGCCGCTCCAGTTGCGATCGGTGCCGATGTTGGCAACGCCCGCGATGCCGTCGATGACCTTCGCGACCGTAGACCCCGGGGCGCGGGTGTACGTGTCCGCGCGCAACACTTCCTCGTAGAGCGTGCCCAGGTAGACGAGGTGCGTCGCAAAGCCGAGATACTCCTTGGTGATCTGCACCTCCAGCATCAGCGGCGTGCGGGGCATCGCGCCGAACAGCGGATGGAACGGCTCGCGCGGCTGGAAATCGATCGGGCCGTTCTTCACCTGGACCAGCACGTTGTCGCGAAACCGGCCGTCGAGCGGCTTGAATTCGCTGTAGGCCTGCTTCGCACGATCGTCCGGTTGCTCGTTCGAATACACGAACGCGCGCCACATGACGACGCCGCCGAACGGTGCGACGGCTGAGGCGAGCATGTTTGCGCCGTCGGCGTGCGATCTGCCGTAGTCCTGCGGGCCGGGCTGCCCTTCGGAGTTGGCCTTGACGAGGAAGCCGCCAAAGTCGGGGATCAGGCGATAGATTTCTGCGGCCTTCTTCTGCCACCAGTCCTTGACGGCGGGATCGGCGGGATCGGCCGTCCGCAAACCGCCGATTTCGATCGGCGCCGCGAACCGTACGGTCAAGAACACGCGGATCCCATACGGGCGTAGCACACCGGCCAGTGCGGCTGCTTTTTCCAGGTAATCCGGCCTGAGACTGACCGCGTTCGAATTGACGTTGGTGAGCACCGTTCCATTGATGCCCAGCGAAGCGTTCGCACGCGCATAGTCGACGTAGCGCGGATCGAGGTAGTCGGGAAGCTTGTGCCAGTCCCAGATCGACTGGCCCGCATAGCCGCGCTCGACGCTGCGATCGAGATTGTCCCAATGATTGAGGACGCGGAGCCGGACGGCCGGCACCTCCTGCACCTCCAACCGGTCGAGCGGTTGTCGGGTCTCCAGCAGACGCAGCAGGTGAAAGACGCCATAAAGGACGCCAACGTCGTCCTCTGCAGCAACGATCAAGGCGCTATGCCCGCCGATCGTGACACTGCGGAGCGCGTAGCCCTGCGAGCCCGGCGGAGGTAGCGACAGCCTTAGCTCCGCCAGCAAAGGTAAAGAGCGCCGCGTACCGATGACGACCGCTCCATCCTCCGACACGCCATTGGCTGCAGGCGGCGAGAGGCCAAGCAGTCCCTGCAACCCGCGTTGTAGCTCTGCGTGTGCGACCTGTAGCGTGGGCGATGCGCTGCCCGTGACGAGTTGCGTCAACGCCGCACGATAGCGGCTGGCCCACGGCTGCTCGATCGCCCGATAGCGCAGCCACAGGTCGTAACCATCCTCGGCTGAGGCGACAGGCGCACCTGTGAGCCCCACGACCCACAGCACGACCACGAGGCACACCGCCCGACGAGCGCCCACGCCAATCATTCGTGTTACCACCCTGTGATAACGGTAACACGCAGACGTTCTCGGCTTCCACCCGCGGGTGGCGTGAGCAATAATCCGACCGCGCGCAGCCAGCGCGCTCTCGAGACCGACTTGCCCATGCGTGTGAAGAACGCCACACGAACCGAGCGACGCAAGGGCGATGCGGTCACCATCCACGAAGTCGCTCGCCACGCCGGGGTCTCGCCGATGACCGTCTCGCGCGTGGTGAACAGCAACAGCAATGTGCGGGACACGACTCGCGAGCGTGTCATGCGCGCCGTGCGTGAGCTCAACTACACGCCGAATGCCGCCGCGCGCTCGCTCGCCGCCGCGCAAGGCACACGGATCGCCCTGATCTACACAAATCCGAGCGCTGCATATCTGAGCGAACTACTCGTCGGCGCGCTTGCCGGCGCTGCGCGCACTGCCGCACAGCTCGTGCTCGACACGTGGGACCACATGAGCCATGCAGCGGAGCGCGCAGCAGCGCGCAAGATCGCGCAGAGCGTGGCCGGGGTGATATTGCCGCCGCCGCTGTGTGAGTCGAAGGTCGTGCTGTCGGAGCTGGTCGCTGCCGGCATTCCCGTGGTGGCGATAGCATCCGGCCGTTTCCAGCCCGACTTGTCGAGCGTGCGTATCGACGACTTCCGGGCGGCCCAGGAAATGACGGAGCACCTGATTGCCACGGGGCATCAGCGCATCGGCTTCATCCGCGGCCACCCGAACCAGACTGCGAGTGCCCTGCGCTACGAGGGCTTCCAGGCGGCGGTGACTCAAGCCGGCCTCGCGATCGACGCCGGCCTGATCCAGCAGGGCTATTTCACTTATCGCTCCGGCCTGGAAGCGACCGAAAAGCTGCTGAGCCGCAAGAGCCCGCCAACGGCGATCTTCGCCAGCAACGACGACATGGCAGCCGCAGCCGTCTCGGTTGCGCATCGCCGGGGACTGGACGTGCCGCGCGACTTGTCCGTCGTCGGTTTCGACGACACTCCCACGGCGACGACCGTTTGGCCGGAGCTCACAACCGTTCGCCAGCCGATCGCCTCCATGGCCGGATCGGCGATCGAGCTGCTCCTGCGCAATATCCGCCAGCGCAAGGATGGCCAAACGCGCGTGGTCTCCGATCACGTGGTGGCGCATGTGTTGATCAAGCGCGATTCCGTGGCGGCACCGCGTAAGAGCTGACATGTTCCGGTCCGGCAGATCATCGGCCGGCCGGCTTGCGACTTGTATTCTGATAGCGCTATCACTACCCTCCTGAATATCAGCCCCCCGGCTGGATAAGCCCGCAACGGTGCCAGGCGTGAATCTCGGTCAACACCTCCCGCAGGACTGGCGTGACGCGCTACTGGTCGGCCGTTTGGACGCGGGTGCCGGGCCGGTCCCTGTCATCGTCGCAAACGGTCGTGTCCGCGACGTGTCGCGCAGCACGCCAACGGTCACGGAGCTGCTGAACGGGTGGTCCGGCGCAGTACCGCCCGGCAAGGATCTCGGTGCCCTGGACGAGTTGCCGATCACGGCGGCTTTCGCGAGCGATCCCGCGCTCCGATTGCTGGCGCCGTGCGACCTGCAATGCATCAAGGCCTGTGGCGTCACTTTCGCAGTCTCGGCCGTCGAAAGAGTCATAGAAGAGCGCGCGCGCGGCGACTTCGCCAAGGCCCAGTCGATTCGCGACGCCCTCGGCGAGAAGGTCGGCGCGGACATTCGCTCGGTACGTCCGGGATCGGCGACGGCCGCACGCCTCAAGGAAGCGCTGATCGCCGATGGCCTGTGGTCGCAGTACCTCGAAGTCGCGATCGGGCCCGACGCCGAAGTCTTCACCAAGTCGCCCGTGCTGTCGGCGGTCGGCTGGGGCGACTGGATCGGCGTGCGCAGCGAGTCGCAGTGGAACAACCCGGAGCCGGAGATCGTGCTGGCTTGCGACGCGCGCGGCCGCATCCTCGGCGCAGCACTCGGCAATGACGTGAATCTGCGCGACATCGAAGGCCGCAGCGCGCTGCTCCTGGGCAAGGCCAAGGACAACAATGCCAGCTGCGCCATCGGGCCTTTCATCCGCCTGTTCGATGACCGCTTCAGGCTCGATGACGTGCGCAGCACCGTCATCGCGTTACAAGTGCAAGGTGCCGACGACTACCGGCTCGAGGGCAGCAGTTCGATGTCGCTCATCAGCCGCGACCCGGCAGATCTCGTTCGACAGACCCTGGACCAGCACCACTATCCGGACGGCTTCATGCTGTTCCTCGGAACCATGTTCGCGCCGACGCAGGACCGCGAAACTGCGGGCCGCGGTTTCACTCACAAGTCCGGCGACATCGTGCGCGTCTCGGCGCCGGCCCTGGGGACGCTGGTGAACAAAGTAACGACGTCGCAGCAGGCACCGCCTTGGACGCTGGGAATCGCCGGGCTGATCCGCAACCTCGCACAGCGAGGGTTGCTGCCTCACTCGCAGGGGGATCGATGAGCGCGCACACCGTCTATCCTTCCTTGCGCGACAAACGTGTCGTCGTCAGCGGTGGCGGTTCGAGTATCGGCGCGGCAATCGTCGAGCGTTTCGCCCAACAGGGCGCTCGCGTAGCGTTTGTCGATATCGCGGAGACGGAGTCGCGCGAGCTCGAACAGCGTCTTGCGGACAGTCCGACGCCGCCGCGCTTCTACAAGTGCGACCTGACCAATGTCGCCGCGGTCCGCGATCTGTTTCCGCGCATCCGCAGCCAGCTCGGGCCGATCGACGTGCTCATCAACAATGCGGCGAACGACGATCGTCACAACGTCGAGGAAGTCACGCCGGCTTATTGGGACGAGCGTATCGCCGTGAATCTGCGCCACTACTTCTTCTGCGCGCAGGCCGTAATCGCCGATATGAAAGCGGCCCGCGCCGGCGCCATCGTCAATCTCGGCTCGGTCTCGTGGCACCTGGCGCTGCCGAGCCTCGCGATTTATCAGACCGCCAAGGCAGGCATCGAGGGATTGACGCGCGCGCTGGCACGCGACCTGGGCGTCTTCGGCATCCGCGTCAATTGCGTCGTGCCCGGCGCAGTACGCACGCCGCGACAAATGAAACTCTGGTTCACGCCCGATGAAGAGGCCCGGACGATCGAGCAGCAATGTCTGAAGGTGCGTATCGAGCCGCATGATGTCGCCGCGATGGTGCTGTTCCTCGCATCGGACGACGCGCGCATGTGCACCGCGCACGAGTACTTCGTCGATGCTGGCTGGCGTTGAATGCATCGCGGCCCTGGCGGCAAAGCTCGGCGAAGGCCCGCTTTGGTCGGCGCGCGAGCGCGCGCTCTGGTTCGTGGACGTCAAGGGGCGCCAAGTTCATCGCCATGATGAAGCCACGCGCACGACACGGAGCTGGCGAGCACCGGAAGAGATCGGTTTCATCGCAACTGTGCGCGGCGGTCGCTTCATCTGCGGCCTGCAGAGCGGGCTCTACGTCTTCCGGCCCGACAGCGGCAAGTTCGAGCTGCTCACGCTCGTCGATGCCGATCATCCGCGCAATCGACTCAACGATGCGCACGTCGACGCTGCCGGCCGGTTGTGGTTCGGTACGATGGACAACGATGAAGTCAGCCCCACGGGCGCGCTGTATCGTTTCGATTTCAGGGGACTGCACCGCTGCGACGACGGTTACGTCATCACGAATGGACCGGCGACGAGTCCGAACGGACGAACGCTCTATCACATCGACACGCTGCAGCGTGTGATCTACGCGTTCGACCTTGCCCCGAATGGCGCGCTGTCGGCGCGACGTGTGTTTGCGCGCGTGGCCGAGACCGATGGCTATCCCGACGGACCCGTCGTCGATAGAGAGGGATGCATCTGGGTCGGGCTGTACGGGGGCTGGGGCGTCAACCGCTATTCGCCGGGCGGCGAGTTGCTGAGCAAACTCTCGTTGCCCGTTGCGAACTGCACGAAGGCCGCTTTCGGCGGCGACGATCTGCGCACGTTGTACATCACCAGCGCGTGGAAAGACCTCACTCCCGAGCAGCGCACTCAGCAGTCACTCGCGGGTGGACTGTTCGCCGTGCGCGTGGACACGCCGGGTCTGCCGGTCAATCAGGTCGAGTATTAAGGCGGCACCGCATCGGTTCCGGCCACGATCTTCTGCAGCACGACGTTGTCATCGAGGCGCCAGACCTTGATGACGTGCTCACCTGGCTCGATGTCTGCGAAGCTCGCTTGAAGCACGCGCAGGTTATCCTGGACTGCCGCGCTCCAATCCTTCGCTGCCTGCGAGGAGTCTTCTCCTGCAGCGGGGATCAGCCGGTCAGTCAGCGTTTGCATCGGTCGATCGTCGACCGAGACTCCAACGTGCAGCGCGGCTGCGCCGCTGACGTCGAGCGTGGGCACCATATGCAGGTATACGGTCAGAGCGCCGGCCTTGCTCAACGACACGTCATATTCCAGCCGCACGCCATCTTGCTGCGTGGTCGGCGCGCGGCCTTGCGGGAAGGCAGTGACAGCACCCAGCGCGCGCCCAAGATTGGGAATGATCCGCCATGCGAGTCCTTTTGCATCGACCGCCCTGGAATAGTCAGGTGCTTCGATCGCAATCGCGCCGGTTGCATCGCCCTTCGCGACAGGGAGTGTTACCGCCGCTGACGGTGTCGCCACCCGCTGCACCTGCGGCATCGTTTGTCGCTCTGGCTGCTGCCAGCCGACGTAGCCGATATGCGTCTGCGCCATCATGCCCGACCACTTGCCGTCATTCAGCGAGTGGTAAGCATTGGCGATCTCCTGATCGCGGCGGAACGCAGCCTCAGCCTGATCGGCAAACACGTTGGCTCGCGCATCGCCCAACGCTGCCAGGCTGCGGTTCTGCGCCACCGCGTAGTAGAGCTCGTAGAGATTCGCGAGTGCGGTGATCGGATGTTCGACCAGTTGGAAGTACGCTGCCCGCTGCTCCGGCCGTAGCAACGATCTGACGCGCAGCATGTCCTGTTGGAGCGACTGCCACTCCGCGACTATCGCCCCGAACTCGTTCAATCGGAAGCTGTCGGCATCGACTAGTTCCGGCTTGCGCATCGCCGCGAGCTGGCTGTAGCGACTCACCAGCTTGGCGATCGCGCTGGCCTGCGCCGGTCCGAATGTGGCACGTGCCCACTCCTGCGGATACTGCGCGAGCGCAGCGAGCGTCATCGCTTGCGGATTCCACGCCTGTTTCATGAAAAAGCTCAGCGGAAACTCCATCGGCTTGAGGTCGCCGACGTTCACGATCCACAGGCTGCGGGCGCCGCGCGCCCATGCGAGATCCATCTGTTGCCAGGTCTTCTCGATCTGAACCGTGTTGAGCCACTTGTAGTTGCGCGGCCCGCCGACATAGTCGAAGTGGTAGTAGACGCCATAACCGCCGGGCCGCTGCGCCCCCGGTGCGGGCAGCCGGCGAATCTGACCCCAGTTGTCGTCCGCAAACAGCAGGATGACGTCATCAGGCACCTGCATGCCGCGATCGTAGTAGTCCTGCACTTCCTTGTAGAGCGCCCAGATCTGCGGCGTTTGCGCGGCTGGCTTGCCGGTGACGGCTGCGATGATGCGCCGTTGGTCGGCAACGATCGTCTCGAGCAATTGAATGGCGGTGCTTCCTGCCATGGCCTCGTCGCCGTCGCCGCGCATGCCGATCGTGACCACGCTCTCGTAACCGCTACCGCCCTTCGACATCATTCGCTCGATGCCGCCTTGCCAGAACTTGCGCAGGTTGGCTGGATTCCTCGAGTAATCCCACGCGCCGCCGGTGATGCCCTGCCTTGTGTGCCTATGCCATTCGTCATGCGCGCGCGTCATCGGCTCATGGTGCGAAGTGCCCATCACGACGCCCATCTCGTCGGCAAGGACCATGTTGCGCGGATCGTCGTCGTTGAACGCCTTCGGCCGCCACATCGCCGGCCAGAGATAGTTGCCCTTCAGGCGCAGCAGCAACTCGAACACATGCTCGTACATCGCGGCATTGATGCCGCCGAAATGCTGCCGCGCCCAGCTGCCGAACGCCGGCTCCTCGTCGTTGATGAAGAAACCGCGGTAACGCACCTGCGGTTGATCGCGACGCGAGCCTGCCGTCACGAATACGTTCGCGCGCCGCTCTATCGGCACGTCCGCAAACCAATACCAGGGCGAGACGCCGATCTGCTCCGACAGATCGTATGCGCCGTACACAACGCCGCGTCGATCGGCTCCTGCGATCACCAGTGCGCGGGCGACCTGCGGAAACGGCCGCTCGACGACGATCTGCCGATACGCCTCCCACTGTCCGTCGAGATCGCTCGCCGCGATTTTTCCCGCACGCGCCAGTCCATCGATGAGCGTGCTGCGCCCAAGCACGCCCATGACTATGAGTGGACCGCCCGCGCTTTCGGCAGTGTGCAGACGCTGCGCAGCACGCCCGCTGACACGCTGCAGGTCTGCGGCGAGCGCATTGGCCACGTGCCGAACAGCGGGATCGGCATCGTCATCGATGAGGATGTCAGCAGGTTGGCCGTTCTTGATCAGCGCAAAGCTGCCTTGCGTCTCCTGCGAACAGACGGAAGCCGGCGCCGTGCACGCAGCGGGCTCGGTTGCCACCATATATGCGAGTGCGGCGAGGCCTGCCCATGGTTTCATGCCGCAACGCTATGCCCGGTACATGGGCCGATCAAGAGCAGCTAGTGACATTTTGTCTGAGTATTGAAATACTGCGCGCATGACCATCGGTCGGGCCAGTCGCTGGATTGCGGCGCTCATGTCGCTGTCGGCAGTCGGCCTGCCTGCGCTTTCCGTCGCCGCTGTGGAGGCACGACGCGTGGACTTCGGCACGCTGCAAGACGGCACGCGCGTAGAGGCGGCCGAGCTGTCCAACAGCGCCGGCATGTCGGTGCGCATCATCGCGCTCGGCGCTGCGATTCAATCGCTCAGCGTTCCCGACCGTCGCGGCGTCCGCGCGGACGTAGTGCTTGGCTACGACTCGCCGCGTGATTACGTAGCAAAGCCGCAGTACTTCGGCGCTACCGTCGGCCGATATGCGAACCGCATTGCACGCGGCAAGTTCACGCTCGACGGCCGCGAGTACCAGCTCGAGACGAACGACGGACCGAATCATCTGCACGGCGGCGTGCACGGGCTGGACAAGGTGCTGTGGAAGATCGACGAGGTGACCGGCGGCCCAACCGGCCGCGTGGTGTTGAGCCACGTGAGTCCGGACGGTGCCGGCGGCTATCCCGGGGCGCTGACGATCACCGCGACGTACTCGCTCGGCGAACGTAGCGACCTGTCGGTGGAGTACCGCGCGAAGGCGGACCGGCCGACGATCGTGAACATCACCAATCATGCATTCTTCAATCTCGCCGGCAGCGGCGATGTGCTCGGCCATCGGCTCACTCTGTCTGCCGAGAGCTACACGCCGGTCGATGCGACATTGATCCCGACCGGCGAGCGCCGCAGCGTGGCGCAGACGCCCTTCGACTTTCGGCAGCCGCGCGCGATCGGCCAGTTCATTCGTGACGGCCGCGATGAGCAGTTGCGCATCGGACGCGGCTACGATCACAACTTCGTGATCTCCGGCAAGGCGGGCGAGCTGCGACCGGCAGCCCGCCTCGAAGACCCCGCATCCGGTCGCGTCCTCGAGGTGCTCGCGACTGCGCCGGGCCTGCAGTTCTATTCCGGAAATTTTCTCGACGGCACGGTCGTCGGCAAGGGCGGTCGCATCTATCGCCAGGGCGACGCGCTGTGCCTGGAGCCGCAGCTCTTCCCCGATGCGCCCAACCATCGGGATTTCGCCAGCGCCCGGCTCGATCCGGGCCAGGAGTATGTGAACGCAATGGTCTTCCGCTTTTCGGTTTCACGCCCATGACTGATTCGAAGCCCGCACGGCGCCTGCGCTCGCGCGCCTGGTTCGACGACCCCGCCAACGCCGACATGACCGCGCTGTACCTGGAGCGCTACATGAACTTCGGCCTGTCGCTCGCGGAGCTGCAATCCGGCAAGCCGATCATCGGCATCGCGCAGACCGGCAGCGACCTGGCGCCCTGCAATCGTCACCACCTCGTGCTTGCCGAGCGCGTGCGCGAAGGCGTGCGCGAAGCCGGCGGCATCGTGCTGGAATTTCCAGTGCACCCGATTCAGGAGACCGGCAAGCGCCCGACTGCCGGCCTCGATCGCAACCTCGCTTACCTCGGGCTGGTGGAGGTCCTGTTCGGCTATCCGCTCGACGGCGTCGTCTTGACGATCGGCTGCGACAAGACCACGCCGGCATGCCTGATGGCCGCGGCGACGGTGAATCTGCCGGCGATCGCGCTGTCGGTCGGTCCGATGCTCAATGGCTGGTACAACGGCCAACGCACCGGATCGGGAACGATCGTGTGGCGTGCGCGCGAGTTGCTCGCCGCTGGCGAGATCGACTATCAGGGCTTCATCAAGCTCGTCGCGTCGTCGGCGCCCTCGACCGGCTACTGCAACACGATGGGCACGGCGACCACGATGAACAGCCTGGCGGAGGCACTCGGCATGTCGCTGCCGGGCTCGGCAGCGATCCCAGCGCCGCTGCGCGATCGCCAGGAATCTGCGTACCTCACCGGCAAGCAGATCGTCGAAATGGTCGCGGCCGACCGCAAGCCCTCCGACATTCTGACGCGCGAGGCCTTCATCAACGCGATCCGCGTCAACTCCGCGATCGGCGGCTCCACCAACGCACCGATTCATCTGTGCGCGCTCGCACGCCACATCGGCGTAGAGCTGACGCTCGCGGACTGGCAGACGTATGGCGAGGATATTCCGCTGCTCGTGAACCTGCAGCCGGCCGGCGAGTACCTCGGCGAAGACTATTACCGCGCGGGCGGCGTGCCCGCCGTCGCAGCCGAGCTCATGCGACGGGGACTGATCCATGAAGCTGCCCTCACAGTGAACGGCCGTACGATCGGTGAGAATTACCGGGACGCGCGAATTCTCGACAGCGAGGTGATCCGTCCATTCGAGCGCCCGCTCAAGCAGAAGGCGGGCTTCACTATCCTGCGCGGCAATTTGTTCGATGCCGCGATCATGAAGCTCAGCGTCATCTCCGAAGAATTCCGCGCACGCTACCTCTCCAACCCCGCCGATCCGCTCGCGTTCGAAGGACGCGCAGTCGTCTTCGACGGACCGGAGGACTATCACGCACGCATCGACGATCCTTCGCTGGGGATCGACGAATGCACGTTGCTGTTCATGCGCGGCGCCGGACCGATCGGCTATCCCGGCGCGGCCGAAGTGGTCAACATGCGGCCGCCGGCAGCACTCATCAAAGCAGGCATCCATCATGTGCCGTGCATCGGTGACGGGCGCCAGTCAGGCACATCAGGATCGCCGTCGATTCTCAACGCGTCGCCCGAGGCCGCAGCAGGCGGCGGACTCGCGCTGTTGCGCACCGGCGATCGCGTGCGCATCGATCTGAACCGCGGCGAGGCGAACATGCTCATCAGCGACGAAGAATTGCGGACGCGGCGGCGCGAGCTGGAGCAGTCCGGCGGCTATCCGACACCGCCCAATCAGACGCCGTGGCAGGAGATTCAGCGCGGCTGCGTGGGACAGCTCGATACCGGTGCAGTGCTGGAGTCAGCGACGAAGTATCAGCGCCTCGCGCAGACCGTCGGCACTCCGAGGCACAATCATTGAGTCGGGCTAAAGCCCGACCTACAGGGCCTGCACAGAAGCTGCGGTTGAGTCCACCCGTGTGACTGGATTGCGCAGTGGCAAACGGAACGGCTGCGCCTCGATTTCGATCACGTCGCCGGCACGCACCTGAATGCCGGCGGCAAACGACAAGGTTGCGGTGCCGAAGAAGTGGACGTGCACGTCGCCGGGGCGACGGAACAATGCGTACTTGAAGTGGTGGTGCTCCAGGTTGCTCAGCGCGTGCGACATGTTCGCTTCGCCGGTGAGGAAAGGCATCTCCCACAGCGTTCGCCCCTCGCGCAGGATGCGGGAGGTGCCGCGCACGTCCGGCGGCAGTTCGCCGGTGAGCAACTCGGGGCCGAGCGCTGCGGGTCGCAGCTTCGAATGCGCGAGCCACAGGTAATTGGCTCGCTCGGTGACGTGATCGGAGAACTCATTTGCCAGGCAATAGCCGAGACGTCGCGGTCTGCTGTCGCGGTCGATGACGTAGATACCGGCAATCTCCGGCTCTTCGCTGCCGTCGAGCGCGAAATCGGGCGAGGCAATTGCGGCGCCCGGCGCAACGATGCTCGAACCGTCGCCCTTATAGAACCATTCGGGCTGTACGCCGACCTCGCCAGCGCGCGGCTTGCCGCCCTCCACGCCGAGTAAGAACATTCGCATCGAATCCGTGGCACTGCCGGCTGCGGCCGCGCGGTGCATCTTGTCGCGGCCTTCTGCAGAGCCGAGATGCGTCAGGCCGGTGCCCGTGAGATGCAGATGTGCGCTGTCGGCATGATCGATCGGCGCGAGGATCCGCTGCTCGGCGAGCGCCCGGTCGAGATCGATGCGCTCAGCAGACGCACGCTGCCGCGCCAGCGCTTCGAGCGTCGAGTCACGTTCGATCGCTGCCAGCGCGAGATCGTACGTGCTCGCGACTCCGTCGATGCGCCACGCATCGCCAGTGTCATCGACAGCGGCGACCAGGCGGGCTCCATCAGCAGAGCGCAGTTGTAGCAGGCGCACGGTCATCGATCGTTCTTCGCGCGACCTTCGCGATACACGCCGTCGAACCGGTGAGGCAACGACTGCACGACGTCACTGCGCAACGCGTGCGGCAACAGCGCATCCGGAAAGTCCTGATAACAGACCGGCCGGAGGAACCGCTCGATTGCCAGCGTGCCGACCGAGGTGCTGCGCCCGTCTGAAGTCGCCGGGTATGGGCCGCCATGGACCATCGCGTGCGCGACTTCGACGCCGGTCGGCCAGCCGTTCGCGATCAGGCGGCCGGCCTTGCGCTCGACGATGGGCAGCAGGCGTGTGGCGAGCGCTTCATCCCGTTCCGAGAGATGCAGCGTTGCGGTCAGCTGCCCTTCCAGGTGCTCGGCGACTTCGAGCATCTCCGCTTCATTGGCGCACCTGACGATCACCGACGAGGCGCCGAACACCTCGTTCATCACGTCTGCGTGTTGCAGCAGATCGCGGGCACGGACCGAAAACAGCGCTCCACGGCCGCAGTTCTTGCCCTGCGACTCGGCGCCGCGCGCCAGCAGAGTCACCTTGTCGTGGTCGAGCAAATCGCGGACGCCTTTTTCATACGCGGCGTGAATGCCGGCCGTCAGCATGACGCCGGGCGCAACCTGTCCGAGGGCCGCACCGGCCGCAGCTATGAACCGTTCGAGATCCGCGCTTTCGATCGCCAGCGCGAGACCGGGATTCGTGCAGAACTGACCCACTCCGAGCGTGAGTGAGCTGACGAAGTCCTGACCGAGTTTCTCGGCTCTGCCGGCCAGCGCAGCGGGCAGCAGGAACACCGGATTGATGCTGCTCATCTCGGCATACACAGGAATCGGCTCAGGTCGCTCGCTCGCGATCTTCATCAGCGCCAGCCCGCCGGCACGCGAGCCGGTAAAGCCCACGGCTTTCACCCGCGGATGCGCGACCAGAGCTGCGCCGAGCGCTCGCGAGTTGCCATTGAGCAGCGAGAACACTCCTGGCGGCAAGCCGCACGCCTTGACGGCAGCCACTATCGCCTGTGCCACCAGATCGCTCGTGCCCGGATGCGCCGAGTGACCCTTGACGATCACCGGACAGCCGGCTGCAAGAGCCGCTGCGGTGTCGCCGCCAGCGACCGAGAAAGCCAGCGGGAAATTGCTGGCGCCGAACACGACGACCGGGCCGAGCGGCACTTTGCGCTGGCGCAGGTCCGAACGCGGCAAAGGTTTGCGATCGGGCAGCGCCGGATCGACTCGCAAGCCGAGCCAGCCGCCCTTGCGCAGCTCATCCGCGAACAACCGCAGCTGCCCCATCGTCCGGCCGCGCTCGCCCGTGAGACGCGCAATCGGCAGGCCCGTCTCGGCGTGGCCACGCTCGAGCAACTCGTCACCGAGCGCCAGGATGCGATCGGCGATCGTTTCCAAGAAGCGCGCCCGCGCGTCAGGCTCCAGCTCCCGAAACGGCTGAAAAGCAGCCCATGCCAGCGCACACGCGCGCTCCACCTCGGCGTCGCCTGCCGCACTGAAAGGCGGCTGCATCGATTCGCCGCTGGTCGCATTGACTGCCTCGAAAGTTCTGGCGCTTGCGACCTGCTCGGCGCCGATGAACAGCTTTCCAGAAACCGGCATCGGCGATCTCCTGACGCTGGTGGTGATGGGAACGGTGATAACTCAGACAATAGTGCAGCAGAGCGCTGCGCGCTTCAAACCTTCGCCTTGCGGCCGGCTGGCTGCTTCCGCGGCCGGTACGCGCTGGTGGTATCGCGCAGCGCGAGATCCAGCAGCGCCGTCATCGCGCGCTGGGCTGCGGCCGGATTTCCGGCCCGAACCGCTTCGTAGACCCGCACGTGATCCGGCACCGGATCGCGCGCCAGTTGACGGTGACGCTGCTTGAAGATCGTGGTCCAGGTCACGGCCGCCGTAATGCCGCTGATCAGCGAGGCGACGAATGCATTGTCGCTGGCGCGCAGCAAGCTGGCGTGAAATTCCTGGTCGGCGTCCCGACCTGCTTCCACGGCAAGCGAATTCTCCGTCATTCCTTGCAGAGCCCGCGCCATGGCAGCCAGATCGGCCTCCGTCCGGCGCTCGGCGGCAAGTGCCGCCGCCTGGGGCTCGACTATGCGGCGCAGCTCGAACAAAGCGTTCACGAGGCGATCGTCCGGCTCGCGCTCGAAAATCCACGACAGCACGTCCGGATCGAGCAGGTGCCAGTGCTCGGGCAGACTGACCCGGGTGCCCACCTTCGGACGCGACTGCACCAGGCCCTTGGCGGCGAGAATGCGCACCGCCTCGCGGTAGGCCGTGCGCGACACCTCGAGCCGATCGCTGGCGTCGATTTCGCCGTCGAGGATGTCGCCCGGCCGCAGGCGGCCGGAAACGATGCGTACGCCCAGGTCGCGCGCGATGGTTCCATGCAGACGCAGTGACCTGCGCCGCGCCGCCGCTTCCGCCTTTGCCGACTTCTGCTTGCTAGCCATGCGCGTAGTCTATGCACCCGGCACGCCCAGGGCGAGCCGGCAATAACTTAGACAATTGACTGGCGCGCGGCGCCGATAACTTAGACAATTGGCACCGGCGGAGCAGCGGCTCCAGCTACGAACACCAAGAGGCCGCACTGCATGACCGGAACAGCCGTCACCTTCTCGTCGCTGGATTGGACGATCGTTGCCCTGTACTTCGTGGCCAACACCGCCATCTGCGTGTGGTGCGCGCTGATGAAGGAGCGGGATACCACGGACTACTTCCTCGCAAGCCGCGGCGCCGGCTGGTTCCTGATCGGCTCGTCGATCTTCGCATCCAACATCGGCGCCGAGCATCTGATCGGGCTCGCCGGTTCCGGCGCAGACTCGGGCATGGCCTTCGCGCACTGGGAGCTGCACTCCTACCTGGTGCTGGTGCTCGGCTGGGTGTTCGCGCCGTTCTACCTGCGCGCCAACGTGTTCACGACGCCGGAGTTTCTCGAACGGCGCTACACCCCGGCCACGCGCACGGTGCTGTCGCTGATCTTCTTCATCAGCTACATCCTCACTAAAGCGTCGGTCACGATCTTTGCCGGCGCCTTCGCGATCCAGACGATCCTCGGCTACCAGTCCGTCCAGCTGCCGGTGATCGGCGAGGTGGATTTCTTCTGGTTCGCGGCATTCTCGCTCGTGACCATCACGGGCATCTTCGTCATTCTCGGCGGCATGAAGTCCGTGCTGTGGACCGAAGCGATGCACGTGCCGGTGCTGCTCACCGGCTCGATCGTGTTGCTGGTCGTAGGTCTGTCGCAGATCGGCGGCCTGGACGCGCTGCGCGCCGCCAATCCAGAGACGATCCACCTGTGGCGACCGCTGTCGACCACGCCCGCCACCCAGGGATTTCCCGATTTTCTGTTTGACCCGAGCAGTACTCCATGGCTCGGCGTGCTGCTCACTTCACCGATCATTGGCCTGTGGTACTGGTGTACGGACCAATACATCGTGCAGCGCGTGCTGACGGCGAGGGATCTGCGCGAAGCGCGGCGCGGCACGATGTTCGCCGGCTACCTCAAACTCGCTCCGGTATTCATTTTCCTGCTGCCCGGCATGATCGCCGTCGCGCTGTACAAGCAAGGCGCGAGCGGGTTCGAATCGATCGGCACCAATCCGCAAGGCGCCTTCCCGGTGCTCGTTTCGAACTTGCTTCCCGTCGGGCTGCGCGGCCTGGTGCTCGCGGGCATGCTGTCGGCGCTGATGAGCGCGCTCGCTTCCCTGTTCAACTCGACGGCAACGCTGTTCACCGTCGACTTCTACAAGCGCCTGCGGCCGCAATCGAGCGAGCGGCACCTCGTGCTCGTCGGCCGGCTCGCCACTGCGGTCGTGATCCTGCTTGGCATGGCGTGGATTCCATTTCTGCAGGATCTGGGCAAGGGCCAGCTCTACACCTACCTGCAGCTGGTGCAGTCGCTGCTCGCCCCTTCGATCGCCGCGGTCTTCATGCTCGGCATCTTCTCTCGCGGCGTCACGCCGCATTCCGGCCTGATCGGCATCGTCACCGGATTCGTCGTCGGCATGCTGCGCCTGGTATTGCAAGCCACTCACGAGATGTATCACATCCAGTGGCCCGGCCTCGTACAAGCCTTCGTCGATATCAACTGGCTGTACTTCAGCTTCCTGCTGTTCGTGTTTACCTGCGTGCTGATCTTCGCTGTCAGTGCGGTCACGAAGAAGGCGTCGCCCGAACAGCTCGCCGGGCTCACCTATGGCTCGGTCACGCAGGAACAGCACGCCGCGACACGCGCCAGCTTCGGCTTCTGGGAGATCTTCCACACAGGCGTGATCCTCGCGATCATCGCCGGGATCTACATCTACTTCTGGTAGCTCGAACATCCCGCTCTGCAGCGAACGGCCCGCCCGCCAGGTCGCTCGAAAGCCCACTTCTGCGATTTCGCTGAAGTCCTCCCCAGTTTCGCCGAAAGGCGGCGAACAGGCGACGCGATTCCGCCCGATCCGCCGTCGCGCTCGACCCGATAAGCCTGAAACTCGTTACAGGTACGCGCCGAGCGCGTAGAGTGTTCGCGAATCAAGGAAAAACCACTTGCTTGTTACCGGCCGCAAGAGCTGCGAACAGGTATCCAGCGCAATCCCGGGGCGTATATGAGCACACCAGAAGCCAAGCAGAAGAGTCTCTTCCTGAACGGCGTTGAGACAGAGTCGATCGAACCGACCGGAAATGCGGCGAAGGACCTGGCGGCCGCACGCCGCTTCCTGGCTGAGAAAGGTATCGAGCAACCTCAGCAGCAGCGGCTCACGTTGCGCAGCAGGATCCGCAATGCCTGGCGCAAAAAATTCCTCTAGTGAGACTTCGGACTACACTTTTCTCGCCAGCCCACCCGCCGGAGCATATGGATAAAGCAGCCTGGAGCACGATCGTCGCGCCATATCAGCGTTCGTCGACCACACGCGCACTGTGGCAGCTGATGACTACACTGATTCCGTACTTCCTGCTCTGGTATGTCATCTACCATGCATTGACGGTATCGCTCTGGCTCACGATCCCGCCGGCGCTTCTGGCGGGCGCATTCCTGGTGCGCCTGTTCATCATCTTTCATGACTGTGGTCACGGCTCGTATTTCAGCTCGCGCCGCGCGAACGACATCGTCGGTTTCATCACCGGCGCCCTGACGTTCACCCCGTACGAGCATTGGCGCTGGCAGCATGCGATCCACCATGGCACCGCAGGCCATCTCGACAAGCGCGGTACCGGCGACATCTGGACCATGACGGTGCAGGAGTACCTTGCAGCGTCGCGGTGGCGCCGCTTCGCGTATCGGCTGGCGCGCAATCCGTTGGTCCTTTTTGTGCTGGCGCCGATCTATCTCTTCCTCATCAATCACCGCTTCGCTGCACGCAACGCAGGTCGGCGGCAGCGCCGCTCCGTCTGGTGGATGAACGCCGTGCTCGTCGTCACCGTGGTCTTGATGAGCTGGATCTTCGGCCTCGCGCCGTACGTGGTGATTCAGTCGACCATCCTGCTGGTGGCGGGCGCCGCGGGCGTCTGGCTCTTCTACGTGCAGCATCAGTTCGAAAACGCCTACTGGGAGCGCGGCGATGACTGGGACTACACGGCGGCGGCGCTGCGCGGCAGCTCGTTCTACAAGCTACCTCGCGTGCTGCAATGGTTCTCGGCCAATATCGGGTTCCATCACATCCACCATCTGAGCCCGCGCATTCCCAACTACAACTTGCAGAAGTGCCACGAGCGCGAGCGGCTGTTTCAACAGATCATGCCCATCACGCTGTGGTCCAGCCTGAACTGCCTGACGTTTCACTTCTGGGACGAGCAAAGCAGGAAGCTGGTCGGCTACACGCACGTCCGACAAATCAGGCGACAGCAGCGGCAGCAGACGGTGCGCCGCGATTAGCCCGGATCCTTCGCCGGATCACGCTCGCTTTCCTTGCGAGCGGCTTTCTGCTGCTCTTTCTCCTGATTCCGTTTCTTCTGCGCGTCTTCGCGCTGGCGCTTCGCCTGCTTGAAATTCGGTGGTCTGGGCACTGCTTACCTCTGCTGATTGGAATGATGCTGCAACGGTCCGCGCAGCGCGGACCAGTGTGCGCCAGCGGGAGACAAATAGATACAGCGCACTTGCTGCGTGGCATGTATAGTCGTCCGAGTCCGTACCCGTTCGCGGCGCATTCGACGCCGCCCGCGCGAATCCGGCGCACCAGAGTTTCAACTCTGAAGGAGATTGCAAAATGAGCAAAGGCATGAACCAGAAGCGAGAGCAGAAGCGCAAGCCGGAAAAGACACTCGACGAGAAGCGAGCCGCAAAGAAGGCCAAGCGGGCCGAGCGCGCCGCGGCTCGCACCCTGTAATCCGATGTCCGTTTGTCATCTGTTGAAAGGCGTCACGAGAGACGAGGAAGGACCCGAAGTGGCGCTCAGGGTCGTTGGGACCCGCGAGCCGCCGCCGCGCATGGTCATCCAGATCGCGATTGCCGGCAGCGCCAGCGTGCAAATTCAGGGGCGAATCGCCCGCGACGCGCCGTGGCAGAGCCTTGGGCCCGCACACCGCGATTGCGCGCTCTTGCATGTCGAACCGGTCCAGTTCCTACGTGCTGTGACCAGCGGCGTCGCTACGAAGTCGACTGTATCTGTCTGGGCCGTGTGGGCCTGGTAGAAGCGACTCCCGGTCTGTCCTGCATCTGCGAAACTCAGGTCGAATCTGAACTCTCGCGTTGCCGCTCCTGCTTGGCGAGCCGATAGTCCACCGCGACGCCGAAGCCAAGCTCCATTGCTTTGCTGCGAACCGACTGGGCAGCCCGATGCAACTGCGCCGCCACGTGCATGACGTTCTCATCCGCGTTCTGCCAGCTTCGCGCCGTCCGGTCCTGCAGGAAGGATTTCAGCTGCACGATTTCATGGTCGTGCCATTCTCCCTCTGCCCGCGCAACGGCCTGCCTGCGTAGCGCGGCTGCGTCCTCGTCGCGCATAGCCTGCGTCAGCACCTCGATGAGGGTCGCCTTGTACTCGGACAGCATGTTGCTCGCAATCACGAATTGAAGCGCGGCACTCAACGCCCCAGGCCGATGCAAATCGCTCACAGCGCCTCCGTTGTGGGGACCAAGCTCCATAGTGGGCGCTCGGCGTCCATTTGGATACGAAAATCGTCTCGCAGGGAACCCGCCATTACCCTGCATCCGGCTTGTCGCGGGCGTCCTCGCTCCGGATGGCGAATTCGAACGTGCCGCCATAGGCAAACTCGATGAACTCATCCAGAACGCCTGGCAACAACTTGCCGCCGCTCCCCTCGCTGCCGAAAAGCGCCGTCGATCGTGCCTCGATCATCGCCTCGAGATGCGGCGATGCCTTCGCAACCTCCAATGCACGCGCCCACGACAGCGCATCTTCCTCCTGCACTCGCTTTTGATCCTGCGAGCCGCTCGGCTGGTAATTGCGGCGAGCCGGCACCTCTATGGCGCTCTTGGCTGACATCACATACGTCGTCCCGGTAGGGCGCCACCCGAACACACGGCCGAGCTCCCACAAGAGCTCCCAGCTCGACTGCGGGCAAGCGAATCGATTGCGTCCTCGGGGGACGCGCGCCTCGCGAAACATTTCCACGATGGCACTCATGCGTTCAGACAGAACCTGCCATGCGTTCAGTGAGCGATGCGCTACGGACTCTTGCCGACGGCGCATGCGATGCTGTCGAGCAATTCTCGCTCGGTGAACGGTTTGCTCAGCCATTCGCGCGGCGGCGCGACGGGAGCACGGCTCGAGTCGCTACGCGCCGTGATCCAAACGATCGGGACGTTGCGCTGGCTGAGCCGCTGCGTCAGGGATGTCGCGCGCTCCGAGCCGAACGGATCCATGTCCACGAGCGCAACATCCAGGCGACTCGAGGGGACAGTATCCACCGGATGGCAGACGCGCTCGCAGGAGCCGAAGACCTCGTAGCCAGCATCCATCAACGAGTCTCGCAGCGCGTGGTACAAGCAGTCGTCGTCTTCGACGACCAGAACTCGCTTGCACAGAAGCGCAGCATCTGGTGTGACGGAATGCTTCACGGTCCGCTCCGGCCGGCGCGGCGCTGCTGCTCCTCCTGCACTTGTCCCACTGTCAGCCCGGTCCGCTTGGCAATCACTTCGACGAGCACATGTCCGGCAGCCCGTGGCAAGCGCAACGCGTGCAGGCGCTCCCAGATTCCGATGCGCTCCTGCGGATTCTTCATCGGCGATGCCTGCGATTCCAGTTCACTGTCGCGCTCGGCGGCGCGCTCGTCGGCAGCCTGCTGCATCCTTCGACGGTGCTCCGCTACTCCGCCAGGAGCAACGTGCAAGGGCGCAACAGGCAATCGTGTAAAGGACATCTTTCCGCCTTTCCGGTGCGGACGGCACACTACGCGCCGTCTCCATCGGTTCGGGAACGATTCGGTTTAGCTGAATTGGCCGAAGCGAGCGCGCGACGCGCGGGGCCAGTGGAGATAAAGAGAATGGTTACGAGCCGCTGGCACTATAGCACTTGCTGCCATGCGGAGGTATCCGCACGGCCCGCGACCGGCCTTCACTTCCGCTTGCTGCCCGACTTGTCGCGCAGCGCCTTGAATTCGCTACCGGCCTTCCACTCGGGCCACGTTCCCGAGTTCGCGAGTGAGCGCCCGACGTCGTAGATCAATGCGACGTCCTTCGCCGTACCGGTGAAGTCCAGGCTCTCGCTCCATTCGTCCTTCGGCTGGTGATATTTCTTCGCCGTGAACTCCTCGCGCAGCCCGCGGCCTTTTTCCTTGCCGCCATTCACGAGGTCCTCGCCCGATGCGAATGACACCGCCGGTACGCCCGCCTTCGAGAACGGGAAGTGGTCGGAGCGGTAGAACGAACCGGCTTCGGGCCGCGGATCCGGCGCGAGATTGCGTTCCTGTTTGCGGGCCGCTGCTACGAACTCATCCACGAGAGTGTTCGCGCCGAGGGTGCCGAAGTCGCGCGTGGGTCCGCGCGTGCCGAGCGAATCCATGTTGATGTCAGCGACTGTCGTCTCCAACGGGTAGAGCGGTTTGCTGGCGTAGTACTCGCTGCCGAGCAATCCCTTCTCCTCGGCCGTCACTGCGAGAAAGAGAACTGAGCGCTCCGGCTTTGGGGCAGCGCCAAAAAGACGCGCGAGCTCGAGCAACGCACCCAGGCCCGTGCCATTGTCGACGGCGCCATTGAATATGCGATCGCCCGTGGCGTCCGGCTTGCCTATGCCAAGGTGATCCCAGTGAGCGCTGTAGACGACTGTTTCACTCGACCGCTTCGTCCCGGGCAACAGGCCCGCTACATTCTTCGAAATCACCGTCTCGTGCGCGACCCTGTAGTTGGCGGACATCGTCACGCCCTCGAGCGGCACGGCGCGGAACGATTTCGACTGCGCCTGCTTCTTGAGCGCCTCGAAATCGAGACCTGCCTGTTTGCACAATTCCACGGCCACATCGCGCTGGATCCACGCCTCGACATCGACGTGCTCATCGCGCGGCTTTGCACGCAGGATGTCGAAGATCGTATTCGTGTTGGAATTCTCGACCGTTGCCCAGCCATACGACGCGGGCTTGGTCTCGTGAACGATGAGGATCCCGAGCGCACCGTGCCGCGCGCCCTCCTCATACTTATATGTCCAACGGCCGTAATACGTCATGGCGCGGCCGCCGAACTCACCGGACTGCGTTTCGAAGTCCGGGTCGTTCACCAGCACGATGCCGAGCTTTCCCCGCATGTCGATCCCCTGGTAGTCATCCCAACTACGTTCCGGCGCGGTCACGCCGTAACCGAGGAACACCAGAGGTACATCGTCGAATTTCACTTGGTCGATGTTCGTCGCTGCCGCGCGGATCGCGATGTCCTTGCCTTGCGCTAGTGGGCGGCGCTGGCCCTGCGTGGTCACGCTCGCCTCGACTGGGCCGCTGATGTTGAACTGCGCGAGGGGCACGTCCTGCGTCCAGGCCCGCTTGCCATCCTTCGAATCGCCACCCGGCTGAAGTCCAGCCGCCTTCATCTGCTCGACGAGGTAAGCAACCGTTTTCTGCTCACCTGGCGTGGCGGGGCCGCGCCCCTCGAACGCATCGGAGGACAGAGTCTTCACGTGCTGGGAGAGCCGAGCCGGGTCGACCGTGACATCGGCAATGGCTGTAGAAACCAATTGCCCTGCCAGACACAGGACGAGTGCGGAAAGGACAGTCGGTGTATGCATGGTTGGGTTTCGACGGGTGGTGTTCATCGATGTATTGTACAAGCATGTTCAAGCCAGCTATTGCTCTCTTCGCAGGCCTGCTGCTCGCCCTGAGCAGCACAATCAGCTCCGCGGCGACTTGCGAAAGCCATGACGTGACCATCACGCGCGACGATTGGGGCATCGCGCACGTGCGCGGCCGCACTGATGCTGACGCAGTCTTCGGCATGATGTACGCGCAGGCCGAGGACGACTTCAATCGCATCGAGACCAACTACCTCGTCAGCCTCGGCCGCCTCGCCGAGGCCGAAGGCGAAAGCGTGCTCTGGCAGGATCTGCGTCAGCGGCTGTTCATCGACAGCGACACGCTGCAAGCCGACTTCGTCAAGAGCCCGGAGTGGCTCAAAAAGCTCATGCGCGCGTGGGCGGCGGGCCTCAATTGCTATCTGGCGACGCACCCGCAGGTCCGCTCACGCGTCATCACGCGCTTCGAGCCGTGGATGGCGCTGAGCTTCAGCGAAGGGAGCATCGGCGGCGATATCGAGCGCGTACCTCTCAGCCAGCTCGAAGCGTTCTACGGCGGCAAGCGGCTGGCGATGACGCTCGACGAGCGAGGCCTGTCGTTTCGCGAGCCGCAAGGGTCGAACGGCTTCGCCATCGCGCCCTCGCACACGAAGCACGGCCATGCGCTGCTGCTCATCAATCCACACACCAGCTTCTTCTTCCGATCCGAACTTCAGGTCACGAGCACCGAAGGATTGAACGTTTACGGCGCAGCCACCTGGGGCCAGTTCTTCATCTACCAGGGGTTCAACGAGCACGCCGGATGGATGCACACCTCGAGCGGCACGGATAACGTCGACGAGTTCGCGGAAAGCGTCGTCACCGATGCGGGCGGCAGGCACTCCTATCGCTACGGCAAGGAACTGCGGGCCGTCGACACCAAGGTCCTGACGCTCTCTTACAAGGCTGCCAACGGCACGCTCGCTCGACGCAGCTTCACCACGTACTCCACGCATCACGGTCCGATCGTGCGCGAGGCGAATGGCAAGTGGATCGCCTTCGCACTGATGAACAAGCCCGTGGCAGCGCTGCAGCAGTCGTTCCTGCGTACCAAGAGCAGCGACTACGCCAGTTTTCTCGGCGTGGCACAGCTCAAGGCCAATTCCTCGAACAACACCCTGTTCGCAGATTCGAAAGGCACGGTGGCCTATCTGCATCCGCAATTCATGCCGATCCGCAACGACCGCTACGACTATCGCAATCCCGTGGACGGCAGCGATCCCGCGACGGACTGGCAGGGTTTGCACGACCTGGGCAGCCTGCCCCACGTCGTAACCCCGGCCAACGGCTGGGTGATGAACACCAACAACTGGCCGTGGACGGCTGCCGGCGCCGACAGCCCGAAGGCTGCCGCCTTCCCGCGTTACATGGACCAGGACGGCGAGAATCCGCGCGGGCCACAGGCACAGCGAGTGCTTGGCGCAAGAAAAGATTTCACTTTGCAGACACTGCTCGCAGCCGCTTTCGATTCCTACCTGACTGCCTTTGCGCGGCTCACTCCATCCGTGTTGACGGCGTACGACGACCTGCCGCAAAACGATCCCGCCCGAGCGAAGCTCGCAGGCCCTGTCGATCTGCTCCGCGGCTGGGACTATCGTTGGTCGCTCGATTCGAAACCGACGTCGTTGGCCGTGTTCTTCGGCGAGGCGCTCTGGGCCACCGCGGCTGAGCCCGCCGAAGCGGCGGGGATCTCGACCCGGGACTACATGGCCGATCGCACGACGCCGACGCAGAAGCTTGCCGCGCTCACGCAAGCGGTGGATCGACTGAACCAGGACTTCGGTAGCTGGCAGGTGCCGTGGGGCGAGATCAATCGCTTTCAGCGCAACGATGGCGCCATCGTGCAGACGTTCGACGATGCGAAACCGAGCACGGCAGTGCCGTTCGCCTCCTCTCAATGGGGCTCGCTCGCCTCCTTCGGTGCCAAGCGGTATCCGGGAACCAAGCGCTACTACGGAACCAAAGGCAACAGTTTCGTCGCCGCGGTCGAGTTCGGCACGAGCGTGCGCGCGCTGGCGGTCAGCATCGGCGGCGCCAGCGGGCACCGTGAATCGAAACATTTCGTCGATCAGGTGCAGCGCTATGCCGATGGCAATCTGCGCCCGGTGTACTTCTATCCAAAGGACCTCGAGGGTCACATCGAGCGCAGCTACCGCCCCGGGGAAAGCGGCATCGAGCCGTAGCTTGCTTCGCTCATTGCTTGAAGATGCTTTTCGGCAGCCGCACGTGGACGCCGTGATTCGGCTTGTCGACCAGCTGCGTCACCGCGACATTCCCGGCAATGCTCACCAGCTGATACGCCTGATGCCGCGTGAGATGTTTCTCGGCGACGAGAAAATCGATCATCTCCTGAATTGCACCTCGCGTCGCAATCATCAGATCCGGGTCGGTCGCCATGCTGATGTAGTCCGTCGATGTTTCCGCGCGCGGCCATGCAAGCTTCATGTCTTTGCGCACCGTCAGGCGTAGGCGGCCGCGCAGCGACGTTTCGATCGCGGTTTGATCCACTTCACCATCGCCCTGCGCGGCATGACCGTCGCCGACCTCGAACAGCGCCCCGGGCACGAACACTGGAATGTAGAGCGTGCTGCCGGCCACCAGCTCGCGATTGTCGAGATTGCCCGCGTGGCGGCCTGGAGGATTGCTGCTGACGCGACCGGCGTCCGCTGCCGGCGCGACGCCCATGCTGCCGAAGAACGGGCGCAGCGGAATCACGATGCCGGGAATGAACTCAGCGGTCATTCTCTGGCGATCGAGCGCAATGATCTTTGCCGGCAGCGCCTTGTCGCAGTTCTCGGGAAGAAGTCCGCTGCAACCGTTGTAACCGTAGTCGAGCGCCAGATCGATCGACAGAACATTCACTTCCAGCACGTCGCCCGGTTGCGCGCCCTCGACATAGATCGGGCCGGTGAGGATGTGACCGCCCGGCCCGCGCCGCTCGCCCGTCACCTCCTCCACCACAGCCCGCAGCGATGCCTGGATCTTCTCGTCGGCGACGCCGGCACGCTGCAATCCCTGCGGCGTGTTCGTCAGCAACGTATCGACATCGACGATGTCACCGGACGCAATGCGCAGCACCGGCTGCGCTTCGGCCCAGTAGTAGCCGTACGCAACTGTGCTGGGCGAAACCTCGAGCCGATGCGTTGTCGGTGCTGCTTGCAGCGAATGTGCTGCAAGCAGAACGACACTCCCGGCCATAAAAGCGCGGCTTGGCTGCACGCTGCCGCTATGACTTCGCCTTCAATTTTTGAACAGTCTCGAGCGCCTTCATCACATTCTCGTCGGGTTTCACGCCGCCGATCGTCGCGGCGATCTTGCCGTCCGGCGTCACGACGAAGGTCGTGCGCTCAGCGAGTCCGTGATCGACTTCGTTGCCCTTCGTGTCCTTGAGTCCGGCCATTTGCCGAACGCTCAGATCGTAGGATTTCGCAATGCTGCCGTCCGCATCCGAGGCGACCGGGAACTTGCCGGCGCAATAGTCGGGATCCGCGGAGAACTGATTCAAGCGCTGGATGCTGTCGAGCGAGACGCCCACGATGCTCGCGCCGGCGGCCGCGAACTTCTCCTGGTTCACCGAGAAGGTACGCGCCTGCAGGTTGCAGCCCTGGGTATAGGCTGAAGGGTAGAAGTACACGACAACCGGCCCCTTCTTCAGCGATTCCTTGAGCGAGAACTTGAATTCCTTGCCCGCCAGCGACGCCTGTGCGGTGAAGTCGGGTGCCTTGTCGCCGTCTTTCAAGGCAGCCAGGGCCGGCAAACAGATCGCGGTCGAAATGAGGCAACTCAGCAATAGGCGCTTCATGGTCGTACTCCTTCGGAACGGGAGCTGTCAGTGTAAAGCAAACGCCGGCCGCTGCCTTCCCCGGTGTTTTCGCTTGCAATTCGCAATCCGCACTTTTGTAATCCACGTATGAACGAGTGGATTCTCTACGTGATGACGTGGGCCTCCCAACTGTCCGGGTATCCGTTCCCGGACAAGCTGCCCGAGGTGCGGTGGGAATCGGAAGGCTGGTTCAGCCACCGGGTATGCGAGGACCACTTTCCCTGTCCGATCTTCGGACTCTATGAAGACGCAGACGTGATCTTCCTGCGGGAGGATTTAACCGATTCCGCCAAGGACCACGTCGCCATCCACGAGTTCGTTCACTACCTGCAACACCGCAGCGGCCGATTCGACCTGAGGAGTTGCCTGGATTCCGACAAGCGTGAGCGGGAGGCCTTCCGCGTGCAGAGCCGCTTCGTCGCCGAGGTGCAGAACGGATTCACGAAGTTCCTGCCCAATCACCTGCCTTGCAGGCCTGAACCCTGACTTCCTATTTCAGCGCCTCATCGAAATACGCCATCGCCTTGGGCGACCCGGACTCCCCGAGCCAGAACAGCGCCTGCTTCTTCACCGCGCGCGGATAGTCGCCGCGCAGGACAGCGATCAGCGCCTCGTCGGCACCGTCCTCGAGTTGCGTGATAGCGAACACGACCTCTTCGCGCACTTCGTCCGACGACTCGGACTTCAGCGCCGCGACGATGTCGTCCTTGGCCCGCTCGTCGTCCATTTGCGCGAGCCAGAAGTACGCCTGGCTGCGCACGTGCCCGGCCGGGTCCCTGTGGGCGATCGCCAGGATGTGCGCGTACGCGTCGGGCGCCTTCGATTGCGACAGCGCGAAGATCGCATGCTCGCGAAGCTGCGGATCCGCATCGGTCGTTGCGTAGCGCTCGATGACATCCGCACCTTCGATCCCGCGCGTCTGGCCAAGCCAGAACAGCGCTTGCTCGCGCTCCTTGCTGCGATGTGAGGGCTCGGCGTGCATGGCGAGCGAGCGTGTCGCTGCGGTGCCAGCGTGATAGGCAAGTGCGTCGAGTCCATGATCGTCCGGATCGCCGGTCACGTTGCGGTCCACTAACGAGGACAACATTGCGATGCTGCTCGCGGGATCGACGGATTCAATCCAGCGTACCGTGCTCGCTGTCTGAACCGGACACGACGCGCCCACCGCGCGCACACGGCTGATCTGACCCCGCTCCACGCGCAGATAGACCGTGAGCGTGTCGTCGAGCGCAGCTTGGCGATCATCGTTGTCGATGGTGAGACTCCAGCCGCGCCCGTCCAGGTTGCAGCCCTTCCGCGTCACTGTGCTGCCGTGGATCGTGAAGCAGCACGGCGCTTGCACACCGCTGACGATGGGCACGCTGTAGGCAACCAAGCCATCGCTCGCCGTCACGCGGCTTTCGAGCTCGTTGCCGGCCGCGTGAGCGCTCGCAAGTCCCGATGCTGCTATCGCGGCAAGAAGTGTCACCTGTCTCATCGCTTGACCTCCGGCTCGCCGAGCTCTTGCTCGATCACGTCGATCGCGCTCTCGTCGTCCATCGACGTCAGCACGCGCAGCACGGCCTTCTTTTCCTGGGTGCTGCGCGCGTTGCGATAGAGTTTTTTGACCGCCTCGACATCGTCGGCGACCAGCAAGCCCTGCAGCGCCGCTTCGCGCAGTGCCGGGGTTTCCGCCTTGCCGTAGAGCTCTACCAGCGCGGCGGCGCCGCCTTCATCCCCGGCCACGCCGAGGGCTTCCATCGCCTCCGCGCGCTCGTCCTCGGGCAGCTTTCCATTACCCGCAATCGACTTCAGCGCACCGACATCGCCCGCGACGCCCAGCGCCTCGATGATTGCCTCACGATTGCCGGCGTCCTGCGTCGTTTCGAGCAACTGGACCAGCTCATCCGATGCCTCCATCGCGCCAAGCGTTTCGATCGCCCTGCGACGCACTTTGGGATCGGCCTCGGTGCGCGCGGTCTTCAGCACCAGGTCCTTGCGGTCCGCAACCAGCCAGGCTTCGATCACCCGCTTCTTATCGTCGGCGCTGCTGGCTGCGTAGATATCGACCAGGCCCTCGATCGCAGACTGTGTGCCGCCGACGCCGAGCATGTTGATCGCTTCCTTGCGCAGCTCCGGCTCGGGCGAGCTCTTCGCGGTCTCGAGTACGACCTTCATTGCTTCGTCCGTCTCGAGCTGGCTGAGCACGAACAACGCACGCTTCTTCACCTTGATGGAACGCTGGCTGGCGAGCACCTTCTTGAGCACCGGCAGCGCACGCTCGGGCGGTGCATTGATCAGCCCTTGCACCGCGATATCGGCGAGCTCCTCGTCCTCCAATCGGGCGTCCCCCTGCGCGGGTGGCCGCTTCTGCGCGAGCAACGTGTCGGCCTCGCGGCTCCAGCGGCTTTCGGGAAACTCGCGGCGCAGGCGCTCGATCACGCCCTTCGCCTCTGTGGTGCGCTTGGCCTGCACCAGCGCGTACGCTTCCCAGTAGAGCGCAGCGTCGACGCTCTTCGGCTCGTTCTTGCGCAGCAGCTTTTCGAGGTCCTGGAACCGCCGCAACGCCGTCGACCAGTCGGACTGCCTGAGCGCAGCCTGGCCCTGCCAGTAGAGCGCGTTCGACGCCTTGTCGCCGGTCGGTGTGTCGTCCTGGCTGGCCGCGAGCGCGGGCTCGCCGGCGAGCGCCAACGCAATCGCTATCGCAATCGCAATCGCGTGGCCGAGCAAGGAACGTGTGATCGTCATATGCGTGAGTCTCCGTCGTGATCGGCGCGCCGTTTGCCGGTTCGGTCCAGTCGCGCCTCGATCGTGCGAACCTGGAACAGCAGATCGGTCGAATCCAGAAAGTGGCGCAAGTCTTCGGAGGATTGGATGGTCGCAGTGCCCGGTTGGTTAGCTAGCGACAGCAGCACCGGTTCGAGCTGGCGCAGAAAGGCTGCAAGCTGCGTGTTGCCCGCGCGCACAGCGGCGATCGCATAGAGTCGATTCGACTCTACGAGCGACTGCGCGAGCTCGCGATTGCCTTCCAGCAGCGACGCGTCGCCGCTGTTGCTCGCAGTCAGGAGAACGCCCTCGGTGGCGCGAAGATTGGCGGCGACATAGGCCTCGAGCACGCGTGCGGCCGCTGCCTCGACTTCGTTGGAGGCCA